>Ga0315307_1001294_pt1 | contig 11151 bp, 8 predicted proteins | sample TDP2_MG_FD_203079 | JGI IMG/M metagenome (GOLD analysis project Ga0315307, IMG submission 203079) | Freshwater sediment microbial communities from Lake Towuti, South Sulawesi, Indonesia - TDP2 | ecosystem: Environmental > Aquatic > Freshwater > Lake > Sediment | place: Indonesia: South Sulawesi... | reverse complement strand
CGACGCGGTGCATCATGGTTATCTGCACATCAAATTCGATGCTTGTCCCCGGAGCTAGGCCGTAGCCGAGGACATCGCCTCGGATCCGGTAGCCGCCCGGAGAGACCCTGGCCTGCATCCACTGCTGATTGGTGTGGGAGTAAGCGTAGTTGATGGTGATGTTCTCATTTTCATCCTCGATCCTGTACAGGACTGTGTTGACGCGAGCGTCCGTCCACTGGCTGCCGTCGTAGTCTTTGACCGGGCCGAAGTTGACCTCTGGATCATACTTGAGGGTCACCTCGAGAAAGTCAACGCCGTCAGGAACGGTGAAGTCCGGTAGGAACAGAATCTCGCCCACAGCGCCGGAGCCGGAGAGCATCAAGGTGTCAACGGTCTCGAAGGTGTACGTCCAGGCATCGTCGATGGGCTGCGTAAAATCGATGGTGGTCGCGAAGGTGTCACCGGGCATGAGCGGATCAGTGCTGAGGTACGACACGTCGGGGTAGACGCGTTTGTCGATGGCGGCGAGGTAGGCTTCGTATGCGTCGACACGGCCGCCCCCTTGCTTGTTCGCTGGATAGCCGAGATTCTGGGCGGTGCCGCTCAGGATCGCCCGCACCGTCTCCGGCGAGGGCAAACTCTCATGCGCATCGCGGTAGGCCTGCATAACCAGCGCTCCCACGCCAGCCGCGACCGGCGTGGACATGCTGGTGCCGCCGAACTGAGGCCACAGATAGTAGGGATAGGTGTCAAGGGTCATGTCCCAGGCGCCGATCGCGCAGACGTCGGGGTCGACTCGGCCGTCAGCGGTTGGGCCCTCGCTGCTCCAGAAAATGATCTGGTCGTTGTCGTAGCCATCTGCGTAGTAGCTGTCCCAGGTGAACGGCCAGTAGCCTAGCCACGTGTAGGGGAAGCTGTTCTCCGTTGAAGCACCGACGGAGATGACTTTTGAGGCGTCAGCCGTGGATGACACGGTGCTCCGGCCTTGGCTGTTGCCGGACGCACAGAAGCAAGTGATGCCCATCTCTGAGGCCTTGTCGAAGGCGAGGGCCACAGGGTCGAGGCCGGCGTTGGGGATATCGAGGCCACCGCCGCTGTAGCTGATGATGTTAACGTTCATTTCTACCAGCCACTCGAGGCCCGAGAGGATCCAGGAGTCCCAGCCCCAACCACCTTCGGTAAAGATCTTGGCTCCAATAATCTTGGCGCCAGGCGCCACGCCTTTCACCTTGAAGACCAGTCCTGGCACACCGAGGTCCCAGTCAACGATGCCTTGAGCTGCGATGCAGCTGGCGGTTGCGGTGCCGTGGCCGTTGTTGTCATATGGGAAGACGTCGCGTTCACTCGTGAAGACCTTGTAATCCTCCACAACGCCTGCCAGGTCGGGATGTTCATAGAAGATCCCTGTGTCAAGCATGCCGACTCGAACACCCTCTCCGGTCAAGCCCTCGGCCCACACCTTGTCCGCGCCGATCCAGAACGGAAACCGCGAGTACCACACCTCGAGAGACGCCTCCATCGTCTCCGCCTCTGTCACCTTTCTAGATGGCTTAGGCATGTCCGTCTCAGGGGGGATGATCTGCCTCTTGGTGTCTGGGAAGACCATCTGAACGTCGTCAAAGAATGCCACTGCCGTCAGCTTCGACGTAGGCAGGGTGGCAGCAACGGCGTTGATGAGCTTGAATTGGGCCGTCACTCTGGCACTGAGGTCAGCCATGAGCTGGAGGGTCGGACCCTTCTGCGCCTGTTCGCGGAGAAGCACGATCACACGGCTCTCGCTCTGGGCGGTTGCAGCCTCGATCTCCTTCAAGAGTTTGGGTGTCACCTTGTCCTTGAGGCTAAGCGGCGAAATCGCATGCTTTGGAGCTAGCGTCGGTTCTGCGCACACCGGCACCGGCAGGATCGACACTAGAAGGATCGCAAGCAGCGCAAATGTGGGGAAAATGACTCGTCTCATTCCCTTTTTCTTTCTCCTTTGTTGCTCTGCTTTGCAGAGGTACCGACGCCAAGGGGGACCCGCCCTTATAAGACTTGGGGAAGGTCTAGAGGCTTCACTGTCTCCAATCGATTGATCGATCGATGCTCGTTGTGTCCTCGCGCGGGTTAGTTAGAAGCATAAGTAGCTTCATAACTTGGTTGAAAGCGGGAGGGCTGGTGGTTGGGCAAGGAGCTTGCCCGGGTCTTGGCGGGCGTTGAGTCTCGAAGCCAGGACTTGATCGAGTTTTGTAAGCAGCTAATCCGCACCCCGAGTTTGAGCGGACGCGAGAGGGAAGTGGCCCAAGCAGTAGCTGAGGAGATGCGGGGCCTAGGCTTTGACCGGGTTCAGGTCGATAGGTACGGCAGCGTCGTGGGCACGATCAAAGGTGGAGGCGGGCCCGCTGTGCTGTTCAACAGTCACATGGATCATGTGGATGTTGGTCGGCGGGAGAGCTGGAGCGTCGACCCCTTCGGCGCCGATGTTTTCGATGGCTATGTTTATGGAAGGGGTTCAGCCGACATGAAGGCCGCGGTTGCGGCTCAGGTCTTCGCTGCCGGTGCGCTCAAGGAGGCAGGGGTGAAGCCAGCGGGCGATGTCCATGTTGCGGCTGTCGTCAACGAGGAAAAGGCTGAGGGCGCCGCGATGCGGCGCGTTGTGGAGGACCTCGGAATCCGGCCTGAAGCGGTGGTGCTGGGCGAACCCACAAGCCTGAACCTAGCGATCGGGCAGAGGGGAAGGTGCCAGCTGGAGATCGTGACGAAGGGACAGACGGCACACGGGAGCATGCCGTGGCTTGGCAGGAACGCCCTATACGACATGTCCACGATAATAGGGGAGGTCGAGGAACAGAGCGATCGGCTCCCGGTTGACGGCCTCTTCGGAAAGGCTTCGGTGGCTGTCATCGGCGCTTCATGCCCATCCCGAGGGGGAAACGTCGTTCCCGACGAATGCAGCATTGTCCTCGATCGACGCACCATCCCCGGCGAAAGCGAGGAGACCGTGCTCAAGGAAGCAAAGGAGATCATAGAGAGAGCGAGGCAGCGACGCACAGGACTAGAGGCCGATGCTCATCTTGTGGAAGGGGAAGTTCGCTGCTACACAGGTGAAACGCTGCGTTGTCCGGTGTTCTTTCCTGCCTGGGGTTTTGAGGAATCGAACCCGGTTCTCCGCACAGCGAAGGAAATCCTCGAAGCTGCGGTGAATCGCCCCGTGAACTTCACTAGATGGATGTTCAGCACCGACGGTGTTTACACCGCTGGGCAGGCTGGAATCTTGACCATGGGCTTCGGACCTGGGGAGGAAGGGCAGGCGCACAGACCCGACGAGCGGGTCTCGCTTGAAAGCCTCGCGCTGTCAACCCGAGGAAACGCGGCGTTGGCCCTGCAGTTGGCGCCGCTCATTTCCTCGTCTGCTTCCTCGACAAGTTCCTGAGCGCAACGTGGGCCCTCAACTCGACCGATCGACATCCTACCGCGTGCATCAATGTGCAGAGACTCCAAGAACTCCGAGAACCCGTCGAAGTGAAGCACACCTACTGATGCTTGGTTAGTGACTGCCTGAGAGGTTCCGCCGCGCTGCAGATCGAATCGTTCATTCGTTAGACTGAGGATCGGGGGAGATGTTACTCAACTTCTCTTTCGCTCAATAAAACTTGAGCCTACCATTTTTATATGTGACTAGAGTGGTCCCGGGGGAGGATCAAACCGCAGAGATGCTTGACACCCTTCCCGCAAGACACGCTGCCCTTGTTCGCCCTCTCCCGGATCCGGTTCTTCCCGTCTTGACCCTGGAGGATTTTGAATGAGCGAGAGGAACAGCCTGCCACCCCGGTATCGTAATGCAATGGGCACCATAGATACCGTGAACGGCAGGATGGTTGAGATCGTGAAGGGAGTTAGGATATCCACCGAGAACAGCCAGAAGGATCTGGACATGATGCGATCCCTCTTGGACGAGTGGAGGAACATCGCCGCCTCCCCCAGGGCAGCCGAGCTCTTGGACTTCGTGTGCACAGCGACAGCCCTCGGGGAATCGATCTTGGACAAGGAGCTGTCCTTCATTGGAGTACAAGCCATCGAGTCCGTCGGCGCGATAGTCGATGAGAGAGAGGCGCTCAATAGGATATGGGAGTACTACAGCGCTCTCTGCGACCTGAAGATGATCTGCGCTGAGGTGGTTGAGACTGGAAAGACACTGTCGAAGCAGATCGCCCCAGAGGAGGCGAAGGAGAGGATCCAGCCGACCGTGGAAGACATCACGGAGAAGCTTCAGAAAATAGGTAGGACGCTTAGAGCCTCCCTGCCCGGTGTGGCCAGCACCGTGATGAGCGCCGTGGAGAGCTTCGAATCATCGTTGAGGAACGAGCCCGACGGAATGGAGGAAGCCTTTCACACCTTGAGGGACAGGATCTATCAATTCGCACTCGGTGTACAGGGAAAGATGTTCGACTTCGTCTCGGTCGCCAACAAACTGGCTGGAAAGAAGAACTTCGCCCTCAAAGAAACCAAGGCAGAGCTGGTTCCGCCTTCCGTGGAGATGGTTGAGGTTTGCAGCTCCTGCGCCGCAATCCCGGTCATCGAGCCGCCCAAGATCATCTTCACATTCAAACCCGAATAGACTCTTCGAACGACAAGGTCGAACCAGACCCGGAGCAGCGTCCGCCGATCTGCTGGAGCCGTCAGTTTCAGTTCGTTTGGACTGCAAACCTGCCTTAGCTGATGCAATCGATGCGCCTGCAGGCTTCCGCTACTGAAGAAGACTCGCCAAAACTTTATACAACCCTCGGTTTGCCCAACCTGGGAGTCCCAGGCTCGATCGGTTTTGGGGTGATTCGTTGAAGATCGCTGTTTCCGCCGATATCCACAGCCCCAAATACCTGGATCTCTTCCGAGAGTCGCTTGACCGAATGGAGCAGCCTGATCTCTTCGTGCTAGCTGGCGATCTTGTTCTCAAGAACGACTTTAGCGAGATTTCGAACGTGGTCTCATCAATAAGAGAGGTCTACGGAGGTCGGATAGTTGCCTGCCTTGGAAACGAGGAGTACGACCAAGACAGGTCAAAGTACCTGGGGTACAGGAAGATAACTTGGCTTGACGACAGCTCTTTGGTGATGGAGCTCAAGGGCGAAGAGCTGACAGTAGTAGGTTCTCGAGGATCGCTTGACAGACCGACCTACTGGCAGAGAACGCACGTCAAAGGGATATGGCGGCTATACGCAGAGAGAGTCAAGGCCATTGATTCTCTCTTGGCTGGCGCGAAGAACGAGAGCGTGGTTGTGGCTACCCATTACGCGCCGACGGAGGGAACGATGGTCGGCGAGAGGAAGTCAAGCTGGCCTGAGATGGGGAGCAAGAAGTTCGAGGACGTAATCCGCCTGAGGCAGCCCAGCCTCTGGCTCCACGGACACATTCATAGAGGGACGGTCTCATCCACCCACGTGGGGAAGACACTCGTCGTCAACGCTTCCCTTCCAGCTCGAAGAGAGGTTGTGGTTCTGGAGCTCCCGAAGAGTCAGAGGTCAACCCCATCCACACTAACAGACTACGTGTAGGAACGCAGCCGGAACAACACCACGCTTATATCACACACCGAACCCCCAACCAGAGGCACGGAAAATGAGCGCCACCTTCTCCAGAAGGATGCTCACCTTATCTAGGATGCTGATCAAAGCCACGGGAGCATGTCTCGTTCTACTTGGAATAGCGCTCCTCTACTCAACTCTCACCACCTCTTTTCCAAGTCTCCCAGTGTTTCAACCGATCATGGCCTTCTTTCTGATAGTGATGATAATCCTCGGAGTGTTCGCCATTCTCTACTAAAAGCAATCCTTGACCGAAAGACGAGATGAAGAAATGCACGGCTCTCGTTGAAGCCAACCGCATCTATCCCCACAGGGCAGCTGGCCAACGGAAATCTGCCCGCCCCAAGTTCTCAAGGACAAGAACTGCTGGGACTACGCCGTAGCTCTCCCGGGTCCGGCGGCGCGGTTAGCGATCAAAGCCGCCATCGCACCTGCGGCCACGCCTCCATCAATGTTCACTACCGCTATTCCGAGTGGACACGCTTGAAGCATCGACATCAACGCGCTTGTTCCCCCACTGCCGAAGCCGTAGCCTATAGAAGTGGGAACCCCTATGACCGGGACCTCGACTAGCCCTGCGACAACCGATGTGAGAGCGGCCTCCCGCCCTGCGACGACTACCATCACGTCAACGCCCTTTGTAATCATCTCCTTCAACGGAGGAAAGAGTCTGTGAAGACCTGCGACACCCACGTCATATGCTGTGAGAACCTCACACCCCATCTCCTCCGCCACCACCTTTGCCTCCTCTGCGACGGGAATATCCGAGGTGCCGGCGCTCACTATGCCTATCTTGCCGCCTGTCCGGCTCACCTTCAAACCCTTGTCCTTTAGAACCACCATCCTTGCTCTCTCGTTCGACTCGAATAGCGCCCCTCCTTGAACTGCTTTTCTCAGCGCCTGCACCTGTTCCTCGCTTAGACGACTCAAGATCACCCTCCCATTCCTCTTCAACACGTTCATGGCGATCTCAGCGAGGTCTGAGGGTTCCTTCCCCTCTCCGAGGACTACTTCGGGCAAACCTTTCCGCATCTCGCGGTTCACATCGATGTTGGCGAAGGCACCGATCTCCTCGATCGCCGTCGCCCTCAGCGATCTCTCTGCCTCGTCGATCGTAATCACACCCGCCTTGAACCTCTTCAGGATCTCCCTCAGCATGTCGCCTACCCCGGTCGCGAACCATCGATGCCTGCTTCACACGGCAATATCTAATAAGCTTGTTACCAAGATCGTCTAAAGGGGTTTGGATGGCCACCGCAGAGCAAATCCTCGTAATAGACTGTCAGACCGCAGGCATCTCCGGAGACATGATGCTTGGGGCGCTCGTAGACCTAGGTGTAGACGAGCAAAGGTTTGTCGACTCCATGGGTTCCGTGAGGAAACACATTGAAGGATGCAAGGACCTAGAAGTGACCGTGGCGGACGTTCAGCGGAAAGGCTTTCGAGCAAAGAAGGTTGAAGTAAGGTCGCAGGACGAAAGAAGCCAGAGAACGGTATCCGATTTGAAGAAGGCGCTTGTCAGAGCTGCTGATGAACTTCACCTATCAGGAAGAGCAGAGGCCTTTGCCCAGAGGACGTTGGACACGCTGGTCCAAGCGGAAGCGAAGATTCACGGTGAATCCGCGGACCAAGTTCATTTGCATGAGACAGCGTCGGCTGACACAATTGTGGACATATTGGGCACAGCGTTCGGGCTAGACGTTTTGGGACTGTTCTCCGGCACCAGGATCTATTCCACACCTGTGGCGGTCGGAGGGGGGCTGTTCAAGTTCTCGCATGGAACGGTTTCAAGCCCAGCGCCGGCGACAATCGAGATACTGAGATCAAATGCCTTTCCGACGATCGGTGGACCCGTGGGGGTTGAACTGACAACCCCCACAGGAGCCGCCATCCTCACAAACCTAGCTGAGACCACAACTCGCTTCTACCCACCATTCAAACCGGGGTCCGTGGGGTATGGTGCAGGCTCAAAGGACTTCGACGAGGTACCCAACATTCTACGACTGGTGCTCGGACAGCCTCTCAGCTACAACCTGCTGAAAGACGAAGTGTTCGTCCTCGAAGCAAACCTCGACGACGTCACGGGAGAAGTGATGGGGTATGTCCTCGAGAAGCTCTTGCAGGAGGGAGCCCGAGACGTCAGCCTCATCCCTATGTCGACCAAGAAGAACCGTCCAGGCCACATCATCAAAGTTATCGCCGACAGGGAACACGTCGAGAAATTGTCGCTCATCATTATAATGGAAACGGGGACGCTCGGAGTTCGCATCTATCCTTGTGAAAGACGCATCCTCAACAGAACCACAACTCCTATTGAAGTCAACGTCAACGGAACCAAAGAAGCCATAAACATCAAGGTCTCGACGGACAGTGCAGGCGAAGTGATCCGGTTCAAACCGGAGTTTCAGGATCTTAAACGCCTGGCGGAAAAAACAAACAAGCCACTACGAACCGTCCGGGAAATCGTCATTGACAGCATGCGGAAACGTCTCGGCGCCGAGAAAAAACGACAATAGACAAGACCATCGACCGAAGAAGCGATCGACCGAATCTGAAACCAAGATAGCCCATCCTAGCAACACTCAGCAACAAACAAGAGAAGAAAAACCAGTGGCTAATACGAAGGTCGACCCCGACGCTCGGCGCGCCGATGCTCCTCACGCAACAAACCAACGTAGTTGTTGCGGTTGCGAACACGAGGAATCGGCGAACGCCTCACTTTAGCATCCAACTTAGGCGTCTGCGAACGCACCTTACCAGCTGAAACCCAGACAGACTACAGCCGAGATCGATCGACCGGTCTGCCTGTTTGGTCACTGACCCGTGCGAGGGCACGCTCTTGAAACACCTCCTTGATAGATCCAGCCCGGCAAAGCTGCATTTATAGTTTCGGCTACGTGTGCACGTATCCTTGAGAAAACATTCGAGCTTCTGAATTGTGTTAGGAACGCTTTTGGACGTCTCGGCTGCAGGTTTGTCCTATGGCATTTTCTTAAATAGTGTTACCGGTCTCGACACCGGGCGTGTCCCGTGTTGAGGAAGCTCAGCCGCAGGGAGTTTCTGATCCTCTCCGGAGGGGCTGCTACCGCCGCTGCTGTCGGTGCTGCCGCCGGGCTTGGTCTCTTGAAGACGCCGGCGCCGCTGACCGAGACGAAGACTTTGACCGAGGTTCTGACGAGTACACTGACGGAGACCGTGAAGAGTACGGCTACCACGACGATGCTGAGCTCCAGTTCACTTGTCGAGTCGGGCAAGTCTCTTGTGTCGGTGGTGAAGGGGAGGGATCCCGCGGAGCTCGTGTCCAGAGCGGTTGCGATGATCGGGGGCCTGGACAGCGTTGTGAGGCCTGGGGCTAAGGTCCTTGTCAAGCCTAACGTCGGGTTCAGCCAGCGTGACGCAGCGACGGATCCAAGAGTCGTGGCTGAGGTTGTGAGGCTAGTGTTTGAGGCGGGTGCCTCGGAGGTTGTTGTAGCGGATAGCTCCGTGAGGGGCAGCGACACCTCGTTCAATTTCCAGAAGACCGGTCTGGGCCAGGCATCAGAGGAAGCAGGAGCCGTGGTGAAGGATCTCAGGAGGGACACAGCGACTTCCGTCAGCGTGCCACTGGGTAGGGCTTTGGACAGGATTGACGTCTGGGACACGGTTCTCAAAGCGGATGCCTTGATCTGCGTACCCAAGCTGAAGCGGCACGTCGACGCCGAGGTCACGGTTTCACTGAAGAACATGATAGGCGCTGTAACCGATGAGGGAAAGGGGTTGATGCACAGGAGCGGCATAAGTCAAGCAATAGCGGACCTGAACAGCGTGGTGAAGCCTGACTTGGTGGTGGTCGACGCTCTGCAAGCCATGACGAGAGGTGGGCCAACAGGCGGCGACATGGTCTCACTGGAAACGGTGATCGCTTCGCAGGATCCGGTGGCCGCCGACCTGATTGCCGCCGAGAGGCTTTTCGAGGCCGAACGGGACCCAGATCCACTCCAGGTGGCGAGGGAGGTGCCCCACATCCAGAAGGCAGCAGCGCTCGGCGTTGGAACGAATGATCCGGACCGGATATCAAGGCTTGAAAGAGAGCTCTAGCGGAGAGGAGGCTCCACGCGGAGATGAAGATCGGTCGCCGCACCTTCCTGCGCCTGGTCGCACAGTTCTCTGCGGCAGGGGTTCTGGTCGGTTTCATCCCGACCTATGTTAGGTCTTGGAAGACACCTGTCCGGCCTCCAGGCGCTGTCGAAGAAGATCTCTTCCTGGCGAGATGCCTGAGGTGCGGTCGATGCCTGGAGGTCTGTCCCACAGGCGCCATTACCCTGGCAGGCGTTGAGGACGGGTTGATGGCCGTGGGTACGCCCACGGTCGACGCGCTTCGCGGCCCTTGTGAAGCCTTTGCCGGGCGCTGTGACGGGCTCCTTCCGTGCGTCAGGTCTTGTCCCAGCGGTGCCCTGCAGTGGGGGAGGGGGATCAAGATCGGGTCAGCCGAGATCGATCGATCACTCTGCATCGCTTGGAAGAGAGACGGGGGCTGTCTGGTCTGCAAGGAGGTGTGCCCCGTTCCGGAGGCGATCCAGGTTGGTGAGAAGAAACCTCACTTCAACCCGGATGCCTGCATCGGATGTGGACGCTGCGTGTACGCCTGCCCTGCCGAACCAAAGGCATTGAAAGTAACTTCCACGGGAGTGATGAGAACGCGTTGAAGAGGATGAGCCACCTTCTGGCACTACGCGTCTTAGCGCCCATGGTCTTCCTGGTTCTCTTCGCTGTTAGGATCGGGGTCTCCGGGACTGTATGCTCCCTGAGCTTCGCAGCCACAGACATCACATGCCCGCTTGGATTCATTCAGTCAAGCCTGGCGGCACGAGGCTTTCCTCTCGCCCTGCTTGTCTCGGCCCTGATACCTCTCGCCGCAGCTGCGCTCCTGGGAAGGTTCTTCTGCGGCTGGATCTGCGGTGCAGGTCTGACCCTGGACCTCACGAGGCGCATCAGCAACAAGCGAGGGCCGCGCGTCGCCAAAGACCCGGATCAACCGATAGATGGACGCGGCCGAGTTGGGGCGAGCAAGCTTGAGGGCCTGGCGCTTCTCGGGTTCTTTCTGGGCATCAGCTTCGTTCTGGGGTATCCTGCCTTCTGCTTGGTGTGTCCGGTTGGCATACTCTACAGAAACGTTCTCCTGGCGTCAACCCAGGGCACCGTGGGGCTGGACATATTGGCCATGCCGGTGCTCGTGGCGATCGAGGTCTTCGCCTCCAAGTCTTGGTGCGGAAGCTTGTGCCCGGTTGGCAAGACACTCTCACTCGTCAGCGCTTGGAGCCTCTTCAAGCCAAGGGTCAACGCCTCAACCTGCGTGAAATGCGGGGCCTGCGCACAGGTCTGTCACGTAAACATCGACCCCGTCACGGCCAACACGACACAACTCGCAGACTGCACCAAGTGCCTCGCATGTCGCGATGCATGTCCGAAGGGATCCATCAGCATGAAGCCGTAGCTCAAATGTGACATCGTGGCGGCGCGGACCGGAGATCCGCCGATGCTCGACATGCATCGGATTCGAACCGGTGACCCACGGGTTAACAGCCCGTAGCTCTACCAGACTGAGCTACCGCGCCTCCGGCACACCTCCTCC
>Ga0315307_1001291_pt1 | contig 11171 bp, 15 predicted proteins | sample TDP2_MG_FD_203079 | JGI IMG/M metagenome (GOLD analysis project Ga0315307, IMG submission 203079) | Freshwater sediment microbial communities from Lake Towuti, South Sulawesi, Indonesia - TDP2 | ecosystem: Environmental > Aquatic > Freshwater > Lake > Sediment | place: Indonesia: South Sulawesi... | reverse complement strand
GTGAAAAATGCTACAAATCGCTGCTTGAGATACTCGAAGACCTGCAGAGAACGATAGATGTCGTGGACATCTTCAGGCCGTCTGCAGATGTGCCCTCAATCGTGGACCAAGCTATAGAGTTGAAGAGAAAATTTGGAAAACCCGATGTGGTCTGGATGCAGTTGGGAATAGTCAATGAGGACGCTGCGAGGAAGGCGGAAGACGTTGGCTTCAAGGTTATCATGGACAGGTGTATGCGAATTGAACGAAGAAAACTTGATATGGAAGAGCATGCTCAGCTTGACGAGATTCGAGCGAAAAAGAAACTGAAGCTGATGGAGAAGATGAAGACAAAAGATGATGATGTTGGTGCTAGCCCGATCACGCTTGATGACGCCCACTTTGACGAAGCCGTCCAGAAGTATCCTTTGATGCTCATCGACTGCTGGGCCGACTGGTGCGGTCCATGCAGAATGATTGCTCCCGTAATCGACGAAATAGCCCGAGACTATGATGATCATTTAGTCGTTGGCAAGCTAAATGTTGATGAGAATCCTGAAACAGCATTGAGGTTTGAAATAGTGAGCATTCCCACTCTGCTCATTATGAAGAATGGGAAAGAAGTTGACAGAATAATTGGAGCGGTTCCCAAGCAGCTTATTGAAGAAAAACTGAAGAAGCACTTTTAAGAAATAGCGCATTAAATGTTAAACGAGAGTGACATGGCATGGATGTGTCTCTGCGCAGAGTAATCGGCTCACTTGTGCTTCTTCTTGGGATAACATTTCTGGCGGTTGGGCTCCACACTGGGCAACTTAATACGGCAATAGAAATCGTTAGGAGAATTCTTGAAGCGTCTGTGGCTGGCGTGCCTTAGATATCTTAAAGCAAGTTACTCGAATTTTCGCTTACCCTATGGCTAGGACGCCTTCGAAAACCTTGTCCTCGGTCACGTTCAACTCGCGGGCTAGCCAGAACTTCAGAAGTTTGGTGTCGCGTGGAAAATCACCACTGTAGGTCAACACCCGACCCTCTTTTAGAGCATCCGCCTGAAAACTCTTCTCGGCTTCTTTGAACAAGAAGGAAACGGTTTCGGCGCTGTTGGCTAAGACCTTGAAGTCATCCCACTGTTTGCAGCGCACGATTACGGGTGGACCACGATGAGCGTATGCTTGCATTTCCTTTGGCGAAGACAACTCCTTGATTAAGCTTGCCACTTCAGCTTGAAGTGAGGCTAGGCGTTCTTCAACTCTTGTAATCTTGGCTGGAACTTCGCCTGTTTGACCGAATTTTCCTGCTATCTTGCCCAGTTCAGTTATTAGGCGGTCGAGGTCTTTTTCATGTTCCCTCAAAACATTGATAATGAAGTCAACTGCCTCTAACGCCTCGTTCTTGCTTGGTCGTTTCGCCATTGCCAACACCAACAAGCGTCATCGGAACAAATATCACAATTACTTACTATAATCATTGACAGCTTAAATAAACATAATGCATTATCAAACAATATCTACACAGAAGCATCGACATACATACTAACAATATTATTTGCAACGAGCTACAGCCTTTTGATGGAACAAGAGTGACTTCTAGAATATGATGCTCATGGTTGACTCGGTAACCTGTGGTGCAGATTGACCTGAGGTTAAAATCATCGTCTGAAAAAGTGAAAAGGGTTGAAGGGAAAATGCTGGAATCAAGTACGGAGCGCAGGCCGCAGCAGCAGTTCGTAGTATTCGCTTAGCAGCAACGCGCCTTGGATTATGAAGAAGATGCCGACTATCCATCTAAGGAAATCCACTGGCAATACAATTACCAGAATACCAAAGATTAAGGTGATTATTCCTAGGACAGGCTTCGAGATTGTCACGCCTATTCTCTTAAGGCCTTTCTCCACAACGTCAGTCATGCCTATATTCCACCTCCACACAGCTCTTTTGAATTCAATTATTCGGGTGGAAATTTAAAACCTTCCAGCCAGAAATAATAGAAGTGGCGCCGGGAATGGGATTTGAACCCATGCGGCCTGTGAAGGCCACAGGCTCTCAAGGCCTGCGCAATAACCACTCTGCCATCCCGGCAAGGTGCAGTCTGGCTATACCAGTTTCGCATTGCGTTTATTAAAATGCTTACCTGTGCTCTGTGAGGCTTGATTTCATTCCGAGCTGAAAATGGTATTGTATTAATACCTCTAGTTGAAAGAATGAACGTAGGGGAGAAAGGAAAAGATTGGATCGGATTGACAAGGTTCTCTTGGTGTTGCCTTTTCTTCCAGCTGCTGACTTGCTTTCAACACTTTTCTCTCTTCGATATGGTGGACAGGAAGTCGGGATTCTTGCGCGATCCATTCTGGAGCAACATGGAGCTTTTGGGCTTGTTCCGCTGGCAGTTTCAGCCTCAGCTATTTTCCTAGTATTCATGCTGGTTATGATCCGTATCAAGAAGCTCTTTGTTGAAGAGTGGAAGGTTGAGTGGATCAGATGGATTCTTACGGTATCAATCTTTTGGCTGTTCATGCTGCAAGGAGTTTATGTTTCCACAGTGATCATGAATCTGCTGGTCTCAGTTTCTCCTGCTTTGACACAGGTCATCGTGTTAAGAGCAGGTTTGGTTATTGCATACCTCTTCTGTACCAGCATGTTCACTATGCCTTACTTAAGGAAACTTAGATAACCTAAGAAAGTTGCGTGAAAAAAGAGGAGAAATGGGTTATTTCATTGGCTTAAAGTGTTTGATGTCGTTGATTGAGCCTTCTCGTTTTTCTTTCGGTTTGAAGACAGCTTCGACTTTCATGCCAATGCTGATTTTTTCTGGTTCGATGCCTTCGACTTTGTGAATCAGTCCGCCGTCTGTGCCGTCGATTTTTACCATAGCATATATCATGGGCTTTTCGAGTTTGTCTCCGTTCAAGTCTATGTGAGCCACTGTGTAAGTTTGGACTACGCCTTTGGTTCCTACGTTCATCCATTCTTCAAGTTTGTTGAAGCATTTTTCACAGTACATGCGTGGTGGAACGTAGACAATTTCGCATTTCTTGCATTTGGCGCCCATTATTTTTCCGTTCTTTTTGATTTCTTGGAAGAATCGTTCTCCAGCTATGCCAAGCGTGTAGATGTAGTCGGTTTCCATGTGATCTGGCCAATGTCGTATTTCGCGTGGGTCTTGGATTTTTTCCGTGCTCATTCAGCTCATTCCTCCTTCAAAGGTTTGAAGTATTTTATGTCTGTGATGGCTCCTGTTCGCTCCTTCTCGGGCTTCCACACAGCTTTGACTTTCATGCCAAACTTCACTTTTTTCCAGTCTACTTCCTTCATTGTATGCAGTATGCCCATGCCTGGAGAGGCGCCGTCCAAGTCGACGACTATCGCTATGATTGGTTCTTTCAGTCTGCTTGCGTCGCCTGCGACGAATGGCACTGAATACGTGTTTATTGTTCCTGTGTCTTTGACGTATGTCCAGCCGTCGGTTGGTTTGAAGCATTGCTCGCAGAACATGCGTGGTGGAACCATGACTCTGCCGCATTTGTTGCATTTTGACGCTAGGATTTTGCCTTTCTTCAGCTCGTTCAGAAACTTGCTCATTGCTATGCCTGCGCTGAACACATACTTGGCTCTGGCTCGGTCGCGAACAGCTGGGACTTTGCCAGCTTTGAGGTCGGCTAGTTTGACTTCTTCGCCTGGAAATTCCTTTATTTTTGCGCTCATCTTTTCTTTCACCTCACCTTCTCATCACGATGACTGAGCCGTACTGCATTAAGTCGCCCCAGGCTTGCGCCAAGCCTGTTCTCGGGTCGCCCGGAACCTGTCTCTTGCCTGCTTCACCGCGTAGTTGCCAAAAGATTTCGCAGACTTTCATTAACCCAGCTGCAGCAATTGGGTTGCCCACTCCAAGTAAGCCGCCTGATGGATTAATAGGTAGGTCGCCATCCCGTTGAGTCACGCCTTCAGCTGTAAGCTTCGGCGCCTCACCTTTCTTGCATAGGAGCAGACCTTCCATGTGATGCAGTTCCTTGTAATCAAACGGATCGTAAGGTTCAGCGACATCGATTTCCTTAGGCGGGTTCTTGATGCCAGCCATCTTGTATGCCATGCGAGCTGCACATTCCACGTAGTCTGGGTAGTAGAGGTCTCTGTTTGTCCAGTAGGTTGAGTCAATGCACCAGCCGACTCCGTCAATCCAAACAGGGTTGTCTGTAAGCTTCTTTGCAACGTCCTCCGAAGCTAGAACTAGGGCAGCAGCGCCGTCGCTTGTGGGACTGATGTCTAATCTTTGAACTGGCCAAGCCATGATTTCGGAGTTGAGAACGTCTTCAACGGTGATTCTTGCGCCAAGTTGAGCGCAGGGATGATCCAGTGCGTTTCCCTTGTTTTTGACTGAGACCAGCGCGATTTGCTCTTTCTTTATGCCGTGCTTGTGCATGTAACGGTGCATTTCCAGCGAGAATATCCAAATGAGTGTGGTACCATGAGGTCTGTCCATTATTGGGTCAAATATTGTTGTGAAAGCTTGTGCTGGATGCGGTTGACATGGCGACATTTTCTCTTCTGCCACAACAAGGCAAGTGTCGAACAAGCCTGATGCTACATGCCACCAGCCTGCTTCGGCTGAGAAAACGCCTGTGCCTCCGCCAACGTAGACTCGGCTGAAGGGTTTGCGCCATGCGCCGGAGCCGTCTGTCATGTTTTCGCCTTTCATGTGGATGCCGTCGAATGCGTCTGGTGCGCTTCCATATGCCACGCTTTGTATGTCTTTGAGTTCAACTCCTGCTTGATCAAGCGCCATTTTTGAGGCTTCCCAGCACATTTCTCTGCCCGTTTCCTTCAAGTTTCTTCTGAACAGGGTTAGTCCTGCGCCTATGACTGCAACTCGTTTCTTGCCAAACACTTCTACTTCACCTCCCTGCTGAGAACAGCGACAACGCCAGTCGCAGTGGGTATGCCGCGCCAACTTTGAGCCACGCCAGTTCTTGCATCGCAGATTTGGTGTTTGCCAGCTTGACCGCGCAGTTGTAAGACTGCTTCAAAGACTCTTTGTGAACCTGAGGCTTCGATTGCGTATCCCATGCCGAGTAGTCCTCCTGACGCGTTGATTGGCATGTCGCCGTCTATCTCGGTTTCACCTAGTTCTGTTAGCCTTCCAGCTTTGCCTTTTCCGCACAGTTTGAGTGCTTCCACGTGTTGAAGTTCTTTGTAGGAGAATGAGTCGTCGATTTCTGCGAAGTCTACTTCTTTTTGTGGGTTTCGGATTCCAGCCATTTTGTAGGCCATGTCTGCAGCTAATTCTGCGTATATGGCTCTACTCCAATCTCGGGATTCAGGGTAGGACGTGTCTGAAATCCAGCCGATGCCTTTTATCCATACAGGCTGATCTGTGATTTTCTTTGCGTAGCTTTCTGAAGCTAGGACAATGACTATGCCACCGTCTGCTCTTGGACTGACGTCCAAGCGGTTTAATGGGTGAAAGTATGGTTCGGATTGTAGCACATCTTCGATCGTGACACTGGCGCCATGTGCAGCATTCGGGTTGCTCAATGCGTTTCGTTTGTTCTTTACAACGACTTCCGCGCATTGTTCTCTTGTGTTTCCTGTTTCGTGTAGGAATCGAGTCATTTCTAATCCTGCCATATAGTGAGGGTGCCCGCCCAGTGGCCGATTGTAGATGGGATCAAGTCCGAAGTTCACGATTCCAGCGAACGTTATGACGTCTGAGAGCTTGCTGTGAGCTTCAACCACAACTGTGTTGAGTTGTCCTGTTTTAATGAGCATGTAGCCTGTGGCTAAACCTATCAGCCCATCGCCTGTGACAGTGAATAGGTGGCGGAGTGCAGCGCCTATCTGGTCTGGCGCGAATTCGTCGAATATGCTGTGACCTTCCCAATAGTCTTCAGCGCATGAAACAAAGCCATCTATTTCTTTGCGTGGATTGATGCCTCCAGCGTCCGCGTAAGCTCTGGTTGCCGCTTCAAACATAAGTTCCTTGTAGGACACATCAGGCGTAAGCGCTTTGAAGCCCGTGCATCCAACGCCAACAATAGCAACTTCTTCACTCATGACATTCTTCTCCATTAATGGTTGAAAGAATCCTATAGGTTAGTCCATATGCACTATAAAACTTTCGAAAGAACAATCCAAAACCACGTGAAAACTCACGACTTCATGTAGTTCCTCACTATTCTGGACGTCACTTGCGCTTTAGTTGAGAAGAAGAGGATCTACGCTGCGCTCCGCAACAAACACGGTGCTTTCTTGCCTCCGAGACCGTTCTGCCCCGACTTTCAATCGCCGAAGATGGAGTGGGTTGACTACACGAAGCAGCCAGCACACATTAAGACATCATCAATATGTGCCTTTGCTGGCAGAGCCTTCATAGACGAGGTGCCTTTTGTCTTGGGCTTTATTCAGATGGGAGAAGCCAAAACCGTGATGTCATCAGTTGTGAAACTCTCCGAAGACCCAGTTGAGAATACACGAATGCTGACAAAACTCATGAAGGAACGCAGATACTTCGACCTCAATGGTTTAAAGGTTGAACCCCGATTTGCAGAGAAGCCGCTCTATACAGTGCGCGACCTCTGGTTCCAGGTGGCGAACAAAAAATTCTTGGACTCTTTGAAGGAAAAGCCGAAACCGCATAAATCTTGAACTATGGTCTTCTTCTCAAATCTTAGCCAAGCGCATTAAGCACATGCTTACCGTCAACGCCATATGGTTTGTAGTCGTCCAGTAGTGCATGGAAATTCTATCCAGCCAACCGCGTATTGAAAAAAGAGAAGAAGGGATTTCTCTGGAGACATGTGAGATTTTAAGTGGGTTTGAGATGCTTCGTCAGCCGTAGCTTGTTTATTCACTGAGATGGAAGAGTATGCGACCTGACACAACTATGCCAAAGACTGGGACCGCATTGTTTGGGCCACCCCAGATAGTGGCGCCTTCGGCTGGTGCTCCTTCAGGAGCGTTTACGAGGCTGCTGATTTGCACCATGAAAGTGAACTCTGCTGCCTCACTTGTGGATATGGCGTGGATTATGATTTTCAAGAGTCCGCCTTGCTGTCCTGGATTTGGACCACCATAGGGAGTGAAGCTTACGAACTGCTTGACCGTCCAGATTCCTCTACCATGCACCGTGCCGTCGAAGTTGACGTGTGTATAGGCTCCGCCTCCACTCACAGCACCAGTTGATGTGTCGAAGGTTCCTGCGCCTACGATGCGTAGCAAATCTCCCTCTTTTACGTGAGTGCCTGGAATGGTAGCCGCAGCCTTCGAAACGTTCGGACCCATGAAAGTGAAGGAATACGATGTTCCACCCTGAGCTCCGACCAGAGGTATGGCAGCAAACACTGCGATCAGTATGGCAGAAATTGCTGTTATCTTGAACGTCAACGCTTTCTTCATTTTCCTTTCTCACCTCCTTATCAACTCGTAATGCTCGCATCGGAGTATATACAATGTAACTTCTATTAGTAAATTGTGAAACATCTTTCTATAAGATTAATATCCAATTTTACAATGCATCAATAATGCGAAGACACGGAAATGTTGCTTGGGTTTGGGATAGAATTTATGTGCACACACAAAAAATGCGTTTACTTTCTAGGATTCTTAGAATTTGACCATGATGTTTTCGTTTTCAACTTTGACCTGATAGGCTGGTTCGTCGTTTGCCTTGGGGTGGAAAAGGCCTATTTTCGGTGGTGAAATTACTTTGCCGGTGGTGACATCGAATTTTGCATGATGCTTTGGGCAGGTGACAATGTTGCCTTCTAGAACGCCTTGTGAAAGGTCTCCGCCAGCATGAGTGCACCTGTTACCAATGGCGTAGTAGTTTTCATTCACGTTGGCTATCAAAATCTCTTTGCCTTCCAACTTGAAGGCTTTCATTTTTCCAACAGGAACCTCTGCTTTTCCAGCGACCATAACATAGCTTGACTCCACAAGCTCCCACTCCTAATGCTTAGTTACTGGTCAACTGCCTAGGAATTTAAAGATTCTGCGAGAAACAGATCTGAAAGGGGAGTCGCGCGTAAAGATAATCTGACCGATCTAAACAAGTTTACGGGAGTAAAAGTTGAGTCACATGGATCTTAGCAGAGTCGCTGACGAGAAGCACATTTATTTAACGACTAGGGGCAGGAAGACTGGAAATCCACACACAGTTGAGTTGTTGTTTGCGATAGCTGGAAAGAAAATTTATCTCAGCCATGAAGGAACATACACTGACTACATGAAAAACATTCTCGAGGATAATCGAGTCGAGTTTAAGATCGGAAAGATCCGGTTCAAAGGCAAGGCTCGAATTGCTGGAGGTGGGGAGGCTTTTGAATTGGGAAAACATGCTCTCTACCTTAAATATTATGGCAAGGCAAACAAAGACACAATTGACGATTGGTTCTCAGAATCAACAATAATTGAGATTTCAATAATTGGTATGGTGTAAAGAGCGTGCTACAATCGTTGAAATGTTGGTTGCATAGATTTTCTCTACACACAGTGATTAGACTGGTATTTGCCACAGGGATGCAGAGTTCCAGTCCCAGAAGAGATGGAAGATTGAGGATGGTAGGATGTTTTGGCTTTTTAGCATGAGGTATCCGAAGAGCAAGGACGGGGCAAGTACGGTGATCGTGTTCGCAAAGGCGTCTAAGACAGTTCCAGACTGCAAGTAGAATTGGCCTGGGAAATGCCAAAGAACGGTAAAAAGCAATGATGTTGCCACGAATCCCTTGACGTTGCCAATGTGGGCTGCCAGCCTAGTCTGGATGTATCCCCGCCACAGCATCTCTTCGCTGAACCCGACTAGTGTAAAGAGGACGAAGCCGTAAGCCAGTTCTGGAGAAAGACTTGCGAGTTTTCCACCTAGAGAGGGAGCAAGCAAGCCTGTAAGTACTAGATAGATTGCACTTGAGACAAGCCCTAGAGCGAGCATTCTTCCAATGTTGCTTCTGCTTATCCCGATGCTTCCAAGCTTTTGTCCACTGCTTTTCATGGCGATCAGGATGACCGCAAAACACATGCCATCAAGGAAGGCTCTCCACAAAATGTCAGACGGACCGATTACGAACGGTGAGCGTTCGTCAAAAAGCTGAAATGCATGTGTTAGTGTCCGCCATCCAAAGACTACTATGAATAGTGCTACGGTCACGATGGATGCGAGGATGAATTCTTTTTTGGGTTTTGCAATCGTTATAGATGTGGGACGCAGCTTCAGCGCTCTTGCCAAGATGTAGATTAGAGGAAGCCCAATTACAACTGCTACAAGTGAAACCAACATAATATCGAGAGCAGGAAATGTCAAATCAGTCTCACCTCGAACTGACCGCCTCTTCCTGATATGAGGTTTGTTCAGCTTTAGCCTTTGTGCATAGTCAAAGTTGGTTGGATAGAAATTCCATTTTAAGACTCATCGCCCAACTTTGTGTTACTGTAGTGTCACAGTCACACACTCTTATTAATCGAGGTTGCGTAGTCTGCCCGTGGTGAATATACAATGGGTCAATATGAAGATACGTTGAAGGACATTGAGAAGACTTTTGGCATCGTACCAGGCTTCATGAAAGCTATCCCAAAAGATGTGCTCATACAGGATTGGCCTCTAATGAAGAAGTATCAGGGCGGAGAATCGGCTATTCCAGCCAAGTACAGAGATTTCATCGGGCTTGCAGTAGCGGCGAACATCAAATGTCCCTATTGCGCTCTTATGCACACAGCGATGGCTACGTTAGGTGGTGCCACGGACGAGGAAATGGCGGAAGTAGCCTTCCTCGCCAGCTACACCTCGAGATGGAGTGCGATGCTTCACGCCCTGCAATACGACATGAATACCTTCATGAAAGAGGTACGCCAAATAGGAGATTACATACAGAAAACCGCCAAAAAGAAGTAAAATCAAAGAGACATACTCCTATCCCTCCTTTTTTCTGCATAAATTCTACCTAATCAGCTAACTGCCTTGCCCCCCCAGAGGGCGTCATGCCTTGATTGCTTATTTGCGTGTGCATAGAATCTCTATCAAGAAGAATAGGAAGACTATTGATGTGTTCTGCGTTTCCTCTGGACTAAAAATGCTCCGACTCCGAGTCCCACTATTATCACAACAATTCCTGCAATTGGAATTGGGTCAACAAAGACAGTAGGATATCTGACTGTGTAAGACTTCGTAGCCGAAGTTGCCTTGTTCATTGAGTTGTCAATTGCCTCTATGTAATATTGCACGATTATGCTGTCATTTTGTTTAGGAATCGTTGCTTCACAGGTTGAGTCTATTAGGGTCATCGGGACGTGGTTCCAAGTTGAGCCGTTGTTGGTTGAGTAGTACAGGTGTGCTTCTTTGACTCCGGATCCGTTATCAGAGACTGAGGCTGAAATTGATGTGTCGTCTTCGGGTGTTGGGGTGGAAGGCTGAATATCAATGTTACCTATTGCTGGTTTGGTACTGTCTGGAACTCCTCCGATAACGTAGATGTGTGTCGTCTCTATTGTTGCGTAAGTTGTTTCTCCTTTGGTCGTATAGCCTGTGTGATTCTGATACACTTCGTATAGTGCTCCTGTTGCCCTGTTCCAGTATGTGTCACCGTGGAGGAAGTAAGCACTGGAGGAAGTCGTCTGGTTGACGTGGTTTATCTCTGCAGGCTCGCCGAGATATGTTCGGGTGACTGTTTCGTTTATTTCGCCAATTCCGGCGCCTAGCCCAGTGTATATCAGGTCTCCTGCGCTTAGGTTGGCTGCGATAAAATACAGGTAGCCGCTGGCACTTCCGGTGCCCGCGTGCCCAGTGTCCGCGTCAATCCAACGAGTTTCGGTTTTCTCTGTTCTGTTTTGGAAATGTTTGATGGTGTTGAAGGTTATGTTTGTGCCGGAGACGCTTTGAACTATGTTCGAGAAGTACTCAAGCTTTTGGGAATCTAGTATGTATTGTGGAGTTGTAGCGTCTGGGTCATTGGATTCCCAAGTGGCTGAGAGCCCATACCTAATCCAGTATCCAGCATTGACTCCCGCTTTTTTAGCTGCTACTTGCGCATTAACTGGTTGAATGCTGAACGACAACGTCAACATGCCCAATAGCATGAATATCAGCATTATTATTGCCGTTGCTTTCTTTTCCAATTCAACGTTTCTCCTTCCGAGCTATTGTTATGCTTCATCGTCTGAGAAAAGACTGTGCACAATTATGTAATGGTCATGACCAGCACTTATACCTTA
>Ga0315307_1001290_pt1 | contig 11172 bp, 8 predicted proteins | sample TDP2_MG_FD_203079 | JGI IMG/M metagenome (GOLD analysis project Ga0315307, IMG submission 203079) | Freshwater sediment microbial communities from Lake Towuti, South Sulawesi, Indonesia - TDP2 | ecosystem: Environmental > Aquatic > Freshwater > Lake > Sediment | place: Indonesia: South Sulawesi... | reverse complement strand
GCTCCTTCATCTTTAAGCTGTACTCTCTTGCCCTCATACTGATTTTCTAGCAGTATAAACTTTATTGAAATCGCGATCAGTTCAAGAGCACTCACTAGACAGCCGTTTTCTATACTCACTTGCGTGTCCATCTTAAAATCTAGGACATTTTTCCAATTTCCAATGCACTTTTCCTATAAATTAGCAGATTGGGGAATAATCCCCTTATTTGAGAGATCACTTGGGGTTCGTGAGCAATGGTATTCAGAAGAAAAAGGGCAGTCACCCTTGCTGAGGTAAATATGTCCAAGGCGTAATGCAGAAAACGGTATGTTCTCTCAGGGCCCACCAACTCTAAGAGGTCGGAGAGTTTGTCGAAGACCAGAAGGACGTTTGCATGGGGGTATTCCTCTAAAACCTTGTTGATGGAATCCAGAATTAAAGCTGGGTTTTTTGCTGGTACATTTGTCTCGTTTTCAGCTGTTGACTCCGGCGTCGAGATTGAGGTTGATAACAGGAAGAATCTAACCCATGGTCTTTTGGCTAGGCACGCATGGAGGATGCTTGAGCGTGATGTAAAGACAAACATGGGCTCAACGTTTGCTATCGCCTCCATTGCCAAGCTATCTATAACCTTCTCGTAATCAGAGGCGGGGTCAAATTCTAGCAACATCTTGCGGCCACTAAGCTTCTGGTGAGGCATGTCTAGAAGCTTAGAAAAAGCGTCTGTGTCCCTTAAAAGGTCGATAAACACGGTGTAGGAAGGGTTTCCTACCCAAAACGCCTTGAGCATTTCAGCAAGTTGCGCCTCACTTATACCTTTAACGTTGAACGCGGTCAACTCTGTCACGAAAGGCGTGTAGGAGAGTATCTCTGTATAGGGACCTGAAGGGGTTTCCCACTTAGGGTCATCCCAATATTCTACGTATGTTTTCCATTGGCCGTTTAGGAATGAGAAATCACCGAGGTCTTCAAGCTCTCTAATATGTTTGTATCCGTTCCTCTTGGCTTCAGCCCGCTCATCAAGTACCTCCTTGATTGATCTTTCTTTGTCGAAGGTTCCATCGGGCAGATGATACTCTGTTAAACTTCTCAGGCGTAGGGCGCCCCTTTTCTCGTATTTTTCAACGTTGATTCCTTGCTCTTTTAGCTTGGCTCTAACGGTTTTCCTTTCCTCATCGGGGTAGTTGTAGTTGACCATGTCGCCGTTTTCGAGCCCCTCAAGTATAAAGGCTGAGAAGGTCTTCATTTTGTCTGCGGCTGGTGTGTACGTCATCACAGCCACCGCTCCTTTACTGAGGCTGAGAATAGGGCTAGGTTTAGCTCTAAAAGCGGAAATAGACCGCTTCAACCTTCGCTGGATGGAGTTTATGATAGATGAATCGGGCATCAAGATGTCCTTCGTTCAAGTAATTGATTACTTCAATATTTGATGTTTCTGAATCTAAAATCAGTTTTTTGCTTGCCTTTCAGCAAAGGTCTATCCCAAAGAAGTCTGTGAAGTTCTGAAGAATCAGGTCAGCCACCTCAGTTTCCCTAATGCCTTTTACTTGAGCTATGGCCTTTACAACGACAGGGAGAAAGGCTGGCGAAGTCATCTTACCCTTGAATGGGCCCCCAAAACTAACCGGCCCATCGGTTTCTGTTAGTAAGTTCGTCAAAGGAATTCGCTTAATAATCTCTCGTGTGTGATCGGAGTACACGGAGGGAGGGCCCTCAGAAATGTAATAGCCGTGGTCGACAATCTGGGGCAACAACGTGAGGGGGCGACTGAACCAGTGGAGGAGAACCTTTTTCACGCTGTATGATGGGAGGAGGCTGACAATCTGAGGGGTTGTACCTCTCGAGTGGATGATGACGGGCAGGGACTTTTTCTCGGCTGCTGAGAGCATTTCGTGGAAAACCTTGAGTTGCGAGTCCAGAGGTTTATTACTTGCGTATTGATAGTCCAGACCGATCTCGCCCACGGCTACCACCCTCCCACCGCGCGTCTCGTGATGGAGGATTAGGTCTGCTGTCTGCTCTACTTCGTTGGGGGACAGGTGCTTCACGTTCCATGGGTGTATTCCCAAGGCGGCGTAAACGAAGTTGGGGTGTTCTTCGGCTAGTTGAAGGCTTAGGAGGCTGGTTTGGAGGTCCATGGAGTTGGAGACGAGGGCGACGATGTTGGATCGCTTTGAATCCTCTAAGATTTCGTCCACTTTCTGGTTGTATTCTGGGTCAGAGAGGTGAATGTGTGCGTCCACAAGTTTCATGCCATCCCTCGACCGCAATTTTACCCTCAACCAAGTTTTATAACTTGTCTTTTGTTGAGATGAGTTAGAGAAGACGAAAAATTTGGCAAACAGTAAACGATAAGCTAAATTGAGACCAGCTTGTAACCCACCCAATATCTCTTCCTTTTTGCCTCAAAGCGCCGATTTTTGAGAAAAATCTGTTTTCAACATACCTTTTCCATATATGATCCAAATATGAGATTCCTCTGCAGCCCCTTTCAGTCTGAAATGTAAGCGCTTGTTACTCTGATGAATAGAAGGAGTTGAAGAAGATTAGTTAAAGAGATAAGGGGGTGTAGCGAAAAGTTCTCAAGGGACGAAACAGCTTCCTACCTTCATGAGGGCAGCCCTTGATGGGCCCGTGGCCTAGTTGGATAAGGCGTCGGCCTTCTATTGAAGAGGACGAGGGGGAAAGCCGGAGATCCGGGGTTCAAATCCCCGCGGGCCCGCCAAATTCATTGTTGGCCTGTTGTTCTAAAGTCTAGTAATAAATAGTTTTATTCCACTAATTACCATGAAAGGCGGGTTGGTTTAAGATGAGGCGGTCTGTTGAGGTTTGTTTCCTACTCTCAGGGCTCTTCCTACTGGTTTCGGCGTTCAGTCACTTCTACATGGCCCGTTCTGTGGGTCTCCTACCAGTGATAAACTATTCTTTGAGACCTTACACGGTGCCTCTCATGATCCTAGGATTCCTCTTCCTATTTTCGGGCATCACGCTCCATAAATTCTTCAGTGAAAGCAAATGAATGGCAAAGTTAGATTCCTAACGGCCTTTCTTTTTCTAGCTTTTGTGACGAAAGTCATCGGCGAATTCGTTCACGAGGTTATGGGTCACGGCTTCTTCATTCTCCTCTTTGGCGGCAAAATCATGAAGGTTCACATATCTCTACTCTGGCCTTACGACTTCTCCTTTATTGAGTGCAGTGGCAACTTCGAGGCTTGGCAGTTGTCCTGGATCGATGGAGGAGGCATACTTGTGTGCCTCATCGTCTCCTTTGTGCTTCAGGCTTTGCTTCTTCTCAGGTTTGTGAGGGATTGGCGTTTCTCATCTACGCTTTTTTGGCTTTCCTTCTGGACCTTTCTAAATTCTTCCGGGTACCTAATTATGGGTGGGATCAAACCTTACGGCGATGTTGCCGCCCTGATTATGGAGGGTGTCCTAGTCCAAGAGTCCTCGATAGTGATAGGACTAATTATCTTTCTCGCCGCCTTTTTCTCGCTATCAAAAATTCTCAGGAAACTCCTGTTCAACGTGAAAATTGTGAAGGATATTAGGGACTTGCGGATTTCCCTTACCATCTTCTGGCTTATCGTCCCTCTGACGGCGATGATGACCGTGATTGGACGCGGGCAGCCCTTACTTTTTCTGCCCCTGAGCTTCATACCAGTTGCACTAGCCCCTATTACTCCCTCAATTCTGCATGACAAAAGTCAAACTTAAAGCAGCTGAGCGACGCTATGATCTTGGAATCGCCCGAATACATTCCTTTTATTCCATGTAGATGGCGGGACGGTAGGGTCTGGCTAGTTCAGCCTTCTTCTTAGGGTCGTGGCGCTGCGGGTCTTCTTCATCGTAAACGCAGATTTTCGCGTTGAATTCTCGTTCAAAGAAGCTTTCCGCCTCCATCAGCGTTTGACGTTCGTCCACGCCTCCCACCTTAAGCAGTCTATGCCTCTTGTCTTCGGGCATCTGGTTAATCTCATCAACGATTTGGCGGGCGAATCTCGAAACCTTTTCCGCTATCCCCTTTAAGTCTGGACGCGTCATTAGTTCTTTCATCAAGTCGCCTAAGATGATTCTCCCTGATATCGACTTTTTCAGCACCGTTAAGTATATCTCCCATTTCCAAGGCGCGGCGGAATAGTAGCAAATCTTCTTGGGCGCCATTTTCGTTGCCCGAAGTATGTTGGAGGTGTCCTCTAGCACGTTTCTAACCAAACTCTCAGCCTCTTCGGCTCTCAAATTAACCTTCTTCTCATTGTACTTGGGCCACTCAGCCAAGGAAACGAAGCCTTTTCTTCCCATCTTGTTCCAGACTTCCTCGCAGACGTAGGGTGCAAAGGGGGCCAGCAACCGTATCCAAGTTTCCAAAGCCTCTCCCAGAACCTTTGAATCGGTATTTCCCTTCCTTCGAGTGTACCAGCGGAAGTCGTTCCAAACCTCGAATAATGCGTTCTCTGCGGCTGTCCTAGTTTTCAGTACCTCCATGTTTTCTGTCACGTTCTTGACTCGATGTTGCATCATGCTGATTAGCCATTCTTCTAGTTGCCCTACTTTCTTTTCTCTCGCCGTTTCGATTATGCTGTCGGCTAGGTTGTAGAAGCCTTGAAGCTTGACTCCAACGTCGCGAACATTTTCGCCTCTCCAGTCTGGGTCCTCCATCCCCTCCCCGCCCAAAAGCAATGCACAACGTGTGGCGTCGGCTCCGTACTGGTCAATAGCACCTCTCAACGTGACAAAATTGCCCTTCGACTTTGACATCTTCTTGCCCTCGATGCTTAGAACACCGTTCACGCCAATGCTCCTAGGTAGGTGTTCCGGAAACAGCGCTGCGTGATGGAAGAGGAAGAAGGTGAGATGGTTCGGAACCAGTTCCTTAGCCGAGATCCTTAGATCCAACGGATACCAGTACAGAAACTCGCTCCGCATCGCCTCCAAAACCTTACGGCTAATACGTGATTTCTCAGCCACTTTTTCGATGTCGCCTTTGCCATAGAAAAGGTAGTCGAAAACTTCGCGGGTCAGCTGTTCCGCCTTCAAGTCGTACTGTCTTATGTGTTTGTTTATCGTGTAGAATGCCATGTACACTGTTGAGTCGGTTAGTGTCTCAACGATCCAGCCTGGGCTCCAGGGCAGGGGTGTGCCCAAACCTGTTTTTCTTGCGCAAGGCCATTCTCTTAGCCAGTCAATGATGTTGAGGAACCATTGTATGGCCGATTTCGGGTAGACTGAAGCGTGATCCAGCGCTTCCTTGGCCTTTTCCTTCCAAGCTTCATCTGAGTATTTTAGAAACCACTGGTCTTCAAGCACCTTAACTATGCAGAGGGTTAGGCACCGACAGACCACTGGTTGGGGCAAATCATACATAGAATCCGCGAAGCCCTTCTCCTTAAAGTCTTGAATCAAACTCTCCTTCACTTCATAGACCATTCTTCCCGAGTGCTTGCCGCAGATGTCCTTCAACACACCACTGTGAAACTCCTTCTTGTAAAGCAGTTTCGTTGCTTCATCAGCCTTAGAATCATACTGATCCTTCACTCCCATTTGTTCCACCAGTTCTACGGCGGGATGTTCTCCAAAGCCCTCCACACGAATCATGGAGATGGGCCGTATTTTCCTAACCTCATCGGGGTCGATGCCGAACTCTTTCAGCAGCTCAGGCTTTCCCTGCAAGTCTCTTAGGGCTACCCAGTCAAAAGGCGCGTGGGAGGGGACACTGTAAACGACCCCAGTTGCGTTCGCAGGGTCGACGAACCATCCTGGCAGGACTAACATTTTTCTGTCACTTATGGGGCTCACAAAGTGTTTTCCGATAGTTTCCTTGCCCTTGAATCGACTGATGATCTCGACTTTTCTCTTTTGTTCCTTCAGTTTGTTGGCGGCAATCTCGCTGATGATCCATTGTTCGTTGTTGACTCGGGCTTTGACGTAGTCGGCGTCGGGATGTATAAACATGTTTGTTACGCCGTAGATGGTCTCGGGTCTGAAGGTTGCTGCGGGAAGGTAAGAGTCTTCCATTTTGAACTTCATGAGCACGTATTCTTCTGGGGCGACTCCCTCTCCAACTTGGCGGTCATGATCTCCTGTGGGGCTTTCACACTTGGGACACCAAACCACCGGGTATGTTCCTTGAACAATGTGCCCTTTTTCTCGTAACCGCTCACACTGCCACTCAATAAACTTGCTGAACGTTGGGCAAAGGGAAGTTGTGTGAAACTCCCTTCTCCAATCTATCGAAAAGCCCATGCGCTTTACGGCTTCTCGACTCTCCTTCGTATAGTACGAAGCCATGTAAGCTGGGTCAACGAATTTTTTCAGGTTTTCCTCTGAAACGCCGTCGATCTCTGTTAAGGCTCGGATGAAATCTTCATCTCCACTTTTGACTCGCTCGCTTGCCCCAGCTATGGTCTCGCCGGTCCAGTGCCAAGCCCACGGAAACAAAACATTGTAGCCTTGCATCCTCTTGAATCGCGCATAGGCGTCAACGCGCGTAGCTGTGAAGCCGTGGCCCACATGTAAAGGACCGTTCATGTAAGAGAAGGGAAAAGTGACCATGCACTTTTTTCGGGTTGGATCTGGATTAGCTTCAAAGATTCTGGCTTCTTCCCATGCCTTTCGCCACTTCTTTTCAATCTTTTCCCATTCAACCGGCACTAACCCTTCTCCCCCAACTGTTTCCTCACAACTTCTTCGGCTTTCTGCAGCGCCTCCGGCACTTTCTTAACAAGGGTTCCGCCTCCCTGAGCAAAGTTAGGTCTGCCGCTGCCTCCTCCACCCAGCATGGACGCTGCCTCTCGAGCGATCTCACTCGAGTCTATGCCACGTTTTACTGCGTCTTTTCCAGCCATCACCACAATTCTTGCGGTTTTTTTGTCAGCTCCATAGAACGCAGTCACCGATTTTGGATTCCTTTTGACTAGTTCGCTGGCTGTTTTGATCATGAGGTCAACATCAACTTCCTTAAATTCTCGTTTTATGAATTTCACTCCTTGAATTTCCTTTGCAACTTCAATACTAGGTTTTGCTCCTACCTGCACCTCTGCGGCTTCTCGAATAGCAATTTCTTCCAGCAGGCGTTTCTTTTCGCGCCGAGCTTCTTTCCACCCCTCAACGAGACGTTCTGCAGTCTTTTCTAGTTTTTCAAGGGGCGCATTCACTATTTCGGAAACCCTCCAAAGCAGTTCCTCGTTTTCTTGCACTGCTTTAACGGCTGGGAGTCCGGCGCTGAACACGATTCTTTCAACACCGTCTTGAATCCTCTCTGTGCGAACGATTTTTATGAACCCAATTTCTCCCGTGTTTTTCAGGTGGGTTCCTGCGCAGGCTTCAACGTCCCAGTCTCCGGTTCTTACAACCCGTATTTCTCTTCCGGGCACAACTCCGCCCTGATACAGCCTGAAGCCGTACTTTTTTTCCGCCTCTTCGCGAGGCATCCACAAGGTTTCAACGGGTATGTTTTGTATCACCGCTTGGTTTGCAAGCCTTTCAATCTCATGAATCTCCTCTCTTGCCAGTCGTCGGAAATGGGAGATGTCCAGTCTGGACCTCTCAGCGCCCTTTTGGGCACCTGCCTGCCAAACGTGTTCCCCTAGCACTCGTCTAGCCGCTCCCATAACGACATGGGTGGAGGTGTGGTGCTTCATGAAACTGCTTCTCCGTTTCCAATCGATGGTTCCTCTGACTTTTTCTCCTTCTCGGGGAACAGCGCCTTTCACGACATGAAGGATGACGTTTCCAACCTTTTGAACATCCACAACCTCTGATCGTGTCTTATCAAACGTTAGGTGGCCGTGATCGGCTGGTTGTCCGCCTCCCTCGGGATAGAACGCTGTTTTCTCCAGTATCACGTGCCGATCGTCTAGGACTCTGAGAACCCGTGCTTCGAATTCGGAGAGGTAGGGCTCTTCATAGTATAGCATCCTTGTCTTTGGAAGGTCTGAAACCGCAGCTTCTAGTTCCCCCATTTTCCCTTCCTCTCGCAGCGGGGGCGCCTGAACGTGTCTCTCAGCAACCATTGTGTAGAAGTTTTCAGGAACCCTCACCTCAACCCCTTCTGTTTCAGCTGTTTCCTGAACCACCTCGGGGGGAAGCCCATGGGAGTCGTAGAGTTCGGTTAGAGTTCCCAAAGGAATTCCAGAAACCCCTTTTGCTTTTAATCCTTGAGCGATTCTTTTGACAAGAGAACCACCCCTCTTGAGAGTCTGCTCAAACTTGTCCCGCTCAACCGAAAGCATTTCCATTATCTCGTCTCGCATCTCCTTTAGGCGCGGGAAATCTTTGGACCAAAAGGCAATTTGCAGGTCGATAATGTCAAGCAATTTCTCCTCGATGGCGAGAGCCCTCAGCAGTCGGTAGGTCCGACGGAGCATCAATCTAGTTAAGTATCCTTCGCGCACGTTGGAGGAGACGACACCTTCAGCGAGCATGAACGCCAAACACTTGGTGTGATCCACAACCGCAAAGGCGTTTTCAACTGGAAGAAGCGCTTTCTCAAGCTCTTCCACACTCATTCCGACGTGCTCAGCAACCCTTCTTCGAGCCTCCCTGCGATCAGCGGTTTCTCTTAGGCTCATCAGGCCGGAGAGTTGCGCAACCTTTGTCATCATCTGGTTGTCGATTCTGCTTATTCCCGCTATCCTGAAGACATCATTTAAAACAGAGTCGTAAACTGCGTGGAAGCAACTCGTGGATCCTTGGGAGAGCCACGTGTACCGTTCGATTCCATATCCCGTGTCAACTGTTCGTATAGGTAACTCGACGAACTCGTTGTTGACCACCTTGAACTTCATAAAAACCAGTGTGGCAAGTTCCAGTCCTCGAACGATGGTTTCAAGGTCTGGTCCAGCGTTTCCACCGCCCGACCAAACGTCCTCTTTGTAGACGACTTCTTCTGATTTTATTCCAAGCTCCTTTGTGACGAACTCGTGGTGGTACCGCACGGTCTGGTCTTTCCAGTAGACTTCCTTGTCCGGATAGTTGAAGGCGTGGTGGCCTCCCATCTCGAATATGGTTAGATGCCTTCCGAAGGTAGGTCCGGTGTTGTCCACGTCCACAAGTCGGATGCAGGGCTGGCTTATGACGAGGGGGTTAGCTGGAGGAGGAGTTATCCCGTTCGTGACGTAGGGTTGAAAGTCTATGATGCTGGCGTGGGTGAGGTAGAGATCATCCCTCCACCTAGCCACAACAGGATAGGGCTTGATTCTCTCATGTCCTTGCTTCTCAAAGAAAGAGAGGAAGGCTTCCCGCATTTCTCGGACGGCATAGCGTCTACGTGTTGGAGGATTATCAATAAAGGTGTATGGTGCACAGCCCTCTGGGGTCAGCTCTCCACAAGTTTTCTGATCTTGGTTCTGCGTCCAAAAGTACTCTCTGCAAGTCGGGCATAACTTTCGAACATACCCATACTCGTCAAAGAAGGAAACATGATACTCCTCTTGTGGAAAGCGTCTCAACCCTCATCCTCCTTCAAGAAGGAAACCACGCACTTTAAAGATAACTGAAAGGGGTTAAGAAATCTTTTCTGTAAAGCTGGTGCAAAAGGAGAGACCGAATCATCCGAATAGGGCTCCAAGACCCTCGAGTGCGGCCTCTTCTTTCTCCTTCTCCTCTTCTTCCTTCTTTTTCTTCCCTTCTGCTGGTTTCTCCTCTGGAGCTGGTGTTGGAGCGGTTGCTGGCGCTGGAGCAGCCGTCATGAACGTTGGTGGAGACTTGATCGCCTCTTCGATGTTGACCTCGGCTAGGGAAGCCACGAGGGCCTTCACTCGAACAGGATCTGCGTTGATGCCGGCGGCACTCAGCACCTTGGTCAGGTTCTCTTCGTTTATGGGTTTTCCGGCCCTGTGAAGGAGTATTGCAGCATGTACGTATTCCATCAGACTTTCACCACGCTTTCATTGACTTTAGTTAGTCTAATACTTAAACTTAACACTTTTTAAAATGTGCCCAAGAAACTTCTGAGGAGAAACACTACAACGCGATAAGAAGAGCTGGCTCATTCGCAATTAGCTACTTGTGTTTTGGTTCGCACTATTATGTTGAGCGGCCTCTCGTAGTAACTGTATTCCCATTCACCGTGAGTCATTTTCCCGCCAAGTTCTTGGAGAATCTCTCTAAGTTCTGGAAGCTGGTCTCCTGAAATAACCTGTTCCCATTCGTTTTTCCAAGCTCTCCAAGGCGCGGCGTTTGCCCCTTTAATAATTGCCTCAATCTCTTTTGAAGAGTTATCTTCGCTTTCCATAACGTTCTCTCCGGCTTTAATTATTGCAGAGTTATAATCCATCGAGTTTTTATTAAACTTATGAATCTCAACTTCGGATTCTGAAGCAACAGCGTCTTATGTGAAAAACGAGTCAAGAACTTCAATCTGTTTTTAATTTACTGCGTAAACTCAACATCTCCATGTGAGCCTTTATTATGAGGTCAGCTATCGTGTCGCGGGTCGGTATCCCTCCGCTAAGAGCCAGCGCGTATGCCTCACGTTGCCCTACTTGAAGGAGTAGCGATATGTTCTCTACAGTTGGAAACGCAGTGTTGAGCGACAGATTGAGTGCAAGGGCGTGAGCCTCCTCAACGCCTCGCCGAACCCCCTCTAAGTCCAGTCGCATCTGCTCCTCCGTGATGATCAACCCATCGTCGTATGCCACTTTTAGAGTGAGCCCAGCCTCCACCGGCTTCAAGCCGAGCTTAGACAACACGCTCGCGAGTCTCGCCTCTATTATGTCTCCCTTCTTCGCCACCACAGTATCATGAGTCACCCAGACGCTCCCAGCCTCTATTCTTGTGGGCAGGCCCACTGCGGAGAATTGGCTGATGATAGGACCTGGAGGCAGTCCTGTGTTTCCAGCAGACACAATAACGTCTTGAGCAGCTGTGTCTCCAGCCTTGGCTGTGGTTTTAACTCTGCTCTTTTCGAGAAGAAGCGCAAGTTTGAAGGGATTGAGGTTGGTGAAAAGGAATACGTTTGAACCTGATAGGTATTCTTCTAAACCTTTCAGCCCGGGCTTGTCTTCGCACTCTGCAAGTGCCCTTCTAACAATGGTGTTCTTAATCACGCGGAGATGCACGCTGTCCGCCAGTTTTCTCCTAAGTTCTTGAAGCTGAGCTGCTCTGACCTTTTGCAAGTTCGCAACTCCGAGAACCTTGTACTGCTGTGCAAAATTTTTTATTTCTTCGGCTTCTTCGGCTTTTTCCAGCGCT
>Ga0315307_1001287_pt1 | contig 11176 bp, 8 predicted proteins | sample TDP2_MG_FD_203079 | JGI IMG/M metagenome (GOLD analysis project Ga0315307, IMG submission 203079) | Freshwater sediment microbial communities from Lake Towuti, South Sulawesi, Indonesia - TDP2 | ecosystem: Environmental > Aquatic > Freshwater > Lake > Sediment | place: Indonesia: South Sulawesi... | reverse complement strand
GAATCCGAAGCCCAGATCTCTGAGTATCGTCTCAAAATCCGTTGTCCTGAATATGTCCTCCCAGCTGTATCTCTGATCTATTCCAGCGTGACCGAATTGATCATACTGGCTTCTCTTCTCATTGTCAGAAAGAACGGCATATGCCTCGGAGATTTCTTTGAATTTCTCCTCTGCGTCAACAGACTTGTTTCTGTCGGGATGGTACTGAAGTGCCAGCTTCCTGTAGGCATCCTTCACTTGTTCTTTTGTAGCATTCTTGGGTATGCCAAGGGTTTCATAGTAGTCTCTCTTCATCTAGAACCAGACCATTTGCATTTCGCAATAAGAACTACTATTCCTTCTTCTCATCGACCACTTTGTAGTCTGCGTCAACTACCTTGTCCGGCGGTTTCTCCGTCTTCGGCGGAGGCGCCGGCTGTCTGCTTACCTGTTGGTATACAGTCGCGCCGATCTGCTGCAGTGCGCTCGCTAGCTCGTCAGTCTTCTCCTTTATCTTGGACACCTCTTTTCCTCCGAGGGCCTCTTTCAGCTCAGAGATTCGCTTGTCTATCTTCTCAACATTGTCCTTCCCGAGCTTGTCCTTTAGATCGGTCTTGGTTTTTTCGGCAGTGTATATCAAAGAGTCGGCATTGTTGCGCACCTCTGCTTCCTCCTTCTTCATCTTGTCTTGCTCGGCGAACTGTTCCGCTTCCTTTATCATACGCTCTTTTTCTGCTCCTGACAGTTTTGTTGAAGCGGTTATCGTGATCTTCTGTTGGTTTCCGGTAGCCAAGTCCTTTGCAGCGGCATTGAGGATTCCGTTCACATCGATGTCGAAGGTAACTTCTATTTGCGGTACACCTCTCGGTGCGGGAGGTATGCCTGAAAGATTGAACATTCCCAAGGAAACGTTGTCCGCGGCCATCGGCCTCTCACCTTGAAGCACGTGAACGGTGACCGTTGTCTGAAAATCTGCAGCTGTAGAGAAAATCTGGGTCTTCCTTGTTGGTATTGTGGTATTCTTCTCTATCAGTCTTGTGAAGATTCCGCCGAGGGTCTCTACCCCCAGCGAAAGCGGCGTGACATCTAGAAGAAGAAGATCTCTGACTTCACCGGTCATTACCGCCGCCTCGATCGCCGCGCCAACTGCTACACATTCCATCGGGTCTACTCCATGTTCAGCAGGCTTGCCCACTAAATCCTCGACGAGTTTTCGTACGAGAGGCATCCTCGTCTGTCCACCGATGAGGATGATCTTGTCCACATCCTTAGGCTCCAGTGCACCTCCCTTGGCCGTAGCCAAGACCTGTCTGATCGGAGCCTCAACACGTTCTACGATAGGTCGAGCCAACTCCTCTAATTTGGCTCTAGTCAGAGTCATGTGGAAATGCTTGGGCCCTGAAGCATCTTGAGCGATGAAAGGCAAGTCGATATCGGTCGTCACCATTGAGGACAGCTCTATCTTGGCCCTTTCGGCAGCCTCTTTAAGACGAGTCATGGCCATCTTGTCACCCTTCAGGTCGATTCCGTTCATTCTTCGAAACTCCTGCACCAGATACTCCATGACTGCGTTGTCGATGTCTGCTCCGCCGGTCTTTGTGTCTCCGCTTGTGGAGAGCACTTCGAACGTAGCTGCGTCACCTGAACTGGGTTTGCCGATCTCCATCAGAGTAACGTCGTGAGTTCCGCCGCCGAAACTGAACACCATAATCCTTGCTGTCTTGCCGAGTTTCTCTAAGCCGTAGGCGAGACATGCTGCGGTTGGCTCGTTTATCAAGCGGGCAACTTTGAACCCGGCAATCTCCGCCGCATCTTTTGTAGCCTGTCTTTGATTATCGTTGAAATGCGCTGGAACAGTGATCACTGCAGTATCGGCCTTATCTCCTAGGAAAGTCTCAGCGTCACGTTTTATCTTCTGCAGAATGAATGCGGATATTTGCTGCGGAGTATACTCTTTTCCGAGCACTTTGACCCTGTAGTCTGTTCCAATCTTTCTCTTGATTTCGATGATTGTGCCTTCCGGGTTCGAGCTGGCCTGACGTTTGGCTGGCTCTCCCACCAAGAGCTGGCCTTCCTTAGTGAAAGCGACGACGGAAGGAAACATTTTGCCGGCCATCGTAGGTCCTTCGGCGCTTGGGACTACGACTGGCCTCCCAGCTTCCATTACGGCTGCAGCTGAGTTGGTGGTTCCCAGATCAATGCCAAGAATCTTGGCCAAGACCTCTCACTTCGACTGGGCCTGTTTTGCAGTTGGTTTCCGAGAAACCTCAACAATACTCGGCCTGATAACCTTACTGTCGAGCATGTAGCCTCTCCTGAGTTCACGGACTATTGTGTTATCCTCACAGTCTTGAGAGGAAATGAAACCTATCGCCTCATGCTTGGCAGGATCAAACTTCTTTCCAACGGCATCGATCGCCGATAAACCTTTTTGAAAGAGGACATTTTGAGTTGCCTTTAAGATCAACTCCAATCCTCCGACGACTGCGTCCTTGTTGTCAGAGTTCCTGCCTGCGGCTAGGGCACGCTCAAGATCGTCTAAGATTGGAAGAAGGCTAACTATGAGATCCTCGTTACCATACTTGACAGTCTCTTCTATCTCTCTCTTGGTGCGCTTCTGCAGATTCTCTAAGTCTGCTTGAAGATACTTTAGACGGGTTAGATACTCTTCGTTCTTCTTTCTTTCTTCCTGCAAGTCCTTCTCGAGCCGAGCTATCCCAGTGATCGGGACGAAGGTTTTCTTAGTGGGTGTCTCCTTCATTTCCTTGGTTCCCGCCTTTGGAACATAACCTGCGTAGCATCACATCGTGTCAATACTCAAATCTCTCCTTTTATCTAAACCCCTCTCACACCCATGCCGGTCGATCCTGAACCATTGCTGAAGAGCTTGGGCATTTCCCAGCACGGCGAGAGAACCGTGCTTGCGTAACGTTTAAATTTTTCTTGTCGGCCGCAACTTCCACTGAAATAGGAGGAAATGTGTTTGGCATATCTAGCAGGTCAACCTGTACTTATCCTTAAAGAAGGCACCTCAAGAAGCAGAGGCAGAGACGCTCAGCGATCAAACATGGCGGCTGCCAAAATAATCGCAGAACTCGTCAAGAGTACACTCGGTCCACGGGGAATGGATAAGATGCTCGTCGACACGCTTGGCGACGTGACAGTCACCAATGACGGCGCGACGATACTGGATGAGATTGAAGTTCAGAACCCTGCTGCGAAGATGATGGTTGAAGTTGCAAAGGCGCAAGATAAGGAGGTGGGAGATGGGACAACGACAGCGGTAGTGCTCGCAGGAGAGTTGCTCAGAAGGGCTGAGGAACTTCTCCAAGATCAGATCCACGCAACGATTATAGTGGCAGGCTATAAGAACGCAGCTGACAAGGCGCTTGAAATTCTGAATCAAGTAGCCGTTCCTGTAGGCCTAGATGACAAGGAGACTCTCAACAAAGCAGCACTCACGTCGATGCGCAGCAAGATAATTGAAGGAGCACGAGAGCATCTTGCAAAGATCTCCATAGAAGCTGTCGACCTAGTGAAGGAGAAGAGAGGAGACGCCTTCACAGCAGATGTCGACAATATCCAACTTGTCAAGAAGCAGGGCAAGAGTGTACTGGACACGCAGCTTGTCAAAGGTGTGATTATCGACAAGGAAGTAGTTCACCCCCGAATGCCAAAGACGGTAAAAAATCCGAAGATTGCACTTCTAGATGCAGCCCTAGAGATTGAGAAGACAGAGATGAGTGCCGAGATCAGAATCACCGACCCTACGAAGATGAAGATGTTCTTAGATCAGGAAACACAAATGATGAAGAAGATGGTTGATAAGATCAAGACATCTGGCGCCAATGTCGCCCTTTGCCAGAAAGGCATAGATGACATGGTTCAGCATTTCATGGCTAAGGAAGGAATAATGGCTGTTCGCAGAATAAAGCAGTCAGACATGGAAAAGCTTGCGAGAGCAACCGGCGGTAGAGTCGTAACGGACTTGGACGACCTTAAAGCGGAAGACCTCGGTCACGCAAGCTTGGCAGAGGAAAGGAAGTTTGGCGAAGACAAGATGGTTTTCATTGAGGGTTGCAAGGATCCGAAGGCTGTTGGGATACTGATCAGAGCTGGACTTGAGAGGCTCGTTGACGAAGTAGAAAGGGGCCTGAAGGATTCGCTTCACGTAGTTGCGGATCTAGTAAAGAAGAACAGTTTGGTTGCAGGTGGAGGAGCTATCGAAGAGGAGTTGGCCAAGAGATTGAAGGAATACGCAGCGAAGGTCGGAGGAAGAGAACAGCTAGCAATCGAAGCATTCGCGGAGTCCCTCGAATTTATTCCGAAGACTCTGGCAGAGAATGCCGGCCTCGATCCGATAGACATCATGGTGAGTTTAAGGTCTTCTCATGAGAAAACGGGCGGATTGTGGATGGGCATCGATGTCTTCACTGGCAAACTAGTCGACATGATGAAGAGCGGAGTGATTGAGCCGACCGTTGTAAAGGAACAGGCAATCAAGTCAGCGGTTGAAGCGGCATCCATGATCTTGAGGATAGATGATGTCATAGCCGCAGCAAAGCCCCCCCCGACTCCACCGCCTAGGGGCGGACCGGAAGGAATGCCGCCTGAAATGTGAGGAGGTGAATGAATCATGGCTGAAGCAGTTCCCGCCACAATCGGCGGCCAACAGGTCCTGATTCTCAAGGAAGGTTCGCAGAGAACCGTGGGGAGAGAAGCACAAAGATCCAACATCTCCGCAGCGAGAATAGTCGCAGATGTTGTCAGATCCTCCTTGGGGCCGAAGGGCATGGACAAGATGCTGGTCGAGAGCTTTGGCGACATCACCGTTACGAACGATGGTGCAGTCATACTGAAAGAGATGGACATCCAGCACCCTGTCGCAAAGATGATGGTTGAAGTTTCCAAGGCGCAGGACGACGAGGTAGGAGATGGAACGACCACAGCAGTCGTATTAGCCGGAGAACTCCTAACCAAGGCTGAAGGATTACTTGACAAAGACATCCATCCGACAGTCATCGTGGACGGATATAGGAAGGCTACAGACAAGGCCCTTCAGCTGGTAAAAGAGCTGGCAATCAAGGTCAAGCCTGACGACAGACAGATGCTGAAGCACGTGGCGGAGGTTTCTCAGTCCGGGAAATCTCTCCGAGAATACAGTGGCCACATTGCTGATGTAGCGATAGAAGCGGTTCTACAGGTTGCAGAGAAGACCGCGGAAGGCTACAAAGTGGAGATTGACGACATTAAAGTCGAGAAGAAGGCTGGCCAATCAACTGCTGACACAAAGCTTGTCAAGGGCATCGTACTCGACAAGGAGATAGTTCACTCAGGAATGCCTAAGAGGCTTGAGAATCCGAAGATAGCACTCCTCAACTGCTCACTGGAAGTTGAGAAGACAGAGTTTGACGCAAAGCTAAGCATTACTGACCCCGACCAGATGAGCGCATTCCTCGATGAAGAAGAGAGGATGCTGAAGGAGATGGTCGAGAAAGTCGCCAAGACTGGAGCAAACGTCCTCATGTGCCAGAAGGGAATAGATGATGTTGCTCAGCACTTCCTATCCAAGAAAGGAATTCTGGCAGTCCGCAGGGCCTCTGAAAAGGATATGGAAAAACTGAGCAAAGCAACGGGAGCAAAGATCGTCACCAATATCGACGACCTCAGCGTCCAAGATCTCGGCTCGGCAGCGCTAGTAGAGGAGAGGAAAGTTGCCGACGACAAGATGACCTTCATCGAAGGCTGCAAGGACCCGAAGGCCGTCACGATAATGGTCAGAGGCGGAACGGAACGGACAGTTAATGAGAGTGAGAGATCAATCCACGACGCTCTATGTGTTGTCAGAGATGTGGTCCGCGATCCTAGGGTGGTCGTGGGCGGCGGAGCTGTCGAAGTCGAATTGGCTTCACAGCTGAAGCGCTGGGCTGAGGGACTCACAGGGAAAGAGCAGCTCGCGGCATTCGCCTTTGCAGAGGCTTTGGAAGCGCTACCGATGACCCTAGCCGAAAACGCAGGTCTCGACCCAATCGACATACTGGCCGAACTGAGATCGAGGCATGAGAAAGGCGAAAAGTGGGCCGGTATAGATGTCTTCTCGGGTAAGGTTGGAGACACGAGCAAGCTGAACATCTACGAGCCTGTCGCCGTCAAGGAACAAGCCTTGAAATCAGCAGGAGAAGCCGCAACAATGATCCTGAAGATAGACGACGTGATCGCAGCCGGAAAGCCGAGAGAGGGACCTCCGTCAAGACCGGGGAAGAAGGATGAGGAAGAGCCCTCCTCAGAGTTCGAGTAGAACGCAGAAGAAGGATAGACCTGAATCGAACAAACTTCCCTTTTTCCCCTTTTTTTCGCTTCTCAATCCTAGTCACTTTCTCATCAAGGCACCGAGACCAGCTCATGCCAGAAGGACTTTCAAGGCCACCCCTGCCATCTTTCATGACAGCGAGGAAACGATGGCAAACACTGCCACCTCACTGACCAGCTTCGGTCATATCACATCAGTTAGTTCCGGTTTTGACCGCAAGAGATAATATAATGCCCTGCACACTCGCAGCCAGAGCCAAGGAAGCTCAAGGAAAAAACTAAGCAATGCCAAAGAAAGCGAAGAAGAAAAAGAAGAAGTAGCAAGAACGGGCCGGAGTTCGGGGTTTCCCGCTCCACCTTTTTCTGTGAGTCATTTACTTCTCAATTCTGTGAGAGCTCGTTACCAGAGCCTTGTCCATGAGCATGGCACGCACAGAGCAGTATTTCTCCTCCGATAGTTGAATTGCTTTACGAATCTTCTTCTCATCCAGACCTGATCCCTTCAGAACATATTCAACGTGCATCCTCTCATAGTATCTTGGGGGATCCGATCTTTGATGCCCCGCGACGTTCACCGTAAGTGCTTTGAGATTCTGGCGTTGTTTCCTGAGAATGATGACGATGTCGATACCCGTGCACCCTCCGAGAGCCATAAGAAGAAGCTGCATTGGGGTGACGCCCGCTGGGCGACCCTTCACGTCTGTCGCATCGATAACCTTTGACTGACCATACGCATTGGTTCCTTTAAATCGTAGTTTCCCCTGCCACTCGACTTTGACCGTTGTCTTCATGACATCACCGACGCGTCAGGTCACTTACCTCGAACATAAGCCACGAGTTCTATTTCCACCCTTATGCCGGAAGGTAGCGCCACCCCGACTGTCGATCGAGCAGAAGGATCTCCTGGGAAGGACTTTGTATTCCTCGTTCATTCGGGAGAACTCATTCATATCAGCCATGAAGACGGTCGTCTTTACAGCGTCTTCAAGAGAAGCTCCAGCCGCTTCTAGAATGGTTTGTAGATTGACCAAGGCTTGACGGGTCTGCTCTTCAATTGTCACTCCCATCTCACCGGTCGCGGGATCCCTTCCCACCTGGCCAGCACAGAAAACGAAGTCACCTGCCTTGATTGCGGGACTGTACGGACCAATTGGCTTAGGCATATCTTCTCCTTTCACCACGATCTTAGCCATACTGACCACATCTATGTCTCGATGAACCCTCAACATTTTAGAGCTTACGATATGAAGAAAGAGCGAGTTGGGTGTAGGTAGCCTCCCAGAGGTGGCTTCTTGAATTTGGAGCCGGGGACAGGAATCGAACCTGCGTATAGCGGCTCTGCAGGCCGCCGCCTGAACCATTCGGCCACCCCGGCATTACTGTGACCCTCGAGACCTAGCTGGGCAATTGCCGCTTGTTTTGAAGCATTCGCCTCCAGATCGTTACGTGAGGGAGATCGTGTAGCACTATGCCAAGCTGCTCCAGTTCGCTCCTGGCTCGATCGGCCTCGTGATACTTTCCCTCAACTCTAAACGTGTCTCTTTGCCTGAGAATTAGTTGAATAAGGCCTTCAAATGCTCTATCACGTTCTCGTTGTAGCTCTTGTGTTGTGAGATCACCCAAGAGGACAAGCCCCGCTGAATTCAGAAGATCCCGAGTCATCGACGCCGTGGGCCGACTGATGTCTCCACCATCATTGAGGTAGTTGGTCACCCGTCGTGCCAATTCAAGCAGAACGGATAGTGCGAGCGGAGTGTTCAGGTCGCGACTCATCGCCTCCTCAAATGTGAGTCTCGAACGGCCAAGCTGCGTGAGCAATAAATCCTCATCCGGAATCGTAGATGATCTGCCTTCGATGGCGTAGTGCTCTACCGCCGCCCACAGTTCACTGATTTTATCTGCATGTACGAGCGCTGTGTGAAGCGCGGTTTCGTCAAGGCTCATAGTCTTCCGGTAATGGGTTGAGAGTAGGAATATCCTGACTGGCAACGCTCCATATCTCTCGACTGCGTCCCCTACCGAAACGAACTCTCTTGTCGATTTTGACATCTTTCGGCCGTTCAGTAAAAGGTGCTTGACATGCAACCAGTATCTGGCAAGAGGTCTTCCAGTTGCTGCCTCGCTCTGCGCTATCTCGTTCTCATGGTGAGGGAATCTGTGCTCCTCTCCTCCGCAATGTATGTCAAAGCTCTCGCCGAGATACTTCATCGCCATAACGGAGCATTCAATATGCCAGCCGGGTCTGCCTTTTCCCCAAGGACTGTGCCAATACGGCTCTCCTGGTCTCGATTTCTTCCACAAGACAAAGTCTCCAATTTGTTCCTTCTCATACTCATCTTTGCTCACCCGTCTGCTCAAACCAGCTTCAAGCCTATCCTTGACTACTCCGGAAAGCTTCCCATATGGTTCGAATTTCGAGATTCGAAAGTAGACGCCGTCATCTGTCTCATACGCGAATCCCTTTACCAAGAGCTTCTCGATTAGCTCTATCATTTCTTGGATATGTTGCGTCGCGAGGGGGTGGACGTTAGCCGGTGCTATGCCAAGCTTCAATCGGTCCTCAAGGTACGATTGTGTATATCTATTGACATATCTTTGGAAGCTCTCCCCTGACTCATTGATTCGTCGTAGGATCTTATCGTCTATGCTTATGTCAGTCACGTTTGAAACATGAAAGACTTCGTACCCCAAGTACTCCAAGTATCGCTTCAAGACGTCCCAGATCACGTAAGCCCTAGCATGGCCAAGATGCATGAAGTCGTTTGCAGTGAGACCGCATGTATACATTCTCACGCGGTTTGGTTCGATCGGAGTGAATGACTCCGCACGCTTCGTTAGACTGTTGAATAGAAGGAAGCGAGGCTCAGAGCTTGAAGGCATAGTAGCTGTGGGCTGAGATTCAGAAGTCTCTAAGGTCGGCCGTCGGTGAGAAGCAAACTGACCCACCGTGCTTCATCAATAGGCACCGTTCGCGGAAGGCCTCAGCGAACATATAAGGTTTCAGTTCGGCCCATGAGGACAGAGTCGTTGCCATGTTCATGAGTCTTCAGAAGCGAGATTCTCAGAAACTCATCCTGCTCAGACGACCTCATGTCTCAGCAGATCTTCATATGTCTCGCGGGAACGGATCAGTCTACCGACGCCATTCTCAACCATGACGACGGCGCATCTTGGGTACGAGTTGTAGTTGCTTGACATAGAGAACCCGTATGCACCGGTGTCGAGTACTGCAAGTAGGTCTCCCTCTGTGAGTTTCGGAAACCTCCTGTCCTTTGCGAGATAGTCGCTTGACTCGCAGCATGGGCCTCCTATGCTGTATGTTGTTGCAGGTGTTTCAGACGCTTTGTTCGCTACGATGACATGGTGGTAGGCGTCATATAGAGAAGGTCTGAGAAGAAGGTTCATACCGGCGTCTGCCATCACCCAATTTCTTCTGCCTGTTTCCTTGACGACGCCGACGGTTGTAAGCAGTATCCCGGCGTCTCCGGCTATGGCTCTTCCTGGTTCAAGGATCAAAGTCGGTAAGGGCAGATCTCGTTCCTGAGTCTTCTCTCTGATCGAGGAAACGATTGTGTGAGCATAGTCACTGACGGGGGTGTGAGCTTGGTCAGGTGCATATGGAATACCTAGTCCGCCACCGAGATCGACCAAGCTGATTTCTAAACCAAGTTTGTCGTGCAGGTCGCCGATGAGGTCGAAAATGCGGTGAATACTTTCTCTAAATGGGTCAACGCTACGTATGTCCGATCCTATGTGAGCCAACATCCCAGCAACGACGATGTTCTCCTCGCCATTCGCCAGTTTGTACGCTTCGAAGGCATCTTTGATCCAGATTCCGAATTTGTGCTCCCGAAGGCCCGTCGATAAGTATGGGTGCGTCGCCGCTGGGATATCTGGGTTTACGCGAACTCCGATCGTCGGCTTTCTTCCGACTTCAGCCGCGACTTTGTTGATCTTCTTGATCTCTGCCGTCGAGTCTGCGTTGATGAGTCTCACTCCTGCTTCGATCGCTGTTTTCAGCTCCTCTAGTGTCTTGTTTGGACCATCGAACACTATCTTCTCCGGCGAGACTCCGGCTTCTAGCGCAATGTGGAGTTCTCCCCCGGAGGCAACCTCAGCTCCGGCTCCCTCTTCCTTCAATAGTCTGCAAACTGCGAGCTGGCTGTTCGCTTTGTAGGCAAAGCAGACGAGAACCTTGTCATATACTGACTTGAAGGCTGCCTCGAAACCTCTGTAATTCTTCCTTAGTCTCTCTGAGCTCATAACGTAAAGTGGGCTTCCGAACTGTTTTGCCAGCCCAACTGTGTCGACGCCGTCTATGAGCAGGTGGCCTCTCACATCGATGGAGAGGTGGCTTCTTTCTGCAAGGTTTGGATGCAATCACTGTCGCCAGAGAGCGGCTAGCTCGTTTCTGTATGCGAACAGGGCGGGGGTTCCTCCTGTATGTATGAAAACCACTGTCTCGTTCCTTTCGAAGTATCCCTGACGGATCAGATCCATAAGTCCCCACATGGCCTTTCCCGTATACACCGGGTCGAGAAAGATTCCTTCGGCTCTTGCAACCATCACGATAGCATCAAAGACTTCCTTCTGAAGGACTCCATAGCCTTTCCCTGCATACTGGTCAAGAAAGTCCACATCTTTCAGAGAAACTGAAACATGTGAATCCACAAGTCTTGCACATCCGTTGGCGATGTCAACGACCCTGTGGACCAACGGATCACGCGATGCTCCATCGCTGATTCCTAAGATCTTGCCCTCAAAATTCAACGCTTTGGCTCCGAATAGGAGCCCCCCTTGAGTTCCCCCTGAGCCGGAGGAAAATGCTACATGGTCTACTTTCACGTTCATTTCGACGGCTTGAGAAACGGTCTCCAGCATAGCGTTT
>Ga0315307_1001286_pt1 | contig 11179 bp, 9 predicted proteins | sample TDP2_MG_FD_203079 | JGI IMG/M metagenome (GOLD analysis project Ga0315307, IMG submission 203079) | Freshwater sediment microbial communities from Lake Towuti, South Sulawesi, Indonesia - TDP2 | ecosystem: Environmental > Aquatic > Freshwater > Lake > Sediment | place: Indonesia: South Sulawesi... | reverse complement strand
GGGTAAGGAAACCAAAGATATCACACTTTCGGAGGCGGTTAAGCTTTTGCGGGGAAAGCCGGGAACAAAAGTTACCATTTCAATTCTGCGAGAGGGAGAAGAAAATTTGATGGACTTCAGCATAACCAGAGCTGTAATAAAGATAGAAAGTGTTCCCAATAGTGAGATGCTCACTGATAAAATAGCTTATATCGAATTGAGCGAATTCTCCAAGGACACATCTCGCGAGCTGGATAAAGCCTGGAAAAAATTGGAGAAGCAGGGAATGGAGAGTCTGATTCTCGACCTCAGGTATAATCCCGGAGGATTATTAACTACCGCAGTTGAGATTTGCAAGAATTTCGTCGGCGATGAGAAGTTGATTGTTTATACTCAGGGACGGACTGAGGAGCAGGTAATCAAATTTTTTGCTGAAAAGAAGGCTAAACATGAAAAGATACCGTTAGTAATTTTGGTAAATAAGGGTTCGGCCTCAGGTTCAGAAATTGTGGCAGGATGTATCCAGGATTGGAAGAGGGGCATAATACTGGGAGAAAAAACATTCGGTAAGGCTTCGGTGCAGAGCTTGATGCCTCTATCAGATGGTTCCGGTTTGAGATTGACTACTGCTAAGTATTATACCCCGCGTGGACGTTCAATCCACGATGTAGGAATTACTCCGGATATTGTTGTAGAGGTACCCGCCGAGACTATGGCAAAGCTCATGAAGCAGAGAGAGAAAATATATGGTCTCCCCGAGGAAGTCGAGAAGGAGAAAGAAAAAGAGAAAATAAAAGATCCGCAAATTGAGCGGGCGAAGGAAATATTAGTGGCCCGGGAAAGGTTCTCTGATATAGATAAAGGAGTGGAAGAAATATTGGAAGGAGTGGAAGAAGGTGCCAAGGAAGAAAAAGAAGAGTAGAAGAAGAAAGATAGCCGCATTTGTAATTATAACTCTCGCTGTGGCGGGTGCAATCTACTACTATTTTAAAATTAGACCTGTCGACTATACAAATGTCTCTCAACAGATCGACGCGGTAGTTAATGAAGGATTGGTAAACTTGGGAGTTACTACCAAAGATTTAATAAAGATTTATAGAGAGGAAAAGAAGAAAGACAACGTTATCTGGGTGTCGGTGACTAAAGAGGTTCAAGTTTCGCGTGGAATCAATATGGAAAGCTACAAAAAATCGCTTGCCGATTCCCTGAGGAAAATAGGAGCTGAGGTTTATGAGGCGAAGCTGAGTGAAAAGGGCGATTGGCTGAGCATGAAAATTGGAAAGCGCTCACTAATAATGCAGAATCTCATTGTTCATTATCCTTTACTTAGGTATAGAGTCAGCATTGTTATCGACGACCTTGGCCAACGAAAAGACCTGGTAAAGAATTTCTTACGATTGGACATACCTTTGACATTTTCCATTCTGCCTCAACTTCCTTATTCTACTCTCCTTGCCAGGGAACTTAAGAATTCAGGATATGAGACAATTCTTCATCTACCTTCTGAGCCTGAAGGGTATCCTGAGACTAATCCTGGACCCGGCGCGCTATTGGTCTCTATGGACTCTTCTCGGATAGAAGGTACAATCTTGATGAACCTTAAGACTGTTCCTGGAGTTTCTGGTGCCAGTAACCATGAGGGTTCTCGCTTCACAGCCAATCGTCAAAAGATGGTAGAGGCTTTGAGTGTCCTGAAAAGAGAAGGGCTTTTCTTCTTCGATTCTAAAACTTCTCCGAACTCAGTTGGCCAAGAGGTCGCCCGGGATTTAGGAATACCGGTGTTTGCTAACGACGTTTTTTTGGATACAAAGGACGAATATCGGTCTATTTGCCGGCAGTTGGAGAAATTACGCCGTAGAGTTCTTAAGTTTGGAACAGGGATTGGTATTGGTCATATCCATAAGAAATTCACTGCCGATGCCTTGGCAGAATATATTCCTAGATTTGAAGAAGACGGTATTGAATTTGTAAGTTTATCGGAAATATCGAAGAAATGGTGACTGTCACCTTTTCTTCGAAAAAGGTGACTGTCACCTTTTTGAGGGAGAACTTATGTTAATTCTGGGTATTGAGACTTCTTGTGATGAGACAGCTGCCAGTGTCGTGGAGGACGGTCGGAGGATACTATCCAATGTGGTCTCTTCGCAGATCGATATCCACAGGAAGTATGGTGGGGTTGTTCCTGAACTTGCTTCCCGGAAACATCTGGAAACAATCAATCTCGTAGTAAAAGAGGCACTTTCCCGGGCAAGATGCTCTTTTAAGAAACTGGATGGCGTTGCAGTTACCAATGGGCCTGGCCTGGTGGCGGCACTATTAATTGGTTTGGCTACTGCTAAGGCTATAGCCTATGCTTTTGAGTTGCCTCTGGTCGGGGTCAATCACATAGAAGGACATGTTTTTTCCAATTTTTTGCAGCATCCCGATAATAAATTTTCAACTGAGAAGCTCATTCCTCCGTTTATTGCCCTGGTTGTATCCGGTGGCCATTCTGACTTAGTCTTTGTGAAAGATTACGGAAAATATGAATTGTTGGGGCGCACCAGGGACGACGCTGTGGGAGAGGCTTTTGACAAGGTTGCAAAGCTCCTATCTCTGGGCTACCCTGGCGGGCCAATAATTGATGAGACTGCCCGAAAGGGAGACGCAGAAGCAATTAGATTTCCTCAAGCTCGCATGAAGGACAACTCTTTAGATTTCAGTTTTAGTGGACTTAAGACTGCTGTGGTAAATTTCGTCAAGAATCGTAGCTGTCCAACAGAATCCCGGTCAATTGCTGATATTGCCGCTTGCTTCCAGCGAGCTGCTATTGAAGCGCTGGTGGAGAATACTTTTTGTGCGATAGAAGAGAAAGGAATGGAGAAACTCGTTCTGGGAGGAGGAGTGGCTTCAAATTCTCACCTACGGAATGTTTTCAAAAATCGAGCGGAAGAAAAGGGAATAGAACTTTACTTTCCCCCACCAGCGCTATGTACGGATAATGCAGCAATGGTTGGCTGCGTGGGATATTACAAGATGGAGTATAGCCTCCCCAGACCATTCGAGTCTCTAAACGCTGAGGCCAATTTGGAGCTCGAGTCATGGATTTGAGATGGTGAAAAAAGGAATTTTCAGCACTCTATTTCTATTGCTTACAACGATAATATTTGCTTCGGTTAACCAAGCCTATGTATACGGGGAAGAAATTGAGTCCCCATATACGGAGACAGAGGGCCAGGAGATATCGCCCCGCCAGGAAGAACCAAAGACAAGGGAATCGACAAAGGCTTCTTTCGATATGTATGGGTATTTCGGAACGGTAATATTGACCAACCTTGAAACAGGAGATCATAAGATCTATAATAGGCTGTGTTTACAGCCGGAACTTACTATCGGGAAGTTTGGCTTTGGCTTAAACCTCGACTTCTATTTTGATGAGAATAGTAATCTCAGGAAAGAAGATTGGAGCTGGAGCAAAACCATAGAGAAAGTCTGGTATGCTCGTTATGGCCATAAATATGAGCCAGTATATGTATATCTCGGTGGATTTAAAGATGTGACTCTGGGGCATGGACTGGTTATAGCGCACTATACCAACATGCTTCGCTATCCAGATATAAAAAAGGTCGGGTTCGAGTGGGACCTCGATTTGGGAACACGCGGCTTTGAGTCTTTTTTCAGTAATCTTGTCAGGGCAGAGATTTATGGAGGTAGGGCGTATTATAGACCGTTTTATGATTCTTATCTTCCCCTCCTGCCCAGACTCGGTTTGGGTTTCACCTGTGTTAATGACCAGGACCCGGATGCCAAGAGGTCTACCAAGGATGACCAGGTTACGGTTTTCGGAGCCGATTTGGACATTCCCCTTTTGGAGCATCCTGTTATCTCTATTTTATCATATGTGGATTTTGCCCAGATCAGCTTGGGGAAGAAGTATACAAAATATGAGATTCCCCGTTCTCTTGATGGGGGACAAGGCTGGGCTGTCGGTTTTATGGGAGGCATATTAGTGGGGATAAGTTATCGTTTGGAATTCAGGAGACTTCAATACAACTTCATTCCTTCCTATTTCGATTCATATTATGAGGTGGATAGGAAAGAGGACAAAGCATCGAAAATTCCCGGAACGAGAAGGCCGATAAAGATAGGACCTTATGTTGAACTTGCCTATGATATTCTGAATAAGGTTACACTCTCAGCCTTATTCGAAAGTTACAACCACGACCCGACTGGTATCTATCCGCATGTCAGGGCTATTGTCAGGATTCATCCTTCGCTATTGATGAATAAATTCAGCCTTCTATTCTCTTACGATAAAAGGAATGCGGACACGTGGGAAGATTTAATTAAGGTTAAGGGACCCAATACTATCCTTACAGCGGAAGTCGGATACCACGTTGACCCTCATATAGGTTTATTCATTATCTACAGACAGACCTTCGACGCTTTTGGTACGCCAACAAGAACTACAACAATGGAGGGCAGAATTCATTTCTAACGTTATTGGAGTAGCAGGTTTTAGCCTGCATCTTAAGACGCAGACTGAAGTCTGCTACTCCCAAGACAGAATTTAAAGGAGGAATCATGACTGGAAAGGATGTATTGAAGGTAGTGAAGGAAAAGGAAATCAAGTTTATTCGCCTCTGGTTTACGGACATTCTTGGGCAATTGAAAAGTATGGCAATCACACAGAGGGAATTGCCAAGAGCCCTGGATGGTGCCATGGGTTTCGATGGGTCTTCAGTTGAGGGCTTTGCCAGGATTTTTGAGAGCGACCTTGTAGCTCTGCCCGACCCTTCAACATTCCAGATTCTTCCTGTGGAGCTTTCCCGGGAGCGCCCAGCAGCTGAGGGAGAAAAGTTGAGAAGTGATATAGATGAAGGTGGGGTTGGTAGAATGTTCTGCGATATACTGAATCCAGATGGTTCTCCATATGAGGGAGATCCCCGTTATATTCTGAAGAAGAACCTGGACAAGGCAAAAAAGATGGGCTATACTTATTATGTCGGGCCGGAAATTGAGTATTTCTATTTCAAGAGTGAGAAAGGCACAGATGTTCTTGATGCAGGCGGCTATTTCGACCTGTTGCCGCTGGATATGGCTCACGATTTGCGTAGGGAGACTGTCCTTTGTCTGGAAAAGATGGGGATTGCCGTAGAATATAGTCATCATGAAGTGGCGCCTTCCCAGCATGAGATAGACTTGCGCTTTGCTGATGCCCTGACTATGGCGGACAATGTCCAGACATACAAGGTTGTTGTTAAAGAGGTAGCCTATAAGAGGGGCATATATGCTACATTTATGCCAAAGCCTCTTTTTGGTCAGAATGGTTCGGGTATGCATACGCATCAATCGTTGTTCAGAGGTGATAAGAATGCTCTGTTTGATGCCCGGGATAACTATCACCTTTCCCAGGAAGGGAAAGCATTTATCGCCGGTCTCCTTTTTCACTCTCAGGAGATTACTTCAGTTTGCAACCAGTGGGTCAACTCATACAAGAGGTTGGTCCCTGGATATGAGGCGCCTGTTTATATCTGCTGGGGGCAGAGGAACCGTTCAGCTTTGGTGCGCGTCCCTATGTATAAGCCAGGGGAGGAAATTTCTACCCGCGCAGAGATGAGGAGTCCTGACCCTGCGTGTAATCCCTATTTAGGTTTTGCTGTGATGCTGGCAGCCGGTCTGGAAGGCATAGAAAAAGGATATGAACTACCAGACCCGATAGAAAAGGATATTTACATCCTGAGTGATGAAGAAAGGGAAGCCAGGGGTATAAAAGTGCTCCCGGGAAGCTTAATCGAGGCAATCCAGATTACTGAGAAGAGCGAGCTGGTTAAAAAGACTCTGGGTGAACACATATTCAACAAATTTATAGATAATAAGAAGATTGAGTGGGATCGTTATCGCACTCAGGTTACAGACTACGAACTGCAAAAGTATTTGCCAATATTATAAAACGAGAGTGAGCAAAGAAATGAGAGAGGAGATAGAGAAGGCATTATCCAGGATTCGGCCAGCCCTTCAAGCCGATGGTGGAGATGTAGAGCTGGTTGAGGTTACAGATGAAGGCGTGGTTAGGGTAAGGTTGACTGGAGCTTGCCGCGGCTGTCCTTTGTCCAGGATGACACTGGAAATGAGTATCGCCGAGGAGTTGAAGAAGCAAGTTCCTGGAATTAAGGAAGTGGAGGCAATCTAAGGAAAATTGCCTACTAATGAAAGATGTGTAGAATTTCATATTGAATTTTTTGCATTCTGGTTTTGAGAGAGTTAATCTCTTTAGATAAAAGTTGCCCCGCAGTAGCGGGGCAATTTTTTGTAAGGAGAAACGTTGATTCCTGCAATGAAGACATTAATTTCAATCTTAGTTCTTCTCATTCTCAATTTTCGAGTATGGGCTTTTGAAATCCACCTTTCCAGCACTGTGGCAACGCCAGGCGATACTCTGGCAGTGGAAGTTGAAGAGGTGAACACAGGTAGTGAATATTCCTGCTGGTTTAATGCGAGCGAGTATCCGGTCTATCCTACAGAAAGAGGCTCTCTTAGGATACTGATTGGACTGCCGTATGATTTCGTTCCTGGCAGGTATGCTGTTCTAATTCTGGAAAAGAGCAGGGGAAAAAAGACGAACAGAAGATATAAGTCACTGACCGTTAATAGAAAGAATTTTTCCGTATCATATGTTAAATTCACTCCAGAAAAATGGAAATTGATTGGTTCCCCTCTCAACAAACGAGAGAGAGCTTTGATTACCAGTGCCTTAAGAGTTGAGAAGAAAAAGCAGAATTGGGAAAAAGAATTCGTTCTGCCAGTCGAGGGCAAGATTATTGGAGGGTATGGTGTTAAGAGAATGGCCGGCGAAGAATTTCTATGGGGCCATCAGGGAATCGATCTAAAGGGTTCCGAAGGCACCCCAGTCCAGGCAGCCAATAGTGGTGAGGTTATTCTGGCGGAAGAAAAGTTCTATCTTCACGGAAAGACCGTAATGATTGATCACGGGCAAGGCGTGATTACAATCTACCTCCATTTAAAGACTATCGATGTTGAAAAGGGAGAAGAAGTTGCAAAGGGACAGATTATTGGCAGGGTGGGAGAGACTGGTCTTGCCACAGCTCCCCATCTCCATTGGGGATTATATGTCCACGGTGCGCCTGTCGATCCTGTTCCATGGGTAGAGAGAGAATACTGAATGTTGCGGTGCCTCAATGATTAGAACTATAAATCTTACCAAGAGATTTGGCCATTTGTATGCGCTGGATAACCTGAATTTGGAAATTTCTGCGGGAGAAATTTTCGGCTTCTTGGGACCGAATGGAGCTGGAAAGACTACCACAATCAGAATATTGACCGGACTCATAAGACCGACCAGTGGTCAGGCGTTGGTGGGAGGGTACGATATCCAGAAAGAGCCAGAAAAAGCTAAGAAGATTATTGGCCTGGTCCCCGAGCATCCTTTCCTTTACCAGAAATTGACGGGTGGGGAGTTTCTAAATTTTGTTGCGGAGTTATACGAAATTCCGCTGGAGACAAAGAAAAGAAGAATAGCGGAGCTTCTTTCTCTATTTGAGATAAACGAGTGGGAAAATGTTTTGATCGAAAATTATTCACACGGGATGCAGCGAAGGCTGGTAATGGCTTCTGTGCTTCTGCACAAGCCAAAAGTAATCTTCCTGGATGAGCCCCTGGTGGGTTTAGACCCTAAAGCTGGGAGAATAGTAAAGAGGCTTTTCCAGGAGCTTTCCCGGACGAAGGTGACAATCTTTATGTGCACTCATACCGTGGAGATTGCTGAGAAATTGTGCCAGCGCATTGGGATTGTCCAGGACGGGAAATTAATTGCTCTGGGCACAAATGAAGAGTTGAGAAGAAAGGCAGCAGGAGAAGGAGAAATGGCCGAGTGTGCGGGTCTGGAAGATATATTTCTAAAATTGACTGGTGGTCCGGAATATGAGCAATTATTGAAATATTTACAATGATATTGGGATATTGGCTTGGATTTAGACTGAAGAAAGTTCCCTCTCCCTTGGAGGAGAGGGTTAGGGTGAGGGGGTTACTCCTGAGTAAAAAAAGAAAAAATATAGGCTACAAATGAGAATTTTTCTTCTATGCCAAATAAGGCTTCGGCAAGTCAGAAATCGGTTCCGGTTTATGGAAATGGGAGTAAAGATAAAAAACTGTTTCTTGTTAGGGACCGGGCTTCTATTTCTCTGGGCGCTGTACAGCGGATTTTATCGTATCCTGGCCTATCTTCTGAGAGTTCCCCTTCTGGGTCCAATACTTGTGGTCAAGCTTCTTTCTATGATCTTTCTTACATTTTTGGTGATGCTTGTTTTCAGCAATGTCATCACTTCCTTTTCCACTGTCTATTTCTCTTCCGATTTACCTTTTCTACTGTCTACTCCTTTTCCATTCCGTTCAATTTTTGGAATTAAGTTTCTGGAAACGCTAATCTATTCTTCCTGGATGGTGGTTCTTGCTTTCTGCCCATTTCTTTTGGCGTACGGAAAAACCTATTCTTTGAAAGTTCCATTCTATCTCCAGGTTATCTTAGTGTTGATACCGTTTTTAGTGCTTGCCACAGGCGTGGGTATTATTTTTTCTCTTATTCTTATGTACCTTTTCCCCGCAAGAAAGACAAGGGACATACTTTTAGTTCTGGCTGTATTCTCCGGAGGTGGTCTATACTTACTCTTTCGGTTGCTCCAACCGGAGAAGCTGGTTAAACCTGAAGCAATGGGCAGTGTGTTGAACTACCTTGCTATGATAAGAGCACCCAGTTCGAAGTTCTTACCGAGCTCTTGGATAACTCATGCAGTTGCCTTTGCCACCCACGGAGATTTTCTTGGCTATATTCAATACTTTTCAATTCTCGTTTCAGTAGCTGTAGGCATGTTGTTAATTTGTCTCTTTTTAGCGAGCAGAATATACTATTCCAACTGGCTGAGTACCCAAGAGGGTGCCGGCCAGAGCCTAAGAAAAGATAGAATAGGAAAAGTGATTCGATTTCTGTTTAAAGGCTTTTCCCGGCAGATAAGGGCTGTTTTAGAAAAAGATATTAAAATATTCTTTCGAGATACTGGTCAGTGGTCTCAACTCCTCCTCTTGGGAGCGCTGGTAATTGTTTATCTTTTTAATATTTATAAATTGCCTTTGGATACCGTCTATTTGAAGAGCCTCATCTCTTTTCTAAACATAGGCCTGGCTGGATTTGTGCTGGCAGCTTTGGCTCTGCGCTTTGTTTATCCAGCAGTAAGCGTTGAAGGGCTCTCTTTCTGGATTATTCAGTGCTCGCCCCTTTCCGTAGGGAGATTTTTGAAAGAAAAGTTCTGGATTAGCCTTTTTCCCCTACTTATTCTGGCAGGGTTTTTGGTCTTGGTTTCCAATCTATTCTTAAAAGCAGATATTTTCATGACATTACTCTCTTTGGTAAGTGTGGAAGTGATGGTAGCGGGATTAACTAGTCTGGCATTAGGAATGGGAGCGGCCTATCCCAAGTTTCATGTGGAAAATATCTCTCAGATTGAATCATCGCTCGGTGGAATTCTATTTATGATTTATGCACTCTTTTATGTGGGTGTAATTATTGCCATAGAGGCTTTGCCGGTGAGAAGCTATTTTCAGTATTCTCTTGGTCTTAAAAATAGCTTTTATTGGCCTGAAATTGCTATTATGATTGTTGCTTTCCTTATCTTCAATATGATGGCCATTTGGCTACCTCTTCACTTGGGAAAGAAGGCTTTACTAATTTATGAGGAATAGACACTAACCTCCTCTTTCAATTTCCAGAGAGAAAGATTTTCCTTCCACAGGAAGAACAGCCCAAGACCTACAATTAGAGTGAACTGGAAAAGATGTATCAGTACAGCGTAACTTAGAGCCAGGCTTTTGTCAACTGCAAAAAGGGCAAGAGCAGCTATGCAAAAATATTCATAGACCCCAATAAAAGCTGGAGAGGAGGGAATCATTAAGCCCAGCGCTATTACAGCCATTGTAAGGTACGCTTGAGGGTAAGATAACCATAAATTGAGTGCTTTCGCCACCAGATAGAACGTTGCCCCGTCAAAAGCCCAAACCAGTATAGAGAGAGAAGAAACGCTCAGTATTTCCCTCCGTTTACGTAACACATTTAATCCCTCAGTAAAGTAGCTCACTAAGTTAAGTATTTTCTTCAAAATAGGTTCCTTCAGGAAGGCGAGCAACTTTTTGATAGCCTTATTGGTTAGTTCTTTGTAACGCATCATTATGTACAGGAGAATTAGCATACCTAAGAATAGGCCCCAGGCAGCATAAGTCATTTTTTTGAGCCATTGAGGGAAAACGTGCTGTGCAGAGTAACCGCTTCCCAGAAAAAGTAACGCTACCAATAGAAAAACAAGCAGAGTAAGTCCATCAAAGACTCTCTCTACAACAATTGTGGCCAGCGAGGAGCTTTTGCTAATACTTTCCTTCTCTCCATTTACATAAGCGCGTATGAGTTCTCCAACTCTCAGCGGCAAAAGATTATTTGCCATAAATCCAATAAGAATTGTTGAAACTAAGTTCAATATTTTGCACTTCTTTATAGGTAGGAGAAGGTATCTCCACCTTAGCCCGCGCATCAAAAATCCAAACATATAGGAAACTACTGCTGGGAATAACCAGTAGTAATTAGCCATTTTCAGTGCCCTTCTGCCTTCCTCTACATCAAATCTACGAAAAGCAAGGTAAAGAAAGAAAATGCTGATCAATATTCCAGCGATAATCATCCACTTAGATCTTTTCATGATAAAAAGGTGACAGGTACTTTTTTCTTCAGCCAAAAAAAGTGACAGGTACTTTTTGGTTCTTGGCAGTTTCTATGACAAAAAAGAAATGCCGGAGGTCGGATTCGAACCGACACGAGCTTTGGGCTCATGGGTTTTTGAGACCCACATGTCTGCCAATTACATCACTCCGGCAAAAATTTTCTAAAAATAAAAAAATTTCTGGAATTTATTCTATAACATAAACTGTAAATTGTCAAGGCAATTAGAAAAGGTTTGACTTTACACGATTTGTTAAGTATAATTAGAAATAGGAAAAAACTAATGGGAGGAAATTTTATGGAAAAGAAAGAAACTCAGAAATTCTGGGAAAAGGCGGAAAAACAACTTAGAGAACTCAGTGCCAGGGCCGTAAAAATTGCCAAAGGCCTGCAACAGGAGGCTATCTATGGTGTAAAGATAGGTAAGCTAAAGGTTGAGGAACT
>Ga0315307_1001282_pt1 | contig 11203 bp, 9 predicted proteins | sample TDP2_MG_FD_203079 | JGI IMG/M metagenome (GOLD analysis project Ga0315307, IMG submission 203079) | Freshwater sediment microbial communities from Lake Towuti, South Sulawesi, Indonesia - TDP2 | ecosystem: Environmental > Aquatic > Freshwater > Lake > Sediment | place: Indonesia: South Sulawesi... | reverse complement strand
GCGAGAGGGCAAAGCCGTGGAGATTCAAGCCCTCTGGTACAACGCCCTAAAAACCATGCAACTTTTGGCAACTCACTTCGCAGAAAACGAAAAGGCTCAAGAATACTCGGTAATGACTCAGAAAACCAGAAGAAGTTTCGTGGAGAAGTTTTGGGACCCCGAGAAAAACTGTCTCTTTGACGTAGTAAACGATGGACTGAAAGACTCCTCTTTGAGGCCCAACCAAATAATCGCCGTTTCATTGGACTTTACAATGCTGGACAACATGAAGGCCAGCCAAATTGTAGACACCGTTCAGAATCGGCTTTGGGGCATTTATGGATTAAAAACTCTGTCAGACGACGACCCACGTTATAGGGGCACGTACCAAGGCGACTTGACGCAGCGAGACACCGCATACCACAACGGAACGGTTTGGCCGTGGTTGCTCGGACCCTTCGTCAAAGCCTTCCTAAAACTGAGAAACCACGAGGCTGAATGGCGCAGTTTCGCGTTCAAGAACTTCTTGGCGCCACTGTTTCAGGAGGCACTATTTAGAGCGGGTCTAGGAACTGCAAGTGAAATCTTCGACGGTGACCCGCCTCACGAGCCCAACGGATGCATCGCACAGGCTTGGAGCGTGGCTGAACCACTCAGAGCTTATGTGGAAGATGTCTTGTTTAAAAGGCCGCCCTATGAAAAGCAAGTCTTAGTTTATCACTTAGGGTGAGTTTCTGATATTTTCCTTAAGACTAATATTGTACATACGGTAAAACCGGTGTACAGAGCTAAACCGCTCAATTCAAGGAACCTCCGTATTGCTATTGGCGTTCGGTAGAACCATACAGTTGTGCTGAACATCTGAAACGTGACTGACATCGCCAAAAATGCTAAACACAACGTTAGGTGAAGCAAATGTTTGTCTTTCCGCTTAAAATAACACCAAACACTATAAATCACGAAAAGAAAACTGAAAAAGACATAACTCAACTCAACCAACATTATTGATCCCTCAGGAGAAGTCTAATTCCCATCTCTTCTTGAATGATCGCTCCTGTTTCACTGTCAACGATGACAATGGCGCTGTGCCCCCAAATCTCTCTCTCATTTCTGAACCACCATGTTACCTCCCATACAGAATGCCCTTCAAGAACCTTTTCTTCCCAAAATGCGCCCTTTGGAACGTATTTAAATATCGGGTCAGAATGCAGCCGCTTTATGCGCTCAATCATCGAATAGTTGTAATAGTTTGTCTCTGTCGAAGAGATATATGCATTGGCCAGGCCCTCTTTTACGAGTCTTGCTTCCTTGCTTATCTCTACGGCTCCTTCTTTGGTTGACGGCTCAGGAATTGAACTCAATGAACTTACGGAAGTTGTTATGAAAGCGGCTATTATTAGTAAAATAATCGTTTTCTCAAGTTTTATAGTCATGGCTTGCCACACTGCTAATTAGCGTATTTCATGCTATTTTCGTACAGAGGAGAACTATTTGATTCTATGTGTCAGAACAGATTGTACTGAAAATAGAACACACTCTGTCTGCGGAAATTTTAAGTGGGTATCGTATTGACTTCAAGTTAACAAACAATAAATAGTGAACCTTCACGTAAGGTTGATTCTGTCATTAAGCGCATGGTTGGAAAATCAGCATTGACTGAAGTCTGTTTCATCTTTGAGGTTCATCAGCCCCTTCGGTTGAACAGAAACTTTTACGCTAACATATTGGCCCGTCCGCAGGTGAAAAAAAGCGACCTCTTCGAACTCTATTTTGACCACGATTTGAACAGACAAGTTTTTGAACGAGCCGCGAGAAAGTGCTACTTTCCCGCCAACAACATCATTCTGGAGCAGATAAACCGATTCAAGCACGGCCAGAAACAGTTCAAAGCAGCCTACAGCATAACAGGCGTCTTCATCGAACAGTGTGAACGTTGGAACCCTAGTCTCATAGACTCTTTCAAGCAGCTCGCTCAAACCGGCTGTGTCGAGTTTTTCGATGAAACCTATTATCACTCGCTCTCCAGTCTGTTTGGTGCAGACCGTTCCGAATTCGTTGAACAAGTGAAAATGCATCGGCAACTCATGAAAGATCTGTTCAATTATGAGCCGAGAATTTTGGTTAACACCGAGTGCATTTACAACAACCCAATCGCAAGGCTAGCGGAAAACTTAGGCTACGAAGCCATGATTACCGAAGGCGTTGAGCGAGTGCTCGGTTGGCGCAGTCCTAACTACGTTTACAAGGCCAAAGACTCGAACCTGCGAGTTCTTATGCGCAACTATAGGCTTGCTGACGATATTGGTTTTCGTTTCTCCGCTGGTTGGTGGAACGAGTACCCCTTGACCGCCGGTAAATACTCTAGTTGGTTAGCAGCTTCGCCTGGTCAAGTTATCAATCTATTTATGGACTACGAAACCTTGGGCGAACACCACTGGCCAGAGAGCGGAATCCACGAGTTCCTGAGGTGGCTACCCGGCGAAGTGATCAAGTGGCAGCATCTAAACTGGGCTACTCCAACAGAGGTTGTGAGGAGGCATCACCCGGTTGGAGAAATAGATGTTCACGAGTATTCGTCAATCTCTTGGGCAGACTTGGAACGCGACATCACAGCTTGGTTGGTTAACCCGATGCAGTGGATATGCTATAATCAATTAAAGCAGTTGGAACCGATGGTCAAACAAATCGGTGATGCTGACCTGCTGAGACTGTGGCGTTACTTCCAGATGAGCGACCACCTCTATTACTTGAGCATCAAAGGCGGCGGACCGGGTGACGTTCATAGCTACTTCAATCCCTTAGGCAGTCCCATTGAAGCCTTCGCTGTCTACTCGGGTATACTCTCAGATTTCGAAGCCCGAGTGATGCGAGAACTGGAAAGGCCCGAGTGGGTCGCTAGAAGAATACTGCGACAAATTCCAGTTGAGAGAGGTTTCACATTCTTCTACGAGTTTGCTCGACCCACACAGGTGACAGTTCAGAGCTTAGGTGAGTTTCTCTCAGGCCTAAAAACAGTCGACATCAAAACGATAGAATTTCACACAGAACGAGGAGACTTCGAAAGATGGATAAGACAAGTGGTAGGTGATGACACCCTAGCGGACAGCCTGACGCCCCTAACAAATGAGAAGTTGAGTGGAGAAAAACTTAGAACAAAAATAATCGGCGTAGTTCAACAAAGAATAAATGAGCTGAAGGCAATCGCGAAGCTACCAAAATAACTCTCAACGAAAAATCTTTTCCCAAAAATGCATTGTTGTTAGGGCGTTACCATGTGATATATATAATAAGTTAAACAACAAATTACGCGGAGAAACTTCAAACAATGCAAGCAGTTGTGATGGCCGGCGGAGAGGGAACCCGTCTTCGCCCTTTAACCACGAATCGCCCCAAACCAATGGTGCCTATAGTAAACAGACCAATGTTAGAACACACAATCCACCTTTTGAAACAACACGGGTTCAAAGAATCGGTCTTAACCCTTCACTATCTTCCAAATGTCGTAAAAGATTATTTCCAAGACGGCACCGAATTCGGTGTCGGGCTCAAATATTTAATTGAAGAGAAGCCTCTGGGTACAGCTGGAGGCGTGAAGAATGCCGAGCGATTTCTCGATGGGACTTTTTTAGTCATCAGCGGAGATGTGCTGACAGACATCAACTTGTCGAAGGCGCTCAATTTTCACAGGCAAAGAGGGGCGACCGCTACTGTTGTTTTGACGCGGGTCCCAAACCCGATTGAATACGGGATAGTTATAACTGATAAGGAAGGACGGGTCAAACAGTTTTTAGAGAAACCGGGCTGGGGAGAAGTCTTCAGCGACACCATAAACGCGGGCATCTACATTTTAGAACCAGATGTACTCAAGCAGGTGAAACCGGAGACAGAGGTTGACTTTAGCAAAAATCTCTTCCCGAAGCTATTGGAGCAGAACGAACCACTCTATGGATATGTTGCAGAGGGTTACTGGTATGACATAGGCAACACTGTTCAATATCTTCAAGCCAACCGAGATGCCTTGCAAGGGCGCTTAAAAGTGAAGATTCTTGGCCGCGAAACAAACAGGGTGTGGGTTGAGGAAGGTGCGGAAATAGAGAGTGATGTGGAAATAAATCCCCCGGCGTTGGTAGGAGCAAAAACTCGTTTATGTAAGAAATCTGTGATAAGCGACTTTTCGATCATAGGTGAAGGGGTCACAATCGACGAGAGAGCATCAATAAAGCGGTCGGTCGTGTGGAACAACACGCTCATCGGGTCCAAAGCAGACTTAGTCGGATGCCTAATCGGTGAAAAAAGCCACATCAGAGACGGAGCAACCATCTTGGAAGGTGCAGTTGTGGGGGACGAATGCGTCGTGGGACGGGGCGCCACAATCAAATCTGGGATGCGTATATGGCCGGGCAAGATGATTGAGGCTGGATCAATCGTAAATATGGACTTGAAGTGGGGTATGCGATGGATGACCTCACTTTTCGGGAGCCAAGGAATATCTGGCTTAGCCAACATTGAGATCACTCCCGAGTTTGCCTCTAAGTTGGGTGTTGCCTTAGGCTCATTTCTGGGCAAAGGCGCTGGCGTTGTGGTTGGACGTGACACGCATCGCGTCTCAAGGATGGTGAAACGTGCATTAATGGCTGGATTAACCGCTGCAGGCGTGGATGTCAACAACCTCAGAATTTGTGCGGCACCTGTGACTAGGTATATGATCCGCAGTTTAGGGGCAAACGCTGGTGTTATGGTTGGCATGTCTGAAATTGACCCGAGAACAGTTAACATTCGGTTTTTTGACTCGAATGGAATGGAGATAAGTCGAGCCGCTGAGAGGAAGGTTGAAGGCATTTTCTTCAGAGAAGAGTTTCAGCGTGTGCTAGGCGACGAGGTTGGAGACCTTATTTACCCCGCTAGAACAGTGGACTTTTACCGAAAAGACCTGCTGAAATTTATCGACTTGAAAACCATACGAAAGGCTGGATTGAGCGTCGTCATAGACTGCGCCAACGGAGCTGGTTCGTCTGTGACCCCGGCAATTTTGGGGGAACTAGGGTGTCAAGTTACTACGTTGAACGCTAGACTCGACGAACTCGTTGGACCCAGAACCTTTGAGCAGGTGCCCCCATCCATTTCCAACCTAGCTCGCGTCGTTAAGGTGTTGGGAGCAGACATCGGAATTGCCTTAGACGGAGAGGCTGATCGTGTCATGTTCGTCGACGAAGAAGGCAATGTGCTTTCCGGAGATACTTCCCTCGCCCTGATTTCCCGTGAAAGAGTCAGGGAACACAATGGAGGAAAGGTAGTTGTGCCAGTAAGTTCATCTCGGATCATAAATCGGATCGTTGAACCCCAAGGTGGAGAAGTCATCCGATGCAAAATTGGCGCAAGGTCCCTACTCGACACAATCACACAGTATAAAGCCATTTTTGGCGGAGAAGAAACCGGCGGCTTTATCTTTCCAGAGTTTCAGAATGGGTTTGACGGCATATTCGCCTCGGCAAAAATGATTGGTTTCTTAACGGAGGAGAACATTAAGTTGTCGAGGCTCTACAGTGACATGCCGAACCTTTACATGGCGAAGCAATCTGTTCCACTTTCTCTGGAGCTTAGAGGTCGCATAATGCGCAGTCTAATCGAAGAGTTTGGAGACCGGCAAATTGACACAATCGACGGAATAAAAGTTTTTTACGATGACAACTGGATTCTGATGCACCCGAGCTTCGAGGAACCCGTTATCAACTTATACGCAGAAGCGTCTAGCAAGGAAGCAGCGCACCGGCTGATCCAAGAGTATGCCGAAAAAATCCGTGCACTATCAACCTAACCCTGATAGAGGAGGTCAACGAGAACGCCAATGAAGATAGCCATGATTTCATGGGAGTATCCACCAAGAATCGTGGGAGGAATCGCCCGTCACTGCGAAGGCTTAGCTGATGCTCTCTCTAATCTTGGGCACGAAGTGCACGTTTTCACTCTAGATTTTCCAGGTGCACCAGACTACGAGGAAACAAAAGGCATAAGGGTTTACCGTACCCGAAGCGAGGTTGGGCACCCCAACTTTCTCACGTGGGTTTTGCTTTTCAATCATTTTATTGAAAAGCGATTAGCGGGCGTGAGCCAAATCGTGGATTTTGACGTTTTGCACGTGCATGACTGGTTAACCGCTCCATCAAGTATAGCCTTTAAACACTTCAGCAAGAAACCCTTAGTATTTACTGCACACAGCACAGAGCATGGACGGTCAGGATTGCACATACCTGATTCATTTACTATTGACGGCATGGAGTGGTGGGCAACCTACGAGTCGAACAAGATTATCGTGACCAGCGGCGCCATGAAGGGAGAGGTGTGTGGTCATTTTCACGTTCCTGACAAAAAAGTGGAGGTTATCCCCAACGCCATCGACCTGAGCAAGTATCAAGGGTCTGTTGACCGTTGGGCTGTGAGAAACCGTTACGGAATTCAGCCGCATGAAAAACTTGTTCTGTGTGTTGGGCGTTTGGTTCCTCAAAAAGGGATTGAATATCTACTTCACGCCGTCCCCATACTTTCTAGGACTCGTCCTGAGGCAAAGTTCATAATAGTCGGTGACGGCTGGTACAGGGATCATCTAGAATGGATTGCTAATACCACCGGACAACGGTGGAAAATCACGTTCACGGGTTTCATTTCAGACGGTGAATTAGTTGCCCTTACAAAGACCGCGGATGCACTGGTTGTTCCCTCTGTATACGAGCCCTTTGGGATAGTTGCCTTAGAAGGCATGGCTGCGGGAGTGCCAGTCGTTGCAAGTCAAGTGGGCGGCTTAACAGAATTCATAGAACACGATCGAACCGGAGTCCTAGTGTATCCGAGAAATCCCGAGTCGATTGCATGGGGCATAGAACACGTCTTGTCCAACCCAGATCACGCTAGGTGGCTGGCTCAGAACGCGGCGGGAGTTGTGCAAAAAACTTATGGCTGGGAAGCAATCGCTAAAAGGACGAGCAGAGTATATAAGGAGGTTATAGGCTGAAGCGGTGAAAAACATGAGTTACACGCCTCTTCCACCAGTGCCAGAAGAGTATCGCGTCCTATCTATGATGCACAACATAGGCGCCATAACACCTGAGAGGTCTCTGACCCCAGATGAACTCGCCATGTGGACAGGCATCGAAGTTGCAACCGTCAAAGACTGTCTGCAAAGACTCAGAGAACTAGGCTACGTGGAACACATTGATGTCAGCGGAGTTGAAAAATACCACGTCACAAAAGTCGGCATAATGAAAGTCTTAACCCTCTACAGCTAGGCTGATACTAGATTAACTTTGCTACATTATCTATGAATTCTTTTGCCTTTGAAATCCACTCTCTAAGATTGGCGCATTCGCCGTGGCAGAAGCATTCTCCATGTAGGTGTTCAAAAAGCACGTAATATCTGCTTGAGAGGCTCGCTTCCACGTAGATTTCGTCTAGGGTTTGAATATAAGATTTCTTTCTTCTATTATTTCTAGATTCCTTTCTCTTCTTCCAACATAGCCTCTCTCAAATGTTTGGCAGCGTCTTCAGGCGAAACCACGTTTATGAACATTCCTGTGCTCTTTTCGAAACCAGCCCAGATAGTCAGTCGCGGATACACTTCCAGGTGCCAATGATAATGATCGCATGCCCCACATGTTATTTGGTGAAAACCAAAGTTGTACGGTGGATCGTTAAGCATCGAGTTCAAGCCTCCAAGCGACACCCTTAAGGCTTTAGCCATAGAATTCACTTCGGTCCGCGACAAATCCAACAAACAGCATTGATGCTTTTTAGGGAAAATCCAGAATTCAAATGGGTGCACACTTGCCCAAGGCGCGAGAATTGTTAAATCTTTATTTTCCCATATGAAACGGGCACTAATGCTCTCTTTCTCAACAATCTCGCAAAAGGCACACTCCTTACTTTTCTTAAATCTATCTTTGCTCACTTTCAGTTCTTCTTCCACTACTCTGGGAATAAATGGGGTGGCTATCAACTGCGTGTGCGCATGCGACAGAGACGCTCCAGCCTCGAGTCCATGATTTCTGAAGATTGAAACATACTTCACGTAGGGTTTTGAGGACAATTCATGCAAACGTTCAATGTACGCGTCAACAACGTGGATTAATTGGGAGACACGCGCCACCCCTGGGTGTTCGTCGTGACGGGGTGACTCCACTAGAACTTCGTGGTGCCCAGTTGCCCTCTCAAGCATGAAGTCGCCTCTCTCAACCTTACTGGTTTCTCCTTTTTCTGGAGGCGTGAACGCAGGGTACAGATTTGGAACAACTCTTATCAGCCAGTTCTTGTGACGCGGACCATCTCTGTCACTTTCTTTTTCTATGCCTCCGTTTGTGGGCAAGTAGACGAGAACTGCCGGTGGAGTCATATGTTCGTTTCCTGGGTCGAGGGCACATACGCCTTCTTGTCTCTTTTGTGGCGCTTTTACGAAATCTGTTGGACGCTTTTTCCTCTGCGTAGCTATGACGGTCCAGCGGTCGAGCAAGTAGTCTTTCCGCATCTCGTTAGCAGCAGCATACATCGGGTTTTTCGCTTCCAGCAGAAGAGTCGGTGTTAACGTTTTTTAGGTTTTTGGGATTCCAAAAGCTCGTTGTAGAGTTGAATAGTCTTTTTGGCGATTATGTCCCAAGTGAACTCTTGGAGTACCCTCTTCCTTCCATTTTGCCCTAGCTGCAGTCTGTGTTGAGGATCCTGCACTGCACTGACTATTCCCCAAGCGATGTCTGTGGGGTCGTTTGGGTTCACGTGGAAGCCACATTGTTCTTGACCAGTGGGAACAACGAATTCGCGCATCCCACTCACGCCGCTGGCCCCCACAACCACTGGCTTCTCCATGCTCATGGCTTCTAGGGCAACTATGCCAAATGGTTCGTATATGCTAGGGAAAGCGGCTACGTCGCAGGCTGCGTAGTGGGCTATTCGCTCCTCTTCGGGTACGAATTCGAAGCGGAACTTCACCACATCCTGAAGTTTGAGGTTTTGCACTAAGCGCTCTAGGTACTCGCGCATATCGCCCAGACCTACGATAATGAGTTTGGCATTTGGCGCCTTTTCCAAAACGTGAGGCATCGCTGCGATTAGCTTGTCTACGCCCTTGACCCAGACGAGTCTGCCTAAGAAGAGCACCATTGTATCATTGTCTTTCAACCCGTATTGTTGCCGCACCTCTCGCACTTTATCGTCGCTGACTTGATCTCGACTGTACTTTTGAGGATCAACAGCGTTGTGAACCACTCTAATCTTTTCGGCTGGGAAACCCAATCCGATCAATTCGTCTTTCATGGCGTTGGAAACGGTTACTATCATGTCAGCTGTCTGTGCTGCCCTCAGTTCGATGTTGCTCACAACTTCAGAGCCGTTGCCCATTGTTCGCCCCTTCTCGGTAGAGTGCACGTGAAAGGCGAAGGGCAAATCGAGTTCGCGCTTTATGGCTATGCCTCCCATGGCTGAGAGCCAGTCGTGAGAGATTACTATGTCGTAGAGGAATCCCTCGCTTCTGACGAGTTCATTGACCATTTTTGACGCTGTTAAATAATTGTAAACCAAGACTTTGGAGAAATGATGGATTCCTCCCCTCTCCCATTTTCGGACGTCTTCAGCGATGACATCTGGCAGGGAATCTGAAACATCAACGTGCAGTGGGCGATGAATCTCGATGCCTCGCCAAAGCTCCCTCGTTGGAAGACTCCCAGTGTCGTCGTTCATGGTGAAAATTGTGACATCATGGTCTAACAATACGAACCTCCGTGTAATCTCAGCGGCGTATGTGCCTAAGCCTCCAACGATTTTGGGAGGATACTCGTACACCAACACGGCCATCTTCAACGCAGACTCGCTCCGAAGGGTTTGTTTGCTCTTTCCCATTATAGGATTGTGTGGTATAAGCTCTATGTAACCAACTTCTATTCAAAAGTTGCGCAAGGATGCAAAAGTCTGAAAAGTACTATTTACATAAGTGAAGGAGCAAACCTCCTGTTTGAGGCGATTATAAGGTGTCTGAAGTGAAGATGCACACGGCAGTTTGTGCCGAGTGTGGAAAAGAATGCGAAGTTCCATACAAACCCGACGAGGTGACGCCTGCATACTGTCGAGAATGCTATTCAAAAAGAAAGTCTGAACTCCCAAAAGAGGTGTTCCAAGTTTTAAGTAAGCCCAATAGGGCAATTAGTCCAGCCGTAATTGTGGCGACGGTAGATTCAGATGGAACTCCCCACACTGCGCCCTTTGGGAGTCTACGTGCGATTACACCTAAATTACTCCGGTTTGCTTCTTGGCGAGGTCATGACACCTACAAAAATCTTTGTCATGATGGACGTGTGATCGTGACTTTCCTTACTCCACCAAACATCGCAGTGAGCATCCGGGGAATTGCAAAGGTAGTCAGGGAACAGATGAACGCAGACAGCAATTATGCCGTTTTGGAAATTGAGGTTCAGCCAGTAAAGTACGACATGGTCCGTATAGTTACTATTGATGACACAATCAGGATTTCTCCTCGAGGAAAAGAAGCCACGAAATGGTTCCAAGCAATCGTTGGCGAAATAGAAGAAATGTAGAGAGATAGATTAAAATTTCTCTCTTCCAAGACTTCTATACTAAAAAGACTGTTGTTTTTTCATGGAGAATGTATAAAAAGACTGAAAAGGCACTTTGACGTATTCTTATGCTTTGGCGTTAAAAAGAAGGTGTATCTGAACAATGGGTTTAGTTGAGGCTAAGATAAAGATTCTTGAAAAGCTGTGGGAAGAGAGGCAGCCCATAAGGTCGAAGGATGTTGCACAAAAAATGAATCTGGGCATTGCCGCAACTACGATGCATCTCTTGGGGCTAAAGAAGGGGGGATATGTCTCAACGCCCCAGCATGGCTACTATGCTATAACGGAATTAGGCAAAGAAGCTATAGGTTTGCCGAAAATAGATAAGTCTCACGCCGCAAGGATTTTGAGCAACCAACCACACGACAAAGCCTTCCATTTCTACACTGGCATTCACCAATACACACACACTATCGCTCACAGTTTGGCAGATCTTGGCGAGAAGCTTCAGAAAATTGATGTTAAGTCGATCGAGTTTCATGTTCCACGCAAGGATTTTGAGCACTGGGTTCAAGGTCTGGGCGATGTGGAACTGGCTAAGAGGTTCGGCTTGATTCGTGGCATGCACTTACATGGAGAAGATTTAAGGACAAAGGTGCACGAGGCTGTAAAAAACC
>Ga0315307_1001280_pt1 | contig 11208 bp, 11 predicted proteins | sample TDP2_MG_FD_203079 | JGI IMG/M metagenome (GOLD analysis project Ga0315307, IMG submission 203079) | Freshwater sediment microbial communities from Lake Towuti, South Sulawesi, Indonesia - TDP2 | ecosystem: Environmental > Aquatic > Freshwater > Lake > Sediment | place: Indonesia: South Sulawesi... | reverse complement strand
TAAGGCGGAGAGCAAGATACGCCAAGGAGTGACTATTGAAGTAATTGGCAATTGTGGAGATTCAGGAGCCCCAATCAACGAAACGATCAAAGAAGAGATGAAGAAGACCGGGGCGGCGCTAATCTCCGCAGGAGTGAGGGTCGATTACTCTACGCTACAAGAATATGCAAGGAAACTTGAGCGACAAGGAATATCGGTTAACGTGGCGCCGTTGATCGGACACGGCAATCTCAGGAAAATGGCTGTGGGGTACGGTGATCGTCCGCCGACAAGGAAGGAACTGGAGAGAATGAGAGACATCCTTGCCGGCGCCATGAGGCAAGGGGCCTTCGGAATGTCAACTGGGCTCATCTACCCTCCGGGGAGTTACTCCAAAACCGCTGAGATCGTCGAGCTGGCAAAGGTCGCCTCATCCTTCGGAGGGATATATACGTCTCACATTCGAGGCGAAGGAGAGACGCTTCTGAAGGCTGTGAAGGAGGCGATCACGATTGGTGAAAAGGCCCAGATCCTAGTTGAGATATCCCATCACAAGGCAGGCGGAAAGAGAAATTGGGGAAAGGTGAGGCAAAGCATCAAGATGATTGAGGAGGCTCGAGCGCGAGGAATAGACGTAACATGCGACGTGTATCCTTACGTTGCCTCAAGCTTCGGCCTTGTCAATATGCTTCCTCAATGGGCACATGAGGGCGGCCCGGAGAAAATCACGTGGCGACTGAAAGACCCTAGAACGAAAGGACGGATGAGACGCGACATGTTGAAGGGCGCGCTCAGCTCGGCACATTGGGACCGAACTATGATCGCCCAATGCCCGAGACATCCAGAGTACCAAGGCAAGTTCGTCGCAGATATCGCGAAAGGGAGACGAGAAGATCCCTTCGAGTTCGCTTTCAACCTTCTGATAGAGGAAATGTTGGCTGTAAGAGTCGTCCGGTTCGGCATGTGTGAAGATGACGTAGAGTATGTCATCCATTATCCAAATGCAATGATAGGGAGCGACGGCTCAGCACTTGCCCCGTACGGCCCACTTGGGAAGGGGCATCCTCACCCAAGAAACTTTGGGACTTTTCCGCGAGTACTGGGTCACTATGCGAGAGAGCGTGAAATAATCACTCTCCCCGACGCAGTGCGGAAAATGACTTCGCTCCCGGCGCAGAAACTTGGGCTGAGGGACAGAGGAGTGATTCGGACAGGTGCGTGGGCTGACCTAGTGATCTTCAACCCAAAGACAGTGATCGATGTGGCAACATATGGGAACCCGAAGCGATATCCGAGAGGGATAGAGTACGTGATCGTTAATGGCGTTCTTACGCTTAGCAGAGGAAAGCATACTGGCGCAATGGCCGGTAAGGTTCTGAAACGTTCATAGGGACCAAGGTCAGGGCTGCGCTCGCTGACAGAACGGGCAGAACTTTGCCGCTATAGGTATTGACTTCCCGCAGAAGGCACAGTACTTCAACTGAGGTGGCGTCGGAACCGGCGTCACAGGTTGCGGTTGAACAGCTGGTTGTGTGGGCTGAGCAGGTTGGGCCGGCGTTGGTTGGGCTCGTGCTGCCGGTGCAGGTGCTGTCGGGGGTGCGGGGGCAGGGGCCTTTCCTTTGGTCAATACCTCTTGAGTTGCTTCGTATGACAGCTGATAGACGAGGCGGATCATGGTCGCTGTGGAGCCGAGCAAAAGGATAAGGTAACCCAATATGGCTACAGCGATCCCGGCGAATGCATCCGTCCCCAATGCCACAGGTCGTCGGTTGAGTAGGTCAGTGAGAGCGTTCGTAAGAGGCACTGTCGCAAGTGCGAGGCCAATCGCTGCCATAACTCCGCCAATGATTCCCCAGACAACAAGCCAGAGAAAGTAGATCAACGCCCTTTTGAAGGCGCTGAGCCAGCTTAGAGGCATGGTCCTTCGTAACCTCAGTTAGGTATGTCGCATCGTACCCGTTAAGAGCCTTTCTGCCATGAAGCGATCTGAAATGTAGCCAAAATTGCCATAGTTCTGCGTGTTGATTACAAAGGATTCGATCGCCTTACCCAGATACTGTCGCTATCGCTAATCCTGATGAGTCGGCTTGGAAGGACTCCTCGTGCAGGCTCCGTCACCGAACATTCACCGGCTGAAGATGTGGACTACTTTGGAATTTACAAGCCTCTGGAGCAATAGTCACACAAAATCTCTTATCTACCCAGCTTCCTTCAGTGGGCAATTCGAGTTGAGTGAATCATGCTTCCCAGCTTCACAGAGCAAGATGTGAGAGAGGCTACTAAACTTCTGCAGGATCTTGTCCGGATAGACACGACCAACCCTCCGGGAAATGAAGGTAAGGCATCAGAGTTCCTGAAGGAGATCTTCGATAGCGAGAAGATCGAATGTGACATCGTTGGTCCTGAGAATCGTGAAAGCTTCGTTTCACGACTTCCTGGGAGAGCCTCAAAGCCACGGCTGCTCTTACTTTCACATACAGATGTTGTTCCGGTGACGGATGTCTCCAAGTGGAGGCATCCACCTTTCTCGGCCGAGATCGAGGGAGAGTGGCTGTACGGGAGAGGCGCATGCGATGACAAGTTCGATGTAGCTGTAGAAGCGATGACGATGATTCTACTTAAGAGGCATAATGTCAAGTTGAATGGAACATTGATTTTTGCGGCGACTGCAGATGAGGAGGCTGGGGCACAGCACGGATGTGGCTGGCTGGTCAATAACGTTCCGGACAGGGTGAAGGCCGAGTACGTTCTCAATGAGGGCGGAGGTGCACCAGTTAAGATCGGTGGTAAGATCTTCTATACGGTGGGCTTCGGTGAGAAGGGGATCTGTTGGTTCAAGCTGAAATCAAGAGGCAAGGCCGGTCACGGTTCGATTCCAACGCTTGGTGACAATGCGAATCTGAAGATGGCTGAAGCCTTCGGTAGATTGGCCAGATACAAACCTGAAATCGTGATCCTGCCGGAAGTCAAGGAGGCGCTTCTCCAATTTGCAGGGGCCCTGATGGGTGAGCAAGGTGAGAAGATAGTCACTGAGATGGCTACCCCGGACAAGATCGACGCACTATTGAATCAAGTCGCCTCCTTTGAGAAGGAGTTGGCAGAGATGGCTAGGGCCCTAACAAGGATGACGATCTCGCCGAATGTGATACATGGAGGTAACAAGGCCAATGTCATTCCTGATGTCTGCGAGGCTGAGGTTGATACGAGAATCCTGCCCGGACAAGACGAGAAGTATGCTGTCAGCACCATCCAAAGAGCAATCGAAGGAACTGGAGTCGAGATAGAATCGACCCGCTATCAAGCGTCTTCGTCGTCGCCAACCAAGACCCCCTTCCTCGACACTCTTTCCCAAATCCTGAGGAAACATACAGGCGACGTGAACGTTGTAGCTCAACTCAACACGGGCATGACCGATAGCCGCTTTTTCAGGCAGATGGGCGCTGAGGCATATGGATTCATACCAAGTAGTCCTACGCAGAACATCAAGGAAATCCTTCCGGGAATTCATGGAGACAACGAGAAGATCGACATACCGAGCATAGAGTTTGCCACCAGATTCCTGTTGGAAGCGTCTCAGGCCGTCTTGAAGTAGAAGCCACGCGATTAGGTGGGCCCACCCCCTTAGGCAGGTAACGGTACTGGTAACGGTAGATGGTAACAGCTTGGGCCAGCGACCTCAACTGTTAACACGTAGCTTGCTTGGAGCATCGGAGGATTGAATCTGTGCTTCGGAAAGGTATATACTTGGAACTCGGGCAGGTTGGCACGTTCAAGCAACCTGGCGTTTGAGGCGTTTGGGATAGAAATCTATGAGAACAGATTTCTCCGGAACTTTTTCGATGGTTGCACGATGCGAAAGAACCGGTGAGCTGGGCGTCTGTGTTTCAACTGCAGTTCCGGCTGTGGGTTCAATAGTGCCGCATGCAGAACTTGATGTAGCGGCAATTGCGACCCAAGCTACTTCAAATGTGATGTATGGCGTCAAAGGGCTTCAACTCATTAAGCTAGGTTTGTCGCCGAGTAGTGCCTTGGATGCTCTGCTTCGGGAGGACGAGAAGAGGGAAGTTAGACAGGTGATAATGATTGACAAGGACGGGAGGACCGCGGCCTTCACCGGAAGAGAAACGGTTGAGTGGAAGGGGCACCTCACTGGAAGAAACTATGCAACTGCAGGAAACATGCTTGTGGGACCGCAGGTGATCGAAGCAATGGCGAAAACGTTTGAGTCCGCGGACGGGCCGCTGGAGGAAAGACTGATGAAGGTGCTCGAAGCCGGGCAGAACGCAGGCGGAGACAAGCGAGGCAGAGTTTCCGCTGCGCTACTAGTCATGAAGAGGCTTGAAGCCGATAGTCCCAGACCTTGGGTTGATCTACGCGTGGATGAGCATTTGGATCCGGTAGCGGAACTACGGCGCATATATGAGGTATTCAAAGCAAGATATCTCTCCACAAAGAAGGCCTGACTGGGAAAGGTTTTCTAGGTTTATCTAGGCATTATCCTCGATCATCTTTGACCTGCGGGAGTTCCCAAGCCAGGTCTAAGAGATAAGCCTCGACTAGAGGGGCAGGGTTCAGGACCCTGTGGCACAGGCCTTCGGGGGTTCAAATCCCCCCTCCCGCACCATCGCAAACATCCTCAAGAACCTACGGATTCCAGCGGTTCAAATCACAACGGCCGCACCAAGAGATACACACACAAAACTACTGTTCTGACGAACGACTAACGACGATCGTGTCGGTGGAGGAATTCCTCAGATCCCTTCTTCTCTATTCTGCCATGATTAGTGTTTCCGAAGCCACAATAGATTATTGTGGATCTGCCAGATATCGTTACATCAGTTCAGGGGCTATTATCGGGAGAAGACGGGGATGGTCAGCAAAGGCGTAAGACCAGAGATCAGGAAACTGCAGAACAGAACCGAAGCAGAAACATGCGCCAGGATGATGGCAAGTTCAGAGCCTTGGTTGACTCTACGGCGGAACTTTGATGCTTCACTCAAGCTAATATCTGATCCCTCACGGGAAGTCTACCTAGCCGTCTTCAATGGCGAGATTGTGGGATTCATTGTTCTTGTTATGCATGGGGCTCTTATTGGCTATGTCCAGTCGATCTGTGTTGCGGGGGAATGGAGAGGCAAAGGTATTGGTAGACAATTGATGGCTTTTGCGGAGAAACGGATTTTCAGTGAGGCCCCGAATGTCTTCATATGCGTGTCCTCCTTCAACAAGGACGCACAGAAACTCTATAGAAGACTGGGCTACCGAGTCGTCGGCCAACTGAAAGACTACATCATTCCGCGCCATTCTGAGATTCTGTTAAGAAAAACGATCTGCTCCATAACGGAATTCAAGGAGAAACGCGACGAGGTACGCCGTAGTTTGAGTTGTAGTTAGTCAAATGGCGCACATGGTGATCACATACGAAATACTGCTTTCTATACGACGATTATGTCGGGAGAAGAATCTCCCAAACCCTCTCTCATGCTACCGAAAATGGTTCCCAAGCCAAAACCCGCCCCATTGATGACTTCCGGGAATGTGCACGTGAAGCCTGTGTTTTCGCGTAAGCCTAGCCAAGCGCATAGGTTCCTACCCTGATCTCAGCAAAGAATTCCCTTTTCGCCTTGCATATGGGGCAAATGTATGGAGGCTTCTCTCGAAAGACAACGTAGCCACATTGCTTACAGTACCATAGCTTCAACTCGCCTTTCACAGGTTCCGCCGTGATGCCGGCGGTTGAACTTGGCACAGATGAAGGGGTTTCCTCTGGCATTGCATATGCCCTCATCTGCTTCTCTTGAGGCCTCCTCTCCGGGATCGACCCGAGAGGCGTCTTGCCTTCGAACGCATCTTTCCTCACGTAGAGGCCGCAGTAGCAAGTTCCGAACTCTTCCACATCTGGGTCCCGATAGTCGCAAGGGCAAATGATGTCCTTATCAAACTCGAAGTTTCCGGAGGCCAGTCGGCAGGGGCATGAAGGATAGCCGTATCTCTCTTCGTTCTTCTTGAGGCCTTCAATCAAGTCCTTTAGAAAACTCTCTTCTGGATTCAGATAGTACCCGCGGCTTCTTGCATCTGACTCAGCCCTTCTCCGAACGGACTCCAAGGTTATCGAAGTTCAAGCGCCTCCTTCAAGTCATTTAACTTGAACCCCACGATCAGCCTTCTGTCGTCGATTAGAACTGCGGGATAGGAGTAGCAGTTCAACCTTCGAAGATCATCCTCGATCCTCTTCCTGTCTTCTGGGCTTGCCAGGTCAACATCCACATACTCATAGTGAACCTTCCGATCTTTCAGGAACTCCTTGGTGCGTTTACACCAAACGCATGTGCTCAAGGCATAGACGAGCACCTTGTGATCCTTCATTTCACCCGGTACTGCCACGACGTTCACGCTTTTCGCCTCCTAGGAGAGAATTGGTCTTCACTATGTCTATCTTATAGGTTAGCCCAGCGACTGCAAGTGCCTTACGGTCCCGAGATACGTTCCGTCGAGCAGATGGAGTTCCGCATTCTCGAAGTCAACGGCCGAGGATCGCAACACTGGACCTATCAGGGTTCCGCCTCTTCTTCCCTGCTCCCGTCTTCTATTGACTGATCTGCCTCCCAAGTTCTCATTGAACGAAGGCATCACTACGCATTGTTGGTCGACGAGATCAATGCCAAACAGCTCCTTCGCTTGTTCTTCGACCCTTTTCCGAGGTTTGACCTTCATATGCCTGAGCAAGGAGGCTACAAGTTTACGGCTCTTTGATCGAGCCTTCACCCAAACCTGTCTCACCATTCGAAATCCAAGTTCGTCTGTGAACGTGACTACGGGATGGAGGTGGGCCATAACCATGGTTTCGCATCCAAGCAGGTCGGCTTTGGGCCAGGCGTGGCCGTGAAGGAGCGCGATCTTCTTCCAGAGAGTAATTCCACTTGATGGGTGAATCTTAACGTTGGGCGTGGTTAGAGCCTCTAGGTTTCCATCATGGTTGCCCGATATAACTTGAATATCTCGAACCATCTCACCGATCTTCTCGAAGAATTCCGGAACATCCCTCCACTCTTCAAGCTCAACTCTTCTCACTGCATGTTTGACATCGCCAAGGAAGATTATCGATGAGGGGTTGGTCGCCTTGATAAGCTGGATCATCTTCTCGAGAAGCTTCGGAGTCTGCGATGGGACATGTATCCCTTTCTGGGCGAGAGAGACCTCCCACCCTATATGCAGATCCGCAACCACTAGCACCCTCTCTGACATGTTCTCAAGAAGAAGTGCCGGATATGGCTCCACAGGTCTCAGGTGACTAGCTGTCGAAGTCAGATCAACTCTCCATGGTAATCTAGTTCTCCGCTAATAACCGTTGATTGCTTGTAATCATGGAAAAGAGATTAGTGCAGCCTAAGGCGCATTGAGCAACAGGAAGCTCTCGAATTGGAAACAGCGGAGAAGAAGGAGCTCCGAGCCGTTGACAAGATCTGTTCCGAGATAAGGCTCTCCAAGGAGATTGACAGCAAACTGAGAGCCAAGTTACTGGCTCATTTCGCCAGTAGATTCAAGAATGCCTTGAACCTTATTGAGAAGAAGAGGGTCAAGAAGTACCTGTTCTCCCCCAGTGGACGCGTCGTATGGGCTGTAAAGGGCAGGAAGGCCGAGTATCAAATAATCCCGGACTCGAACTTTTGCAGCTGCGACGACTACTACTTCAGAGTGATCGATCACAGGAGGCAGCTGTGCTACCATATTATCGCGCAGCGACTTGCCGACGCGCTTGGAACCTATGTGTTCGAGGAGCTTCCCGACTCCGCCTACAACAGAATTACGGAAAGATGGCACGTAGAGGAAGAACCCTAGCAGGGCACATGCCCCAAGTTGACTGAGCGGCTCTGTTCGCCAATCGGCTGGTTTAGGTTTTTTGTTAGGTGTCGGCGGGTCGTGCCTTTGCGCTTTGCTGGATCAGTGACTTCCCTCGGTTCTGTCCGAGCCGTAGGTCTATGTGGAAAGACAGATCGTTAGAGCCGTAGTTGCCAAAGGTCTAGCCACAAGAAGCGGCGAAAGGAAATGGCGCTGCGACTTCCATCCTCACGCCTTGAGACGCCTGTTCAAGGCAGAGTGCGCTCACGCAGGGGGCCACCCAATGATTAGCGAATTCTGGATGGGCCACGACAAAGGCGTAGAATACATGTATAATCATCAGCATGAGTTGCATCCGGAAGACTTCGCAGAAGCCTACCGGAAGGTTGAACCGTACCTGAGTATTTCCACGCCTGAAGACTGGACTGACCAACAACTGAGAATGAAGGATTTGGAGCAGAAAATCGTAGACCTTGAGAAGATCTACACAGGGAAAGTCAAGACCAAAGAAAACTGAAAAAGGGATCTGGCTAGGCTGGAAGTCATCTACTTGGAGAGACTCAATCGAGGATGTTAGTATTGGTAGTTCATTACGTGTCTCTCCATTCTGTCTCTAAGCAAGTCTGTTGGTTCGTTCGAGATTATCACATTGAGTGCCAGCTGGCGGTTCAGGGCCTCGTACAGGTCGCGATGCTCCTCTGGTACGTAGATGCCGTCTGAGAATGCAATTGGTACTCTCAGAACACCGGCGGTGTGTCTTGTGGTTGTATGAGCAAATACAGTCACGGCCGCAGGTTTGATTTCGAGATTCCAGCGATCTCTGGCAATGGATGTAGTCCTGACAATGGATGAGAGTTCTGGCTCTTTGAGTGGATCTCTTCGGTTTTTGACTTCGATGTTTTGGTAATATCCGCCGGTTGGATGTTTGGCCCAGACATCTATGTCGTGTTTCGCGATGCCGATGTCCGCTTGGCCATGCTTCTCTTTTCTTCTCTCAATCTCGCTGTATCCGAGGTTTTCGCAAGCCTTTACCACAATCTTCTCTCCGTGATGGCCGATTTCTTCAGATAGGTCGTAGTGCTTTGCCATCAGCTGACCTTTGCTCTCTATGATGCTGTTCACTTCATTCTGTGGTTGTTTTCTGAGATAGATGAACGAGATTTCTCTTGGATTCTGACTTCTCACTTGAGAGACTCGTGATTCGACTATGTTTGTTGCCGTCAGTATGGTGCATGCAGATTTTGTTTGAGAGGAGGAGATGCTGTATTCTGCGTATGCACGGTTTACTAGTTCGAGGTAGTGGCAGGCAATCTCTCTTTCGAGGATGGCTCGAATTGCCTGGAGTTGATCTTCTGTAGCCAATGGCAAAGTGCCTCGGTAGTTGGCATTGCTGCTGGTGTTGGTTGATTGCGGTTAGTTCTATTAGATGTTTGGGAGAAGGGGCGTATATTGACCCGGTTTGGCCGACTTGAGCCAGCTTTGAATTCGTGGGAGAATATATGATAGACTAGCGTGGCGATCTCTGAGATTCTATGAGAACGTCTGAGACATAAATCCCTGCCCCTACGGAGGGTTACAACAGCAGCAGCCTCTCGATCAGAGGAAGAGGATTGATGACTACGAAAGGGATCTGGCTAGTGTTTCATATCGTATTGCTTGGCTCGGATCCACTTTTCAGAGAGCAGATGGAACTGCATACTGCTGAAATCAACAGCCATTTCAGGCAAAGTGTATCCTTTACGAAGAAAGTCAGACCTAGCGACAAGCTCGGCTCAGAATACATTGCCGAGGTTATCGGCGAATAGACTCCATCAATTTAAGACTGCCAAACCCGCCGGTGGAGAACAGCCGAGTCGAACAGCCACAAACCGAACAGAGCCGACTGAGCACACGTTTTTAAACCCTATCCGGCATTAGACCGTGCGATACAAGGAGCTTCGACCATGTCGCTTGACGAGCTCTACGGTATACTCATGCTAGGGATTCAGATACTGTCCTTCATCGCTCTACTGCTGATATTCGTTTACGTGGCGTATGAGAGGACGAGACCCGCATAGGTCACTTAAGACATGACGAGGAGCGATACCGCCTAGGAAACCTTTCTATGAACTCGCTTTGTCTGCCCTTGAAGGCGCTCCGATGCGAAGACGAACACTTCTGACACCTCGGGAGTACATGATCAAGGAGTGATCTCAGGATTTTCCTAGGGGAGGGGGGGAGCCGTCGCTAAACGACGGCACTTCAAAATGCTGGGGACACAGAGCGGAGGCATCTGGCTGAAAGGAGTAGCGTGAGAGTTGAGCGTCTTTTCACTTCTGCGTCCTGACTTGCAGAAGCTTCTCGATCGGGAAGCCATTGCCGAGCCGAGCGCCATCCAAGATCTCGCTATTCCCGATATTCTTCAAGGAAAAAACGTCTTGATAATCGCACCAACAGGAACAGGTAAGACCTATGCAGCGGTCATGCCTATCTTCGAGCTATTTCTGAGAAGGAGAGAAAGAGAACCGACGAAAGGGATCTCCATACTATATCTCACTCCGTTGCGAGCCCTCAATCGCGATATTATGAGAAGGCTTGCGGAGAATGGCAAACAGCTTGACATTAAGGTGCAGGTCAGGCATGGAGATACTCCTACCCACATGAGATCGCTACAGGCAAAGTTTCCTCCAGACATGTTGATCACAACACCTGAGACCCTTCAGGCGATTCTTCCAGGAAAGAGAATGAGAGAACACTTGAGAGGCGTGAGGTGGGTAGTGGTCGACGAGATACACGAACTGGCAACAGATAAGCGAGGAGCTCAGCTATCCGTAGCTTTGGAAAGGCTACGAAACCTAACCGAGGGCGATTTTCAGAGGATCGGCCTCTCGGCAACGATAGGGGAAGACCTCAAGGTTGGACAATTTCTAGTCGGAGAAAATAGGGTCGTCGAGATAGTCAGATCTGAAGAAGCACGAAGGTTCGAAGCCGAAGTAGAGTACGTCAAACCGAGCGAGAACGATTACAAGGACTCAGAAAGGCTCGGGATTCCGGCTCCAACAGTGGCAAGAGTCAGAAGAATATGCGAACTGATATCACGGCACAAGTCAACGCTCGTGTTCACTAATACCCGCGAACATGCGGAGGCTCTGGGATCACAGATACGTGCTCTCTACGAAGCCTTGCCCATCAAGGTTCATCACGGCTCATTGTCCAGAGAGGTAAGAGAAGAAGCGGAGAGGGAATTCCAGTCAGGGGCTATCAAAGCGGTCATATGCACATCATCATTAGAGCTTGGGATCGACATCGGCTCCGTCGATTTCATCATCCAATATATGTCGCCGAGAGAAGCCACCCGGCTGATCCAGAGAGTGGGAAGAAGTGGACATAGGATCAGGGGCGTCCCAAAAG
>Ga0315307_1001278_pt1 | contig 11236 bp, 9 predicted proteins | sample TDP2_MG_FD_203079 | JGI IMG/M metagenome (GOLD analysis project Ga0315307, IMG submission 203079) | Freshwater sediment microbial communities from Lake Towuti, South Sulawesi, Indonesia - TDP2 | ecosystem: Environmental > Aquatic > Freshwater > Lake > Sediment | place: Indonesia: South Sulawesi... | reverse complement strand
AGCTCACATGCTGGCAAGGGACACAGCCGAAAAACTCCACTGGAAAAAGCCAGTGTGCGTCCACACCCACCTCCTCATGGGACTGCAGGGACCTGAAAAACTAGAAAAACGGTTCGACGAAGACACCAAATTAAACCTGCAGATAAGCTCAAAAATGTCCAAGAGTGCACCCCAAACCTGCATATTCATACACGACACGCCGGATGACATCAAAGCCAAGGTGACGGCGGCCTACTGCCCACCTAAACAGGTTGAAGGAAACCCCGTGCTTGAACTAGCCAAGTACGCAGTATTCGCGGAGAGGGGAAGTCTGGAAGTCCCAAGACCATCCAAGTATGGAGGTCCAGAAGAATACGAAAGCTACGAAGAGATGAAGAAGGCTTATGTCAAAGGAAAGATTCATCCCCTTGACCTGAAGAACGGTGTCGCAGAAGCCCTAACGGAAATTCTGAAACAGGTGAGAGAACACTTCCACAGACATCCGCAAACGTTGAAGAAGATGATGGAAATAGAGGTCACAAGGTAAGGATTTTTGTCAACCAACCTAGAAAAAAGAACCGAAAAAATCCTGCAACTTCTGGAGAAACTTGAAAAAGAATCAGCTAAGGGCATCCCAATAATCGTGGAGGGAAAAAACGATGTCAACGCCCTGCAGAGGCTAAACGTGAAGGGAGACATCATCTTAGCCAAAACCTCGGGAAAGTCCCTCCTCGATGTCCTCAGCGAGATCGAGAGAACAGAAAAGCGAGAAGTCGTCCTTCTGATGGACTTCGACAAGCGTGGCAGAGAATGGACCAAACGCCTGACACAACACCTAGAAAGAATGAGGATAAAACCCAACTCAATTTTTTGGAGAGAGCTCTTAGGTCTTGTGGGAAGGGACGTGAAAGACGTTGAGGGTTTAGCAACTTACATGGAAACTGTGAGGAAAAAATGTAGAGGACAAAGTAGTAAAGTATAAGAGGTACAACCTAGTTAAAGTCAAGAATATCTCATAATTGAAATGAGGTTAAACACGTGATTGAGGTGAAAATTAATGGGTTCATCGCAAACGGTTACGGTAAAGTATGTTATCCGTGCCAAATTCGAAGTGGAGGGAGTTGTCGAAAAACCTGACGTCATCGGAGCTGTTTTTGGTCAAACAGAAGGGTTGTTCGGCTCTGAACTCGACCTCCGAGAACTCCAGAAATCAGGAAGAATAGGAAGAATAGAAATCGAACTGAAGTCAGAAAAAGACAAAACCACAGGCACCATATCCATCCCAACAAGCCTCGACAGAGTCTCCACCGCCATAATCGCAGCAAGCATCGAGAGCATAAACAGGGTTGGACCCTGCGCTGCTGTAGTCACCTTAGAGAAAGTCGATGACGTACGCGACACGAGGAGAAGAGCCATCATAGATAGAGCAAAGGAAATCCTTCACGAATGGACCATCGAAACCCTCCCCAGCACAGAGGAAATCTTCAGGGAAGTTTCAGAAATTTTGAGGGCGGTTAAAGTCGAAAAATATGGACCAGAAGGATTAGCGGCTGGACCAAACATTGAAAGTGCCAAGGAGATAATCCTCGTCGAGGGAAGAGCCGACGTGATAAATCTGTTGAAGAACGGAATAGAAAACGTCGTCGCTGTTGAGGGCGCCAAACTTCCGGAGTCCGCAATAAAATTATGTCGAGAAAAGGAGGTTACAGCATTCCTCGACGGAGATCGAGGTGGAGACCTTATACTCAAGGAGCTCCTTCAAGTGACCGACGTGAAATACGTTGCTAGGGCTCCACCGGGCAAAGAAGTGGAAGAGTTAAACTCCAAGCAAATCGCAGCCGCCCTTAACAAGAGGGTTCCCATCGAAAAAATGAAGGAGAAGAGTTTGGGGAAACGACGGAAGATACTCGTTCCGAAACAGGTCGTTGAAACTGCAAAAGGGTTGGAGGGAACCCTTGAAGCCGTGTTTTTCAGTGAAAAGATGAAGGAAATTGAACGGTTGCCCGTGAGCGAACTCGCAGAGAAGCTTCAGCAAACTGAGGGCGTGGACACCCTAGTTTTTGACGGGGTGGTAACCCAGAGACTCGTGGACATTGCAAGTCAAAAGAAAGTCAAATACATTGTGGCAGCTCGCGTTTCAGAGGCCATAAGACAGCCGTTGCGCATGCGTCTGCTGACGTTCACAGATATCGGAGATTAACCCTCGGTAAACTCGAAGAGAGTAGGCGTTTTAGAGATCAGCAACCCTTCTTCGGCTATGCCAAACATAGTAAGGATTCGGGACGCAGCCGGCACCACCTGATTTGACACGTAGTATTCAACGTCTACATCATCATAGGAGGCTAACATGTAGGGCCTCGCTTTTTCATATAGACGACCAGGACCACTAACGATGACATAACCTATTTTGTCACCCAGCGAAAGGTCCCATCCCTCCCTCTTTAGTGTTCTCGCCGCTTCAACGTGGGGAGCCCTGACAGCGTACTCTTCGATTCGTTTGGTGAGAGTCTTCCATATAACGAGATCACGGTACGGCACCTTCTTTGCTCTCAAGTCGAGAACGTATTGGCGCACGAACTTTGCAGCTTTCTCCGGCGACCGCTCCTTCAGAATTATGTCTAACACTTTCTCTTGCACGTTTTTGGCAACTGCCGCCCAGTCTCCCCTTATCACCTCTAAACCCACTATGTCCAGCTGTCCGTCCGGCAAGAGCCCGCAATACCGCTTTTTTGCCTCGGTGAACAAGATGCGAACGTAAACCTTGTCGGGTTTTATTTCTAACCCAAGCGTCTCACTGATTTCTTCAGAGAAGTTTTCAACCTTCTGAGGATCGTGTTTTATGAAGATGCTGTCCGTGTCGCCATACACAACTTCTAACCCAACTTTTTTTGCCATTTGTATGGTATTCGAAATGACGTGTCGCCCCCAAGCTGTCGTGGCTTCGGCAACAGGCTTGATGTACCATCGCGCTCCTATCCAGCCCGTGTAGCCATACGATGCGTTGGTGATGACTTTCACAGCCTTCTGGCGAGCGTCAAGAACCTTGTATTCAGCGCTCTTGGGGCTAAGCTTTCTCAGTTTGGGGCGGATTTCGTCCCGAGCGGTTATGAGGTGTGACAAAACCTCCTTGTAGAAGCCAGACGGTTCTCTTCTGAACTTGTGCTTCACCTCAGGAGCTACGTTCACGCCACATGGAGGCTCCGGCTCACTTGGCGGGACATAGGTGTCGGGCGAAACATTCTCGGCGATCATGATATTTGGGTACATAGACTTGAAGTCGAGCACAGCGATGTTTTCGTGAACACCTGGTTTGGGTTCAAGAACCACGGCTCCCACGTAGGGGAAGTAGGGACGTTCAACCCTTTTTGGTACAAGTTCACCTATCTTGTAGGCTTCCCGGATCAGGAACCACTCAACTCGGAAGCCCACTGCGGCGGCTCCCGCGTGGTCGAGGGGTAATCCAACGAGGTTAGACAGCTGCATGGCGAAGTCCAGCATGGCTTCAGCTATGCCCATAACACACTGGACGTTTTCTTTGGAGAACTTCAGTAATATAGGACGTTTTTCAGGACTTTCCCAGTGTGTGGGGAATTCCACATCTTCGATGAGCGTGCGTTCTTCAATTTTCATGATGCCGAGGAAGTCAGCCACGTTTTCCAAAGTTTTCACCTTTACCTCAGGCAGGTCGTCTGCAAAATCGAAGAAGTCAACGTTTGCTCGTCCCGTTATTGACACGTGGCCGAACACGCTTGTATGGGGTTCTGTGTTCGCTCGATCAACGAAAAGGTTGACCCCAAGTTTTCTGGAGCGTCCAAGAAGGTAAGGCCAGTCCTGTCGGTTTGTTCCATAACCCACAATGATGTCGGGGTCAAAACTCCTAACGTATTCTATAAAGGATTCTAAGATGGGTTTATCGTCTGAGTTCTTGGCTACGAACTGTTTCTCTTCGCCTGTGTTGGTAAGCGTCGAGATGACTACTACGGGGTTTTTCTCGGGCTTTGGCGCTCCCTTCGGACTGTAACAGATGGTGGAAAAGCCTAGAATTCTCAGTTGTGGCACTTCAGTTTTTTCAATGCTTTTGGGAAACGACTTTGACAGATAGAGCTTGTCAACCTGAACCCCGAACTTGTTTTCCACCTCTTTGGCTTCCACCTCATGCCAACCGCATGGGGCTACGTTGTTGTCGATGAGATAGCGCATAGAGTAGCGGACATCATCCTCAAGGCACTTCTCCACTCCCTCGATTTTTCCAAGTTCTCTGGAATATTTGGGGATGATGTCGGGGTCTCGGCAAACAACCTTGATGACGTTGACAGACTTGCCGAAAAATTTTCGTTTTGTGGACTCCAATCCAACGATGAGTGGAAAATCTGCTTTGCGGGATGCTATACGGTTCATCACAGCTTGGGGGTCCTCCTTCTCCTTCACCGCGAGGTAAAAATAGGCAAGAAAGTTTCGGTCGATTATGAGGACGCGTTCTCCGTTGTCGCTTATACCCCATATCCACATTTCAGGTTGATGATCTCTAACTTCGTAGTTGATGTCTAGAAGCCAGAAGGTCTTTTTCACCTTTTCTACGCCTCTACAAGATAGAGACATCAAATGCGTTTTTAACGGTTTTTGAGCAACGAATGTGTTGTGCAAGTTACGTGGGATCTGGTTATATTTGTGCTCTATACTTGAAGTTCATCAAATCTATATGCACCGTTCTTGAAACGATTGATGAGAGGAAAGAACACGGTCGAAGCGCAAATGACGAGTATGTACATTGTATCGCTTCTAGCTTACATAGGGGCACTCGTTGGCAACTGTCTACTGATAGTCTACCTTCTCCGCCAAAGGGCCTCATATTTCAAAGACGTTAAAAGGTGTTTCGTTGCAACGCACTTAGCGTTTGTAGTCTTGGTTCTCTCCTGGGGATTTATGCATTGGTCTTCGTCAGAAACTACCGTTCTTTACGCATTCAAGATCGGCGTTTCAGTCTCCGTGTCTGTTGCTGCTACGATGGCTTTGTCAGCGGCGATTCTGTATAGGAAAGTTAAGCTTGGTCCTCGGGAAGTCTTCCACACCCGCGATGCCCTAAAAAGCCCCATCATCCTAATTCATTACGGATTTCTCCTCGCTGTGCTGATTTTGACATGGGCTCTGACCCCTTTTCAAATGAACCAAATTATTGGTTTGGTTTCTGGAGAATTGATTTACGTTCTAGACCTTGAATTGTGGTACGCGGTCAGTCTCTTCCTAATCCTTGTTTCCCTTTTCGCATACCCATGTCTATTGTTGTTTATCATGAGCCGCAGAGCCAAAGCCGAAAAGACTGTCAGAGCCCTAACGGGTTTCGGACTCTGCTGGGCCAGTATCGGCGTCTCTACGTTCACTTTCAACATCATTCTTCAGCCGATGGGGATGGATGCGGGTTGGCTCGGCTACCTGATTTCCACCGTTTTCTTCGGCATCATAGTCTACTTATTCAAGGAAACAACCGTCTTGGAAAGCCTCTTTGAAGAGATACATCCGCCAGTTGGCCTAGTTAGAGAGGGTGAGGCTGCCATCGTGTTATACACTCCATCCATAAATAAGATGAGAGCCTTTTCAGCTTTCATCCGCGAGGGTGTAGTCAACGGCGATAGAGTTGCGTACATCTACCCTGACGAAGAAAGCGACTCTGTGAGGTCTGAGCTCGCCAAATACGGAATTGATGTTGATAAATATGAGCGAGACGGCACCTTGTTCATGAAGAGTTTATCCGAATTTTTCATGCCAGACGGTAGCTTTGACAAGGAAAGGCCTATTCACTTTTTATTAAATCGTCGGGCCGAGGCTAAGAAAAGAGGATGCAAAGCAAGGGAAATCGAAGACGTCGGCGACTTCTCTTTTTTTAAGGGGCAATGGCAAAAATACTTTGATTACTGGAGCAACCCAATGTGGGGTCTCTCAGAAACAGTAGGCATAATATTTGAACCGTTCATCCTGGAGTTAACCGCCTTCAACGTTAAAGACATGAAAGAAGCACAGATCTCTGAAATCCTTAAAGCCTTCGGCAGCGGTCGTGTTGCGCCAGCGAAGTTGATTGACCTCATTGAGTACAGTGACGCATTCTCGAAATCCGTGAGCCTGTCTCATCAACAGATGTTCGGCCGTAAGGTTTTGCTCGAGTTTGACCCTGTCTCTACTTACGAGAAAACTATTGAAGACTTAGTTAAAGAGAGCCTAGCTAACGTTGAGCCTGCATTAATCTTCACGCCAAGAGGAAGCGTTGTTCACAGAACTCTGGCTAAACAGCCCGTCAAATTCTTCCTAACCTCAGAGACATCCGATCCAAGAATAATCTCTGAGAACGAGGTGCTTCTGCCCGCTAGTAATCCTCCCCTGATCTTGGATTCGGTTGAAAGGATGCTGAAGGCTTATCCTTACGGTGGCATCTGTCTGGTCTTCGACGTTTTCTCCGATCTACTGATATCAGCGGGCTTTGAGAAGACCTATAAGTTCCTTCAATACGCGTTGGAAATGCTTTATCCGGAAAGGGTGACCGCCGTGTTTCTGCTTAACAGCAATGCACACGATCCAAAGATAGTGTCAAGCCTAAGGGAGTTATTCACCAACCGAATAGCTTACAGACAGGAGGGAATGCAGGCGCCTAAGTTGCCCAAGACCGAATAGCAAGCACGTTTTGAACCAACTAGGAGATGCAAACAGCTCAATTGCCTTCTTCTTCCTTGCATCGTTCAAAGTGTGCTGTGTATCAGTACTCGGTGGGCGCGTTCCACGATGTTTATTCATAGAGCTTAGAGGAATATTTTTAAATGGACGCACTACGAGTTAGTACTCAGTTGTTGTAAGATGATAAGAAGACTCGTCTTGGATGTCTTAAAGCCACATAACCCTGATGTGATTGAGCTTTCTGAGACACTTAGTCGGCTAGAGGGCGTGGAAGGGGTGAACATAATCATTTATGAGATAGATCAAGAGGTGGAAAACGCAAAAATCATCATTGGCGGAAACAACATAGACTTTGAAAGTGTCAAGAAGAAACTAGAAGAAATGGGTGCCACCATCCATTCCGTCGACCAAGTTGCGGCTGGTAAAAGAATTGTTGAAGAAGTAAGAACTCCTCAGGATAGATTTGCCAGAGTGTGAAAACGGGTTAAGGCTCAATGAAATTTCTTGAAAAGATCAGAAGGTACATAAGGATCAGCGGAGTCGCGCCGATAAGTAGAAGATATTTCATAATGAACGCTTTCGACGGAGCCACAACTATTTTGGGCATTGTGATAGGCGCGCATGTGGCCGGAATTACCAATCAATTCTGGATTATATGTTCGGGTTTGGGTGCAACCTTAGCCATGGGCTTGTCGGGTTTTGCAGGGGCATACATGACTGAGGAAGCTGAGCGAACGAAGAAGCTTAAGCGCCTAGAAAAATCGATGTTAAAGAAGTTGGGGAACAGCGTGGTAGGTAGGGCAAGTCGCTTTGCCCCTCTATGGACAGGAATCATAGACGGGGTGTCCCCAGCCATTGCAGCCATTGCGTGTTTGACGCCTTTTTTCCTTTCATTTCTCGATGCTTTTTCAGTAAATTTTGCATTTCAGCTCTCAATCGTGACTGCGTTGTCGGTAATGTTTTTGTTAGGCGTTTTTCTTGGAAAAGTGTCAGGCAGAAGCATGTTCCTACACGGGGTAAAAACGTTACTTGTGGGCTTGATTCTCACAATGATTTTCCTCGCGCTTAAAGCGGTCACATAGAGTGGTTGCTTTTTCTTAATCTGAGAGATCGTCAAACGAAAAGAATATTGACACCATAGAACAGTTATTAGGAAGGTCCGTGGCAGTATTCTAAAAATGTAGGAGAGACTTGGCAGAAGTTGATTGTCCAAGAAGTCTTGGGGGTTGTGTATTCTCCGGTCAAGACGTTTAAAGAAATAGTTAAGAACCCTAGCATTAAGGGACCCCTCATCATATTTTTGCTTATCCTACTCGTTACGGCTGGTGCCCAATACGTTAGTGCCTCAAAGTTGTCTCTTGAAATAGGGACGCCTGAAGAAGACGATTGGACAGAATCAAAGGCACTTTGGACTCCTGAAGGGGTGTCAACCGACGGCGCAGACAAATTTGTTGGCAACTACAGCGTTACGTCTTCCGTTATCAACGATACGAGTGTTTGGATGAGAATAACAGGTATGGGGTCTTTCAATTGTTCAGCGGACAAAGGTTACGGGGGTTTGTCATTTCGGATCAAATGGATACATCAAAACGAGATACCTCCAGCTAATGCGACTTTGCGGTTATTTTCTAACAGCAACCGTTACTTTGAGTTGGATGTAGGTGACAGAATAGCGAACTCAAGCGATGCATGGGGTAACGTGACGGTCAATGTTGGTCCGACGAACTTAGATTGGCTTCCTTCAGTTGACCCCCCAGACTGGGGAAACATAACGGCATTGGAATTTGAATTAGCTTGGTTGCCCACCTACGCCGCAAATCTAACAATAAAGATCGACGATTTGTATTTTGGAAAACACGTTGCTTTCCTTATAACTGACCGTTTCTCCGGATGGTTTGTTGAGTCCTTGACGGTCGCGGCGTTTAACTTCTTCCTAGCATGGAGCCTCTACGCTGCTCTTCTGGTGTTGACTGCCAAACTGTCTCGCAGCGAAGCCGGCCCATGGAAGGTGTTGTTCATCGTTATTGGATACACGTTTTCCATCAGAATAGTTCACGTTTTGGTTGACGCACTTCTAGTTTCCACGCTTCCTCCACTAGTTTTTCCGCTAAGGGCATGGAACCCAATTGCAGGAGAGGAAAAACTTGCGAGCAAGTTGATAGATGACATTTACCAAACCAGTTGGTACCCTACCTTATCGTACAATCTAAGTTTTATCTTCGTGTTTGTGGTCCATGCATGGACAATAGCTCTCTTCACAATTGCAATACACTTCTTACGTGAGTTACCTTGGAAAAAGGCGGCTAGCATCTCCACAACCGCCTATGTTCTCTACATACTCGTGAGAAGTTTTCTTGTGATTTAGCAACAGTCTTCAACGCTTAAATAAGAGAAGTCTTTGTCCTATCTTTCATCACTGAGCGGGTGTTAGCGTGGCATCCCTACTCGAAGCGAGGGGCGTCAAGAAAACCTATAGAATGGGCAGAGTTCTCGTTCCAGCCTTGCGAGGAATAACGTTTGAGGTTAAGGAGGGCGAGTTCGTAGCTATTTTCGGTCCCTCGGGGAGCGGAAAATCAACTTTACTCCACGTGTTGGGCGGACTGGACAGACCCGAAGAAGGGGAGGTATTCATGGGTGGAACTAGTTTTTCCAAGCTGAACGCCAACGAATTGGCTGAAATTCGCCTGCGCAAGATCGGGTTTGTTTTCCAGTTTTTTAATCTGCTTCCCAGGCTTACAGCGCTGAGAAACGTGGAGTTGCCGTTGGCGCTGGCAGATGTGCCTGAGAAAAAATCCATAGAGAAGGCGAGAGAAGTCTTGAGGCTTGTGGGACTTGAGGATCGAATGAATCATAGACCCCCAGAGCTCAGTGGTGGAGAGCAACAGAGGGTTGCGATAGCTCGGGCGCTGATAAGCGACCCCAAGATTGTGTTAGCTGATGAGCCCACGGGAAACTTGGACACAGCCACAGGATGGGAAATTGTTCAACTGATGAAGCGCCTGAACGAGGAGAAAGCCCAAACCTTTGTAGTGGTCACTCACGACCCAAGCATAGCAGAGACGGCTGATCGCGTTCTCCAATTGAAAGATGGATTGATTGGGGGCGTAAAGAAAGGAGGTTTACGATTATGAGGTGGAAGAGAATTTTCTCTATGGCTTCTGAAAACATGAAGCAACGAAGGCTTAGGACTTCCTTAACCATTCTAGGCGTGATCATTGGGATTTCAGCTATCATAGCTCTAGCTTCGCTTGGGGAGGGGTTCCGCACAACCGTGAAGACTCGGATGGAGCGGGGCTTTGAGCTAGACGTTTTGACGGTCATACCTGGAACCCTATTTGCAGGATATAGACCCCAACGCTTTACAGAGATAGAAGTGAAAAACGTGAGTCAAGTTGCCAATGTTTCTATTGCTACACCAATTATGCAGATAGGCAACGTAACATTGTACAAAGGGAACGAAAAAGTCAGTGCATTCGTCGCTGCAGCGGTTAACTTTACCGAGTTTCAACAAGTCTTCTCCGATAGATTCCGTTTTGAGGAAGGCGGAGTGCCCGAACACGTTGGAAACGACACTCTCGTTTTAGGTCACAAGGTTAACTATCCAAATGAAGCAGAACCTGCTTTTGCTCACTTCAACGACACGGTCACAGTAACTCTGGGGAACATTCCAATATCTTATCACCCATATGTTAAACTTGAAAACTATAGTTTCACCGTTGCCGGAATATTACAAAAGACAGGCACACCGGGGTTAACGAACTTCGACTATTGGGCTTTTATACCCCTAGATACCGCTAGAAAAATTTATGGAACTAACAGCTCAGATTTGATCTTTGTTAAGGTCCCTAACCCCGAGTTCTCTGAAAGTGTTGCGGAGGACATTGAAGACTTGTTTCCTCCATACCAAATCACTGTGCTTGTGCCGCTTTCCTTCATACAGCAAGTTGATTTCATATTGAACGTGATTGAGATTTTCCTCACTTCCGTAGCCTCCATCGCTCTTCTCGTCGCGGGAATCGGGATAATGAACATAATGACCGTTTCAGTGATGGAGAGAACCCGTGAGATAGGGATACTGAAAGCCATAGGAGCGAAGAACAGAACAGTCTTAACCATGTTTCTAGCTGAAACCGTACTGATAGGACTCGCTGGCAGCCTGACGGGCGTACTGACCGGCTATGGACTTGCCCACGTCCTGAGTTATGTTTTGTCAGGCTTCTTCACGCCACGACATGGCTCGGCTTTTCAGACCCCAGAAACCCCAGGCATGTCCATCAACCCCGTCTTCTCCCTCCCATGGACTGTGGGCGCCATAGTTTTTGGAACACTGATTTGTATTCTATTCGGCTTGTATCCAGCGAGGAAAGCAGCGAAGCTGGACCCTGTAGAAGCACTGCGATACGAGTAAAAGTTGAGTTAAACTTTACCCTTCTCTCTCTTCTTTTCTGTTCTGTAGTTTACTCTACTCTCTACTCTTTACTTTACTTAGCTACACTCGCCTCTCTACTCTACTCTCTGCTCTCTGCTCTCTACTCTCACACAAAACAAAAAACGAAATACTATAACCCATACACGAAAAAACTCTCAAATAACACTG
>Ga0315307_1001277_pt1 | contig 11239 bp, 13 predicted proteins | sample TDP2_MG_FD_203079 | JGI IMG/M metagenome (GOLD analysis project Ga0315307, IMG submission 203079) | Freshwater sediment microbial communities from Lake Towuti, South Sulawesi, Indonesia - TDP2 | ecosystem: Environmental > Aquatic > Freshwater > Lake > Sediment | place: Indonesia: South Sulawesi... | reverse complement strand
AAGCGGTCCTCCATGCTCAGGCTGCAAGGGCTTATCATCTAATCTGTAGGCTAACAACACATCGTCGTCAAGCAGGACTTTAAGAGGTAGGCTCGTCGTGTAGTCCCATTCGGCCATGATTGTCACATATTTGGCATCTTTGAGAGGCTTAACTATGTCAGAGATGATTTTGAATGCAACTCCTTCCCACTTGTTGTCCAGCCTGCTCCATCCAGTCACGCAGTGAAAATCGCTTTCACTCACTGTTTTGGGGAGTTTCAGAAACTCCTCGTATGTTAGCTTCAGCGGATTCTCCACAAGACCCTCAACTACAAAATCCCACGTTTTTGTATCGAACTTCGGTGTGGGGCCCACATGTAGAACTGGAAATTTTGAAACAACCTTCTGATTTGGAGGAATCCTTTGCCTTTCTCCGGCCATAAGTATCAACTTCGTTTAGATAAATCTTCATCATCCAGCAATTATTACTTTTTCATTGCGCGGAGCTCACAATTTGTGACTACAAGACATGTTCTTCACTTGTGACTTCAAAATATGTTTTCACCATGTGCGTCGCCTTTTATACAAACTTCAACGTTCCAAGAGCTTGACTAGGTTGGAGGTGAGAAAAATGGCAAGTCTAGAAAACCTCGCATGCAAAAAGCCCGTAGAGGTTACGCAAGCAGAGTTGGACTGGGTTAAGGCTAAGGCGGTTGCCCAGTGGCGCAATCTTATCAATCGGGCAATTTAGAAAGCAAAATCCCCTTTTCTTCTTTTTGTCTTGCAGAAATTATTTATTTGGAACGCATTTCCTTCTGGATATTATGATTTCGATAGTTGGTGCAGGGAAAGTTGGTAGTTCGGCGGCATTCAACATTTTAAGATACAGAATCAGCGATGTTGTTCTAGTCGATGTCGTGGAAAATTTAGCACATGGCGAGGCGCTTGATATGATGCAAGCTGCGCCCGCGATAGAGTTCGATGGAAGAATCATAGGAACCAGCGATTTCAGTAGAATGAAAGGTTCAGAACTTGTGATCATAACTGCGGGCGAGGCGAGAAAACTTGGAACGACTCGTCTAGACCTTATGAACAAGAATGCGAGGATAGTCAGGTCCATTGTCAAAGAGGTTGTGAAGTACGCGCCTGGGTGTAAGCTTATGCTTGTTACAAATCCAGTTGACATCATGACATACATAGCTTACAAGGAATCAGGGTTTGAGAGAAACCGAGTTTTTGGTATGGGCAACATTCTTGATACCTTGCGGTTCAGATCCTATATTGCATTGGAATTGAATGTTTCGAGAGAGGATACTCGTGCTCTGGTAATTGGGGAACACGGAGATTCTATGGTTCCCCTTGTAGACTATGCCTCTGTTTCCGGGATACCAATCACAGTCTTGTTTACGAGGGAACAGATCGAAAAAATAGTAAACTTGACGAGAACCTCTGGCTCTGACGTCATTAAACTGAAGGGATCGACAACCTATGCGCCAGCGGCTGTCATTGCCATTATGGCTGACGCTGTTTTGCGAGGTAGAAACAGAGTAATGAGTGTCTCTACGTACCTGCAAGGCGAGTATGGATTTTCAGATGTTTCAATCGGCGTGCCTGTGATTCTGGGCAAAAATGGAGTTGAACGAATTCTGCCGCTCAAATTGACGCCTGAAGCAAAGAAAAGCTTTGAAAAGTCTGTTTTAACTGTGAAAGAAGCTATTAAGAAACTGTATGCACAAGAATAAGTTAATCCCCTAGCTGTGATTTCTCTTGGTCTCCCCGCGTCGCAAACGTGTACTCCACACAGCGCCTACAAGAGTTTCAAGGTTAAGCTTAAAACTGATTTAGCAGGCATATTGACTGGTGGCGAAAGGAGAGGGCTGATTGATGGAGGAGTTTGAAGAGAAGTTCATTAAGCCTATTGTTAACGCTTCTTATCCAGGAACGCTGGCAGCGCTGAGTTTAACGGTTTTGCAGGTTACAGGTCTTACAGGGAAGGAAACGCCTTTTTCATTGAAGATCACCCTATTGATAGGTGCTGCGACATTTCTCTTGTCTGCTTTTTCAATTTTCTTTTACAGCATCTATCCGACTCGAAAAAAACTTTGGACAACCACTGCCATAACATTTCTCGTAGGATTGTTCTGTTCAATCGTATCCGTGTTTCTGCTGTTCATCATATGAGATGGGCGCTGATGACTGGTTGAGATAATGCCGGAAAAAGCCAAGTAATATTAAAGCGGAATTCCATGTTTAAGACGAATAGAGGCTTTTTTCCTTATTTTTGGTTCGATTTTTGCTGCTGCTTCGAGTTCCTTCAGGTAGATTTTACCTTTGCTCGTCGGTTTGAACCTGACACCGACAGCTTTCGGCCCCCACGTTTCCATCAAGAATCCGTTCTTAACAAGTCCTCTTATTGTTTGCTTGGAAACCCCAAAGCGACAGTGAAGTTCGAGAAAGGGCAAAGGTTCCTTAAGTAAGGCTTGAAACAGCTGGAGTCTTTTAACATATGAAAGACGGCTGGATTCTTCAGCGTTCCACCAAACCTTTCGCCCCAATGGTGGGATCGCTGCTTTATGTCTGACCAATCTTCCTTTAGCCATCAAAATGGACAGAAATCGCGGAGCCTCATGCTCTTTCTGCATGAGAGTCTTCGTGATAATGCGAGACCTACTTGCCTTTTTGTTAAGAAGAGACGCGGCGCGTGTTGGCAATTTGCCCGAAGTAACGTTTCGAGATTTCAGAGGCAACTTATCTGAGAGAACATTCATTGTTGACTTTGGGGGAATGCCACCTACTATTCTTAGTCGTCCCAATTTGCTACGTAAAACCTTTTGAGGCAAACTTGGAGTTTTTCTTAAGCTGCTTGGATCGCCAAAGGAAGGAATGAAGGATTTCATAATATCAGCACCGTTGTCCTTCGGAGGGAGCGCCCTATGTTTTTGCGAGTCTTCTTTTTCAGAGTCAAAAGGTTGTAATGGAATTTTCAGAACTCTTTTTCGGCCAGACTGTGGCATTTATATCAGTGAAATATTCATTTGTGAATTTATAAACTTGGTTGTAGCTAACATAGGCATTATTGAATCTTGTGAATGTAGTTTGGCAAGATTTAAACACCAGCCTTCCCGATTATGATAAAGGAGAGAGGTAGCGTGACTGCAGCAACCCCGTCTAAGACTGACCTTATGTACGAAATCACTTACAACCCAAAGTTCGTGCCTCGGCGTTCCCTTAAAGTCAACATCAAAACGGCTACAATCGATGGCAAAAACAGATATTTCATGAAAAATCACGACACAGGAAGTCTCTACGACCTCACCGAATTTGCCAACGACCTTTGGAACCTCATTGATGGCAAACGAACAGTAAAAGAAATCAACGAGGCATTGAGAGGCACTTATAGGGACTTCCGACCCGACTTAGTAAAGGAGGCTCTTCTTTACTTTGCCGACGAGGGTATTTTTGAGTCTGCCTTGGAGCCAGCTAAAAGAAAGAGGGTAAACATTGTTTCGGCATTCATGGTACGTGTAAGCCTCATCGGGGAAAGCACAAAGTTTATCCAATCCATCCACCGCCTAGTTCGACCTCTTCTCAAGAAGTGGCTCCTTTGGCCAATTATTGCATTAGTTACCTTTCTTGGGTTATTGTTTGCAGGTAGCTTCGTTTCTATCTTTACTCACAAGGAAAACTTTGAAATATTGGGTTCGTCAGTAGTAGGGTTCTTCTTCTACTACTTCATAGTCCTTGCACCTGTCATTGCCATTCACGAAATCGCACATGGCCTGGCTCTTGTTCACTACGGGGGTGCGCCAAGAGAAATGGGCACTGGTTTATACTTCTTCGGCCCTATGTTCTACATTGATGTAACAGATGGATGGGCCTTCAATCGATATCAGCGAATCATGGTCTATGCTGCGGGCCCTATTTCAGAGAGTTTGATTGGAGCGGTGATATTGGTCATTCAGTACCTGTGGCAGTTTACAGCTCCGATCTCTCACATACTCACTATGGCAGCCTTCTACTGCTTCTGGGGGTTATTGATAGACCTCTCACCCCTTCTAGAGACCGACGGATACAATATTTTGTGTGATGTCCTTAAGATTCCTGACTTAAGAGAGAAATCCTTTACCTATCTAAAGACAGCGTCAAGCAGGCTAATCAAGAAAACCGTTAAGAAGGAAAAAGACTCTGTCATTACCAAGACGAAGGCAATTTTTCTGATCTATGTGGCCTTAGCAGCAGTTTGGGCAGTGTATTTAGTCGTTCGATCTCTTATGATCGTAACCTACATGTCTCAAGATACAGCTGCTTCCGTTCTTAATGCTTCTTCGGCTATTCTATTCAATCAGCCAGCCATGATCACAGCCATTATACTGAGCATAGCCTCTGTTCTGTATTTTGGCATGGTGGTGTCTGGATATGGTCTCATGGTCTTTATGGCGCTTAAGAAAGCCGTTAAGAGAACTCTTCGGTTTGAGGAGATCCATGATAGAGATCTTTCAGTTTTTCTATACCTCCCAAAGCATGTTCCTAAATCACTTTTCACGAGCTTAAGACAGAAGATGACGAAGGCGTCGAAGGGTTTCACACATAATTTTAGCGTTCGCCAAATTGGATCAACATGTGTTGCGGTCCTGAGGATGAGCAGCGCCAAGCTAGCTTTTGTTCAAGTCAAACAACACTTTCGGAATGTAGAAAAGAAGTTTGATTCCATTTATGGGAGCTTTCTTAAGCGTCACAAAAATGCAATTCTCGAATCGGTGGGGATATATAGTTCTCAAGAGACAAGTCTGGCCAATTTAATCTCGGAAATGGGTAACCAAGGGGCGAGAGCTGGCCTACCCGACGCGAAAGCTGTTGTTTCTCAGGTTATTGATAGACAAGCCAAGACCGCGTTGTATCTTCTACACTCCGTTTATGGGAGGGTGTGGACCGTTGAGTTGCCCCCAAATTTGTTGCATGAAGTCGGGGAAACTTTACTTCCAACTCTTCTTGTTGAGGATCTGTCAATTACAGATCTGTATGACGAGGTAGAAGATTTCAAGAAAAGGACGATTTATGGTTTTGACTCTCTGGCGAAATTGGCTAGTGAAAGTCAGCAGGGTCTTCAAGAGGCACTCTTTCACCCTGAGAAATATCATGTTATATCTTCCTTCGAGCCTATCAAAAGCCGACTTATATTCGTGGGAAGAACCGAACAAATAGAGAATGCTATCGCTTCCTTGGGCGGTCTCTTTGTCTGCCAAGCTTGGTGTGGTTATTTGGACAATCTCCTTAGCGAAGTAAATCTCAGTCTTTTAGCATTGAACAGGTCCACATTGCCTACCACTAAATCGATAAGATCGATGAAAGACGGAGAACTAGCAGTTCTGGAGAAGAATCTCTCCATAATGATAGCTCACGAAAGAGTTGTAAGTGACTCATTGAAGGACTTGAAAAATGGCTGCAAGTGCGCGAACGCTGAACTAGAAGACCTGCAAAGGGACCTAGAGCCGATGGGCGGTTTCAAGGCCGGTTTACTTAATCTTACTTTGCAAATGAACGCTGAGAACTTGGCTCATCTGCCCTCACAATTCGATAGTTTCAAGGCTCTCTCCCAAGAACTTTACGCGGGAGTCAAAAAAATCGAAAGAATTGTAAAAAGGGAACTTGGCAGGAGAGAACCCTTAATTGAGAAGAAAAAACGGAGAGCGCTTGCTGTCTCTCCTTTTTTCATTGTATTGTCCGCCGTTCTAACGTTTCTAGGTCTCCAGATGTTTACCGGTTACGTGGCTATTATGTTTCTGGTGGGTGCATTGGTGCTACAGTTGTCCTATTGGACTGCTTATTTGTGGCTTTCGAGATCCGTTGACACTGTTGGCCGTTATCCATCTCTTGCTTTCCGTCAGGTTCATTTTTTCACTTTTGCCTTCGCACAATCTCTTTACACGTTTATGACCACTGCCAATGTCTTGGCACCTATAGAATCAACTTCGGTTAAGTCACAACCAATCGTAACTTGAGAGAAAAACAAAAACGGAAATGAAAAATTGATTGTTTGTTGAAAACGCATGATTTTAGACAGTTCAAGGCAATCCGTCTCAGTGTTTCTAATCAGCGACCTTTGCTGCAACCTTGCCTGCAACTTTTCCCGCGACCTTTCCTGCGACTTTTGGAGCTTCCTTGAAAGCGAACTTCCCAGCGACCTTAGGAGTCTCCTTTGAAGCGAATTTTCCTGCGACTTTTGGAGTCTCCTTATAGGCGAACTTCCCAGCGACCTTTCCTGCGACCTTAGGGGCTTCCTTATAGGCGAACTTTCCTGCGACTTTTGGGGCTTCTTTAAAGGCTACAGCGGGCATCAATGAGGTGACCTTCAACGTAACTTTTTTGGCCTTTCTGGACTTGATCTTTTTAGCAGCTTTTTCCGACATGAGGCAACCACCTCCTTCAGATATTTGTCACGCATATCTCATCGTATTATCTCTTAAAACATTGTATGAAAAGTATGAAACCCAAGTTTTTTAGGAAAAAGGCGCGTAAATCTTATTTTCTGATGGATCTAATCTTTATTCAGAGGGTTAATGTTGAAGAAGGAAGTGGAAGCGGTATTGATTGGTCAGTCTAAGATAACTCAGCGTGGCCAGATAACAGTCCCTATGGAAGTCAGGAAGAAGTTTGATTTAAAGCCAGGCGACGTTCTGTGTTTTCTTGAGGTGGACGGTTCAATAGTTCTCAAGCTTGGGCCGCTTGTATTGACTGAGTGATTCAAACATCATGAAATGATCGCAGCAGGCAAGAACGGGAGACGAGGCGCAAGTTTTAATTGGCTACTCTGTAGATGAACTAAATGGTGAATTATGATGTCGACTGAAGATTTGGTTATGGTAATCAAGAAGCCTCATTTTACGGTTAAGCTTCACAATGATTTGTTAGAAGTAGACTTAAAAGAGGGTCTCAGGAAAGAGTTGGAAGATGTTCTGGAGGCCAAGCCGATTCTTCGAGAAAGTTTGGGCTTTCTCTTCCAAACAATCATTCCTCTGGATGTCCTATTAAAAGACATAGAATCAGCGAATGTAGACAAAAAGGGGCGGGTTAAGATAGTGATTCCATCAAGAAAAGACATTGTTATTCCACTCAAGCTGAACGAGTCTAAACGTCTCGTTGCCAAAATGAACGAGTTGATCCCCATTGAAAAAGAAAGGGCTATGCGAGAGTCGATGGAGTCGGAGAAGGAAAGGAAGGCGCTTGAACCCGAGCTTGCTGGAGCGCGGGCAGGCGCAGAAGAACTAGAGAGAATACGCTGAGCTTGAAAAGCCCCCTGTTTGTTCTTATTTTGCTTGGCTCCACATTTAGGGCAGTACTTAGAGGCTATTGGATTTTCCTCATCACGCTAAACACATTTCTGAAGAAATGACTTGGTGTTGTTAGCCAAGCTTCTCAATTCCCAATGAAGTAATGAACAAATATGACGAATAGTTTGAGATTTCTCGATATGAATTCAAAATTGTTCTTGTGATGTTTTCACCCTTGTCTGTTAATGCGAAGAATCTCTTCTGCTGACGTAATTCGGACTTTATCAAATCTTCTTTTTCCAAAGTGTACAAGACCGAATAAACCGTGCCAGAGCTAAGCTGGACATGGTATTTGGTGTTAACAAACTTGAGGATGTCGCGACCGCTCTTGGAGCTGTTTCTTAAATGCATCAAAATCAGTACGTCTAGAAGGGCTCTGAAAATTTTGCTGTGTACTCTCCCAAGGATTTCGGTTTCCAAAGCTGACACCGAGAAGACTTACATCAAATAGAGAAAGCATATATGCTTTTTGCTACCAAAAGCTTTTTGTGCGTTGAAAAACGCAAAGGAGGAGGTGAGAGGTTTGAATTGGAGAGTCATATTCCTCGCAATATTGCTTCTGTCAGCTGGCGTGGTAACAATTGGCGTGACAAGTCTGAATCTAGCGAACCTAACATCATCCCGTGGAAGCCTTTCCAAAGTCTACTTAGACGAATCAACACCATTACAACCCATAGACGCCGACGGTCCAGGAGGATAACTCGTGAACTTAGAAGCACATAAATGCCAAAATCAAAGCTTTACATGAAAGGCGGCGGAATAGAATGCGTGAAAGACTTGACCACGTTGATGTAAAAATCCTTGAAGGCTTGGGAATCTACGGACCACGAGACATATCATCTCTTGCGAGGAAACTAGATTTGAAGAGAGGAACTGTTTGGAAAAGAATTGAACGCCTATCCTCCCTTTTTTATTTGAAGTTTTTTGCAAACCCTTATCACACCAATCTCGGGCTCAAGAAAGCAGTTGTCTTTGCTTGGGCTATTCCAGGACAAGAGGATCTTCTCTTCGATTGCTTGTGCGTAAATGATTTCCGTAACTTCATTAGTCGATGCTACGGCACCTCAGAAGGTTGCTTTTCAATTTACACGATTCCCAACGATCATATTTCTGAATTTCGACGGTTTCTTGAAGAAATAGAAAAGCTAGGACTGACTAGAAACATACGAGTTTTGTGGTCAACTTGCTTTCAGAACGTCAATCTAACGAGCACATGGTTCAAAGCTGAATCTGAAACTTGGGTCTACCCATGGGAAAAATGGGTAAAAGAACTAGGCCGTAAAGCCACGAAATTACCATACACGCTGATGGATCCTAAGGATTTTCCTATCATGGCAGACGACTTTGATTTATTCATTATAAAAGAATTAGAAACAGATGCAACCGTAACTTTCTTAGACATAGCCAAAAAACTCAATGTGTCAAGGCAGACAATCGAGTACCATTACCAGAACCATATATTGAGAAAGGGTCTAATTGAAAGCATTCAAGTTATGGTTGCACCCTTTGATAGAAGAGGCGCGTCTTATCCGCTCGTTTTCAATTTTCGATTTGAAAATGAGGAATTGCTGGCTAGGTTTGCTCTTTCGCTACTGGATAAACCCTTTGTGCACATCGTTGGCAAGATTCTGGAGGAAAAAGCCTTAGTTTCGTACATGCACTTCCTTTCCAGAGATGACTTCAGAGGGTTTGTACACGCCTTGTCTCAAGTCATCAGGAGGGGTTTCCTTCAGGACTATAGTTACGCGTTCATAGACCTCGACAGACGCGTTCGCGAGACAATCCGTTATGAATTCTTTAAAGATGGATCATGGATATACAATCACGAGGAACACATGAGAAAACTCAGAGAATTAACTAAGGGGACTGCACCTGAAAGCATCAAGCAAGGTTTGCTCTGAACTCTCAATAATTTTTCAGCCACACTTAGGGCACTTCTTAACTTCAGTCATTCTTGTCTCTTCTTTGTCAAACCATGCGCGCGCGTAAGTATTCAGCCTCTTTCTCTCTTATCCCTTTTTGGTACACGTTGATTAGATTATTGAACGAGAATGGCTTTGTTATGAAGCCTCCTTTGATGCTTATGAGGAATATTTGGATTTGGATGTCTTGAAAGTGTGTCTTGAGCTCTCTCCATTCCCCTCTCCAATTCTCCAGCTGCTCATGTTTCCCTGACCTTGTCTTAATTTTTATGGGCTTCCTTATCTTCTCTATTTGCTTGATTATTTGTATCCGCGCTTACCATGGTTATGCAATCCATTGCAACGATGCAACAAAAACATTCTTCAGGTATAGGATTATGTCTCGGTTGTTCAGCCAAGTACCCAAGAAAGTGAGGGCATTTATGCGCTTTTATCTTTTCAGCTTCAGCAATTCTCATGGCATGCAGCTTTTCCCTTTCCTTTTCTCCTTTAATTATTGTGTAAACTATAAGGAATAAGCAAATCGTGATTAGTGCAAGAACAAAGAGAATTATCCAGAACAGAGAGCCATATTCAGCCATAGTTTTTAGCTAAGTGTATGTAGATGAAAAACGTTATGAAACAGGAACTCGAAGTTCAAATAAACAGCATTTCTTCAGTAAGGATTTGAATCAGAAGCAAACGGCGATGTGTCCCGCGAACTTCCCTCTTCTTGTCTACTGATATGCACATAATCAGCAAAAACCAAAATATATCGCAGAAGTAACATTCAAGCTCGGGGAAAAAAAGTTGACAAAAATACTGATCATTTATGATTCGCACACGGGCAATACAGAAAAGATGGCGGTTCTGGTTTCTGAGGGCGTTAGAAAAATCGATGGTGCAGAGCCTGTTCTCAAAAAGGTTGACCAGGCGACTCTCAATGACTTGCGGGCTGCTGAGGCAATAATCATGGGTTCACCAACCTATTTCGGTCAAATGTCAGGAAAACTAAAAACATTCATTGACACTTCAGAAAAGATTCATGGAAGACTCGTAGGAAAAGTAGGTGGAGCCTTCACAAGCTCTGGCGGGACCGCTTGTGGTGCCGAAACCACACTGCTTTCCATTTTGAACTCCATGCTGATTCACGGAATGATTGTTCAGGGCATGCATGAACACAACCACTATGGACCCGCCTCCGTCGGTGCTCCTGGCAAGCGGGAAGCCAAGATCTGCAGGCTACTTGGCAAAAGGGTTGCAGAACTAGCTTCGAAGCTGAAGGGATAATGCTCGCGGTACAACTACCCAGGTGATGCGAGGGTGGGACTTGAACTCGCCGATGGCTGTGGATGTCTCCCACAAACCCACGTTTTTCTACAATAATACATAGAATCTGTCGATGATCTATAGGGGTTTCTTTCCTCTTGTTACGTAGTGCATTCTTTCCCTTCGGATGAATGTGAATCCATATTTTGCGTAGAGCCGTTGAGCCGGAATATTTTTCGTCAAAACATCGACTTCTAGCCATCTCTTGTCCATATGTCTAGCAATTGCTTCGGAGTGGCAAAGGATGCATGTGCCTATTCGGAGTCGTCTGTAATCTTTTGCGACGCCTAGGCTCGCCACAATCAGGCTTTCGTGATTTTCTTGGATGGCCATCAATCCGACAATTTTCTTCTCCAGTTTGACAAAATAGCACGGAAGCCTGAGGAGACCAAGCGCGCGGCTCTTAACAATATGAAGCATCAGAGACAAGGGGGAGAGAAGCCAAGGCAGGTTCAGAGGTAGAGCCCTACCTTCTTCGCTTTCTTTGAAGAAACGAAACTCGAGCAAGAGAAACTGGAGACGCTTGACGCCCCTTGCAGCTTCGAACTGCAACTTCCTGCAGATATCTGGCTCAACTCCAATCTCTTTCTTCAAGCATAAACCCTGGTTCAGCACATTGCTACACACTTGTGAGTTCTTTTCATGCTCATGTTCGTCTTTACCTTTTCTCTAGTTAAAGACGAAAAGATTTAAGCCCGATGT
>Ga0315307_1001276_pt1 | contig 11240 bp, 11 predicted proteins | sample TDP2_MG_FD_203079 | JGI IMG/M metagenome (GOLD analysis project Ga0315307, IMG submission 203079) | Freshwater sediment microbial communities from Lake Towuti, South Sulawesi, Indonesia - TDP2 | ecosystem: Environmental > Aquatic > Freshwater > Lake > Sediment | place: Indonesia: South Sulawesi... | reverse complement strand
ACCAACTTTGTCCTGAAGCCAGGTGACGCAAAGAGAGATGAGTTGATCGAAGAAACCAAAGACGGCCTCTATGTTGTCACATCAATCGGTGAATGGCTCTCGAACCCTATGAGCGGAATGTTGAACGCAACTGTTACAAACGCATTCCTTGTGAGGAATGGTGAACTATCGAGTCCAGTCAAAGGCGTGATAGTCTCTGGAAGCTTCTTCGATATCATTCGCAATGCAATTGACTTGATAGCAGATGACACTCGAAATGCGGGGAACTTCTATTCGCCTTCCGTCCGTGTGCGAGAAATGTCCATCGCTGGAAGATAGTAGGTCTGCCTGGGTGACCACCTTAGAAAGTCGGATGCGGAGCCACTTTGGAGTCAGTCAAATGGCTGAAAATAACAACCCTAGCCGATAACCTCACATTTCATGGAAGCCTCCTAGGCCAATGGGGCTTGTCATTCCTGCTCGAGATCACTAGTGCAGACGACAAGAAGCATACCATTCTCTTTGACACAGGTGCAGTGAAAGACGCGCTCTTCTTTAACATTGACCGGTTGAGAGTCAACCTATCGACTCTTGAAGCCATAGTCCTAAGCCATGGGCATAGAGATCACACAGCTGCAACCGTCGAGCTTGCGAGAAGATCTCGACGAAAAGTACAGACGGTCGCTCATCCATACGCCTTCGAGAGAAGATTCCTTGTCATGAAAGACGGAAGAAAACGGTTTCACCAAGTACCCAAAGGAGAAAGAGCGAAAGATATCGAGCAGGCAGGGGCTAGACTTGTACTCACGAAGGAACCATTTCAGATCATTCCAGGCGTCACTACCACAGGCGAAATCCCAAGGCTGACAAGATTTGAAAAGATTCCAGGAAGGCTATTCATAGTTGCAGGCCGCGTAACGCAACGTGACCATATACTTGATGATCAGGCTCTCATCGTCAATGTCCGCCGCCAAGGGGCGTGGATTCTTACAGGCTGCGCTCATTCAGGAATCATAAACACGCTGAAGAGGTTTGAAAATATCGTCCCGTCTGTGCCGATTCACGCAATCATCGGTGGGTTTCATCTTGTTTCCAAGCGGAAAGAGGAGATCAAACCTGTTGTTGACGCTTTGAAATCTTACAAGCCGAAGGTGATTTCGCCGTGTCATTGTACGGGGTTTCAAGCGACAAACATGATTTGGAAGGCCTTTGACCGAGAGTTCGTTCTCAACTTTTCCGGAAGAACTATTGTGAGTCAGAAGGAAACGGAACCGAGAGTACTCTGAGAGGGCGGGCCCAGATCCATACATCTCAAGGTTGGTGTGGCGCCCGAATACGTTTGGCTGAAGGACTGCTTCCGCATCTCTTGGACAAGGTCCAAGCTGTTTTCTTAGCCTAAGATCAAGACGCTTTGGCTGAGGTTGTTCATCGCCGTTCCGTGTCGTATCTCTCACATTACAGATCTAAAGTGCCCATAGACTTATTTCGCTGCATCACAGTTGCCTGGGTTCGCAGGCGTACGGGCAAGATGATCGTCGTGATTGCTTCTAGAAACGGTGAGAGTGCGGTCAAGGAGGCGATGCGGATTCTGAGAAGCGGCGGCAGCGTTCTAGATGCAGTGGAGGGAGGAGTCAACCTAGTTGAGGATGATCCTAATGATCGATCCGTGGGATACGGAGGTCTGCCGAATCTCCTCGGGCAAGTTGAACTCGACGCTTCAATCATGGAGGGGGCGAGCCTGCGAGCAGGTGCCGTGGCAGGTGTGCGACACTTCAAGAACCCCATAAGCGTAGCTCGCAGAGTTATGGAGCAGACCCCGCATCTCCTACTTGTCGGTGAAGGCGCTGACAGATTCGCCAAGCTGCAGGGATTTCAGGAGGTCGACCCGCTGACATCGGAAGCGAAGAGGCAATATGAAGAGCTGGCAAGTGGCAAGGCTGAGTTGTATTCAGGAGCTTACCGTAAGATCCACGACGAGCTCAGAGAATGGTACAGGAGATACGTTGAGTCGAAGAAAGACTCTGACGGAACAGTCAATCTCATAGCAAGGGATGACAACGGGAATCTTGCCGTTGGAGTATCAACCAGCGGCCTCGCATTGAAACTTCCTGGTCGAACGGGAGACTCGCCAATCATAGGTGCAGGAAACTATGCCGACAACAGAGCAGGCGCGGCCGCGTGTACAGGTCGCGGTGAACTAGCCATCAGGTTATGCCTCGCAAAGCATGTGGTCGACCTAATGAGGCAGGGAACATACGTACAAGACGCCTGTGTCAACGGAATCACAAAGATCCTTCAACTAAACGACCCTCTTGGCGGTGGGATGAATGTACTTGCCATGAGCGCCAAAGGCGAAACCGCATCAGCATCGGTCGCACCTGATATCTTCTATTTATACCAAGATGGAAACCTGTCAGAACCAGTGAAGAAGCCTTCGTTACAAGTCAAGATATGAGTAGGACTGAACTATTTGGATAATCGACGAACTTTTCTAAGATTCCATTCGTCGTTACGACGACTGTCAACAGGAGTTTCAAGTATGAGTGGCAGGCTTCTCATCAGTCCGTTATGAAGTATGACTCTGAATCCTTTGTTTCCAATGTGTCCAAGCCCTATGTGCTCATGACGATCTATATGACTGCCAAGCTTTCCCTTCGAATCATTCAAGTGAACAACCTTCAATCGATCCAATCCGATCGCCGCATCAAGCTGCCTGAGCATCATCTCTAGTTGTTCAAGTGTTCGTACGTCATAGCCCGCAGCGAATCCGTGACATGTATCGAAGCAGATCCCTATGCGGCCTCGCTGATCTATACCATCGATAATCTGTCGTATGTCTTCAAATGTTCCTCCCATACTGTTCTTTGTGCCCGCAGTGTTCTCTAAGAGCAACTGCACATCGTTCTGTACGGCGGAGAGGGCTCTGTTGCACGCGTCAGTTATCTGTCTGAAGCCAACTTCCATCCCTGCGCCCATGTGGCTTCCAAGATGGGTCACCACGAAACGTACGCCCAGCACTCCTGCACGGTCGAGCTCTGCGATGAGTGTCTCAACCGACTTCTCGTATATGGCCTTGTCATGTGAAGCCAGATTTGGAAGGTATGGCATATGGCTGACAGCCGGTTCTATCTTCGACGCTTGAAGCTTTCTGACGAAGCTCTCCGTTTCCTCTTCGTCCAAAGGTTTGAACTTCCAACCTCTGGGATTACGTGTAAAGATTTGGAAAGTCTCGCATTTTCTCTCAACTGCCCTGTCGACAGCGCGATCTATGGATCCGGCTATTGAGAGGTGCGCTCCGATCCTCGTGAGAGATCAGCTCCCAGTAAGAGAGAAAGAGCAAGACGAACTCAAAGAGCTATCGCAGTCGACTACAAGAACAGAGTTCTACCCCATCTTCTCCACGGTTTGCTCCCGCATCCAGACATACGATAGGCAAAGCTGAGTTCTCCCTCGTTCAACAAGCTGAGCACTACATGCCGTATGGCAGGAAAAGGCAGATACGGGCAACCATACAGATCTTGCGTACGAGCACGAGCAGCATGAAGCCCATCAAACATGCATGGCTTTTCAGACTTGCATTAGCCATTGTCTTTGCTCTGTTAATTCCGACCACAGCCTTGATGGTCCAAATACCGGCTCCGGCGCTCGCTGGCTACTTTGACTTAGAAGATTCCGTGGTCTTCATCGCGGCCCTGTTGTTTGGACCGTTCGTAGGAGGACTAGCAGGTGGAATCGGCTCAGCCGTATCAGACCTTATCTGCTATCCGCTGTTCACGCCCTACACGCTTGTCATAAAGGGAGTTGGGGGGTGGCTAGTCGGAAGAACAGCGGGAAGGACCCTCAGGTCAGATTGGATGGCATGTGCAATAGGTGGAATAGAGATGGTGGCCGGCTTTCTGGTAGTCGAAAGCTTCTTGTCTGGTATCGAGGCGGCGCTTGAAGGGCTCCCTTTCAATATCCTAAGAGTGGTTGCTGGAGTTGCGATAGGCCCCCCTGCTGCGATGTTGCTCAGGAAAATGCTGCCTTCAACCTTGACTCTCAAAGCCTGAGCTTTTCAGACCCTTGCCTAGAAAAAGATTCTCACCGTGAGTTGTCGAGGCTTCAGTAGCTTTCTGCTGAGCCTCTGAATCTATAGTCGTAGATATCGGATCACTTCCTCATCGGACAGATCGTACCATTCTTTGTACGCGTCAGCGACCGCGAACATAGGTCTTGATCTAATGTTCAGGCACACGACCAGATCGGCCTTTGAAGAGACAAACTGGACGGCCTCGCTTGAGCCTGTAGGAACAGCTACGATAACCTTCTGCGTTCCTTGCTTTCCAATTGAATCAACTGCCGCCGCCATTGTGTAGCCTGAAGCTAATCCGTCGTCAACCAATAGGATCACTTGGTTTCGAAGGTTAGGAAGAGGTCTATCGCCTCTGAACTTCTGAGTTCTCTCAGAAACGATTTGCCTTGTGCGGGAAACGGATTCCTCTATTTGATCCGATGTGAGGCCCAGCTCGTTTACCAAGACCTGGTTTAGAACCACGGAGCCATCCCAAGCGACAGCCCCAAATCCTGCCTCTGTGTTCCAAGGTATCTGTATCTTTCTGACTATTACGACATCTAGAGGAATCCCTAGACGCTTCGCGACCGTGTAGCCTACTGGAACGCCTCCTGCAGGCAGAGCTAGAAGAATATCGCCTTGTCCAATGTGTCTCTGTAGTTCGTCTGCAAGAAGCTCTCCGGCGTGCATCCTATCCTTGAAGACATAGATCCTATTCCTGAATGCTGGGTTGTCTACGACCTTCAATGTCAACTCATGATCCTTCTCAGGATCATGTAGTCTGCTTGAGGGCTAGAATCTTCTCTATGCTGCCGAGGCGTTTCTCTATCGCGTCGAGTCTCGCAAGGATCTCTCTCAGCAATCTCTGAGTTTCGTTTGGAGCATAATGAATGATCCTTTGTGGTTCTATCGGAGGAGGTATGGGGGTCGGCTCGAGAGGCTTCCTAATGGGAATATCCTCATCGAAGGGTTTCCTTAACTTCTCTGATTGAGCTCTCATCTATACCGGTTCGCTTTAGCTCTTCCTGCGCATTATAGTTTTCCTTGCAGCTAGGCAAATCTACCGCAAAACCACAGGTCGAAGCCAAGAGATAGACGCACCTTTAATCCTCATGCTTCTGGCGACGCCTCTGATCACTTGAGAGGCGCTGGCTGAACCTTATTGGCATGCGAAGCCATAACCTCAATCAGAAAAGCACTTGGTGTAGGGGTGACCTAGAATGGTGAAAGTCGGGAAGACAACTATTGAGCTTAGACAAGGGGATATAACTGACATGGACTGCGATGCAATCGTGAACACGGCAAACTCCGATCTAGTATTGGGAGGCGGCGTCGCTGGGGCAATACGAAGGAAAGGAGGACCCACTATCCAAGAAGAATGCAACAAGATCGGAAGGATCAAGGTTGGAGAAGCTGTGATAACTACTGGCGGAAATCTAAAAGCCAAGCATGTGATTCACGCTGTTGGCCCTCGATTCGGCGAGGGGCACGAGGACAGGAAGCTCGCATCAGCGACGTTGAACAGTCTAATAGCGGCTGATAGCCGTGGGCTGAAGTCGATCGCGTTTCCCGCGATAAGCACGGGAATATTCAAATTCCCCGTCAGTAGGTGCGCCAGCGTAATGTTATCCACAACGATCTCCTATCTAAAGCGAAAAACGGGAATAGAGAGCGTTATCTTCTGCCTCTACGACTCTGCCACCTTTGAGATCTTTCAGCAGAGTCTAAGCGATCTCACGTGAAGCACCTGAAGAATAGAGTTTCAATAGTGCAACTAATCATCAGCTGTCTAGACAAGCGTGGTCTGCTCAAGCAAGCCAGCAATCTTCAGGATATCCTTCTCCAAGACGGCCTTCAACCTAGCCGTGTAGAGCGCCGCCCCCGGATGATACATGGGAACAATCTTAATGTCATCAGCCGAATAGATCCTTCTCCCGGTACTGGCTTTGTCCTAGTTCTTAAAAGGAGACATCGGGTGCATTCTCGAACCTCTTGATCGATCCTCTGAAGTTCATGGTATCTGGAAACATTCATGTAGCTTCACCGCTTATCCCCAGACCCGAGACGTACAGTTTTGGTTCTCTGTCTTGCACGAACATGCTCTAAATACACGTTTCCTGAATTTCGGCATCGAAAAGCTTTCAACAGAAAATCAGGGCCTATGGACACACAAGGGCTTGCAGCATGAATCGGTTTGAGAGACGTGACAAGGTTCTTTCTCAGGTCGACAGTGATTATGTCACCGCCTTGCTTCAGAAGTTGGTTTCTATTCCGAGCGTAAACCCGCCAGGAACCTATGAAGAAATCGTTCCCGTCATAAGAGATGAGATATCGGGGTACGGCGTGAAGGTGAAGCAGTATGAACATTATCAAGGCAGGTCGAATCTTGTTGCCGTTATCGAAGGTTCAAGTAGTGGGCCAACGTTACTTGTAGACGCGCATTACGATGTTGTTCCTCCATACAATTTGAATCGTTGGAAGTATCCGCCCTTCTCGGCCAAGATCATTGACGGAGTCTTGTACGGAAGGGGGTCGGCCGATTGCAAGGCAAGCCTAGCGGCAATGATGGCTGGAATGCGAGCAGTCTTAGAGTCTCAGATCTCGATCTGCGGCAAACTGATTCTAGTCGCTTGGGCTGACGACGAATGGAGACCGCCAGATTCAAAGTGGTTTAACGGAGAATCGTACTTGGGCAAGAACGGACTCATCAAGGCAGACATGGCGATCTTCGGAGAACCCTATGATCTGCAGGTTCTCTCCATGTCAAAGGGCAGAGTGTGGTTCGAGTTTGAGGTTGATGGAGTCGCAAGTCACTCAGCTTCTGGTGCAGGAGTAAATGCCATCCTGAAAGCGTCCAAGCTTATTGACATTGTTTACGGCCTCCGACTAGGCCAGCATCCCATAGGTGGGAAAGACACGATAAATGTCGGAACCATACGCGGGGGAGACCAGACGAATATGGTTCCAGATTGGTGCAAACTAACTTTCGACATTCGATTTTCACCACCTATGACATCACATCAAGTCGAGAAGAATATGCAAGACGCATGCAGCGCGCTCGTGAGAAGTGATCCAGAGTTCAAATTGAAGTCATCAAAGGTTACTGAGAAACGGGAAACCATAGAGTTTCCTTCCAACGGCAGACTCGTACAAACGATCAAAAAGGCTGGCATTACCGTGCTTGGAGTTGAGCCAAAGGTCGGAGCAGCTGTTTCCTTCGGCGACGTAGCTGACTGGAAAGATATTGTTGGTCTCAAAGAAGCATGCATGTTTGGACCTGGAAGAACCGATCAAGCCCATGCTCTGAACGAGCATGTTGCCGTATGCGAAGTGATTCAAGCGGCCAAGGTCTATGCTCTTTCCTTTGCAGACTTACTCAAGGAAGCATATTGAGCTCGCAAGTTATTAATACGGGACTAGCACCAGATAGTGTCGAGGAAATCTGAGATGGCAACTTCAAAACCCTCACGAAAGAAACTGTGGACTGCAATAGCTGGTGTGATCGTCATCGCAGTAGTAGCGTTCGCTGTCTACTCAATGATCCCAAAGCCTCCAGAATATCAGAAGACATTGGTAATCTCACTTGGGACCGACATTCCAATTTTTGACCCTCAAAAAGCAACAGGCATGCAGAACCTTGGCATAATAAGACTGGTCTGCGAGACCCTTACAGACTTCGACCCTGACACAGGAGAACTTAAGCCCTGCCTAGCCACAAGCTGGGAGGCTAACGCAGAAGCAACCAAGTGGACAATTCATCTCCGAAAAGGCGTAAAGTTCCATGATGGAACCCCCTTCACAGCAGAAGCAGTCAAGATATCAGTTATGGACAGACTGATCGATCCAGCAGCAAAGTCTCCGGCACGAGGTTCATTCACAATGATCCAGTCAATGAACATAGTGGATGACAACACGCTTGTCGTCAACACAACACCGTATCCACCCTTGATGAATCTGTTCAACTATGCACCGTCGGAGATAATCAGCCCGACTCAATGGAAGAAGCTGGGTGATGACTACTACAAGCAACCGATAGGGACAGGTCCATATAAGTTCGTAGAGCACATCAAGGGCACGCAGGTCAAACTCGTCGCTAATCCAGAATACTGGGGAACCAAGCCGCTGGTTGAAGAGATCGTAATGAAGCCTATCCCAGAGGCGAGTGCACGAGTCATGGCATTGGAGTCAGGGGCATCCCACATCATAACCAATGTTCCCCCAGCAGACTACTTCAGACTGAAGGACAATCCAAAGTTCTATGCGATGCCAGCGCTCAGTCAAAGGTCCATGCACGTATCAATCAACACCAAGAGAGGGCCGCTCAAGGACGTGAGAGTGAGACAGGCTCTAAACTACGCAGTTGACAAGAAAACCATAATCGATCGAATCTTCAAGGGCACTGCGATTATGATGGATTGCCCAGGCATCCCACCGGCAAGCTTCGGCTACACCAAGATAGGTGTCTACGAATACAATCCTGCAAAGGCGAAGGAACTTCTTGCCGCAGCAGGGTATCCCAATGGTTTCGAGGTTGAGCTGGCCTATGGTGTAGGGAGATTCCTGATGGACACTGAGGTCGTAGAGGCGATCCAATCATATCTTGCAGCTGTCGGAGTGAAGGCCAAAATCGCGCCGTCGGAATGGGCTGCTTTCAGGGCTCGAGAGAGCGAGCCAGTGGACAAGTGCACAGTCGAACTGGCTTTCGTGGGCTTTGGACTGCCCAACCTAGACGCTGACCAAGCGCTTCACGACTTCCATAGCGAGGCATGGCCGCCACTTGGCTTGGAACCAACCTTCTACAGCAACCCCAAGTTTGATCAGCTATTCGATCTGGGCAGAAGCACGACAGATGTCACAAAGCGAAAGAATGCCTACCGTGAGGCGACGCAGATACTATTCGACGAGGCTCCATGGATATTCTTGTTCTATGAACCCCAGCTCCACCTGGCTAGGTCTGAAGTAAAGAACGCAAAGATGCGACACGACGAAACAATCTGGCTGTTTGGAGTATACGTCGAAAAGAAGACGTAATATCCTCCTTTCCCCTTTTTTCGTTTGAGGCCCGAACTGAGTGATAGAGTACGTTACCCGCAGACTATTGATGACGATTCCTATTCTTCTCGGAGTCTCCCTGGTTGTTTTCGTTCTAATTCGTCTTGTTCCCGGAGACCCTGTTGTTCTCTTAGCGGGGGAGGACGCAAGTCCTGAGGCAATAAGATCCCTGAGACAACAATGGGGTCTTGACCAACCTCTTTACGTTCAGTACCTGACCTTTCTCTGGAACCTTCTCCGCGGAAATCTTGGAGCCTCCATAAGAAGCGGAAGGCCTGTTGCTGAGGAGATCCTAGATAGATATCTGAACACTGTGAATCTGGCATGTCTATCACTAGCGATCGCCTTATCGATAGGAATACTTGCTGGAGTCGCGTCAGGCACACACCCCTACACAAAGATGGATAATCTAAGTATGCTCGTAGCTTTGTTCGGCCTTTCAGCTCCGGCCTTCTGGCTTGGATTAATGCTCATGTGGCTCTTTGCGGTATACCTGAGCTTGCTACCTGCTGTAGGCGTGGGCACCATAAGTCACCTTATTCTTCCATCGATAACTCTAGGTGCAGCCGTTGCAGCAGCTGTGGCAAGACAGACAAGATCAGGCGTACTCGAAGTGATGAGACAGGACTATGTCAGAACAGCTAGGTCAAAAGGTCTGCCGGAGAATACTGTGATATGGAAACATGTGCTAAAGAACGCAATGATCCCTGTCGTGACCGTTGCAGGGATTTTCTTCGGAGGAATGCTGGGAGGTTCGATAGTCGTGGAAACAGTCTTCTCCTACCCGGGTTTGGGAAAGCTCTTGATCGACTCAATAAGCAGCAGAGACTACCCGGTTGTTCAAGGATTGATCCTAATCTATGCAGCGGTCTTCTCCCTGGTCAACTTGTTGGTTGACTTGTCATATTCCTACCTTGATCCAAGGATCAGATATGAGTGAACCTTCAATGGCTATCAAAGAGAAAGTCGAATATGTACAGGTCAGATCGATCGGAGAACTCCATCTAGTTTGGTACCGCTTCAAGCGAAATAGGCTTGCTTTAGCGGGGATGGTTGCGCTCGCCGTCTTCATTACGACAGCTTCATTGGCTCCAGTCATCTCTCCATATGATCCGCTGAAAATGACTCTAGAGGACAACCTTGCCCCTCCCTCCCAAGGCCATGTGCTGGGCACCGACGAGCTGGGTAGAGACATTCTGAGTCGAATCATCTATGGCGCTCAGATCTCTTTGATCATCGGCCTCGTTTCCGTTGGTGTAGCGTTTGCCATAGGAGTTCCGCTAGGGGCCGTGGCTGCATACAAAGGGGGGTGGTCCGACAGCATGGCGATGAGGCTGATGGATATACTCCTCTCCTTTCCTCCTATTCTTCTCGCCATAGTTGTGATAGCAGCACTTGGCCCAGGCCTATTTAATGCCATGATAGCTGTCGGAATCTCCCTGATCCCAATCTATGCAAGGCTAACGCGAGGCATGGTGTTGCACTTCAAAGAACAAGAGTTCGTTGAAGCTGCCAAGATGGTAGGGGCAAGCGACATCAGAATCCTATTTCGTCACATAATGCCTAACTGCATCGCTCCAATCATTGTTCAAAGCACATTGAACATAGCGTCAGCCATTCTATCCGCGGCGGCCCTAGGGTTCTTGGGCCTAGGAGCACAACCTCCAACTCCAGAATGGGGAGCAATGCTAAGTAAAGGTAGGGTATACCTTCGAGCAGCGCCCCACATCTCAACATTTCCCGGAATTGCCATAATGCTTACAGTTCTTGCATTCAACATGGTAGGCGATGGGCTCAGGGATGCTCTTGACCCAAGAATGACTTAGACACAAAGAGAAGGATAGTGCATAAAGTATGAGGTCCGCAGCGGCAGGTCGGAATTATACAATAGAAGTGGGAAGGTTCGTCGAAGAAACAGAATTCAATGATCTACCAGGTCCTGTGATTGATAGGGCAAAGCTGGCAATCTTGGATGCATTGGGGATCGCCATCGGGGCATATGGTACGAGGCATCAGGTGGTCAGATCGCTAATTGATATGACTCCGGAAATTTCGGGCGCCGAACAATCAACTATCATAGGAGCTGGCAAGAGGACATCAAGTCTTGATGCAGCTATGGCTAACGCCGTTCTTGCAAACTTTCTAGACTTCAGCGATG
>Ga0315307_1001272_pt1 | contig 11268 bp, 10 predicted proteins | sample TDP2_MG_FD_203079 | JGI IMG/M metagenome (GOLD analysis project Ga0315307, IMG submission 203079) | Freshwater sediment microbial communities from Lake Towuti, South Sulawesi, Indonesia - TDP2 | ecosystem: Environmental > Aquatic > Freshwater > Lake > Sediment | place: Indonesia: South Sulawesi... | reverse complement strand
ATTTGTTAAACGCAAAAACACTGTCAAATTTGGATGCATCTCGGAATTCTGGACGCCGTGTTTCGAAAATCCACATACCTCGACTAAAAGATTTAACTTCTGGCGCTTAAATCGCTGTGGCAATCCGCGGGCCGACCTGATCTCGCTAAGCGAGTTGAGGTGTCCTGCGGGCCGCGCGCCGCCCTCGTGAGGTATTGAGGAACTTCACCTCGGCGGCGTGCAAAGGCTTATCATCCCTTTTTAAATGTGTTAAACACATATACAGATAGGCAATCCGTAGGTCGCCTATGGAGAGTTGACTTACGGGCCGCGCGCCGCCCCTCTAAGTGGGTTTTCGATCCCACTTTCAGCCTCCTGGGCGGCGCGTAAAGGGCAAAGGGGAAATGAGGTGGAGGATAAATCTAGAGGATAGTTTCATAAGTGACTTAAACGGGCCGTTCGCAGGTCTTAAACGCGGGTCGGTCCGGCGGTCCTCGCTGGTGCCTCCTTTCCAATCTCCAGGTGATCGCCACTTCCACCTGTTTTAAAGCCGGCCCGCGATTTCCATTATTTGGAAAACTTCTTAACCAAAAGCATCACGCGAAGTTACCACCAGAAGATGTGATATTTGCATCTTTGTTTAAGCGATTGTATCCTAATGATGTTGAGGAGCATGAGAGCATATCCACGATTCATCAAGCCGGGCTTTGAGCCGTTCGATCCCGTCGAGCTCGCAAAGGAGACCGAAAAAATCGTGTGCAGGGGAAACGAGCGGAAGTACACCGCATTTTATGCAACCGGAGTATACCGAGGCATCGGCACAGGTTACACGTGCGGTTGCTGCCTGCGCTGCGTCTTCTGTTGGGTGGATTGGTCGCGAGATTTTCCCGAGCAGTACGGCGAGTTTTACTCACCGGAGGAGGCGTTCGAGAGGCTGAGCGAGGCTGCCCGTAGCTACGGCACCACAAGACTCCGCATTTCGGGGGCAGAACCAACGTTGGGCAAACAACACCTGCTCGCACTTCTAGAACACGTCGAAAACTCCGAATTCGACCTGCTCATCCTCGAGACAAACGGCATCCTCTTCGGCTTCGATAGGGATTACGTCAGGAGGGTCTCAAAATTCAATAAGTCCCACATTCGAGTCTCGCTCAAGGCGGGAACACCGGGAGCCTTCACTCGAAAGACGGGTGCAGTGCCCGAGAGTTTCGAACTTCCGTTCAAGGCGATCAAGAACTTGCTCGATTTTGATGTTAGTTTCCACGTGGCCGGGATGCTGGATGATCCAAGGATCGTCGAAACCCAGGAGAGGGTAGAGCTCGCCCGGAAACTTGCGGAGATAGATCCCAAGCTGGTGGTCAATTTTGAAGGCGAGGTCGTCGATCCCTATGATTTAACTCTAGCAAGGTTAAAGGCGGCTGGACTTGACCTGGAATGGCCGTTGAGGCAGCGTTATAAACCACTTTCAGATTCGCGATTTTATAAATGGTGAGAAAACGCGGTTCTGTTTCGTTCCTATGGATCGCCCACCCGATTAGGTGTTCAACAGTCAAGTTTTTCTTTACCATCTCCCTCGCTTGCGTGATCACTTCACGTGATGGGTTACGAGTTATGTCGCCCTATTCACCATCTTTTTTTGTTCTTCGCGTGTCATCCCGTCGTCCCTTGAATTCGCCCTCAACAGCAAGCCGTGTAGGACATATGATTTTGCCATTGAGACCAACAACATGAAACCTACCATCGGAGAGCCAAGTTCCACAGTCGGGGCAGCGTTCGGGACGTTTTTGGGATTTCCTCACTTTTTCCCCAGTTAACGTGCAAACGGACGGTTTAAGCCGCTTATGAAACTATCCTCCATATTGGATCGGGAGAAGTGCGGGCCTCGCGCAGCCAGCTGAGGGACAACCTAGGCCTAATCCCTTGAGTCGTTATAGTCTCTCCAGGCGGCGCGCAAAGGGCTCATTAATCTCGCTAATCTAAATCCTACCGTTAAATTATTACAACAGAAATAACAACGTTACAATAGCATGGAGGGCATCCAAGGGGGTTGTGAATGAGGACCGGGTATAAAGAGGGTCAAAAGATGAGTTTGAAGTCTAAAGTTTCCATTTTAACATGTTTGTTACTTACCGTTTCTATTATCTACTCCGCGCAGGTTCCTACCGCGCATTCTTGGGGCTGGCGCACCCATCAATTCATCACTCAAAAAACTATCAACGTCATGCCAAGTAGTTTGAGTTGGTTTTTCACAGGATATTCAAGCACAATCGTGAGTTATTGCACCAAGCCCGACGATTGGAAGAATTCTAGCGATCCAAACTATGACCCGTACGAGCAATATAGGCATTACTATCACGTGAACATCCCCCACGACGAGAGCGATTACAATGATGGGGTGTTGCCCTGGGCCGTCGAGGACAACTTCAACATGTTCGTGCAAAATCTGAAAGAGAATAACTTGACCCATGCAGCGCAACTCGCAGGTGTGATAGGGCACTACATAGAAGATGCATCTATGCCGCTCCACGCAACTTCTAATTATAATCCGGACTATAACCACGGAGATTATGAGTCGGAAGTGAACTATCAAATAAGCATAGACAACGTGAATGCTGATGTACCGGGGTTCGTGCCTTATAAGCTTGATAACATTTTCAATTCGACGATGCAGTTGTTAACAGAAAGTTATCAGTTTGCTGAAAACAAACCAGATAATTTGAGTTATTGGTTAAAAAATAATATCCTTTGGAATGAAAACATAAAGAGAATAACGGAGAATCGGTTGCGCACTGCGACTCAGTATTTGGCGAATGTTTGGTATACGGGAATGGTTCAAGCGGGCTTGGTCATAGCAACAAAAAGTGTTGAGGTTTTCGTCTCGCCAAGCTACCAGAGTGGCATACCTGGTGCGACGCTCATCTACACTTTGACCGTCAAGAATAATGAAAATGTTTCTGACAATTACTTCCTCGAGAACACGGATAACATTGGTTGGAGTCTATCGCTTGATAACAACCTCCTGGCGATCCCAGCGGGTGAAAACCGGACTGTAACGCTTCGTGTCACCATCCCTGAAAATGCGGTCAGCTGTACCGAAGACAATATAAGCGTCACCGTTACCTCGCTGACGGACAACACTGTTGAAAACAGCGCGAGCTGCATTGCCCATGCAGTGGCGCTTGCTTGGACGGGCTCGGCGACGTTCAGTCTGGAGAATCTCTACAAGCTCAACCTGTACAAGGACAACCTCTGGCTCTACCAGGGCTCCAAGCTCGTCGTGAAGTTCTACACCTATAACAACGCGTTTGAGAATCAGACCGTCATCCATGAGAATTTCGCCCTGCCCTGGAGGGTGGTCCCGGAGAACGAGAACGTCGCCCACCCGAGCGGCATAGGCGTCAAGAGGGCCAGGCTCGACCTAACCGGGGACAACACCGAGAACGTGATCTCAACCATAGCCAGCTTCACCGTGCATCAGAGCGACCTCAGGAGCAGGGACAAGGCAATCCTCGCGTATTGGGGAGGTCATCCAGAGCTGTGGCCTGCGTTCAGGGAAGAGGACAAGGATATCCTAACAATGTGGGCGAGCGCGCCACCCTAAGCCACTATGGAACATGACGATCGACGGCAAGGGAGAATGAGTTCCGAAGGGGCGCCGCGAGCGCTTCTCACAACTTGATGCAAAGTATGTCCATGGAAAGATCAAAAGCCTATAGCCCCATAGCTGATATCACCACATCCTTCAGCCCGGCAAAGTACAAGATGCAGGGCAACATTATGACCCCCATGCAATGAGTCCTTTTAACTCCCGTCGTTGCTGGCAGCAAGCCGATCGCGGTGGCCGTCGCGAGTATTGGCAGCCCAATCAAGCCCGAGTACCAAATCGTCAGCCCGATTATACTTACCATGACCGCGATGCACGTGGCGCGGTATGGCATTCTGCCTATGTGCTTGGCGGCTAGCTTGCCTAGCTGCAGCTGGAGCACGGCCGCGATCCCTCCAGCGAAGAGGGCAACCCCGATCAGGAAGACGAGTTCCCTGAGCCCGACCTCCATGATCTGCCCAACCGCGACAGCTGCCCCACTCCTGGGCCTGCCTATGGCGTAAAGCGCTACAAACGAGAGGAGCGCCTTGGATGTGTTCACCCCGCTCACCGCCACTAGGAACTCTTTGGCGCCTTTCGATCGAGTAACCAGCTGGGCGAGCACCGTGCCCTGCGATGGCCCTATGCCGGGGATGACTCCAGTGAGAATGCCGGCTGCCGTGCCAGCACAGAGTGGGCGAACATTGGGGCGAATCTCGAGCGGCTCGTCCTTTATACGCTGCTTCGGCAAGCCACTCTTGCTGAAGACGCTCGGCAGAAGTACGCTGGTGCCGAAGAGCCCGGAGAGCAGGGGCATGAGCGCGGCGTCGCCCCTGCACAAGTTCGTATCGAGCGCGAGAAGGCCTAGCAGGCCGGAGAGGAAGAAGATCGCGACCGCCCAGAGGATGCCGGCCTTGGAGCGCTCGAGCGCGATCATTATCGCTACGACTGCGATGAGCAACCAGTGCATTTGAGGTTGGATGAGCTCGTAGGCGGGGGTTATGGCGAGCAGGAGAGGCCATAGTAGAACGGCGCTGAGCATGAGCGAAGCCAAGCAGCCGAATGCCGTAAGCTTGACCGCCTCGTAACCGTGCCCTTCCAGCAGGAGGCGGTGCGCGGGAAGCACGGAGAGCTCCGTGCCCTCCTCAGGAGCCCCAAGAAAGGTCGAGGGGATGTAGCTGATGAATGTGTTGACGAGCGACATCGACACGATCGCGGCTGCCAAGCACATTGGGGGAAGCGATGAACTCAGCGCGAGCGCGGCGAGCATGGGCGTCAGGTTATTGACGTGAATTCCCGGCACCAGGCCCGTGAAGACGCCTAGGCCTATGCCCAGCATCGCATAGGCGAGCACATCGAGCATCACGCCGCCTCGATGATGCGGATATTGCTCGCGTCCTTCAGCTGGAGCTCCAAGTTATCATTGTACAGCTGAAGCCAGCCATCCACGCGGACGGTGTAACCCACGTGCACCTCCGGGAACCCGTCTTTGACCACCGAAGCCGGCACGAAGACGGGCAGCTGGCCGCCATCGTCGCGCAGAGTCAGGATCAGGCTGCCCTTGCCCACTATCGCTCGCTCCGCGACCACGCCCTCGACTTTGACGAGCTCGCCGATCTGGTTCTCGGTCAGGCTTGAAATCCGCGTGGCCGGGGCGTGAACGATACGTAGGTCGCTCGCTTTATCCGGGATGACCTCGAGCTCGTCTTGGTATTCCTTGACCAAACCTGTGACCTGCACCACATCGAGTAGTTCGATAGGCTCATTCAGCTGCGATCGCACGCTGGCGAATACGGGCACCGAGATCACGCCGCCGGAGTCGTCCTTCAGCTTCATGAACAGGTGGCCGTCGATATGTTCGTACAGGTCGATGAGCCGGCCGGAGATCATCACCTTGGTGCCTATGAAATCGTCGTTTAACCTGGCGATCGCGGTGACGGTTGGGCGCGTATTTGCCGCTGCGATATAAAGCGCTGCTAGACCAGTCAGAGAGCAGAGCAAACTTAGCCTCGTCACAACCTTTTCCGACATCTACCCATCGCGCACTTGGCCGGAGGCGGTTTATAAGGCAAAAACAAAGTTGGAAGGTGTTCGATTGCGCGTACCGTTGATACTCGTATTGCTCATGCTCGCCTTGCTCGTATATCCAGTAGCAGCTTCCCAGCCAACTAAATCCGTTGTTTATACGATCGAGGAAACCCATCGGCTCCAAAACTACAGCACAAACGCCGCGAATGACGTCGTCGCGACCATCCTCATCTTCGACAATCGCTCGGGCCATGCAAGCCAGCATGTGCTGAGCGAGCAGGTCGAGGTGGACGGCGTTCCTATTAGCCCTGATATCTCAAGTACCGAGGACAACCGCATCGCGCGGATCTCCTTGGGCACGATACTCCCTGATGGGTCGAAGACGATCACCGTTACTCAAACGATAATGGTGGACAAGGTGGGACCAATCGACCCGAATACAGTTCAGGGAAACGTCCCGGCAGACTTCCTCGTGTACACCGAACCCATTGCCAACCTTTGGGAGAGCGATAACCAAGTGATAATTGGAAAGGCGGCTGAGCTGACGGCGGGACAGCCAAATTTTTACCTTAAGGCTAGGGGGGTCTTCGACTTCGTGAAAGATTATTTAACTTATCAAGAGCAGTTGGAAGAGCACGGCGCCGTTTGGGCATATGATCATCGGAGTGGGGACTGCACCGAATTCACAAACCTTTTCATCGCCCTCTGCCGCGCCGCAGGCATACCGACAAAATTCGTCTCTGGCTATAGCTACAAATCCGGGGATGAAAACCTCGAACGCATGGGGCATGCCTTCGCCATCATGTACTTGCCGAACGTCGGATGGACCCCGGTCGACTTAACTTGGCCACTCCATCAAGGCCAGTTCGGGGAGCTCGGCAACGATCACCTCGTCCAGCTGACCAGCGATGGCAAAAACATGGTGAAGGACGGTCGAGTAACTGTTCCCGGCAATGGGGTTACGTGGAGCTACGATGCGTCTGGGCCAAATCCAAACCTCAAATTCGAATACACCGGCAGGATAACCCGTGAGATAGCTGTTGAGGCTAAGCTCACCGGAGGAGGGATACAGGATAACATGGGGAGGTTTTCTGTAAACGTTAAAAACATTGGCCTGCAAACGGTCACGAATCTGAGGGTAGAGCTATCAGCGGATGTCAATTACTTCGAGGTGCCACCCGCGAGAGACATAAGCAGTTTAGCAGGGGGTGCTCAGCAGACAGTAAGTTTTGATGTTGGAGTTAAGGCAGACGTTGAAAATAGCCCGCTCAAAGCCAGCGTGATCTACGATTCCTCGTACGGGACTTTCTTGGCCGAAGATCAAATATCGGTGAGTGTCATTGTTTCAGCGCCACATGGAGAGGCGATAAACATCTTGCTGCTCGCCATCATCGCGGTGATCATCGGTTCAATAATAGCTGTTGTAGCTGTCCTCCTACGGCGATGAAGTTTTATAGGAGCCCACCGAATTAGGTTTGATAACATGTATGGCTTCACGGGCACCGTTGTCGGCATTCGATGCAAAGATGGGATCGCTCTCGCTTCCGACACGAGGGGTGCGGCCTACTACCTCGTGCTGAGCAAGCGGGTGCGCAAGATATTTCAGCTCGAGGATCGCATAGGCGCGGCGATCTCGGGCAGCTCGGGTGACGTCCAGAGCTTGGTGAACCTGCTCAAGGCGGAGGCAAACCTTTACCGCCTCAACCACGAGCGGCCGATATCTGCCAAGAGCTTGGCACAGGTGGCGTCAAACTTGTTGCACGGGCGCCGTGTTTTCCCATATATCGCCGCTGGCATACTTTCAGGCGTTGATGATGATGCTCCCCACCTGTTTTTCCTTGATCCCATCGGGGGGAAACTTGAGGAGGAAAAGTTCGCCAGTGCGGGTACTGGGTCGACAGTCGCGTACGGTGTGCTCGAGCAGAACTACCGCGACGATATGGAACTCGACGATGGCCTCAAATTGGCGGCGCAGTCCATAAAGACCGCAATCGAGCGAGACGCGGCGACAGGTGACAAGATAGTCGTTGCAGCGATAGACGAGAGGGGATACCGAGAGCTTCCGGAAGAGGATGTCGCAGAGCTCGTTAAATGAGGCCGAGCTTGCCGGCTAGTTCCAATTGATCTATCAGTCTTTTCTTGGTCAAGTCGTAGACGCGCATGGTATCGCCGCTGAGTTCGTCCACCAACAGTAGTTTGCCGTCGATCCGTCCAAACTCGAGTTTCATATCGATCACCTCGAGTCCACGGGCAGCAAGCGCCTTCGACACAATCGAGGCAACTTTACTGGTCGCCGCCTCTATCTGTTGAAGTTCCGACTCGCTCGCGATCCCAAGCTTGACTATGGATTGTGGAGTTATCAACGGGTCGCCCAGGGCATCGTCCTTCAGGTTGAACTCGATCAGGTCAAGCGGCGACATCTGTTTAACGTGGCCATGGTATCTAGTGAGAAAACTCCCGTAGGCCTTTGCACGATAAATGACCTCCAAGGGGATCCTCGTCGCCCGTAGGACCTCGATCTCGGTGTCCGAGCGCAGCCCGCGAAAATGCGTCTCAATGCCTGCCTTGCCCAATAGCTCGAAAAGGAAGGCAGCGACCTTCGCCGATGCCGCACCCTTGCCCTCTACATGGCCGACGATGAAATTCCCACCTGGGTTGATGTTGCCATCTGCATCCCCGGTTACATCGTCCTTGAATTGAAATAGTACCCGCTCGCCAGCGACGACGACGCGTTTTGTCTTGCCCTCGTATATGACCTCCATCGAACTACCTCGGCTTTAGATTATCGATTAAATTTTGATGAGTCGTTCAAGCTGATCGAGTTCCGGCTCTATCGTGGGCGGCTCCTTGACGAGCTGCGTTGCGGTTTTCTGGTCTTTCAGTCCACCCCCTGTGACCTCCACGACTACAACATCCGAACAGTCAACTAAACCCACATTCAAAAGCTTCCTCAGTCCAGCTAGGCCCGCTGCGCCAGAGGGCTCGGCGAATATCCCTTCAGTTTTCGCAAGTAATTTTTCGGCAGCAAGTATCTCCTCATCCGATACGACTTCAGCAGTGCCCTTGGATGTCTTAATAGCAGGTATCGCTGTGTCCGCATCCCATGGGTAAGGATCGACGAGGCCGCCCGCAACCGTCCGTGGATTTTTCCAAGTTGAAATTTTGTAGGGTGGCGTACCTTTTTTAAAGGCCTTTACGAGGGGGGCACATCCCTCGGCCTGGATTGCGGCTAAACGGGGCATCCTATTGATAAAACCCAGCCGCTTGAATTCGAGATAACCCTTAGCATTGCCAGAGAGGAGGGTTCCGGCCCCTGTTGGCACCACCACCCAGTCAGGCGCCCGCCAGCCTAGCTGCTCGCATATCTCATATGACATGGTCTTTGACCCCTCGGGGTGATATGGGTTGAACGCGCCACAGCTCGGCACAGGATGCCAGCCGTAGCGTTCGTGCGCCATGCGCATCAGCTTGTAGGATGGGTCGCCCACGCCCTTTGGCCTAGCTTTGATCACCTTAGCGCCGTAGATAGAGAGCTGGGCCAGTTTGGAGGATGGTACTCCCGCTGGGACAAACGCATAGCATTCAATTCCAGCCTTAGCTGAATACGCAGCGAGGGCGATAGCGGCGTTCCCGCTTGAGGCGGTTACCACAATTTTTGCGCCGAACTCCGCTGCCTTCGAAACCCCGACGCTCATGGGGCGGTCCTTGAAGGAAGAAGTTGGGTTCCTCGTTTCGTCCTTGAGCCACAGGTGCTTCATGCCCAGCTCATGCGCGAGGTTTTTTGCGTCGAGCAACGGGGTGCCGCCCTCGCCGAGCGTGACTATGTTTTTTTTATCGGCGATCGGTAAAAACTCCGCATATTTCCAGACGCCGGGCGGACGCCTCGCAAGCCCCTCCTTACTTACTTTTTTCCCGATTGCATCGTAATAGTAAAAAATTTCGAGTTTACCGCCGCATTTTTTGCAAACGTACAACCCCTTCGTCGGCGCGTGCTTTTTGCCGCATTTTAGGCACTTGAGCCCCTCGATGAACACATGAACACCGAAGCTACATCCCTTGACCTTTAATTAAGGTTTAGCGGGAAAATCGATATTCCCGGGGGCATTTGAAAGATGCTGGCGTTACTGGTGTAAAGCCCCCACTTGACACTTTTTCAAGAGCAGCTTTTGAAAAGTTTCGAGCTCCCCGCGAAGGATCCTCACCGCCCCAGTCCTATCCGCGTCCAATGCGAGATCTAAAAGCTGGGCGAGGTTTGGATTACACGGATGGGTTTCCTCCCGCTCAAGCCAGAGATAGATGGCTTGCCGGGTTATCCCAAGCGCCCTAGCGAGTTCCGAGGTGGACCAGCCATTCCGCAGCAGTAGCCTGACGAGCTTTACCCTGCCTCTCCTGCTCACAAATTCGCTCAACCCGTCTCGCGGAGCTGTCAAGTTCCCGCCGAGGCTTTGAACGGAGGTAGTTTATAAGGAAACAACTGGCTGTCAAGTCCCCACTTGACAATAAAAAACGCGATAAAATTGCGCGGCCGATTGTCAAGTCCCCACTTTACCATAATAATCGACCCAGAGAGAGGGTATCTCTAAACTGTTGACCTGGTAGCTGTTGCGAGTGTAAAGTCCCCACTTGACATCACTTCCGGAGGTACTGGGAAACGGAAATGGAAATGAAGAAACTTTAATAGAAGGATGGGGTTCTGTTTGATGGAAAATCAAAAGGTTGAACTATGCCTTACCTATACGGAGACCCACTCAAATGTACTGGCTGCAGGATATGCGAATTGTACTGTAGCCTTTGCCATGAGCGCGTTTTAAACCCGCAGAAGGCGCGCCTCAGGGTGGTGCGCACGGAGCCCGCCATCGACAAGCCCATAGCCTGCCGCCAATGTGCTGACCCGCCGTGCGCAAAGGTCTGCCCGACGGATGCGATCACGCGCAACCCGAAGGCAGATTTGGTGATCGTAAACGTGGGTAGATGCATAGGCTGCGGCGCATGCGTCGAAGCATGCCCCTTTGGGGCGATCTGGCTTCACCCCGAGAAAAAAATTGCCTTAAAATGCGACCTCTGCAGGGTCTGCGTCCCGAGATGCCCTGTTGATGCGCTCAGCGTCGTTACTTCGGAAGAATTTGCGAGCCAGAAACGCTTCGACCTAGTCGAACGTTTAAAGCCAATCCTTATGGAGCGGATTCCAGCCCCGAGGGGTTAAAATGGCATTCAAATATGGTGGTTACACCGGTCAAGTGCTTGAGGTGGATTTAACCCGAGGCAAGGCCATCGCTCAAGCCTTGGACCCAACCCTAGCTCGAGACTACCTCGGCGGGGCTGGATATTGCTCCCGCGTACTCTATGACGAAATCGGGCCGAAGACAAGGCCTCTGGGCCCTGAAAACGTGTTGATCATCGCCGCGGGGCCGCTCACCGGGACGCTTTTTCCACAGGCCTCAAGGCACGTCGTCGCCGCAAAATCACCCCTGACCGACATCTGGGGTGAGGCACATGCAGCTGGCCATTGGGGGGCCGAGCTCAAGTTCGCCGGCTTCGACGCGATAATCGTCAGAGGTCGCTCGCCTCGTCCGGTCTACCTGTGGATAGATGATGGAAAAGCAAAAATCAAGGATGCCAAGAGGCTCTGGGGTCACGATGTCTACGAAACCGATGCCATGATCAAGGAGGAAATCGGC
>Ga0315307_1001270_pt1 | contig 11277 bp, 9 predicted proteins | sample TDP2_MG_FD_203079 | JGI IMG/M metagenome (GOLD analysis project Ga0315307, IMG submission 203079) | Freshwater sediment microbial communities from Lake Towuti, South Sulawesi, Indonesia - TDP2 | ecosystem: Environmental > Aquatic > Freshwater > Lake > Sediment | place: Indonesia: South Sulawesi... | reverse complement strand
GGCTAAGGTGTGTTCGGCGAGAGCGCCGGAACGTAGGAGAGAATGATCGAGGATCGACCCCACGCGCACCAGCGCGTCCTCGAAACCGTCGGGACAAACGGGGTCTTGCATGATGCTTTCAGGAGAGAGGCTGATGTGCCACCGGTTCCAGAAATCGCCCAGGCCGGTTGCCAGGTAGGGATTGCGGAAGTTGAGCATAATGTCAAACCCGAAGGCTCGAGCGACGCCCCTGGCCATGTCGGTATACCCGCTGAAGTCGAAGTAGATCTGCCAGGCGAACGCGAACGTCGCGGCGGCAAGACTCAGGCCGCTGAAGCTGGCGGGCGCGGAGTAGACCCTGCCGACGTACAGGGACAGGTAATCGGCGAGGGCCACCTTCTTGAACAGCCCGACCACGAAGAGGGAGAGGGCGTCGGCGAGGTCGGCTCTGTGTGGGAGCTTCGGTCGCGGAGCCAACTGGCCCAGGAGATGAGAGGCCCTCTCGATTGGGCCGGCAAGCAGCTTCGGAAAGAACGAGACGAACACGGCGAGCCGAAGCAAGCTCCTCTCAGCCTTGGCCGCGCCCCGGTAGCAGTCGATCACATAGCCCAGCGCGCCGAAGGTGAAGAAGGAGAGTCCGGCCGGCAGCACCAGCGAGGGCATGGTGAGGCCGAGCCTCAGCCCCAAGCGCGCTGAGGCAGCGTTCACGGTTTCCACCGCGAAAACGGCGTACTTGTAGCAGACCAGGGGCGCGAGTGTGGCCACGATGGCGCCGGCAAGCCAGAGCTTCCTCCGAGTGCCGCGCGCGATCATCGTCCCGGCGACGAAGCTCACCCCGATCACGTAGACGAGCAGCAACACGAACGGCGGAGCAGTCCACCCGTAGAAGACGAGAGAGGCGCCGAGCAGCCAATGCAGTGAGAACCTGGTCTTGCACAGCAGCAGGTAGACCAGGTACGCGACGGCCCCGAAGACTGCGAACTGCCACGAGTGGAAGAGCATCCCGATCTCACCACAGACCCATGCAGAGGGAGCTTCTGCCTGGATCGCCGCAGCACCTATCGTTCTCTATCCTCCCCGGAAACTGTGTCGGGAGGCGCGGCCGGCTCCTGAGGAGCCTACAGAGTCTCTTGAATCATGGTCTCTCACCATGATTCACGAGACTCCGTAGATGGTACTCATCGAAAGCAGGATGGTACGTAGTCCTGGAGCACGGGAATCATCTACCGATTCTCTTGCATCAGGGTAAGGCCCCTGGTGCAGGAGAATCTCTCAGAAGGGCGCCAGACGCTCTCCTGGGGAGTCTCTTGAATCATGGTCTCTCACCATGATTCACGAGACTCTGTAGGAGTGCCCGGACGGGGCTCCCCGGGCGCACACGGATCGGGAGCTGGGCGACTCGCTGCGGAGGACTGAGCATATGGAGAGGCCAGACTACCGAGGGCTGATGGCCGAGCTGGCGACGGAGTACCGCCGACACGCGCCAGCTTCGGCGGCCCTGAACGAGAGCGCAGTCAAGTACCTCGTAGATGGGGGCAGCCACAGTCTGCGGCTGCTGCAGCCGTTTCCCCCTCGGGTGGTGAGCGCGCGGGGCGCCTGGGTGGTAGATGAAGATGGCCATCGAATCCTCGATTTCTGGCAGGGGCATTTCGCCAATATCCTGGGGCACAACCCCGAGATCGTGAGCGACGTGCTTGCTCGCGCCTTTGGTCAGGGGTTCGGTCTGCAGGGCGGGTTCACTGATCGGCTGGAGGTGGAGGCAGCTCGGATCATCTGCGAGAGGACCGGCTCCGAACGCGTGCGGTTCACCACGAGTGGTTCGCTCGCGACGATGTATGGGGTAATGTTGGCTCGCGCCTTCACCGCACGGGAGCTTGTGCTCAAGGTGAGAGGAGGGTGGCACGGTGCGCAACCTTGGGGGCTCAAGGGCGTGAGCTACCACGATGGCTTCGATCGCATAGAGAGCGCCGGAATTCCTGCGGCCGTGGCCGAGGGGATCGTGCTAGCAGGGTTCAACGATCTGGACTCGCTTCACGACGTCTTCCGCGCCCAGGGCAGCAAGCTGGCCTGCTTCATCCTGGAGCCGGTGATTGGGGCCGGGGGGATGATGCCGGCGGCGCGGGAGTACCTGCGAGCGGCCCGGGAGCTGACTCAGGAACACGGTGTGGTGCTGATCCTCGACGAAGTGATCTCGGCCTTTCGGTTTCGCGCCGGAGACGTGGGAGCGCTCTATCAGGTCAGACCCGACCTAGTGGTACTCGGCAAGGCCATCGGAGGCGGGATGCCGGTGGCTGCGGTCGCGGGTCGCTCTGACATCCTGGATCTGGTCGGACGCGCCCGCGAGCACGCGGTGAAGTTCTCGGGGGGCACGTTCTCCGCTCATCCCGCGTCGCTCCTGGCGGGCAAGACCTTCATGTCTTACCTGGTGGAGCATGAGGACGAAGTCTACCCAGAAATGGCAGAGGTGGCGAGGGAGACTCGACGCTCAGTCACTGAGGCCTTCGCCGAAGAAGGGATGGATGCGCGCTTTGCGGGTGATGGGAATGACGCCCTTGAGAGCAACTCGTTACACATGCTTCGTTTTCCCCGGGAGCGGGGCCGCCGGCTCGATACGCCCGAGGAAGTCTATGACCCCGCGATCTGTGACGTCGTCCTCAGCGACCACGTGCTTCCACTCGCGCTCCTGTTGGAGGATGTGTACACCGTTCACGGCCTCGGTTCGACTACGGCCGTCCACACCCGCGCCGACATCGCATTTCTGGCCGAGGCATGCAGACGCGCCGCCCGCCGTGTCAAGCCGTATGTGCAGTGATCGGTTCGCATCGCGTGTTGTCGTGTAAGTGGTGTGCCGCCCAAGGGCAACGGGCAGCCTCAACCGCTGACCGGTGTTCCTTATCAGCGGAACGTTCTGTTGAGGTGGCGCGCGACCGGCTGGTGGAGGAGCTGACGCGAGAGGGCAAGGAGGCGAGGATCTACGCCTACGCGGGCTGGGAGGATAGCTACTTCCAGACGGAATGGCGAAAGCTCGGCGAGCAGCCGGGGTACTTCTGGCTCGCCGACGAGATCCCGGAGAGCGGCGCGTTCGGCGACCCAAGCCAGGCGACGGCCCAACTACACGATGTCTTGCATTAGGCTAATGGGCAGCCGTGCACAGAGGTGCTCCACAAGGGCTCTATGCGCCGTCTCTTGCATCACCGTCGTTACGGTGATGCAAGACACGCTGTAGGTGAGCGGCTCTGGGAGATTGTGGCGGAGAGCGTGGCGCGGTTCCTGCGACGGATCGGCGAGGAGACCGGCTCAGGCAAGGCCCGCTGACCCCTCTGCCTTCGACCGCGGGCTGCCGCCCGCCGGCCACCCTTGACTCCGGCTACCCCCTCGGCTGGGCCTCGGAGGCTCGGGGCCCTCCGCGCAGACCGGACCGACCGCGGCCGCTGTGCGCTCGCGGGCCGGCCTCGCCACTGCGGGCCGGGCGCACGCGACGCTACCCTCGCCGGCCATGGATGAAGGAGTGGTCTTGCCCCAGGGTCGTGTGGATAGCGCTCAGCGGCAGACGGCCTCAGCTAGAGCATGCCCCAACCCGCGCACGGCCTCTGCGTCATCAGGGCCAGGGGCATTTGCGCACATCATGCCCGGCCGGACCTGCCTCAACCCAATAGCCTGCGACAGACGCTCCAGGCTTTCCAGCCCTCTGCCCCCGCCACCGTGTGTGCCGAACGCAACATAGGGCCTGCCGCTCAGCTTCCCCTTGTATGCCAGAGCGTCGTCGAAGAAGGTCTTCACATGCCCCGCCATGTAGCTGAAGTAGTCGGGGGAGCCCAGGCAGTAGCCGTCAGCGCCGAGCACGGCCTCCATGTCCAGCTCTGGCAACTTCATCATCGCCACCTCGGCCCCGGGCACCTGGCGGCATCCCTCGGCCACCAGTTGGGCCATCTTCTCGGTGTTCCCTGACTTCGAGTAGTAGATCACTGCTATCTTCGCCACTGGAGGAACCTCCTGTTGTCTTCGGGACCTCCGCCCCGGCAGTTCCAGCCAGCACCCTTCGTCTCTAGACAGGGGCTCTCCTGCCCCTTCCAGGGGGCCAACCTGGACCCGTCTCCGGGGTCAGGGCCACTTGCCATCCACCAACCGCGCGCCCCGACTCCGGCTGCCCCCTCGGCTGGCAGTTGCTGCTCGGAGGCCGCCCACATGCCATCGAGTGATAGCTCCTCCCCGAGACGCGCATCACGGCGTTTCGGTCAGCGGCGTGATGTCGCGCTAGCTCAGTCAGTGCCTACGGAGTCTCTTGAATCATGGTGAGAGCCCATGATTCAAGAGACTCTCCAGGAGAGCGTCTGGCGCCCTTCTGAGAGATTCTCTTGCATCAGGGGTCTTACCCTGATGCAAGAGAATCTGTAACAGGGAGAGCAGGTGTCGGGGACGCGGTCGGCCAAAAGGCCCGGGAGCTGCTTGCGAGCCTGGGCGGACCGAAGGGCGCGGGCCGGTCTGGACATGGGCCGGATGAGCATGAACGAGGACAGAGGCAGGAAGCGGCCGCTGCGGCGGATCGGGCTGGCAGCCCTGGTGCTGGCCGTGGCAACCGTTTCGCGCACATGCGCGGCAAGGGGTGATGGGATGGCCTTCCTTGGGCTGAGAGCCCTGGTGGTGCAGCCGGACGTCGTCTGGCAGGAGTGGGATGTTGCGATCTCTGCCGCTCTGGAGGAGCGAGGGTTCGAGGTCACATACGGCCCTCCACTGAGTGACGTGGGCGCCCTCTCGCAATACGACCTCGTGGCGCTGAACATCAGGAGGCACCTGAGGGATGCCGAGGCGGGGGCGCTCCAGAGCTACGTTTCCCAGGGCGGCGCGCTCTATGCATCGTGGGGCGGGCCGATGGGGGCCCCCGAACTCATGCGCGACGTGTTCAGGGCGAAGGACCCGAGGAGCATCTATATCACGCATATGACGCTTCTCGAGAGTCCCATCTCGGCAGGCATCGGGGAGCGCGAGCTTGCCCTTGCGGAACACGTCGGCCACCAGCGCATGGCGCCCCGTGGGTGGGAGATCGTAGCCATGGACCCACTTGGCGGCGGCGTGCCGGTGGCGAAGGCCCCGGCCGGCGAGGTGCTCGGGGTCCTCAGCCAGTGCGGCGCCGGCCGGGCCGCAGTCCTGGGGTTCGGCGCGGAGCAGGAGAAGTATCTCGCCAGGCCTGAGCTCGGCCCCCGGATGCTGGACAACCTGTTGACCTGGCTGCTTCAGGGCAGGGCGGAGAGGGGGCCCTGGCACTGGTCGGAGCGCGTGACCGTCTCCCTTCCCGCCCGCGCCCAGATCACGGGAGTCGAGGTCAACGGCCACCAGTCCGGCGAGTTCGTCGCGCGAAGGGTGGGTTCACTGCGCGAGGTCGAGATCGCTGTTGGCGAGATAGCGCAAGGTGACCAGGCCGAACTCCGCATCACCTACGAGCCGCTTTCGAGCGAGCGCAGTGTGGAGACCATGATCCATCTGCCGTGGGGAACCCTGCGCTCCGCGGCGGCCTCCCCCGCGCGCCTGGCCGAGTACCTGAGCTCCCTGAATGCGACTATCTGCCAGCCCCTCCTGCGCGGCAGCGACGGGCATGCGTGGTACCGGGGGATGCCGGAGGACAGGCCGGACGAGAAGGTGGTGACCGAATACGACGGCAACTTCCTCGCCGACCTCATCCGCGAGTGCCAGGCGCGAGGGATGCAGGTCATCGGCGGCGTCTACTTCGACAACACGACTCCTGTGCGCACCTATCCGGAGGTGATCCAGCTCGACGGGCGAGGACAGGGGAAGCATGACAGATACGGCAACCCGTATGCCTGCTTCAACAACCCCAAGGGGCAAGAGCATAACCTGGCCACGATAGAGCAGCTGCTGGCGGAGTACGATCTGGACGGTGTAATCCTGGACGACAACTACGAGCTGGACTGGTACGTCAACGATTGCCACTGCGCCTACTGCGAGGCCGGCTTCCGGACCTACTGCGAGGCCCGGGGGATCGAGTATCACGGGCCGGAGTCGTGGAGCTCGGCCCCGAGCCCGCGGCACGACTACCGCCGCGGGGGCACGCGGAGCCTGGTGGCCAAGGTGAAGAGCATGGCCGCAGCGCGCGGCCGCATCGCAGGCGGCTGGGTGAGCGTCACGAGGGATGCTGCGCACCTCGCGAACAGCCTCGATTTCCTTGGGGGAATGGCGTACACGTCGCCGCCGCGGAGCGCTCGCGCCGTGCTTCCGCTCCTCGGGGAGTGCGACTTCATCTGCCTGCTGTGGGCTCCGAACAGCAGCCCGATGGCGATGGAGCGCGAGGCGAAAGAGGCGATACACGCGGGATGCGCCGCGATCGGCTTCTGGGTCATGGGCGAGGACGGAGGCTATGAGCTAGATCCGGCGAGGAGCGAGGCCATTCGCCGAGCGTTCGCCAATGTGGAGCGCGAATGGCGGGCGTTCTACCGGGACAACCTGCTCGGCGGCGACGGCCGCTTCGCGGTGGTGTCAGGCAGCGTGGGCCCGGCCGAACTGCGGCTGGTGATCAGGAACACCGGCGCGAGAGTCAGCCGGCGCGTTCAGGGCGAGATCGCGCTCGAGATACCGCCAGCGCCCCCTCGTCGCAGCGCGGGGCCGCCGTGAGTCCCGCCCCAAGGGGATCGCGCGGCAGCGTGCGGCCGTCCCCATGAGACGGCGTGGCAACCAGGTGCGGGCGTCGGGGGCCGATAGCACCGCCCTGAGCGTGCTCCGGGCTTGCCCAGAGCGACTTGCCGCCAGTATGATCTGGGACCGGTAGACGGCGCGCTCGGCGCGGCGTTCTTGGTACAAGTCAGCAAGGTAGTGCGACACGCGTCGCTGCCGTCAGCGGAGGTGGCCGCATGACGCTCTACAGATGTGATCTCCGAGGCCGCCACCCGCATCTTCTGCGCGCTGGCGGCGGAGGATGTGCTCGACCCCAGGCGCGGTTAGCAGGTTGGAGGTCATGATGCTCAGGGCAGCGCTTGCTTTGGCTCTCGTGTCCTTGGCTCTTCCGGCCGCGGCTGCCACCTACTACGTGGATGGCTCGCGGGGCCGGGACGGCAACTCCGGCCTGTCGGTCAGCCAGTCCTGGCAGACCCTTGATAAGGCCAACGCCGAGCTGAAGCCCGGCGATACCTGCTTCGTGCGGGGAGGCGTCTACGCGGCGAGTCAGATCGCCCCCTCTCGATCCGGCACCGCCCGCGCCCCCATCGTGTATGCGGCCCACGGAAACGAGAGACCCGAGCTCACCGGCGGCAAGTTCGGAGCGATCGTCACCCTGGCCGACCGCAGCTACGTGGTCGTGCGCGGCTTCAGGATCCATTCGCCGACCGAGCACGACTGGGTAGTGACCATGAGCGGCGCGAAGAGCCACCACAACAGGATCGAGAACTGCGATATCAGCGACCCGCAGGGCTATGCCCCGGTGGTGATCGCGCTCGGGGCTTCCCACAACACCGTCACCGGTTGCTCGGTCCACGATACCGGCCACCGCGAGGAGGGCTCCGGCGACTGCATCGTCATCAACGGCGGCCACCACAACACCATCTCCCACAACCGCCTCTACAATGGCTGTCACTCGCAGGCGCTGCTTCTCAACGGGTCGCAGCACAACACCATCGCCGACAACGACCTGTTCGCCACCGACCAGGCTTGGGCGGGCGCGGGCGTGAACCTGGTGCTGGGCTCAGACCATAACGCCATCACCGGAAACCGCATCCATGACCTGGGCTATATCACTGATCAGAAGTGCGCCATCCAGATTGATACGACGGGCAATACCATCCGCAACAACACCATATACAATGTCGGGGCCTTCGGCATCTCGCCGCAGTCCTATGCCTATGGGGGCAAACGCCAGGAGGCCATCAACAACCTCATCGCTAACAACACCATCTACAACACAGGTCGCCAAGGCCTCATGTTCGTCTCCAAAGGGGACTGCGTCTCGGCGAATAACCGCATCGTCAAGAACATAGTTGTGGGGTCGCCCCAGGGCTTCTACAACAGCAACGCCTGGGCCCTGATCTTCGACACCTACCACCTGTCGAACCCGGCCCTGCCCGGCGAGTGGTTCGGAAATGTCTTCGCCGACAACGTCTTCTTCCACCACAGGCCGGGCGAGTCAGACATGGTGCTCTACGTTCACAGAGGCCCGGCCGTGGCCTGGTCCATCCCTCAGCTTCAGGCGAAGTACCCGAAGACGTTCATGCGCAACAAGGAGGTGGCGCCTCAGTTCGTCAAGCCGGCCAAGGCGAACTTCCAGCAGAAGCCTGGCAGCCCGGCGCGCGGAGCGGGAGCCCGGTAGCGTTTCAGAACTGGCCTCCACATCCGAGGCCGACTTGGCAGCCCAGTGGCCACAGCATCCGGCTTTCGGTGCCACAGAGAGCCGTTGCGCTTGAGGCGAGGGGTCGCCGGCACCCGGACTGCTCGCACCGCCGAGGCTGTGTCTGCCTGTGGCCGATGAGGGCCGCGGTGGCGGACTGGGGCCGCCAGCCCGGGGGTCGGGGGGGATCCGCCCGTGCAGCTCCGCGACCTGGTCCCCGCTCTGGCGCTCCAGCACGATGGCGCAGGAGGCATCCCCAGAGGCCAGGCCCTCTCCTACGTCGGCCCCGATGACGTAGAGCTGCCCCAACTGCGGCGGCCGCCAGACAAGCACCAGGTGCCAGGCCCGCTCTCGGCGTTCCTCCGGCGACTCCGTCCTGGCTGCATCAGGCGGTCTCGGCATGGCCCCGGTTTCCCAAAGCGCGCATTGCGGGCATTGTACCACAGATGCAGAGAGCCGCCTGGAGGCGGCCCTGGTTTGCCTGTACACGACCCTCCGCGAGAGGACCCCTCAGTCGAGATATGCCTCGAGCTTCGATTCCGCCTCTTCCCGGGATAGAATGCGTTCCCGCCGAATCCATGCAGCGACGGCTCGGTCGACTCCATCCCCGTAGTACCCTTCCCACACCCTGCCTTGAAGGTCAGATATCCACTGAGGAGGAAAGGACTCCGGGTTGTCGGGGTCCTTCTTGTAGAGGACACATGTCTTCTTGCCGAGGCCCAGTGCTAGCCCAAGCTCCAAAGGCATGTTGCCGCGTCCTTTCTGCGAGACATCGGCTACAACGAAGTGTGCTGATCGAATCCCGCGGCAGATCTTGCAGAACAGGTCTTCACCAGGGAGCTTATCTGCGACTCTTGGCTCGAACCCAGCACGCTTCAATACCTCCTCCAGCTTTCCCCGCCTGATCTGGTACTGGTTGAAGGGTACCACCACGAACGCATTCGCGGTCTTGTAGTCCGCTTCAATCCTCGTCTGTTCAGGGCACGAAACATGACCGGCCGGGCACGCCTGGCTCGCGAACACCAGCGGCTCAGGCGCGTATTCCCTCACCTCGCGGAAGATGGTCTCCCGTAGCGAGGACCTCGCGGCACTGATGGCATCGAGCGACAGTGGCCCATGCTGGTGTGCCTCAACCACAGCGGCGAGTTCGAGCAGGCCGAAAAAAGAGTAGTGAGTCTCGACGAATGAATCCTGCCATGACCCGTCGGCGCCTTGCTTCTGCTCAAACCAATCGATCAACCCGAGTGTGACGCGGCCGTCTCCACACCACTGAGGCCGCCAGGAGGTCAGACCTTCGAGACACTGCCCATTTGCCCAAGGATCTTCAGACCACCTATCGTTCTCTGCGAAGCTGCTTTCCAGGTATCCGGCAATGTCGTCAGCGCAGCATCGAGCGTCCTCTGAAAGAGCACCTGGCTCTCTGCATCTTGCAGCAGACACAAGCTGCAGGGCTACACCGGGATAGTGGTCTCCCAGACTTCCACACATTCTCCTCGTAGTGCGACAGACCCAAAGAACCTGCTCGGCAAGCCTGTCGCGCCCCGCCTCCTCCCCACGGTAGTGCTCCGCCTCCAGCAGTGCTTTGGCCGCCAGCGCGGTTTCCCAGACCTCTCCATAGACTGACGGCACACCGAACTCACTCTGCTGCGATACCAACCATTCAGCCGCTGCGGCAACGAAGGGATCGCTCCTCACGTCTCTGCCGATGCTAGCGAGAGCCGATAGGACCACAGCCGTATCCCACGGCTCCGATTCCCAGGAGAATAGATAAGCGTCGCTCTCCGACCGCTCCCGGCGAACGAGGCCTTGCAGTCCCTCCAAAGGGATGGCCATCCTGCAGCTCTGAGCACTTTCGCCCATTGCCGCAAGCATGTGAACGGAGTATGCCAAGTCCTTGCATGTCGTCGCGCCGCGTCTAGCATTCTCCACATATACGTACCTGCCGGCGGCCCGCAGCATTCGGGCGAGCCGCACTGCAGGCGTTTCGTGCCGACCTAGAGCAAACTGACTCATCCTTCGTCCCTCTTCAGAGATCAAGCGCCAGGATGACGTAGTCTTCTCCAGGGCCGTAGTATCCTGGTAGGCACGCCTGGATTACGAAGCCATGTTTCTGGTAAAGCCGAACAGCATTCGTGTAGCTCGCGTCGCTGCTCGTGTCGATGTAAAGCTTACGCGCCCGAAGGCGACGCAGCTCATCTTTGACATGCTGAAGGAGGGCCGATCCTATGCCCTTCCTCCTTGCATCCGCGCGAACGTACGTCCAACTGAGCCAGTAGACGCCAGGGGTCTGATACTTGTCCGGCTCGTAGCCGGTGACGCCTAGCATTTCCTCGGTATGAACATCTTCAGCCACGTAGTGGTGGGCGACCGGCAGATCGGTTGACCGCTGCGGGCCGTAGTGGGCGCGGTAGTACCCTTCTGCAGCGTCGCCATCAGAGTTAGAGTGAGCACGGATGATCGCCACCACGGCGGGAACATCTGACACCCTGATCTCTCGAATCGTGGCATCCAAACAGGTGACCTCCCTACATGAGTAGCGCGGCCCATTATAGCACGCTTGGGGCTATTGCGGGGTAGACAGCTTGATCTGCCCTACGGGTCACGGGCGTCGTCGTCTGCCCCCAGGTAGGCCGAGCAGATCTCTGCCAGGCACTGTCCGCGCCGTGCTCCCCTCCCTAGTTCGTCCTTCGCCTTCGCCATTGCCTTCTCGAACTGCTCGTGCTCCTTCCCGAGGAGGATGACTGTCACCGGCACCGGGGCCTCGGCCGCGTCGCGGGCGGCCTGCTCCTGAAGGCCGGCCTCGAGGGCCAAGGCATCACCCCCCACAAGCTCCGACATACCTTCGCCACCCAGCTAGAGAGTCTCTTGAATCATGGTGAGAGACCATGATTCAAGAGACTCCCCGGGAGAGCGTCTGGCGCCCTTCTGAGAGATTCTCTTGCATCAGGGGTCTTACCCTGATGCAAGGGAAT
>Ga0315307_1001267_pt1 | contig 11289 bp, 11 predicted proteins | sample TDP2_MG_FD_203079 | JGI IMG/M metagenome (GOLD analysis project Ga0315307, IMG submission 203079) | Freshwater sediment microbial communities from Lake Towuti, South Sulawesi, Indonesia - TDP2 | ecosystem: Environmental > Aquatic > Freshwater > Lake > Sediment | place: Indonesia: South Sulawesi... | reverse complement strand
TCACTAATGTAGGTATCGAAGAGGTCTTGGAGATGGGCGGGCTTAAGAACGACGGCCGTGTCCGCGCCCTTCCCCGAGCCGGCTATTGAGATTATGTCCCTGTCCACCGGTATCAGCCCGGCATCGGCCGCCATGGCGACGCACTCCACAACGACCTTCATCCCCTGCCCAAACATCCTCAGGGTCTGGGCAACGATGTCCGCCGGGCCGACTGTATCGAACTTCTTGCGGATGGCCCTGCTAACCCCTGTGAAGGCATGGCCCGTCGTGAGGATCTTACCACCTCCTGCCTCGATCTTCGCTCTGTTCTCCTCCAGGAGCTCCTGCTTCCCAGGCTCCCTCAGGCCAGTGGAGTGGGTGACGACCACGACGTTACAGCCATTAAAGGCCTCAACGGCTTTGACGCCCGTTCCACCGCGCGTCGAGGCGACGACGATGTCCCTTATTCCCAGTTCCTCCGCCCTCTTCTTTGCGGCCCTGAGGGTCTCATCCGTATTCTCCTCCCCTACTTTATCGAAGTACAGTATTGACTTCTCTCTAACCATACTATGTCGAGAGAACCTGATGCACTGAGGTCTAAATTAATATTCCGAGTCCGGCATTATCTTGAAGGGCTGGGCGCTTGAGGGTCTCAGATCTCGACATCCCCGACCAGGTGAAGGATGTCCTTAGGAAGAGGGGCTACGATGAGCTCTACCCGCCACAGGAGGACGCCATTAGGGCCGGGGTACTGGACGGTAAGAACCTTGTCCTTGCTAGCCCCACGGCCAGTGGGAAGACCCTCGTCGCAGAGCTCTGTGCCATGAAGCACGTTGTCGAGAGGGGTGGAAAGGTCCTCTACATGACCCCCCTCAGGGCCCTCGCCTGGGAGAAGTATGAAGAGTTCCAGGCCTATTCTGTGGTAGAGAAGAGGGACGGGCGCAGGGTTAGAGTTGGAGTCAGCACCGGAGACCTTGACAGCCGAACGGCTTGGCTGGCGGACTACGACATCGTCATAACGACAAACGAGAAGTGTGACTCCCTCCTGCGCCATAGGTCCCCGTGGATGGAGAACGTAACCATCGTCATCGCGGACGAGATCCACCTCATCGGGGGAGACAGGGGCCCAACCCTAGAGGTCGCCATCGCCAGGCTGAGGCAGATGAAGCCAGACCTCCAGATCCTTGCCCTCAGCGCGACCATCAGGAACACCGACGAGGTCGCGGAGTGGCTCAAGGCGGACTGGATCAAGACCGAGTGGAGGCCAGTCCCCCTAAGGGAGGGCGTGGTTTTCAACGACAAGGTCATGTTCAACGACGGGAGCGCAAAGGGCCTCGAGTCCCTTCACGGAACAGACGTCATCAACATAGCCCTCAACTCAGTCTTCGAGGGTGGCCAATCCCTAATATTCGTGGAGAGCAGGAGGCGATCCCAGAGCGTGGCGAGGGAGGCAGCCAATGCCCTCGCCGGGGCCCTCAAGAAGAGGGAGCAGACCGTGCTTGACGAGGTCTCGTCGGAGATAATCCTCAGGGGAGAGAAGACGAGCCTGACGGACGAGCTAGCCTACGCCGTTTCGAGGGGGGCTGCCTTCCACCACGCGGGCCTCAGTGCCGACCACAGGCGAATAATCGAGTCCGCGTTCAGGGCTAGGAAGATCAAGATCCTTTCGGCGACCCCTACGCTGGCCGCTGGCGTGAACCTCCCAGCCAGGACCGCTGTCATCGGGAGCTACAGGAGGTTCACTCCTGGGTACGGCATGTACCCGATCTCGGTGCTCGAGTTCAAGCAGATGAGCGGCCGAGCCGGGAGGCCTCAGTACGATGAGTATGGCGAGGCGGTGCTGATCGCCTCTTCCTCGGACGAGCGGGACGCCCTAATGGAGAACTACATCGCCGCCCAGCCTGAGAGGCTATACAGCAGGCTCGCCCAGGAGTCGGCGCTCAGGGGCCACGCCCTCGCGGCGATCGCATCGGACTACGCCCACACAGAGCAAGGCCTCATCGACTTCTTCGGCCAGACCTTCTACGGATACCACTACCCCATGGGCAACATCAGGCTCATCCTGGCTGGCATCCTCGGTTACCTGAGGAGGGAGGACATGATTGAGTTCAAGGGCGACTATGTGTACGCAACCGACTTCGGGCGAAGGATCTCAGAGCTCTACGTCGACCCCTTCTCAGCCGTCGTGCTGAGGGATGGACTCAGGCGAGGCGCCACTGAGGTGACAAACTTCACGTGGCTCCACCTCGTATGCCGCACCCCGGACATGCGTCCCATCCTGAGGCCCAGGCGGAGCGACATGGAAGCGGTGGAGTCCTTCGCCGAGGAGCACAGCGACGAGTTCGCCTGCAAGGCAGCTGAGGAAGACGACTACGTCGAGTACGAGCAGTTTCTGGGGGAGGTGAAGACGGCGATGGTGCTGGGCGCTTGGATCGAAGAGATGTCGGAGGGCGACATACTCGAGAGGTACTCAGTCGCCCCCGGCGACAGGTATAGCGCGGTGCAGAACGCAGACTGGCTCCTGTACTCGGTGAACGAGCTGGCCGAGGTGCTAGGGGTCACGGACCACAGGGCGCAGCTCAGGCGCCTCAGGGAGCGGGTGAACCACGGCGTCACGGAGAAGCTGCTGCCCCTCGTAAGGCTCAAAGGCATCGGACGGGTCAGGGCGAGGGTTCTCTACAACTCTGGATTCACCACTATAGCCAGCCTCAAGAGGGCGCCCATCGAGAAGCTCGTTGGGATCCCGCTGATAGGGCCTAGGATCGCGAAGTCCATAAAGGAGCAGGTGGGCGGGATCGTCGACGAGGACGAGTGGAAGCGGCTCGAGACCGAGACATCGGAGCAGAGTGCGCTGACGGACTTCATCGAGGAGGAGCCCGAGGAGTCCAAGAACCCCGATAAGCTCGATGAGTCCGAGGGGAACGAATAGTTTTATATGTCGATGAACATAAATCCATTCGCTATGTCTGAGGGGGAGAGCTATGGGTACATCCTCAGGATCAGCACGGACAGCTGGCTCAGCCAGGTCTACGAGCTGAAAAAGTACTACTCGGGCGTCGTGAGGGGATGGAAGCGAGACACGCCCATTCTTCTGGCCAAGAAGACTGAAGCCGGCGACTCCTTCATAGGCTACGGCGTAGTCGGCAAGGTCGAGATGCTCTGGGAGCTCCCGCCGGAGGAGGAGGCCTACTGCAGGGAGAACAACTGGAAGTGCGCGCTCACTTTCAAGGCGCTCAACAGGTTTGAGAAGCCGTATCCCATTAAAGAGTCCATTCTCGCGGAAGATACGAGAAAGGGCAGCTACCTCCATGGCGCACGCCTTAAAGGAGAAGAGGTGGATCAGATCCTAGACGCCGCCGAAACGTACCAAGGCTGAATCTAGATCCGTATCTCTAACATATTCGTCGATAACCCCAAATTCAACCTAGGTTGAACCTTTATCCGATGGGGTACATCGCCGCCCTCCTGAGCAAGACAGGAGGAGAAGTATCGTCGACCTTGACGGAGATGCTTGAGATCGCTTCATCAAGTCAGGGGGAGACATATGGCATAGCATGTGACAGCGGCCTAATAGTGAAAGACACCCTGATCGGTCTTGGCAATCTTGGATCCGGAATAGGTCTCGGACACAAACTCATCAAAATCACCTCTAACGACCCGTCACAACCACTATTACAATACGGCTATGCCATGGCTTTTGAAGGCAGGATTTGGCGTTGGGCCGAGATGGACACCCTCTCGAACGCCGCTGACGTCATGGGGGCAAATCCCATGAAAGGCATCCGGGAGCTGATAACCGAATGCGAAGGCTCCTACGCAGTGGCGGCCATCGACCGTGAGAGGCTCATCTTTGGAAGAGACCCCGTTGGTGTCGTCCCCATATATTACGGCGAGAACGAGCATCTCATTGGCGTGGCTTCAAACAGGAAGATGCTCTGGTCCGCAGGCCTCAACGCGGCGACGGTTCCCACGGGCAATGTCGGGATGGCAACGAGGCATGGCGTCGTCCTCGAAGCAGCCGGAGAACTGCCTCAGCCACAAACCAGAGCCATACCCATGAAAGATGCGGTTGAGGAACTAGACAAGCTACTGGCGAACGCCTCAGATTTCAGGTGCATGGGGGTTTTCAGGGTTGCCCTAGGCTTCTCAGGAGGAATAGACAGCAGCTTGATCGCTCATTACTTGGACACGTCCGGGTGTGACGTTTATCCAATCTGCGTTGGCTTGGAGGGCTCAGAGGACTTCGCAGCGGCTGAGGAGACGGCTGAAAGCCTCGGACTGCCCTTGAGGATCGAATCGCACACCCTCGAGGATGTGGACGAAGATCTGGACGACGTGCTCTGGAGCGTTGAAGAGCCAGACGCCATGAAGGCGGGGGTCGCCCTCCCCCACCTTTGGGCTGCTCGCAGCGCCGCCGAATCAGGCTGCAGGGTGTTCTTCTCGGGCATGGGGAGCGATGAGGTCTTCGGAGGCTACAGGAAATATGTGACAGAATATGTCGAGTCGGGTGAAGCAGTGCGCCTGTCGATGTACAGGGATGCGACCAGATCCCACGAGGTGAACTTCGAGAGGGATTACAAGGTATGTGCAGATCTTGGTGTTGAGCTCAGGCTGCCATTCGCAGATGAGAGGGTCATCGATTTCGGCCTCTCCCTGCCGACGGAATTGAAGCTTCTGAGGGTGCCCGAATCACCCCGGAAACTGGCGCTCAGAGCCCTCGCAGAGAAGCTCGGCTTCCCAAGGCGAATCGCCCACTCACGTAAAAGGGCGGCACAGTACTCGACAGGCGTGCAAAAGGCGCTCAAGGCGCTCGCCAAAAAAAGGGGAAAGACCCTTGCAGGCTACATCTCTGAGAGATTTGAGAAGGTGAGGCAGGAAAGGCTTGGGGGTCGGTGAAGAATTGGTCTCTAAAAAGGAGAGGATGCGGCTGATCCTTGGGCTAATGAAAGAGCATTACGGTTCTATGGAGGAGCAAAAGGGGGCAAACGATCCCTTCAGGACACTTATCGCGACCATCCTATCCCAGAGGACGAGGGACCAAAACTCGAACAGGGCCGCCACGAACCTCCTCAAGGACGCCAAAGGCCCGGTCGATGTTCTAAGGATTCCCCGGGATGAGATATGCAATAGGATCCGGTGCTCTAGATTCTACAACCAGAAAGCTAGAAGCATAATAGCTGTCTGTGAAACCCTCCTCGATCGCTTCGGCGGCGAAGTTCCGGGCGAACGGTCCCTTCTGATGAACCTGCCAAGCGTAGGCCCAAAGACCGCTGACATCGTCCTCAGCCATGCCTTTGGGAGGCCAGCCATAGCCGTAGATACGCATGTACTCACTGTGGCCAAGAGGCTCGGCCTCGTTGGAGGGCAGGCGCCGCCATCCGAGGCGAAGAAGACCCTTGAAGGGCTAGTCGATCCCGAGTTGTACAGATACGTCGACGAGGCGTTTGTAACGCATGGAAAGGAGTACTGCAGGTCTAGAAACCCGAGGTGCGTAGAATGTTTTCTGAGGAGCATTTGCATACGCGATTAAAATTTGGGCAATAAACCGGTTTCGAAGCCGAGAAGCAGGCGGTTTTTGTTTTCTAGATAACTCCTGTCATCGGCATTATGGGTTTTCTTTGTTGAAGATTTCAACTGTATCCGCGACCCGTCTAAGGCACTCCATTGCAGACTCATAGGTCGGCCAGCCGCCCACGCCGCATTCCGGGCCGGCGTACGAAACCCACTCGGCCCCGAATCGTTTAACGATGTTCTTGAGCCGCTTCTTCAGTGTGGCAGAGTCGTCCATGAATGTAAGCGGATCGACCAGCCCATGTCTTATATCTGTCCATGTCTCTCCGACCTCTTGTTGGACATCGCCATTAAAACCGATTTTTTTTAGATGAGATACGATGAGGTTATCGAACAGGGTGACTGCTATGCTCGCCTTGAGTCGCTTATCTCTTTCCTCAAGCCTTTTTTTAGTGATCTCCTGGGCGTAAAGGGGGTCGTCCGCATGGGACTCGACTATGTTTAGGTGCTCAACCTCCCAGAATAGGTCGTCGGAGGTGTTGTGAAGGTGCATGGCCGTCTCGACGCCCCTTGAAGCCGCGGTGACGCAGATCTCCTCCCACGCCTTCTTGATGGACTCTCTCCCCTCAGAGCCGTAGTCGATGAGGGGGTCGTTCAGAAACCCGAGCACGGGCTCGTCGATGCAGAGAAGGGACAGTTCCCCGTGCCTCGTTTTGAAAAGCGTGTTGGAGACGATCTCGGAGATGGAGTGGCCCAGGTCGGCGAACAGCTTCGGGCTTCTAACCTGGAATAAGGAAGCCAGAGTGTAGGGCCCGGTGACGCAAGCCTTCACCCTCACCCTGTCGATGCCGGTGAGATCCCTGACCTTGGATGCATTGCGCTTCAGCACGTCGACTTCCGCTATTTTTGAGCCCGGCCTCGCACTTGGGGTACGGAGGGTGACATAACCGGACTCCCCCTTCTCTATTCCCCTGATCAGCTCGAGGAACATACTATTCATGTCGCGGAACTGTGGGTAGTTCGGTATGGTTAATCCCGCATTCAGTTTATCAGAGAAGGCGCTCACCACCTCTCCCTCGAAGGTGTTGACCTCCTTATCGGAGACTCCTAGAAATGGCAGGAGGGTCAAGGACCTCCTCGCCCCCTCTGATATGGTGGACTCCTTCACCCTAAGCGGTACGCTGCCGACATCGTAAGAGAGTATCATCTCCCCCTCAACGTATGGTTATCTTCCCCTGGGCGAGGTCCATGCAGAACTTGTCGAGGTGCTCGAACTCGTGGGCGATGACTTCTTCAATCTGGGGCTGTATGTCCTTGATTCTCACGCCATCGTCTAATACAACCTGGGCTGAGCAGACAGCCGGCTCGTTTATGGGCTTTCCGATGCGGCTGAGGAGCCAGATGTACGTCTCCTTGATTCCATTGACCTGTTCGCACACCTGATTCGCTATCCTATAGGTCAGTAGGTTGTAGATCTTCCCGACGTGGCTGATGGAGTTCTTCCCTGCAGCCGCCTCGGACGACATGGGCCTCATCAACGGGATGACGCCGATTACGTTGTTCCCCCTCCCAACCTGGCCCGAGTCGCCGGTATCGGCTGATGTCCCGAGGACCGTTAGGTATAGGCCATCGATCCCCCTCCCCTTCACGTCCAGGGCATTGAGGCCGACCTTCACGTCCTCGAAGTCCGAGTTCGAGGCGATGAATTTGTCGATCGCATCCTGAATCTCGGACTTTTTCTTGAAGTAATCAGCCTCGCTCGAGATGAACCGGTCCACAAAGGCCATCGCCACAGTGAGGTTCAGTTTTCGGCCGTTCCTGAATCCCATGATCTTGATGTCCTCGCCGGACTCCGGAAACTGCTTCTTGAACCCAGGGGAGTTCAGATGGCTCTCGAGGTCGAGTATGAGCCTCTCCGTTTTACTCAGCGGTGCGTAGCCCACCGCAGCGGAGGTGTCGTTCGCCCCCAAGTAGGTGCCCTTCCTCTTGAAGATGTCTTGGAGCGAGGCCGCACCAGGTTTGATCTCGATCTGGTGCCTGACATGCTTGTCGGGGTCAACGAAACGCAGGTTCTTCTTTAGCCAATTGTTCGTGCTATTTATCGCTATCTCGTCCACTGGGACAACCTCATTTTCGATCTCAAAGGTCGCCCTGTCCCCGTAGACTATGAGCATTGGCTTCAGTATCTCCCCCCCGCCGAACTTCACCTTCGAGCTTCCGGCGGCTATAAGTCCCTTGTCGAGGTTGTGGTGGAGGATCGCGTCGAACCTGCGAAGGTACTCCTTGGAGAGCTCGATGGAGAACTGGTTCATTATGGCGTCGCAGATCGAGTCGGGGTGGCCGAGCCCCTTCCTCTCGCAGATCTCCATGGGCTGCTCCTCGAGCGCCACCTGCCTCAGGGCCTTCACAAGGACGTTGTTCATTTTGCTCAACCTTATTACGAATTTATTCCTATTAGGAATCTTGTATAAAAATGCTCAGGGCTTTAAAACTATTTCCTCTATTTTTAGGGGATATATACGGGATAATTTGCATAATATATTCCTATTGGAATAATTCTAATGATCAGTCGTTTTCGAGAAAATATCGACGTTGCATGACCATGATCAAAGGTTAGTGCGAGATTGTAGTAGTGATGAACCAATGCCTTCATATTCAATTCCTGATCCTATATATATTGGTAATTCGGGGAAAGTTCTATTAGCATTTCATTGAGCACTACTACATGGGTGTAGGATATGGAGGACAAGAGCCTTGGTTCAATCATTGTCGTCCTCAGCGTGGTCATCATGGTGGGATACTTTATCTGGGCCTTCGCCCCGCTCCTAGGTCCTATAGCGTCTTGGATATCGCCTGAGCTGAGCGAGTGGGCTTATAAACTGCCCATCATCCTCGCCGTTTACGTGATGCTCCTGATAATCCTTTGGATTGGATACACGATGGCGACAACGCCGCCACCAATTCCGCTGGAGAGCCCGCTCGAGATCGAACGCGAGGAAGTGAGCGGCTCCGAAAAGGATGAAAAGAAAGGGGAGCCCGATAGGAGCTAAGGAGGCACAAACGCGCTTTATAAATTTATCCAGGCATGATATAAAAATTACACATTTTTATAAATTAAATTTTATTTTATTTATCTTATTAATTATCAAATGAAATTTTTCACTTTATGGCTATTGTTAAAGGCGTATTTTTCCTTGGTATATAAGTCTCTTTTTTAAATGAAGATACAAAATTCATTCAGAAACGATAACACGCTTGCATTGCGTTTCCATTCAGCGCGCGTCGGGTCGTTGGCTTAATGGCGAGGATGGTCAAGAACGCCAGTGAACCGCCCATATTATGGTCTATACCATTCACGCTCTTCGTGATCACCCTGATCTTGGCAGCAGTCGATACGCTCATCCCCTTTGTACCGATCGCCATAAGCCCTCAAACATGGATGTGGGCAGCCTCAACATTAATAACGTGCATAACCGCCACATTCGTCGCCGAGATAATCTCGCTTGACAACAGAAGGTCGATCTTCGCCATGGCATTGTCTGCAGTCATATTCACGCTGATTTACGAGGACCTCTACAGCGTCGTGCAGGGATCGATCGTGGATGCCGTTCAAGGGGCGATACCCAATCCAATCCTCGGGGCCGCCGTGTACACACTTGCCCTAGCCATCGTCCCCAGCGCCCTCACGGGAGTTATTTTGGGCGGTATATTCGGAAGCATCCCTAACGTCCCACCATGGAAGCCGGAGAGCCAAATATCCATGGCCCCAACAGCTATGGAGGAGCACACGTTGACTGGGTTTGAGAAGTTTTGCGGTCGATGCGGTCACCATGCTCCTTTCGAGTCAAGGTTCTGCCCGTACTGTGGCGTAGAGCTCACTAGGAGGCGGGCCCCCCTGGTTCAGTACTGCAGGTTCTGCGGAGCAAGAATCACCTACCTTGGCCAGTTCTGCCCCGACTGCGGGAGGGAGATAGACATCGTGTCAAAGCCCCAGATCTACATCTCCCCATAGTGGACTTGGCCGGCTTGGATCCTAACATCCAGTCTTATCTTCCAAGTGCGGGGACTGTACTGGGAGACCTTCACCCTGTTTATGAACTCAGTCCTTCTTCCGAAGCCCTCCGCCGCCTTGTTTACTAGATCCTCGGCCTTTGTGTACAGGTCATCTTGAGCGGCCCAGTGATAGAAATGGAGGATGCCCCCAACCTCTATAAGCGGCACAGCTACGTTTAGGAACTGGTATGCGCCTTTGGGCAATGGCATGATGACCCTGTCGAAAGTCTCATCGAGGTCTCTGCACACCTCTCGGACGTCGCCCTCGATCGCCCTCACCCTATCCCCCACCCGGTTGAGATTGATGTTCTCCATGCAGTAACGGTGGGCTTGGGGATTGAGTTCAATGGCGGTTACGAGGACGTCTCTGTGCTTCTTCGCTATGCAGATCGGCAAGGGGCCGATTCCACTGAACATGATGAGAACGCGTTCCCCCTCCCTCACGGCGGCGGTGATCCTCTCCCGCTCGGCGCACTCTCTGGGAGAGAAGTAGACCAGCCTAGGGTCTAGCCTGAATAGGCATCCGGACTCCTTGTGCACAACCTCCGTGTTTGGGTCGCCGGCTATGATCCTTAGCTCTCTCGTTCTGTATTCTCCGGTTCTCTCGGATCCCTTTGCGAGGACGCTTGTGACGTTTCTGTGGGATCTCATGATCGCCTTAGCGATCGTAATCTCGAAATCCCCCAGTCCCTCCGGAAGCTCGATGATGGCAACCGCCTGCTGTTTCGATCCGATGATGTCGAAGGAGCGAGAGACTAGGGCTAACTTGTCCTCCTGCATCAGGCCCTTTAGCTCCGCCCTCACGCTTGGAGTCATCTGTGGGGAGAGTGGTGAGACGCCCTATTTATCGAGTTTTCCATCCGCCTTAACTAGAAAATTTTCTTCTCGCCCGTCTTGCGCATCAGCTTGCCCCTGACCGTAATTTCCTCATCCTCGAAATCCTCGGGCCCGCGGTCCTCCCGGGTCTTCCTCTTCACAGTCTGACCACAGACCCCGTTGTCGAGGAGTTGCCTCTTATAACATGTTGCATAGGTGCAGTTCTTCGGCTCGCAGGGCTCGCTGGTCCACTCGCACCAAGCCTGACTGCCCCTGAACCTGAGCGATCTTTTGGTGCAGTTAAAATCGCGGCATTTTGGGAAGCAGTGCTTGACTCCCGCCAAAATGATTTACCTCTGTTCCCTATAGGAATTCAGTCTAATCGGTAATGGTGATATAGAAATAAGATTTAAACTTTATTCATGTGGAAAACGCAAGCCATGTACAGGGTCTCGTTCGAAGAAAAAAGACCGTTAAACGGTTTCAACCTATTGTAAATTCTCGAGAGCATTGGCAACTAAGGCTAAATCCTTCGCCCAATCGCGGATCTAAAATATTCGGATTACCCCATAAGTTTGTGGTTGATTTGTCAGGAGTCCGTGTCGAAGACGCAATGAGCGCCCAGGCATCTGCCAAACGGTACCTAGTCGCCCAGTTTGGGCAGGGCAAGGTCAAGGACATATCTTTCACGAGGGCGTGGTACTCGACCGGAGCTCGGAGGGACATCTGGGAAGTGGAGGGGGACGTCTTGGTCAAAAAGGGGTGGTTCGGCAAGGAGAGCGTTCACTTCAAGTTCCAAATCGACCCAGAGTCCGGGCGCGTCATAGCATACGAGATATAAGTCGGCTGAATACATCGCAAATAGGCCATTCTATCAAGAAGAGAAGCTCAAAGTCTGCTCCGATCTTTTTTGAAAAACCCAAGGTATAA
>Ga0315307_1001265_pt1 | contig 11295 bp, 10 predicted proteins | sample TDP2_MG_FD_203079 | JGI IMG/M metagenome (GOLD analysis project Ga0315307, IMG submission 203079) | Freshwater sediment microbial communities from Lake Towuti, South Sulawesi, Indonesia - TDP2 | ecosystem: Environmental > Aquatic > Freshwater > Lake > Sediment | place: Indonesia: South Sulawesi... | reverse complement strand
ATGATTGAGGGGAGTGAAACCACTGCCTAACCAGATCGAGGAGAGGAAGGCCAGCCACCTTCAAATCTGCTTAGACGAGAACGTCCAAGCTCGGAGAGCCACCACGGGATTCGAGGACATCCTCCTTTTGCACAAGGCTCTACCCGAAATCGAACGGGAAAAAATCGATCTCTCAACCGAAGTTTTCAATCACAAATTCGCTGCCCCGATCATTGTGGGAGCGATGACTGGCGGCACCTCAGAAGCCATGAGAATCAACGCTGCCATCGCTGAGGCGGCGGAGGAACTGAGGTTGGGGATGGGTGTTGGAAGTCAAAGGGCGGCTATCGAGAACCCAAGGCTGGAGAGAACCTTTTCCATCACGAGGGAAAAGGCACCCACCGCCTTTCTCATCGCCAACATCGGAGGCCCCCAACTCGTCGAGGGATACAGCGTCAAAGAAGCTAGGAAAGCGGTGGACATGATGGGCGCCGACGCATTGGCCATTCATTTAAACCCGTTACAAGAGGCGATTCAACCCGAGGGAGAAACGAACTGCGTGGGGGTTCTCCGCAAGATAGGAGAAATTGCTCAAGCCCTCGAGGTTCCAGTCATCGTGAAGGAGACGGGTGCGGGCATAGCAGCGGAGGAAGCCGAGAGGCTGGAGGCCGCAGGCGTAGCGGGCATAGACGTGGCTGGGGTCGGCGGAACGAGCTGGGCGGCGGTGGAGTATCACCGAGCCAAAGGAGTTCAGGACGAAATTCGTCAGAGGCTCGGAGAAACCTTCTGGGACTGGGGCATACCCACCGCGGCGAGCCTCATTGAGGTGGTTCAGTCCGTTCGTCTAATCGTCCTTGCCTCGGGCGGTGTGCGCTCCGGAATAGACGTCGCGAAGGCTTTGGCGCTGGGCGCGAGTTTAGCGAGCATGTCCTTGCCAATTTTGGGCCCCGCCACAAAAAGCTCGAAGGAGGTTAAAAAGGCGCTTCAACTCGTCACGGAGGAGTTGAGAAACGCCATGTTCCTTGTGGGAGCAGAGGCCATTTCCGAGCTGAGGAAGGTCCCTGTCGTGGTGACCGGGAAAACAGCCGAATGGTTGCAAGTGCGGGGTTTTCAGCCTGAACTTTATGCGAGGCGAAGGGTGTGAGCCGCCTAGCTTCTCAACTAGCCGAAACAACGGAGAAGGTGAACCGTTTCATCGAGCAGATCGTTGATCTCGAACGCGAGCCTAGGCTGCTGTACCAGGCGGCCCGCCACATCATCGACGCCGGGGGCAAGAGGCTACGACCCTACCTCGTCCTAAAGAGCTGCAAGCTCGTGGGAGGGAGAGAAGGAGACGCCATTCCCACAGCGGCAGCCATCGAACTTCTCCACGCCTTCACCCTTATCCACGACGACATCATGGACCAAGACGAAAAGAGGAGGGGAACCTCCACGGTGCACACTAAGTGGGATGTGCCCACCGCCATCGTGGCGGGCGACCTCCTCTTCGCCAAGGTTTATGAAACGATAACCGGGTTCACGGACCCTCGTCGCGTGCCCCGTGGGCGCATCCTACAAGTGTTAAGATGCGTCAGCGAGGCCACCGTCGCCATATGCGAGGGTCAGACTCTTGACATGTTGTTTGAGCATAGGGAAATCATCTCCGAAGACGAGTATTTTCAAATGATACGCTCGAAGACCGCCGCCCTGTTCGAAGCCTCCGCAAGATGCGGCGGAATCTTAGGAGGAGCAAAAAAGAGCCAAGTCGAGCACTTGGGAAAGTTTGGCCACCACGCCGGCGTAGCCTTCCAGTTGATCGACGACTTTTTGGGCTTAACAGCGGACGAAAGTGTTCTCGGAAAGCCCGTGGGAAGCGACATCCGTGAGGGAAAGCGAACCTTAATCATCGTTCACGCGCTTCAACACGCCTCAGACGATCAGCGGAAAAAAATTCTGGAAACGTTAGGAAACAAGTCAGCCCCTCTCGGGCAGATACAAGAGACGACTGATCTGATAAATTCCCTGGGTTCAATCAGCTATGCCGAGAAGAGGGCAAGGGAATACGTTGAAAAGTCTAAGATGGCGCTCGCGGTCTTCCCTGACACCGAGGATAAGGAAGACCTCATAAGCCTCGCCGACCTTATTACTGCCAGAAAATATTAGCCTATAATTGAGTGGAAGCCTTGGCTTCGAGTGAAAAAGCGGAAGATAAAGAGGCCATTCGAAAAATCGCGCTTTTAAACGCGCTTCTTCATGATGGGAAGGCTCAAGTGCAACCCGTCCTTGGCAAGCTGCTCGCCGAACGACCACACCTAAAGGCGAAGATAAAGGAAACCATTTCCGTGATCGCCGAGGTCGTTGAGGAAGTGAACAGACTTTCTCTGGATGAGCAAAGGAAGATGGTAGAGGAAAGGTGGCCAGAGGCGTTAGTCAAGGAAAAGGTAGAAGCGGAGAGGGCGCTTCCACCTCTGCCAAACGTGGAAAAGTATGAGCGGGTGGTCACCCGTTTTTCACCTAACCCCGACTGTGTCCTGCACTTAGGGTCGGCTAGGGCAATAGTCCTCAGCTACGAGTATGCAAAAATGCATCAAGGCCTCTTTTATCTACGCTTTGAAGACACGGACCCAAAGCTGAAAAGGCCGGCGTTGCCCTTCTATGACTCCATACGGGAGGACCTGATATGGCTTGGATGCGAATGGGACGCCGAGTTCATTCAAAGCGACAGACTTCCCATCTATTACGAGCACGCTGAGAGGCTTCTTAGGAAGGGGCACGCCTACGTTTGTACCTGCCGACGCGAGGAATTTCGTGAAAAGGTGACGGCCCAAGAGCCATGTCCCTGCCGAGACCGAACACCGGATGAACACCTGTCCCGCTGGAAACTCATGCTAGACGGAACTTACCAAGAAGGAAAAGCGGTGGTGAGGATTAAGACCGCCCTAGGACACCCAAATCCCGCTGTTCGAGACTGGCCTGCATTGAGAATCATTGATACTAGGATGTATCCTCACCCCCGGGTGGGCAGTCAATATCGCGTTTGGCCGCTCTACAACTTCGCCTGCGGCGTCGACGACCACCTCATGGGCATAACCCACATCATACGTGGAAAGGAGCATCTAACCAATCAGGTTCGGCAGGAGTACATGTATCGCCACTTCGGATGGGTGTATCCCGAAGCCATCCATTACGGCAGACTCAAGATAACCGGAGCTCTCCTCAGCAAATCCAAGATCCTGCAAGGAATGAGAGAAGGCGTCTTCAAGAGTTGGGACGACCCGAGGCTCGCCACGTTTTCCGCCTTGAGAAGGAGGGGAATCACTCCGGAAGCGATTCAGCGCTTAATAATCGATGTGGGACCCAAAACCGCCGACGTAGTGCTTAGCTGGGAAAACCTCTACGCCTACAACCGAAAAATCGTTGACCCCATAGCCAACCGATACTTCTTTGTACACGACCCGATACAGCTGACCGTGAAAGAAGTCCCACATGCCTTCACCGCCAAGCTACCTTTACATCCGGACCATCCCGAACGAGGCTTTCGTCGATTCGAAATAAAACCCATAGAAGGCGAAGCGTCATTTTGGGTCTCCTGCAATGACAAGGATTTCTTTAAAACAGGGAAACTCATACGCTTTATGGAACTCTTCAACATTCAAATCGAAAAGGTTGAAGGACACTGGATTGACGCAGGTTTCCACAGCGAGTCCTACGAGGAAGCGAAGAAAATGAACGCGCCCCTAATCCATTGGATTCCCATCGGCGCCGGCATCCCATGCGAAGTCGTCATGCCCGACGCGTCTGTAGCGGAAGGCATCGCTGAAGGTAACTGTAAAACCCTATGCCTAAACGATATCATCCAGTTTGAACGCTTCGGATTTACACGAGTTGACCAACTAAACAAGAAGCTAACTGCATACTTCGCCCACCGATAACGGACCGCCAACCACTCCCTCTATACAGAAGATGGATCAAAATTTCCGATACAACAAAATAATAGAACTACGCGTCGAAACATTCATAAATGTGTATTGTTGATAAGACTCTGCGTTTAAAGGGGTGAGGCTTATGTCCAAGCCATTCTACGTAAAATTTGACGTACCAAAAGAGGTTGCAGATGCGGCCTATGAAGCCCTACAGATAGCGACTCAAACAGGCTACGTACGAAAGGGCACTAACGAAACAACAAAGGCCGTGGAGAGGGGGCAGGCAAAGCTGGTCGTCATAGCCGAAGACGTGGACCCACCAGAGGTGGTCGCCCATCTCCCACTGCTCTGCGAGGAACGCAAAATCCCCTACGTATTCGTACCCAACAAGGGAAAACTCGGGGCCTCAGCTGGAATAGACGTCCCCGCCGCCTCTGTATGCATCACCGACGCTGGTGACGCCTCGGCGCTAATAAAGGAAATTTCCAGTCGGGTTGAAGAATTTAAGAAGGGAGTGCCGTAGCGGGTGAGCGAAGAGGCAGAAGAGGAGTTAATACCCACCGAGGTCATTCAGGTGATTGGTCGAACAGGGGTAACTGGTGAGATCACCCAAGTCAGAGTTCGGGTGCTCGCGGGAAGAGACAAGGGACGCATTATAACCAGAAACGTGAAGGGCCCGGTGCGAACCAGCGATATCCTTATGTTGACAGAAACAGAGAGAGAAGCCAAAAAGATTCGGTAATGAAAGGTGGTTTGCCGGTGCCAAAGCCTCGACGCTGTTCCTTTTGTGGGCACGAGTTTCCGTCAGGCACCGGCATCATGTACGTAAGAAACGATGGTTCCATTCTATGGTTTTGCTCGAGCAAGTGCAGAAAAAGTTCCATAAACTTAAGACGAGACCCGCGCAAGCTTCGATGGACAAGGTATTATAGGAAAGAAGAAAAAGGGAAAGCTTGAAAACAGACTTCATTTTCAGCAGGAAGCGGCTACGAGGGAACCAGATGGAGCAAACCTTCGTCATGATCAAGCCCGACGGCGTAGCTCGAGGCCTCACCGGCGAGGTGATCAAGAGGTTAGAGTTGCAAGGTCTAAAGATCTTGGCCATGAAAATGCTTATGCTCGACAGAAGAACTGCCGAAAGACTCTATGATATCCACAGAGGCAAACCCTTCTTCAAGAAGCTGGTGGAGTTCGTAACCTCGGGCCCAGTGGTGACCATGATTCTCGAAGGAGAGAACGCGGTCTCCCTGGCGAGGGAAATGATCGGTGCCACCGACCCTGCCAAGGCCGAGCCTGGGACCATCCGCGGCGATTTCGGAGGGGGCGTAACGACCAACATCATCCATGCTGCAGACAGCCCCGAGAATGCCAAAAAAGAAATGGAAATCATTTTTAAACCCCACGAAATCCTCCGATCTCAAAAACCCGGTGCCTACGGCATTAAGAAATCCGTATGATGCACTAAAATGCTTCAGAAAGAGATTGAAAAGCCTGAAACGGTTTATATAGATTAATGCGTCAATCATGGTGGAACCGTTAAAGGAGAAGGGTTAAAGTCTCTAATTCGGCCAAATGCAATGAAGAAGTGACATGGTATCGCTACATTAGCAGAGGTACGAAGTATGCCTATACGGCAACCCATCGTCTGTGTGCTAGGCCATATCGATACCGGAAAGACGCTTTTGTTAGACCATATTAGGAAAAGTAGCGTTCAAGCCCGTGAGGCTGGAGGGATAACTCAGCACATTGGGGCGAGTTTCTTTCCTGTGGAGACGCTTGCAGAAATCTGTGGGCCCCTCCTAGAAAGATTGAAGACCGAGATACGAATCCCCGGATTGCTTGTTATCGACACTCCGGGACACGAGGCCTTCGCCAACCTTAGAAAAAGGGGAGGAGGGGTAGCGGACATCGCCATTCTGGTTATTGATGTCTTGAAGGGGTTTGAGCCTCAAACCTACGAGAGCCTTGACATCCTCAAGGCGAGGAAAACCCCCTTTCTCGTGGCAGCAAACAAGATCGACCGCCTACCCGGCTGGAAATCAAAACCAAGCGAGCCCTTTTTAAAGTCTTATCAAGGTCAAGATCCCTATGTTCGTCAAGATCTTGACGAGCGCTTGTACGCGATTATGGGAACCTTTTCTAGACTTGGTTTTCGAGCCGACCGCTTTGACAAAATATCGGATTTTACTCGAACCGCGGCCATGGTTCCAACCAGTGCCAAAACTGGTGAAGGTATACCCGAGCTTTTAGCGGTTCTTGTTGGCCTAACTCAACAATATCTGCGAGCCAGCCTCCAGGTCACTGAGGGTCCCGCAAAGGGCACGGTTTTGGAGGTGAAGGAGGAACCCGGGCTTGGGATCACCGTTAACGCCATCATTTACGATGGAATCCTTCAAAAGGGTGATGTGGTTGTTGTTGGGGGGAAGGAAGAGCCCATCGTGACCAAGGTTCGCGCGGTCCTCTTGCCTAAGCCCCTTGACGAAATCAGGGACCCCCGAGACAAGTTCTCCTCGGTAGATGTGGTTTCAGCTGCGGCTGGGGTAAAAGTTGCAGCAACGAACCTCGAAAATGCCTTGGCCGGAGCCCCCTTATACGTGGTTCCATCCGACGCCCTCCCCGAGGAATACGTTAAGTCTGTTTCCGAAGAGGTAAAGAAACTCAGAATAGCCATCGATGTCGACGGGGTTGTGCTGAAAACCGACGCCTTGGGTTCTCTTGAGGCCATCGCTGAGAGTTTAAGGCGAAGCGAGGTTCCCATACGATTAGCAGACGTGGGAGACGTCTCTAAAAGGGACGTCACCGAGGCAACCGTGGTCAAGGAGCATGAACCGCTCTACGGAGTCATCCTAGCTTTCAACGTGAAGACGTTGCCCGACGCCGAGGAAGAAGCAAAGGATAGAGGTGTTCCGATCTTCCAACACAACATTATTTACCACTTAATCGACGATTATGTTCAGTGGATGAAAAGCGAGCGGGAAAAGCGTCTACGAACAGAGTTTGATCGAATAATTAGGCCAGGTAAAATAAGGCTCCTTCCCGGTTACGTGTTTAGGAGAGCGAAGCCTGCCATAGTGGGGGTCGAGGTTTTGGCGGGACAGGTTAAATCGAAATGCCCGCTTGTTAGGGAGGACGGAAGGGAAATCGGTGAAATCATGCAAATTCAGGATCGAGGAGAAACCATACCAGAGGCAAAAGCCGGAATGCAGGTGGCTGTCTCCTTAGACAAACCGATCATAGGACGACACATCTATGAGGGGGATGTACTCTACGTTAAAGTGCCTGAAGCCCACGCAAAAGCCTTGTTAATGAAGTTTCAAGATCGTTTATCCCTCGACGAACTCGAAGCATTAAACGAATTCGTCAACATGATGAGACGCAAATCACCCTTCTGGGCAGCTTAAACACTCGCGCACTTTAAAAAAGCGTTTCAATCTTTTGGCAAGCGCGTTGACACGGCGCTAATGCGGCGATCGGTTCTCCTCGTTATCGAAGCCTGTCGATCGGGAGGACGAATTGAGAGGTCTTTAACCCGCTAGGCAGCTTCATATAAAGGACCCTAACTTTTGAGAAGGGGCGACAAACCCAAACGAGGCCCTACATTGCGATCGTTTACATTGCGTTTTTCGTTTTCCTACACACTATTATCATGCTCTTTGAAACCTTCTTTATCCACATGACCGAACTCCCCCCGTCATGTGGTCTGTCGTCTTGACGCCAAGGAAGCCAGAAGGTTCTTCTTCAACATGAGCATAATTCAAGCCTTTTGGAGGTCTCATGGCTGGAAAAATGAGTGAAGGGTCCGGAAATAGCAATACAAGCCTGCAAAAGAGTTGTTAAGGTTAAACCGAATTTAGAGGCTTTAAGGAAAGCCTTTAAGCCCCGATTCTCAACCGTGCGCACACAACGTATTTATAGCACAACAAACGGTTTTTCTAAAGATCAAAAGTAAAGTGGTCTACATGCCCCAGATGAAACGGATAATTCATTGTCCCAAATGCGGCTTCACCTTCGACATCACCTACGGCAGAACCTTCGCATGCTCAGGATGTCCATCTCTCGTTCAATGCGACATGGCGAAGTGCCCGAAATGTGGACATGAGTTTCCGCTCCCTGCCCCGTATGGGGGCGCTTACCCAATTCTTTCCAGAAAGTATGCTTAAGCCTTGATTAAAAGGCCGAGGGACTCATTTTCGTTCTTGACCTCCGATGATATGACCCCAAAGTCTAACGGCGATGGCTGGAAATTTAAGAAAACGTTGCACGAAAGCGGAAAGGCTCATTACTCTAAGGCGCAACATGAAAATAAAAAAGGGGAAATTACTGGATTATGTATGTGACTTGTATGGTAGCGCTTTCTTGGACATCTCCTGGTATGATGGGTGTTTCTGGAGCCTTTAGATACTCTAAGTCGACCCTATAGGGTTGATACCATACGGTGCTTTCGCTAACGTTTAGAATACCGACAATCTCTATGCCCAAAGAGCCAGTTATGGTCTCCGCTTTTATCTTGGCATCCTCAGCAGCCTTCTGTAAAGCCTCCAACTTCATTGCACGGGATTTATTCTCTGAAAGGGTGAAGGTCACTCCCTGAACTTGGTTGGCTCCAGCCTCGGTCGCCTTGTCGATGACTTGACCAACCATGTTTAAGTCATGAACATCTACGATGAGCACGTTGCTAACTCTGTATCCAATGACCCAAGGGGGATCAGATTGTGAGTATACTGGGTAGATGCTGAAGTGCTCGGTCTTCATGTTGTCCTCCGTTATCCCCATTTCCTTCAGAGCATCGATAACTCGACTCATCTTCTCAGCGTTTTGCTGGACGGCTTCGGTTGCCGTGGCGGCTTGCGTCAAGACCCCAAGGCTTACCTTTGCCATATCTGGCTCAGCACTCGCCCAGCCGTAGCCTGTAACCACTAGGGTTTTCTGTTGATCCGTCCCTTCTCCGCCTACCACGACGAACGGCTCATTAGAATTGGAGTCACTTTGTTGAGCAGCCGCAACAAAATAGCCGCTCATGCTGGCTAAAGCGATGGCTAAAACAACGATCACCACATACAGCCGCGTTTCTCTCAGGTTCATTTTATTCCACCGTGATAGTCTTAATAAGCGGAATATTTTATACTAAGCTTTAGAACAGGCTGTTCTAATTTCGAGACACTCCCAAAAAGAAGTTTTTGCGAAGCATATGGGGGTGTGTACGTCCCTTTTCCATTTGCCTTTTGCTTTGTATCCAACCCGGGTGATGATCAGTTTTGTTGGTGATTATAGGCGGTTTTCTCATAAGTTCTGTTTTGTGCTCTTCAAAGTAGGCTTTAGCCAGTTCCCACGCCCATTTAGGATTATGGTTGTCTTATAAATAAAAGTAGTTTTATAAGTAGGAATATTGCAATGATATTTGAGGAAGTACTATTTGCCTTATATTTTTACCTCTACTACTGAGGTGAAAAGAAATGAAAGAATTAGAATGTCATAAATGTGGATACAAGTGGACTTACAAGGGAAAACTTTTACAAGCAACTTGCCCAAGTTGCGGAAATAAAGTAAAGGTGAAGTGAGAGTTTGATTATAAAATGGGATTCATATCAAATATACCCTAAGAGAAATGTTTCAATTTCAGAACATTTCTCTCCTTCATGGTGATGTCGCTGCCTTCTGTCATTAAGTTATATCATAGTATTTGACAGAAAACTATTCAACCGAAAAACACACCATTATGCCGAGGATGTCCATCTTGGTTGCCGAGAGCGTGGGCTTGAGCGAGTCTAACCGCTTAGTCGTCTTCGATGTCGAAGGAGTGTTGTTGCCAAAGAGGCGTTATCTGCTCTTTGAAGCCTCGAGAAAACTGGGTCTCTGGAGGTTCATAAAAATCCTTGTTGCAGGTCTTCTCTATGAAATGGGGTTGCTATCCCTAGAATCCACCCTTAAAAGGATTTTTAAGCTTTTCAGAGGGTTCACAGTGGATGATCTCTTTCAGCCCTATAGAAAGATTCCATTGATACACGGTACGGCGGAGGTTTTTGAAGGATTGAACAGGACGGGTTATAGAACTGCGGTCATAAGCTCGGGTCTCCCAAGGCTCTTTATTGAAGACCTAGCAGCAAGGTTGAACGCGGATTATGCGTATGGTTTGGAGTTGGAGACAAAGAATGGTCATCTAACGGGAGAGATCGGAGGTGATGTGATCAAGCCTAATGGAAAAGCGCTCGTTTTAACGAAGATCATGGAGGGGGAGAACTTGTCGCGGCGAGAATGCATCGTGGTTGCTGACGACCGAAACAACCTGCCAATGTTTCCGCTCTGCGCGTTAAAGGTTGGATACCGCCCTGATTTCATGGTACGCGTTAAATCCGACCTAGTTATTGAAGGCGATCTGTCCGAAATCCTACCCCCAATAATCGGAAAGACTTCGAAATTTCCTTATCCTGTCCTCTCAAGGAGCGAAGCTTTCCGTGAGGCAATTCATTTGAGCGGTTTTTTGGTGCCACTGATTTGCGTGTATCTGTTAGATCGTTATTTTGTTTCCCTCTTAATGCTCCTTGTAACCCTACTGTACATAGCATCTGAACTCGCCAGACTGGAAGGAATCAATATCCCCATATTTTCCACGATAACTTGGAGAGCAGCCAACAAGCCAGAGCTCTACGAGTTTGTGACCGCCCCCATCTTCTTCGCCCTAGGCATAATGATCTCCCTCACCCTTTTCCCGGTACCCATCAACTACGCATCTACCATAATACTAGCATTAGGCGACGGTTTTGCCACCCTCTTCGGGAAAAGACTAGGAAGAACCGTGGTCCCCATCAACAAAGGTAAAAGGGTGGAAGGCTCGGTTTTTGGATTCCTATTCGCCTTTGTGGGCGCTCTGCTCTTCGTGAGTCCCGTGAAAGCATTAGTGGGCGCCGCCATAGGGATGCTGGTGGAATGCCTCCCCCTACCAATCAGCGACAACATAGCGGTGCCCATAGCCTCTGGGCTGGCGATGACGGTGGTTCCATAAAACAGATGAGAGAAGAGTTTTGGTCGAGAAGAGGAAAACTGACAAAATACTTAATAATATTAAAGTTAACGAGAAGGTTGATATTTCAAGTCTAGCTAATAGTAAAAGACGATTGATCGAAAACGAACGGTAATTTGGTGGTCACGTGTCCTCTCAGAAGCGTTGGAAACGCTTATTCTTCAGGTGGACCGCGCCGAAGGGGTTCACCGCGATGGCGTTATTTTCGGCGCTGGTCCTCTTCACTGAGTATGTTTTGGTTTGTTTTTTCTTATCCTTTGGATTAGTGGACAAGTCTCTATTTACAGAAACCTTTCAGGTTCCTTTAACTAATTTATTTTTCACCGTGACCGTTAGTCCGTTGTTTCATCTCATACCCCTTGGTGTGGTTGTGGTTCTTGTCGCAAGCTGGATGCA
>Ga0315307_1001264_pt1 | contig 11308 bp, 11 predicted proteins | sample TDP2_MG_FD_203079 | JGI IMG/M metagenome (GOLD analysis project Ga0315307, IMG submission 203079) | Freshwater sediment microbial communities from Lake Towuti, South Sulawesi, Indonesia - TDP2 | ecosystem: Environmental > Aquatic > Freshwater > Lake > Sediment | place: Indonesia: South Sulawesi... | reverse complement strand
CGGTTCGTAAGAACCACGCGTCGATGCGCGCCCAGTTGGCGCTGCTCTATCCCGATGTCTACGAAGTCGGGATGTCGCACCTGGGCCTGCAGATCCTCTACCACATCCTCAACACTCACCCCGACTACCTGGCTGAGCGCGCCTTCGCGCCCTGGCCTGATATGGAGCGGGAGCTGCGCGCGCGGAGCATCCCGCTGCTCAGCCTCGAGTCTCGCCGCCCACTGCGGGAGTTCGATGCCATCGGCATTACTCTGCCCTATGAGCTCACCTACACCAATGTCCTCAACATGCTCGACCTAGCCGGGATCCCGGTGCGCGCGGCCGCTCGGGGACCCGGAGATCCACTGGTCATAGGGGGCGGCCCGGGCGCGGTCAACCCTGAGCCGATGGCAGAGTTCTTCGACGCGATCCTGGTTGGGGAGGGGGAGGAGGCGATCCTCGAGATCGCCGAGGCGGTGTCCGCTAGGGATCGGGAGACCGCCCTGGACCGGCTCAGCGAGATCGCTGGGGTCTACCTCCCGAGCCGGTACGACTACCATCCGCTCGGCCCGGGCCCGGGCAACGCCGTGACGCCGCGAGATGGAGCCCCGGCTCGGATCGCCCGGCGTGTGGTAGCCGACCTCGACGGCGCTCCATTCCCAACGCGGCAGATCGTGCCCTTCTTGGAGACGGTGCACTCCCGGGTGACGCTGGAGATCATGCGCGGGTGCGCGCGCGGCTGTCGGTTCTGCCAGGCTGGGGCCGCCTACAGCCCCCGTCGGGCGCGCCGCGTGGAGACGATTCTCCGCCAGGCCGAGGAGGCGGTGGCCGCGACGGGGTATGACGAGATCTCGCTGCTCGCCTTCACCAGTGTGGATCACCCGGACATCGAGGGCCTGGTCGCCGCACTGGTGGACCGCTTCGGCCGGCAGGGCGTCGGGGTGGCGCTTCCTTCGCTGCGGGCCGATGCGTTCTCGGTTGCGCTGGCGAACAAGATTCAGCAGGTGCGCAAGAGCGGCCTCACCTTCGCGGCGGAGGCCGGCGCGGAGCGGCTGCGCAGGCTCATCCACAAGCAGATGAGCGAAGACGACCTATTCGCGGCCGCGGACGCAGCTTTCTCCTCCGGCTGGCGCCGTCTCAAGCTCTACTTCATGATCGGCCTGCCCACCGAGAGGGACGAGGAAGTGGCGGCCATCGCCGACCTGGTGAAGCGGCTGGTGGCATTCGGGCGCGGGGCGCTGGGCAGTCGGCGGGGGCAACTCCAGATCAGTGTGAGCGTGGCGGCCTTCGTCCCCAAGCCGCACACCCCCTTCCAATGGGTGGCGCAGGATGATATCGAGACGCTGGTCCGCAAGCAGCGCATCCTGCAACAAGAGCTGCGGGACCGGGCGGTCAAGCTCTCCTGGACCGACCCGGAAGTGAGCGCGCTGGAGGCGGCGATCTCGCGGGGCGATCGGCGAGTGGGACAGGCGATCGAGGCCGCCTGGCGGGCGGGAGCGACCTTCGACGCCTGGGGCGAGCACTTCGACTTCGGCCGCTGGCGGGAGGCCTTCAGGCAGACTGGCATCGAGCTGCGCGACTACGCGAATCGCCCGCTGGACAGGGACGATCCGCTGGCCTGGGATCACATTGACTGCGGGTCTGGCAAGGCAAGCCTTCGGCAGGAGGCAGAGCGAGCGCTCGGAGGGGTGGCAGCCTGATGGCTCAGGTAGTCTGTCGCTACCGCAAGGGCGAGCAGGTGAAGTGGATCTCGCACCTGGACGTGAAGCGCACCCTGGAGCGCGCCATGCGCCGGGCGGAGCTGCCGCTCACCCTCACTCAGGGTCATAACCCGCATCCGAAGCTCAGCCTCGGCCCTCCACTTCCTCTGGGCGCCACCAGCGATGCGGAGCTGCTCACCGTACATCTGGAAGGCGCAATGGACCCCTGGCACCTCAAGGAGCGCCTCAACGCGCAGCTTCCGGCGGGCCTGGAGGTGCTGGAATCTTGGGTGGTGCCAGGGTATAGGAAGAAGGAGACGTTCGGCGAGGTTGACATCGCCGAGTATCGGGTGACGGTTCGAGGAGGCCCCAATGCTGAGGCGGCGCGGTCAAAGGTGACGGAGCTGATGGCGCGGCCCGAACTTATGGTGCAGCGGGGCGGCGAGCGGCCTGAGCGCACAGTGGATCTGCGGCCGCTGGTCATCGGGCTGGAGGTGGTGGGCGCAGGCGACGGCGGAATCGAGTTGCGCATGCGGCTGCGCACCGGCAGCCACGGAGGGGCCCGCCCGCAGGAGATCGTCGAGCTGCTGGGCATAGACACCGAGAGCGCCCTGGTCACCTACCATCGCAGCGCGCTGTATGCGAGTGCTCGCGAGCCGGCCCGCCCCGCGGCGGGACTGACACGACGCTGGACCAGGCCGCACGGTAGAGGAGAGAGAAGCTGATTGGGATGAAGAAAGAGATCATCGTCAACGCGGACGACCTGGAGTCTCGGGTGGCAATCGTCGAGGATGGGCAGTTGGCGGAGCTCCACATCGAGCGGGAGGCGCGCGTGGTCGGCAGCATCTACAAGGCACGGGTAGTCAGCGTGCTGCCTGGTATGGACGCGGCCTTCGCCGACATCGGCCATGAGAAGAACGTGTTCCTGTGCGCCGACGATGCGGGATTCGTCAGCCGCAGCGAGTCCACGGCATCCGAGGCGCCGCGCTCGCTGCCCATTTCGGAGCGGGTCAAGGAGAACCAGGAGCTGGTGGTGCAGGTCGTGCGCGCCCCCGTGGGAGGAAAGGGCGCGCGCGCCAGCACCCGGCTGGCCCTGCCGGGGCGCTACCTGGTGCTCCTGCTGTATGACGGCCGTCAGGTGGGTGTCTCCCGCAAGGTCGAGGATCGCAAAGAGCGTGACCGTCTGCGTAAGATCGGCGAGCGGCTCCGGCCCCAGGGGATGGGCCTGATCATCCGTACCGAGGCAGAGGCCCGCGGTCGGCGGGAACTGGAGGCCGACCTGAAGGTGCTGCTGGACCTGCGGGACCGGCTAATCGCCAAGGCGGCTCAGACCAAGGCCCCCGCGCTCCTCCACCAGGACCTGAGACTGACCTACCAGGTCATCCGCGACGTGTTCACCGACGATGTGAAGAGCCTGGTGATAGACTCCAAGAGCGTCTATGACAACGCGGTGGAGCTGGTCCAGACCCTCGCGCCGCACCTGCGGAAGCGCATCAAGCGCTATCGGGGCAAGCTCCCGATCTTCCAGAAGTACGGCATCGAGGGTGAGATTGACCGGCTGTTGCGGCGGCGGGTGTGGCTGCGGGCGGGGGGTTACATCAGCATTGACCAGGAGGAGGCCTTCACCGCGATTGACGTGAACACCGGTCGCTATACCGGCAGCACCGGCCTCGCCGATACCATTCTGCGCACGAACCTGGAGGCCGCACAGGAAGTGGCGCGGCAGCTTCGGCTGCGTGATCTGGGCGGGATCATCGTGATTGACTTCATTGACATGGAGCGACTGCGCCATCGGCAGCGCCTGATGAAGGAGTTCGAGGAAGCCCTCAAGCGCGACCGGCAGAAGACCAAGATCGTGCACCTCAGTCCTCTCGGGCTGGTGGAGATGACCCGCAAGCGCCGGGGCGAGAGCTTGATGGGGATTCTCACCGAGACCTGCCCTCAGTGCGCGGGGCTGGGCCGGGTGCGCAACGACCTCACCATCGCGCTGAAGATCGAGCGAGAGGTCCGCCGTTTGGCGGCCGAGGACAAGATGCAGGCGATCGCCGTGCGGGCCGCGCCTCGGGTGGCCGCCATCCTGATCGGCGAGGGCGGCCAGCGCGCGGCCGCGCTGGAGAAGAGCGTCGGCCGGCCGGTGTACGTTCGAGCCGACGATCACCTGCCCGCTGAGGAGCATGACCTCATCCCGATGACCCTCACGCGGGCCGTTCAAGAGATCAAGCAGTACACCAAGGGCAGCGAGGTCGTCGTGGACCGCCTCGACTCGCGAGAGCCGGTGGCGGGCGAGGAGGTGTGCGGCTGGGCCGACGGCTATCGCGTGCGGATCGAGAGCGCGCTCGGCGGCGGAGGGCCTCAGACAGTGGTCCTGACCGAGGCCGGGCACTCCTTTGGGTCGGGCCGGGTGAAGGCCCAGGAGGCAGCGGCGAGGCCCACCCGAAGGCGGGCCCGGCGCGGCGGCGGGCGGAGGCGTCGAGCCACCGGCCCGGCAGCCGCGCCAGAGGTCGAGATGGCCGAGACGACACCACTGGCAGTGGCTGGCGAAGGGCCCGCGGCGGCCGGAGGGCAGGAAGCAGAGAAGCCCGTCGCCGTCACCGCGGCGGCGGAACGCACAGCAGCGGAGCCGCACTTCTTCGGCAAGAGAGCCAGAGCCTCCCGCCGCGGACCACGCCGCAGACGGAGGCAGGCCGCGCCAGAGGCCGTTGTCGCTGGCGAGCCGGCCGCACCAGTGGCTGAGGCGCCCCCCGGTGAGGAGCGGGCCTCTACCCAGAAGGGCGCACCGCCCCGTCGCACCAGCCTGCTGCGGCGCGGCGCGCGGCAGATCGCGCGAGCGCGGAGGTAGAGCAGGCCAGATCACGGCCGGGGCTGCGTCTCTCCGGCCGCGCACAGGTAAGCGGTAACGCCTTGTGGGGTGCGATCCCAGCTTTCTGGTGAGCGGGAATCTGAGCATGGGTCGCGCGGAAGACCGGGTGGCTAGGTCGGCATGGCGGCCCGAAGCGCCCAGCCGCTCCCACAGGCTCGCGAGCCGCGGCTTGTGGGAGCCCCGTCCGCCGGGGGACTGGAAATGGGCCATGCGGCTGCGCCACGATGTGGAGCAGGCGCATCGCCGCCAACTGGGGTGAGCTAAGCGGCGGCCATGGCTCGGCCTGCAAGCAGGCGAGGCATGGCCGCCCTGAAGGAAGGTGTGGACCTGCCTCCCAGAGCGCGGCTTCCAAGGTGGGGCGCGTAGACCGGTGCTCGTGACCGGAAGTCAGCCCGGTTTGACACGGCGACAGAGGTTCTGGTAACATGAGCTCCTGTGAGAGCGATTGGTATGTACGCCATTGTCGAGACAGGGGGCAAGCAGTACCGGGTCGAGCCAAATGAGGTCATGGCGGTCGAGAAGCTGGCCGCCCAGCCGGGGGAAACCATCGAGCTGGACCGGGTCGCCTTGATAGAGCAGGATGGCAAGGTCACGGTGGGGGCGCCCTGGGTGGGGGGCGCGAAGGTGATCTGCCGGGTGCTCGGCCACGGCCGGGACCGGAAGATCGAGGTGTTTACCTACAAGGCCAAGGAGAACTACAAGCGCACGCTGGGACACCGGCAGCCCTATACCAGGGTGCGGGTGGAGCAGATCGTGGTGGGAGTCGAGAAGGAAGGCTGAGATGGCACATAAGAAAGGTGTTGGCAGCTCACGCAACGGGCGTGACAGCCAATCGAAGCGATTGGGCGTGAAGGCGTTCGCGGGCACACTGGTGCCGGCTGGGAGCATCCTGGTGCGGCAGCGGGGCACGCCCGTCCGGGCTGGCCGAAACGTCGGGATGGGGCGAGACGACACTCTGTTCGCGAAGGTCGAGGGGGTTGTCGAGTTCACCGGTGAGGGCCGAGGACGCCGGCAGGTTCACGTCATTCCGGTCACCACGTAGCTTCTCGTGTCCGCCGACTCGGGCCGCCCCATGTTCGTTGACGAGGCGGCGATCCAGGTGAAGGCCGGGGATGGCGGAGACGGGCTGGTCAGCTTCCGCCGAGAGAAGCACGTTCCGCGGGGGGGCCCGGACGGCGGAGACGGAGGCCGGGGCGGCGATGTGATCGCGGTCGCTGACGCCAGCCTTCGTACCCTCATTGACCTCACCTACAGACCCTCCTATCGCGCCGGGGACGGAGCGCCGGGCGGCCCCAACCGGCGTCGGGGCAGGGACGGCGGAGACTTGGCGATCCGGCTGCCCGTCGGGACCATCGTGCGGACCGAAGACCAGGAGATCCTGCTTGACCTGGTCCGGCCCGGACAGCGAGCGGTACTGGCGCGGGGCGGGCGGCGAGGGCGAGGGAACGCGCACTTCGCCACCTCGACGCGCCGTGCTCCCGGGTTTGCCGAGAGGGGCGAACCTGGGCAGCAGCGCCGTCTGCTGCTGGAGCTCCGGCTGCTCGCTGACGTCGCTGTCATTGGGCTGCCGAACGTCGGCAAGTCGAGCCTGATTGCCCGGGTCTCAGCCGCGAGGCCGAAGATCGCCGACTACCCGTTTACGACCCTGGTCCCTAATCTGGGCGTGGTCAGAGTGGAGGAGGGGACCAGCTTCGTGATAGCCGACCTGCCGGGGCTGGTTGAAGGTGCCCACCGGGGGGCCGGGCGGGGGCACGCATTCCTGCGACATGTGGAGCGGACCCGGCTGCTCATCCATATGCTTGACCCGGCTGTTCCTGATCGCGATCCCTGGAACGAGTTCAGGGTGGTCAACCGGGAGCTGGAGCTCTACAATCCGGAGCTAGCCAAGCGGCCCCAGCTCGTGGCGCTGAACAAGATGGACCTCCGGCCGCCCGAGGACAAGGTGGCACAGACTGAGTCCGCCCTGTCCGGGCAGGGCTACCCGGTGTATCGTATCTCCGCGCTGACTGGCGACGGCCTGATGCCGCTGATGGGACACGCAGCGCGGCTGCTGGCCGAGTTGTCGCCGGCCCCGGCCTCAGAGGAGACCCAGCTGGAGCCCCGCAGCCGGCCCCCGAGGGCGGCGCCGCGTGTCAGACAGGCCGGCGCAGGCCTTTTCGAGGTCAGCGGGGAAGAGGTGGAGCGGGTGGTGGTGATGACTGATCTCGGCAACGACGAAGCCGTCCGTTACCTGCACCGGCGCCTGGAGCGCCTTGGGGTGATCCGGAGGCTGCGGGGCCTGGGAGCGAAGGACGGCGACCGGGTGCGGATCGGGCAGGTCGAGCTCGAGTTCGTGGAGTGAGGAGGCGGCATGGGCGCCGCAGTCATCGCCGAAGTGCTCGAGAAGGGGAAAAAAGCGCGGCAGGCGGCCTGGCAGTTGGCGCGGCTGCTGCGCGCCGATAAGGACAGGATCCTGCTCGCCATGGCCGACGCGGTGGAGGCAGACGCGGGCATGATACTCGAGGCCAACCTGCTGGATGTGAAGGAGACGCAGGAGAGAGGCAGGGGCGGCACGCCCATAGACCGCCTGCTGCTCAATGACAAGCGGGTCGCGGACATGGCGACGGCCCTGCGTGACATTGCCGGCCTCACCGATCCGGTGGGTGAGGTGATCGCGGGATGGCGGCTGCCCAATGGCCTCGAGATCACGAAGGTGCGCGTGCCCTTCGGGGTAGTGGGGATCATCTATGAGTCCAGGCCGAACGTCACGGTGGACGCGGCCGGGCTCTGCCTCAAGTCCGGGAACGCGGCGATCCTTCGGGGTGGCTCAGATGCGATCCACTCGAACATCGCCCTGGTGCAGGTGCTCAACGACGCGGGCCGACCCGTGGGCCTGCCGGAGGGAGCGATCTCGATCCTGGAGACCACCGACCGAGAGGCCGCGGGGCAACTCATGCGCATGAGCGAGTACGTGGATGTGCTCATCCCCCGAGGCGGCGGAGACCTGATCCGGAGGGTGAAGCAGGAGTCCACGATTCCCGTGATCGAGACCGGGGAGGGCAACTGCCACGTCTACCTCGACGCCTCGGCGGAGGCCGACGTGGCCGAGCAGATCGTGGTGAATGCGAAGTGCCAGCGGCCGAGCGTCTGCAATGCTGCCGAGACGCTCCTGGTCCACCAGGAGGCGGCGCCCAAGCTGCTGCCGCGGATCGGGCGGAAGCTCCAGGAGCTGGGCGTCGAGCTGCGGGCCTGCGAGCGGGCGAGCAGGCACCTCGAAGGGGCGGAGCCGGCGACCGAGGATGACTGGCGGACTGAATATCTCGCCCTGATCATGGCAGTCAAGGTAGTGGACAGCACCGAGGAGGCGATCGCCCACATCAACCACTACAGCACCCATCACTCGGACGCCATCGTGACCCGGGATCTGGAGAGCGCTCACCGCTTCGCCCGCGAGGTGGACTCGGCGGCCGTCTACGTGAACGCCTCGACGCGCTTCACCGACGGCGGGCAGTACGGCTTCGGCGCGGAGGTCGGCATCAGCAACCAGAAGCTGCACGCGCGGGGACCGATGGGGCTGCCTGAGCTGACCAGCTACAAGTATGTGGTCGTGGGCGAGGGGCAGGTGCGGGCATAGCAAGGAAGCGACGAGCGCCCGCTGCCGGCGGGCCGGCGCACGCGCGCCTCACAGGCAGGCGACGTTCTCATGGCTGAGGCCATCGGGATCATGGGAGGTACGTTCGACCCGATCCACTTCGGCCACCTGGCGGCGGCCGAGGAGGCGCGGGTGGGCTTCGGCCTGGACCGCGTGGTCTTCGTCCCGAATGGCGTCCCGCCGCATAGGAAACCCTACCAGCTCACACCCGCCGAGGGCCGTTACGAGATGGTGGTCCTGGCAACAGCCTCCAATCCCTGCTTCGAGGCCTCTCGAATCGAGGTTGATCGTCCCGGCCCGTCGTACTCGGTGGATACGGTGCTATCGTTTCGCCAGCGGATTGCGCCACAGGCGAAGCTCTACTTCATCACCGGCCTCGACGCGATCCTGGAGATTCGCACCTGGCGCGATCCAACTCGGCTCGCGGAGATGTGCGAGTTCATTGCGGTGGCGCGGCCTGGGTTCGAGAGAAGGCCGCTCGCGGAGGCGCTGAGCGGCGAGGTGCTGGCGCGCACGCACAGGCTTGATGTGCCCGGGGTCGCCATTTCGTCCACCGCGATGCGCGCCCGGGCGGCGGCCGGGCTCTCGCTCCGCTATCTCACGCCATACCCCGTGGCCCGCTATATCGCGGAGCACGGTCTCTACCGCCGCTGAGATGCAGCGGCCCAGGTGCGGTCCGCCGGATCGGGCAAGGCCCCGATTGGCAGGGCGAGAGGAGGGGGAGGGACGGTGGCCCTCACCTTGTTCGTGGGGAATCTGCCGTGGGCGGCGACGGAGGATGATGTGGCAGAGGCCTTCAGCCGCGTGCGCGAGGTACTGTCAGTGCGCATCGTCGCCGAGCGCGACACAGGGCGCTCTCGGGGTTTCGAGTTCGTCGAGCTGGCGGGAGTCGGGCCTGGAAGAAGCGGTCAACGCCATGAACGGCTTTGAACTCGGTGGCCGGCGCCTGATCGTGGGACCGGCGCGACCTCGGCCAGAGCGGCACTAAGGCGAGCAACGCAGGTTAGGCGATGGCTAGCTCAAGCGCGTCTGTTCTATCACCGCAACGACGGTGATGCAAGAGAGGACGCACAGAGCCCCTGCCGAGCATCTCTGTGCAGACGAGTGGCGCATCCCTGAGAGGTGGCTTGGGCTGCGCACTGCGCCAAAGCAACACGTCGTGTAAGGAGCAGCGGTGAGCATCGTGGATCTTGGTGAAAGGAGGCCGCGCCCCAGCAGGCGCCTCACCTTCAGGTGGTGGTGGCTGATCTGGGTCGCGGCCGGCGTCTGCACCTTTCTCTGTGGGGCTGCCCTCGGCGTGGTCTCGAGCGGGGGCAATGGCGGCGGAGGCGGCTGGTTGGGCCAGCTCTTCAACCCACCCTTTGGCGGCCGGGACCGGGTCACCATCCTCGCCGTCGGCGTGGACAACTCGCAGGGCAAGGGCCTGGCCGACACGGTGATCGTGGTCTCTGTCAGTCCCCGCACCGGCGAGATCTCTGCACTCTCGATCCCGCGTGATGCCCGCGTGGAGATCCCCGGCCACGGTCCCCATCGGATGAACGTCTCGCACGCTCTCGGTGGGATGCCGCTGACCATCGAGACCGTCGAACTGCTGCTGGGCACTCCCATTGACTACTCGATCTTGATCAACGTGCCCGGGATTGTGAAGCTGGTAGACGCGATTGGTGGGGTGGACGTGGATGTTGAGAAGCGGATGTACTACCGGGATCGTTCCCAGCATCTGGAGATTGATCTGCAGCCCGGCCCTCAGCACCTCAACGGGACTCAGGCCATGGGCTATGTGCGTTTTCGCCATGATGCCACTGGTGACATCGGCCGCATGGAACGACAGCGCCAGTTCCTGCGCGCGGTGATGCGAGAGGTGCTCAGCCCAAGGAACGTTTCCCGACTGCCGAAGTTGGCGCAGGCCTTCGTGCAGACGGTGCGGACCGACCTGAGCGTGTCGGACCTGCTGGCCCTGAAGAAGCTGGTCGAGCAGGCCGGGCCCGATGCTATCCGCTCGGCGACGCTTCCGGGCATGCTGGCGATGGTTGACGGGCAGAGCATGATCGAGCTTGATCTGGGCCAGGTGAAGGAGGCGGTGGAGCGTGTGCTGCTCGGCCGAGGGGTGTCTGTGCAGGTGCTGAATGGCACCGATGTGACCGGCCTGGCTGGGTACGTGGCGGGGCGGCTGGAGGAGGCCGGCTGCGACATCATCGAGGTGGGCAACACGCAGGGAAAGGCCGAGACGACCCTGATCGTGGATCACCGGGGCCGCCGACGCGCGGAGCGGATCGCCGCCTGGCTGGGCCGGGGTGTCATCTCTGTTGCTCCGGACGGCGACAACCCCGCGGACGTGACCCTGATCCTGGGCCGGGACATGGTGGGACAGCTCCCATGAGGCGCCGAGGACGAGCGCAGGTGGCGCAGGCGGCCCGGCTAGCCTCCGAAGACAAGCTCAGTGCGGCCGAAGGAGCGCTGCTGGACCGCCGGGGAGTGGACCCAGTCGCTCTCGACATGCGGGGGCTGACCGTGATCACGGACTACTTCCTGATCTGCCACGGCACCTCGGGTGTGCATATCCGTGCCTTGGCCGATGCGGTTGAGGAAAAGCTGGAGGAGGACGGCGTGCGCCCAATGGGTGTGGAGGGGTACCAGGAATCGCGCTGGGTGCTGCTGGACTACGGCGACGTGGTGGTCCACATCTTCGCCGAAGAGGAGCGCCACTTCTACGACCTGGAGCGGCTGTGGAGCGATGCTCCTCGCCTCCTGGTCGCGGAAGTCGAGGCATCATGACCACTCCCCAGGAGCCGAGCAGGCTGGACATCAAGCGCAAGGTTCGGGAGCTGCTGGGGCAGGCCACCTTGGCTCGCGCTCGCCGGCAACCTGAGCGGGCGCTGAAGCTGGTACACGAGGCCGTGACCCTGGATGACCAAGATGCGGAGGCGCACGAGCTGAAGGGCGACCTGCTGCTGGAGCTGCGGCGGGGCGAACAGGCGATGGGGAGCTTCCGCCGCGCCCGGGAGTTGCGGCCCGACCGGGCGGTGCTGGAGGACAAGATCGCACGTGCCGCGCTCCAGAGCGCCGCCGCGCAGAGGACGATCGAGTCGGCGCGCGTCCTGCTGGAGGGACGAAAAGGGTCGGCATTGCCGAAGCGCA
>Ga0315307_1001261_pt1 | contig 11323 bp, 13 predicted proteins | sample TDP2_MG_FD_203079 | JGI IMG/M metagenome (GOLD analysis project Ga0315307, IMG submission 203079) | Freshwater sediment microbial communities from Lake Towuti, South Sulawesi, Indonesia - TDP2 | ecosystem: Environmental > Aquatic > Freshwater > Lake > Sediment | place: Indonesia: South Sulawesi... | reverse complement strand
TGAAGCAAGAAATGCATCTAATCCTCCACCTGAACCAATATCAAGAACAACCTCACCTTCTTTGATACCGGCTAATGCAACAGGATTGCCGCAACCAAGCGAAAACTCCGATATATCAGAGGGCAGATCGTTAATCTCCTCAATACTATAGCCAATATCCCAACAGCTGTAATCAGGACAGCAAGAAGAGCCTTGCTCGGCAAATTGCCCATATCTTTTCTTTACTTCTTTTCTAATCTCACTTTTTTTCATTAAGATATGTCTCCTTTAGATTTTAGAATAGATTAAATACATAGCCGGAAACTACACATCATTTTCATACTCTAGGTTAAAACGGCGGCTTACAATGGCTTTGTTCTTGAGCTTTGATCTTATCATAGATATATTCTTTTAAGAATTTAAATGCTTCCTCTTTATCCTTATCTAAGATAATTTGCTCAAGCTGCATTTTTTGTTTGTCATTCAAAGTTAGGCTAACAGATCCCATTTATTTTTCCTCCTCAAAAACAATTTCCTAACTGTTTACAGAGTTTCTGCGATAATACTTATTATCAGGCCTTTTTCTCAAATACTCAGGCACTTGGTATCCTAACGCTTCTACTATGTCCAACATAATGCTTTTCTTATCTTTGTGTTCTTCTGTGAACAGCGGTTTACAATTAGCAATACTCTGTTCGCCCAAAAGAAGTTTTACCGCAAAAGCAAGACAGGTTGTTTCACCACACTCCTTGCAATTGGTTTTAGGAAGCCAACTGTATATTTCTAGAGCAGTGGCGCGAACCTTTCTTTCATAATTTGGCACTATTGAATCTTTTTTACTATATATATCATTAATTAAGTCTTTTATATAGGCCAAAGTTTGCCAGGCATCAACTATGTCATCAACCTTGGCAATAGCAACTTTGTGAGAATAGATATTAACCATACGCCGCTCTTTTGAGAAATTCAAAGTAGGTAACTCTTTATTGTAGGTAGCATTCTTCATTACCCCATTAAGATAGGGGAAAACTTCAGCAACATTATTAGAAAAATAGGCAATTAGCCTTATCTTCCTCGAATCCGCAATACAGGGTGCGACAAAGGTGATATTTATATCTTTCAAAAGTGATGCTCGAATCTTGTCTCTTTTTAATTTTTGAGGCAAACTGGAAACCGACTCATAATCTACAAATCCACTGACTGTTAAACGTTTATCCAGTATGGCAAGTTCTATTTTAGGTCTATCTTCTTGAGAGAATACATAGACTTCACTTGCTACATCCAAAAAATTCTCTGGCGGTGCTATTGGCTCAAAGGCTATCCCCGCCTGTTTAATAATCTCTTTTGCTCTCTTAGATTCTCCTGTATTCGGAAATATCACTATCTGTTTTATTTTTTCTTCCCTAATTGCTAAGTATTCTCGGTAAGGGTTTAACCCCTTCGCCTACAATTTTTCGCTTCGATACTAATCTCTTTATTAGACACTATTCTAAAGTAAAACTGGTAAGCACTACAGAACTCAATTGCTTTGTGATAACTCTTCCAATTTTTGAATAATCTCAGACGCATCCAAATAATTTGAAGTAAACTCAATATCCTGATTTTTACTAACAAATATCAGAGCAGGGTCCCTGAGTTGGGAAAGATACTCAGAATAATCCTTAATTATATCGAGTTCGTAATCGTCATAGTCATTACCCAAAAGCCAGCTTATATTAAAGTGTTCTGCCCATTCCTTAAGGTCCGTTGTAGGACAGCTTGCTAAAGTTACACTTATTATATGGAAGTTTCCGTCCCTGCATTTCTTGCCTTCACAGAACTCAGCGCAAACCTCTCTCAATGCTTCTATTTGCTTGAAGCTTTCTTTTGTAATTCTTCCGCCGCAATAGATGCGAAAGAAATGTAAAATAACAGGCTTAGCCTTAAACTGCTCTAAGGAAAATTCATACTCCCATGGATCACGTAAAGTGAAATTTGGTGCTTTCCTCGGCTCTGCCTTTATATATACAGATTGAGAAAGGATTAACATCAAAGTGCCTAAAACTATTATGACTCTACTAATTTTCTTCACAATTATTTTCCTCCAAAAATAACATTTATCCTCGGACCATAGATGAGAAATAATAGACCTATGACCAAAATAATTACTCCGAATATCTTAGCAAGATATTTACCTGCCTTGATAAATTTATTTGCTACTTGAGCGCGCACCTGGCCGGAGAGAGCGGCTAAGGGTATAATTGGAACTCCGTGACCTAAACCGAACATGAATAAAAGTCCTCCACCTTGCCAGACGGCTATATCCTGGCTCATTATTAAAAGCGCTACCGGCATAATCAAAGATACTGCGCAAGGCGACCATCCAAGTGCAAAGAGCATCCCCAAAAGAAATGCGGGTAAAATCTTTGAATATCGAACTAAACCTAGTGCGGGAAACCCAAGTCGCTGGATAATATTAAGTTTCTTAGGATCAGCTTTTTTTTCTTTCGCAAAGGGTCTTATCTTTATTCTCTTATAGATACCTAACTGGCCTAAACCAAAGAGAACTAGAAATATCCCGGCAATGATATAGAAAATATGAGCAAACCTAACAAATTGCCCTAACTTAGAGATAAAAAGACCGAAAATAAAAAAGATAAGACTCATCCCCAAGGTAAAAGCGATACCAATTGAGACTCCTTCTTTTAAATTTTTCTCTTCGCTAATGATAAAAGATAGCGCAGCCACAAGAAGCGCTAAAGAACAGGGAGAAAGACTGGTCATTATACCGAATCCAAAAAGACCCCATGTAGTCACAGTATCCATAAATCAGGCTCTCTTTCCTTTCAAATACTTTTGCACTATCCCAGACTATGACCTTTTACTTTCCCGAGTTACAATGCCATCCAACGAGCCTTTTAGATCCTTTCCTTAAGAAGGTATCAATCCAAAGGTCATTGTGATTATCTGATTTTGGCTATTCCCTTTGTGAATTTTTACTTTTTGCTTTTTGATTTAGACTGATAACAACTTTTTCTTTCATTTGCTTATTTGTCAGAAGACAGGATCTTTTTTATCTCATTTACTGTAGGAATCCTGCCAGAAGTTTTGATCTGACCATCCACAATTATAGCTGGAGTAAACATTACTCCTCGCTTTATCATTTCACTAATGTCATAGATATGAGTAACTTCGGCATCAATGCCCAATTGTTTAAGAGCTTCGTTTACATTTTTCTCTGTTTCTACACACCTAAAACATCCTGGACCTACAACTTCAATCTTCATTTTCCCCTCCTCTTTATTTCTCTAGAATACAAAGTTACCAAAAAACCAACCCACAAGCGTCCCTAAAATCATTACCAAAAAGATATAAACTCCAGCTTTTTTAACACCAAATACCTTGGCAATAGCTAACATGTTTGGTAGACTCATTCCCGGTCCAGTCAATAAAAGCGCCAGTGCCGGACCCTTGCCCATACCCAACTTCAACAGTGTATCTACAAATGGTGCCTCAGTCATAGTAGCAAAATACATAATTTGGCCCATCAGCGTAGCCAAAAATGAGGCCAAAATTCCCGAACCACCTAGCCATTTTTGGATTATATCCTGCGGTAATAATTTCCCAATTACTCCTACAATAAATACGCCCAATAAGAGTAAGGGAAAGATAATCTTTACAAACCACCCACTTTCTTTCAACCATTTTCCAATCTCATCAAACGGTTTTGCTTTAAAGGCAAATACAAATACTACCACAGAAGCAAATAACCATACAATCACCTTGTATGAGTAAGGCCCTTTTCGGACAATATAATTCGGAGCTAATAAGCTCATTAGAATCAAAATCAGCAAAATAAAATCCCTTTTAGATATAATGCTTGCCTTTGTGTCAGTTAAGACCTGTGTTCTTTTGGTTTCTTCTCTTCTAAAAATGATACTCATTACTACACCAACTAAAAAAGCCATAAATATTGCAGCAATAATGCGGCTACTCACCATTCCTGCACCCAAGATGCTGCCTGTATAAATGATCGCCAGGATATTTGCTGCTGGTGCAACCCATAAGAATATAAATGCTGGTCCTATACCTGCACCTTGATAATATATTCCGCTTGCAACCGGTATTACCGTGCAGGAACAGGCAGCGATAAAAAAACTGGCAAAGGAAGCCAGAGAAAACGATTTTAATTTATTCGCGCTATAACCCAAATATTTAATAACTACCTCTTTAGAGATAAAACTTACCATTGCTCCTGCCAATAAAAATGCCGGAATAAGACAGGTTAAAACATGTAAAGCAATATATTCCTTTAACGCTGACAGCCCAGCAAAGATTAGATTCAAAAACATATCAATTCCTTCTCCAAAAGATCAAAATGCCTGTAATATTTTTTGCCCCTCTTTTACTTGCTCACGTAAGATAGACTTAACTAAATCGAGAAGTTTATCCGCCTCCCTATGTTTCACTTTGTAGAACGACCTTACGCCTTCGCCTCGAAATTCTACAACACCCGCGATCTTAAGCGCATTGAGATGTCTTGAGATATTCGATTGATCTTTTTTCAATTTCTCTACTATCTCGCATACACACATTTCGTTTCTACCCTTAAGAAGTTGTAAAATTTCAATTCTTGTGGGGTGACTCAGCGCCTGAAAATAACCAGCTATCATATTCGTTATGGGTTGTTGCATTTTACGCCTCCCATTTTGCTTATATGCAACTATATGCATTATAGCATAATTAGAGGATTTGTCAAGAAAAATTATTAATTTTAGAGAGGTTGGACGATTTCGCCGCGACTTCAGGCGTGCCTATGGACAGGTGCAGCCGGGGGGACAGACTGGAGGGCAGGTAGAAGAGGAGCTCTTACTTTTTCCGCGAGTTACTATGGAGATTTTGCCAAAGACTTGTGAGGTGTTTTTACTTTTGCACTTTGGGCACTCAGCCTTAAGCCCTTTTTCTTTTTCCGCCAGGGTAGCAAAAATATCAAACTTGTTGCCACAATCCAAACACAAATATTCATAGGTCGGCATATTCTACCCCGCAATAAGAAATCTATTTTGCTATCGGAAAGCGGATACCCTTTGAAAAATGTTCAAAGAATTTGGGATACGTAGCCAATTCTAAGTATTCTACTTTCTTTGCCAGTTGATTGGCTCTTTCACGAAGTTTTCTGGAGACCAGGATAGCCTTTGCTCCTATTCCGGCTGCGTTACCTAACTGAGTGAACATTCCCATATCTATTTCCGGGAACATTCCAATCCTTACTGCTTTTAAAGGGTCTATATAAGTTCCAAAAGCGCCCGCAACAAATACTCCATCTATATCCCGAGCTTTCAGACCCGTCTCTTCTAAAAGTATTTCAATTCCTGTCCTTATGGCTCCCTTGGCGAGTTGGATTTCAGAGATGTCCTGTTGGGTTATGGTTATCTCTCGTCTGCCCTCTTTTGCCAGGAGGAACTCGAGTGATTTTCCCCCTTTAATCTTGCGTACTCCTTTAAAACCAGAATCTATCTTTCCCGAAGAGTTGAGAATCCCGACACGCACCATTTCAGAAACAGCGTCCAGAATTCCTGAACCACATATCCCCAGAGCAGGCTTATCATCTATCGTAGCGATATTAACCTTTAAACTTCTTGAATCTATATTGACTCTTTCTATTGCTCCAGGTCCTGCCCTCATACCATTTCTTATATGTGCTCCTTCAAAAGCAGGTCCTGAGGCACAGGAGCAAGATACGACTCTTTCCCTTGTTTTCAAGGCTATTTCGGTATTCGTTCCGATGTCTATAGCCATAAAGTTTCCTTCTTTTGTTTCGACTTCTGAAGCAATTAACATTGCCAAATGGTCAGAGCCCACAAACCCGGCAATTGCCGGAGGAAGATAGAGGTATCCTCCAGCGCATATTTCAAGACCAATCTCCCTCGCTTTTATTTCAAGAGCGTCATTTGTAACCATCACGAAGGGAGCCAGTCCCAGTTGCTTCGCTGGAAAACCCAAAAATATGTGCTGCATAGCAGTATTGCCCACGAGAACCGCTTCCAGAATGTCTTCAGGCACCACTCTGTTTTCTCTACAAATTTTCCTTATTGTACGATTTATAGCCTTGCCAACTTCGCCTTTCAGCTTCTCCAAATTATCTGTACTCTTGCCTGCATAATGAATCCTGGACAGTACATCTTCACCATAGGCAATCTGAGGATTTAACATTCCTTGAATATTTATTGTCTCACCAGTTTGCAGATTGACTAGGTACAAAGCAATCTTACTCGTTCCCAGGTCAATTGCCATACCCAGACTCTGTTTAGTCTTATTACCTGGTTGGACTCCGATTATCTCTCTTCCTCTCACGGCGACGGTAATTGCCCAATCAGCTTCCCTCAAGGTGGGACCCAGCACATTCAAGGCTTTAAAGTCTATCTTTTCTATTTGGACCCCGTATTTCCCCAGCATTTCCTTCCTAATTCTCTGGAAATCTGATTTTGGGTCGGTTAGAGTGGCTTGGGGGAGTTCGAGGAAAAACTTCCCTACCGGGGGAAAAGGCTTAACCTTAATCTCCCTGCCCGCAATCTGCAATTTCTGTTCCTCGGTCATAGATGAAGGTGGAACATATACTTCTGTATCTTTTCCTACGGTCGTACGGCAAGCAAGCCTGTAACCTTCGCTTATCTCATCTTCAGTTAGAAGTTGCCTCTCGATTATGGTAGGTCGGCCAGCTGGCCTGACCATAACCTTACACTTACCGCATCTCCCTTCGCCCCCACAAACGGATCTTAAACCCACGCCCGCTTCCCTCGCCATATCCAAAAGAAGCCTGGGTCTCTTTTCAGTCACTCTCTTGCCAATTGGACTGAACTTTACCGTAAACTCCATTCTCTTTCCTTTTGGGACTCCGGCTTTTAATCCTTTTTGGCTTTTACCCTTTCCCGATAATACTTCAAATATCTCCTACCATAGAGGTCTCTTCCTGCCAGAAAATCGGAAGCAAGGACAGTCTCAACAACTCCTTCAATTGTCGGGTCGATAATGGTGGCATTCAGCCCTTGTGAAATAGCCTGAGCTAAAAAGGAAAAATTAATGACTTTTCTATTTGGCATGCCAAAACTTACGTTGCTGACTCCTAAAACCGTGGCTACGCCCAATTCATTAGAAACTCTTCTCAGAGTTTCCAGGGTTACCGCTGCCGAATTTGTCTCCGCAGCCTGAGCCAGACATAGACAGTCTATTACCACGTCTTCCCTCGCTATGCCGTAAGACTCAGCGGCCTCTATTATGCGTCTTGCGACTTCAAATCTCCCCTCTTCTGTGCCGGGAATTCCATTATCATCCATAGTAAGGCCTATTACAGAAGCTCCAAAGTTCTTCACCAGTGGCAAGATAGCTGTTAATGATTTTTCTTGACCTGTCACCGAATTTACCAGGGCTTTATAAGGATAGACTTCCAGTGCCTTTCTAAGGGCTTCCGGGTGAGATGAATCCATACATATCGGCAGCCCCGAAACTTCCATGACTGTGGAAACTGCCTTCGGCAATAGGACAGCCTCATCAACGCCGGGTGCCGCCACATTAACGTCCAGAATATCTGCTCCCGCCCTCTTCTGAGAAAGCGCTTCACGGGCAAGAACATCGAGTCTGCACTCAGCAAGGTCTTCGGCAACTCTCTTCTTTCCTGTAGGATTTATCCTCTCTCCAATTATGACTGTGGGAAGGCCTTTACCGAATTCTACTTTCCTATCCTTACCGATAACAACCGTGGACATTTTTCCTCAAAATCAAATTCAATAAAAAAGGGCTCCGGTGCATAAAAAAATCATAATAATCCGGAGCCCCTACTACCCGAAGTACGGACTCTTAGAAACTTATGGCTGAATCTATTTTCTCCGCCGATTATTTCTTTGCGGCAGCCAGGGTTGGTTTACCCACTACTGCGTTGGTAATTTCCACGGTTACCAGAGCCACAAGCATTCCCAGGGTTAGAGCGGTGGCTAAACCGAACGGACGCTGGCCTCCGGTGCCAAAAGTAGTGGCAACTGTACCGAACATCATCGGGCAAACATTCAACCAACTGGAATTTGCAAGCCAAACTAGATGCATCAGAAGAAATGGAGCACATATCACCAAAATCCACAAATTGCTTGTCATCGCTGGTGAAATAGTCCATCCGGAGAGACTCCCAAGCCACCCCGGACCACGAAGAAACAGATAGGCCCAGAAGAATCCTGCGAACATGCTATAAAAAAATCTATGAAAATCTTCTTTCTTTGCTCCTACAATGAAATATATCGGCATAGAGACAAAGCCTGCCCATACTACATTTTGACTTGCCGGAATAATCATCGGGTAGAGCCAGATGTAAAGAAAAGTCAGAGGACAAAATATGAGGCTCAAAGCAGTCATCCAAGTCTTCATTGTACACTCTTTCATCTAAAAATCCCCCCTTTCTGACTTAAGATAGTACTACTTCTTAGAAAAGATGAATACTACCAATCCCAACACCACCACAAAGATCCCAAAGGGCCGACTAATAAGAAACATCTCAGCCACGCCGAATGGGATCAGCCAGAGGCCAGTGTTTTTGCCTACAGACATCGCCCTCACCTCCTTCAGTTTCACTTCAGTCGGTGACCCGTTCCGATTCATTCATCGGAACGTCGCTATTCCGTCTCTCCTCCGCCTTTTCTGAGCTGGTTTCGTCTTCCCCGCGCTAATCCAAACCCTTGCCCAATTTTTGAGAAATTTTAACATAACTACGCTATTTATGTCAAGTCAAAAACACTACCAACTTTATCCGACCGTTTTTCGAGCCTTTTCGCCCCAATCAAAGTTAAAACGCTCATTGTGTGATTTTTCAAATGGTCTTCTTGACCAGAAGTAATGGAAGAACAATGTCGCTAGTACAACAGGGAAGCATAACTGCCACCACCATGTAGATGAACACCATTCCCCCAACCGGAATCCAATTCGTGAGTCCGAAAGAGACCAGATAGAAAATGGAGGCCATACTACTTATGAGAACATGGGCTGCATGAGAAAATATTGTACTTTCTACCATAGCCGGTAGAACAAACCCCATAAACATACCAAAAAATACAAATGGCAAAATTAGCCCTGGATGAACAATAATACAGATGTGTAATTGCATTTTGACACCTAAGAGATAGCCGGCAACAAATGGGAGGAAAATATCGCTGATACCACAAATGCCTACCGAGCCGACAAAACCGATAGTGAGTGCTTTGAATAATTTCTTATCGTGCCTCCAGAACATTGCAGTCGTTGCCGTAGCACTGAAAAGTAGATGTAGAGGATGAAAAATATGGAATAGATTTTGGGAGGCTTGTGGAAATTTATTTGTTTCAATAAGAACTGTGAGTAATCCCAAGGCCATCATTCCCACAGCCACACTGAAAATTGTATAAGGCAAGTGCTGTTGGAGTTCTCTTAGGATATGTCGAGACTGGCCTTTCATTCTACTTCCGCGCCGTCGCTTTTATTTGGTCCAATTGTTTCTTGATTAGCTTTATTGTCTTCTTGGGAACGCGGTCAACTATTAATACCCCATCGAGATGGTCAATTTCGTGCTGTAATACACGAGCCAGAAGTCCAACTGCCCCTAACTGGATTTTTTCACCATCTCTATTCAGCCCTTCTACTATCACTTCTTGCGAACGTTTTATTTCCAGACTAATTCCCGGCACGCTCAGGCATCCTTCCGACATAATGTGCCTTCCTTGACGCCAGACAATCCTGGGATTGACCAAGCTGGTTAACCCATCTCCCACATCAGCGACTATGACTCTTTTCAATATTCCCACTTGTGGTGCAGCCAGCCCTAAACCTTTATTCCTGTGCATTAACCTTGCCATATTGTCTATAAGTTTTCCGATGTCTTCGTTTATCTCTTTGACTTCTTGAGATTTTCTTCTCAAGACTTGATCCCCATATAATTTGATTGTTAGTGGAATCATAAGAACCCTACTCGTTTTTGGAAGATGACTTGAAGTTCACCGACATTTCTTGCACAGTCCATAGAAATGGAGTTGATGTGTACTTATTTTAAATTTATACTTCTTGGACAATACTTCTCCAATTTTTTTAAGCAATCTCTGTTCTTCAATAACGAAATCCGTACAGTCCATTACCTTCCCACATTTCATACAGAACAGATGGTGGTGGTATCTCCAATGCGGTCCATCTGAAATCTCGTATCGGCTCCAGCCGTCACCAAAGACTAATTTGCGAATGATTCCCATTTCTTCTATCAATTCTAAAGTGCGGTACACTGTAGTTAACCCGATTCCGGGATGGGTTCTGTGCACTGCTAAATAGATCTCCTCTGCACTCGGGTGTTTTGTACTCCGGTCCAAGAGCTCAATGACAGCATTTCGGGGAATAGTCGTCCTGTGTCCCCAAGCAGTAAGCTTGACGTGCCACCAAGGCCGTCCTTCTGTCATCGCACCGCTCCTGCATGAAACTGATAGCCGTTTTCATTTATCTTTTACATAAGTTCGCTTGCTTTGTCAACTATTTTTTTAAAAATCTCGACGTTGTCAAATTCACCTGAATTATTCAAAGAGCCGATTTAAGCAGAATGCTAACGAAACTTGTTCAAAAATCAGTGTTCTGCTGAGCTTATCATATGTTTTTATTTCAGTTTGTTCACCAATATGATAGACATCGCCATTTCTTTCCCATTGTCCCAAAATAAGAAGTGCGAAAAAAGGGGAGTAGTCCTCTCTCTACTCCCCCAATCCACAAACTATAGACAACCAAAGCGATCTTTTTGCCTATTCCTCCTAGGCAACAACCCGTAGTTGGCGTTTAAGGATAAACGGGACTATACAAAGACCAAACCTTCCCTGCCAATCACGCCAGCTGGTAATGATTTTCGGCTATAACGGTAGTGACAACCATTTTCATTTAGATTATATTAAAGCCGTTTTTATCCTGTCAAGTACATTTTTGTTGTGCTCTTTTAGGAGATTCCCTCGCAATTATACTTGACAAAAACTCCCTGTTGTGCTATCAATAAAGTTACCTTAGGGAGGATTTCTATGGAAAGATCCGACTCTAACAAGCTAGAGAACCTAAAGACGCTATTGAAAGAGATGGGATCTTGTGTTGTTGCCTTTTCTGGTGGTGTGGATAGTAGCTTTTTACTAAAGATAGCCTCAGAAGTATTGGGCACGGATAAAGTTTTGGCCGTATCTGCCAAATCTGAAACCTACCCTAAAGAAGAATTGGATTGTGCGAAAGATATTGCTGAGGAATTTGGGGTTGAACACCTGGTAATCGAATCTGAGGAATTAGAGATTCCCGAATTCGCTATGAACCCAACAAATCGGTGTTATTATTGTAAAAG
>Ga0315307_1001257_pt1 | contig 11337 bp, 12 predicted proteins | sample TDP2_MG_FD_203079 | JGI IMG/M metagenome (GOLD analysis project Ga0315307, IMG submission 203079) | Freshwater sediment microbial communities from Lake Towuti, South Sulawesi, Indonesia - TDP2 | ecosystem: Environmental > Aquatic > Freshwater > Lake > Sediment | place: Indonesia: South Sulawesi... | reverse complement strand
GGCGAATATGAGGAGATTCTTTGGTCGGATTCCTAGAAATGGCCTGAGCCTTGCTTGGGAACCTCGGCATCGGAGCTGGCATAACAATCCTGAAGTTGTGAGAAAGCTGTGTAGTGAACTCCGGCTCACTCATGTGGTGGACGTCCTCAAGAGAGAACCCCAGTCAACACAGGATATAAGTTACATAAGGCTTCACGGGTTACCTGCGGAGTTAAGCTACAAATACTCCTACACCGACGCAGATCTGAAACTTCTACTCCAGAAGGTAACAAGGCTAGACGCAGAGAAGACATATGTCCTATTCAATAATGTGACTATGGCGAAGGATTGCCTTCGTTTCAAAGAACTTCTTCAAGCAAGTGTCAGCCCATAGGGTAATCGCGTTTCCTCTCAAGGCATTATCCGTACCCCTGAATGATTATCTGATGCTTCATAGTAGAACGTCTTTTGGCAGGGGCACGTTGCTTTCCGTGAGCTTGTGATTCTCTATGGCGGCCAGGTACTTACATGCATAGAGGGTCTTCCCCAAGAACATGCTGCAGATCATGTTCACATCTTCAAAGGTTTCTATCGAAGTCCCTAACGCGATACTTTATTTCTATGATGCGTAACACTGAAAGCCAAATATCGAGCCTCCTTAGACAGCGGTGAGATCTCCAACGGTTGGACTACCCGATGTTGCCAAGCCTCCGATTCCTATCCGCATAAGGGACACGCTGAACTTCGCAAGGCTCGGCTTGGCACTAAGCGAAGGATCACAGATCCTTTGGCACATACGGCTCGAAGGAAGAGACCTTCTAGCTCTCTTCACTGCCTACATGTACTGGAATGGTGACCTCCCCCTTCTGGCGTATGTCAACTCTGATCAAAGACCAAAACCATTCCTCGCGTACAAGAGCGATTCACCAAAAGGTGAAGAAGTCGTTTTCTGTGATGATGTCGACGACACTAGGTACAAGTATGGATCCTTCATAGAAGTCAAGAAAATCCCCAAGACTTTTAGGGACTCTCTCAACGGGGAGTATCCATCTCCCGCTGAACCATTGCTCACTGAGGTTGAGAACCTGAACTCCATAGTCAGGATTCTTCTACCTCTTTCTTTCAGAGAAGGCACAGTATTTCCTCTTTGGCAATTCAAACGGAACGGAAAGTACATAGTAGGGACTTGCATCCCATTTGAACACTACTATGAAGCTGACGCGTTGCCTGTCTTCTTCTATGTGACCAGGGAGGAGCCTCTAAAGGCTCCATTCATCAAATATGCCGCCTCGCGCCCGGCCGGAGAGAAGTTGGAACTCTCCAACAACACCTCAGACGCTAAGTACTTCTACGTCAAGATAGTGGATGCAGAGGACCTGCCTATCGTTCCGAAAGAGAAGTCATTAATCACGTAGAAAACCTTGCGCGACACTGATCTAGCAACGGGTTTTCGAAAATCCGTTCGACTGCCATATGAAATAGGTATAGACTGTTCTGGCCCTATTCTGAAAGACGCATCATCCTAAGCGATGATAAATTGAAAACTAAGAGAAAGAATATTCGTCAGTCTGCATCAGATTTCCAAAGCTCTCTTTTAAGGAGGTCCCTGACAGCAGCTCTGATCGCTGCACTCCTATTCTGGTACATGCCGGCTTTCACAAGTTCGTCGAGACCCTCCAAGATAGCCTCTGGAAGCTTGACAGTTACTAGCTTCATGGAAGTGCCTCGCAGGATCGAGAAGTGAAAACAGGTTCCTGAGCGATAAGGCAGTTTGCAACGTATTTGTGAAAAAGCCACTGATCTGAACTGACTTCCAGACATGAAAACAACTTTCAGCGCCCGGACTTCAACTGGACGACCATAGAGAACCGAGATGCGTTTGGCTGCGCTGAATAGCGCTTGATCCAAATGCGGGAACTGACTGGATGTGGATATGATGTACTTTCGCACCGAGAAAGTGGCAGCGTGCTCTCGACACTGTCGATGGATCTCCTGTAGTTTGTGAGCGAGACTAGCATCGACAAAAGAGCAAGAATCAATCCGTGGGGGTAGTGCATTCAGAAGAATGAAGAAGCCTCCTCATGCAAACCGACCAAAGTAGGCGTCATGCATAACAGTTTTATGTGTCAGTTCAATCCTTTATTCTTCGAATGGAGGTATCGGCAATCGGAGGCGCCAAGAAGAAGAGCCTAGCCCAGATGGAAAAGTCGCAAGTTCAGCAAGATGCAACTCAACCTAAAAAAGGAAAAACAAAGCCTGCCTCAACTGAGAAGAGACTGAGAGCAGTGGAGTTGCAGGGAGTTGACGATTCCAAACTCATAGGCGAGATTGCGAAGATGGGTGCGATAACTCCTCACGCTGTGTCAACTCATTTCAATGTACGAATTGGAGCTGCCAAGGATATCCTCGAAGAGCTGGAGAGACGAAAAGCTCTTACCTCGGTGGGAGGCAACGCGAGAGTGAGGATATACCGAGCAGTCGCCGCCTAGAAACGCTGAAGAACTATTCTTGATCCCTGCCTCACTTTTCTGAACAGATCTAAGCCTTCGATGATTTTTCCGATCACATTGACGGGACTGTACGGTTGCGACTCTCCGTAGAAAACGCAGACCGCTGAACCGAGCGGCCAGTATGCTATCGTTCCCTTTTCCACCTTTGTCTTCTCCTTCTCGGTTCCAACCTTGACATTTGTTTCGAAGTAGATTTCTTCCTTCCAGACAGCTGCCCGGCCTTCTATGGGCATGGCTCTCATTAGGGCCTCTACCGTTCGAGGCGCTAGGAACCTAGCAAGCTCACCTATAGCCTCGCCAACCCCTTCGAGCACCAACCTTACTTTGAATCGGGAAAGGTCCCCCGACATCTCTAATCATGGGAACTATACCCAGCCTAGGATAGAAAAGACTGATTATGGCAAGCATTCTGTACAAGGTATAGCTTAGCTCATTGAGCCAAGGATTGGCAAGAGGCGAAGAATTGATCTCTGAGATCCTGGTTTTTCTTTCGGTCATCGCTGCCATTGCGACAATCGTCGCCGAGGCTCGAACCACGACTCGATTCGGAGTTGGATTTCTGGGATTATTCTCTTCGCTAGCTGTATATCTTCGTGGAGACAGCTTTCTCGGTTTGATCTTGCTTCTCACTTCAGCAATAGCTTTGCCAGGCATCCTTGCATCAAGACGTGACGATGCCCCTGAGACGACGAAAGGTTCTCTTTGGAGGCAGTTGCCTGTCCTGGTACTCTATCCGATAGCAGCTCTCGCGATAAGCTCCCTCTTGCACCTCCAGCCTATAGAAGTGGAGCTGGTTGCCTTTGCATCTGTCGGTCTAGCTTCTCTGACCACAGGAGATTCATCAATCAAGGTCCCTCTGGGCTTAATTGTGATATCACAAGCTGTTCTGGTAGCTGCTTGCCTTCGAAGCTATCCTATATGGCTGATGCTATCTCTGGAATTGTCTCGGCTTCTATTCGTCACATTTCCCCCCCGCCCAAAGGCAAAGCCAATGTCACAGCTTCTAAGCTAACTTCATATCCTCTTTGACCTACTCACTAACGAAGACACGATTCCGTCACAAGTGGAAACGTGTAGATTGTGATCCAAGATGCGGTCTCCAGAATCAACTAGGATCAAGACAGTGATCATGGGCGCGGCAGGAAGGGACTTCCACAACTTCAATGTCTGCTTCCGAGACAACAACCAATTTGAAGTAGTAGCTTTTACGGCTTCGCAGATTCCTGGAATAGAGAGGCGAGTCTACCCTGCAGAATTGGCTGGATCACTGTACAGAAATGGAATACCTATTCACTCAGAAGATGAATTGACACAATTGGTAGCTGAGTTCGATGTTGCGCAAGTCATTCTGGCTTACAGTGATCTCTCGTGCCTAGATGTAATGCACAAGGCCTCGATCGCCTTGGCTTCGGGGGCAGACTTTGTACTCCAGGGCCCTCGAAGCACTATGCTAAGGGCGAAAGTCCCCGTGGTATCAGTGTGTGCAGTAAGAACTGGAGCTGGCAAGAGCACCGTAGCCAGAAAGGTAAGCGACATACTTCGGAAATTCAAGCGAAAAGCCGTGGTTGTTCGTCATCCAATGCCTTACGGAGACCTTCGAGCTCAGGAGATCCAGCGGTTTGCGACCTATCAAGATCTTGACAGACAGAATTGCACAATAGAAGAACGCGAGGAGTACGAACCTCACATTGATAGGGGGAACGTCGTGTTCGCAGGAGTTGACTATGGGAAGATACTTTTGGCCGCCGAGAAAGAATGCGATGTAATCGTATGGGATGGCGGAAATAACGATATGCCGTTCTACAGGCCGGATCTTCACATGGTCGTGGCAGATCCCTTGAGACCTGGAGACGAGGTCGGCTACTATCCCGGGGAGGCTAACGTCAGAATGGCCGATGTGGTAGTTCTTAACAAGGTGGATTCCGCGTCTCGAGGCGCCGTTGAGGCAGTGAAAAAGAATGTGGGGCAATTGAACCCTCAAGCTATTATTGTTGAGACAGCGTCTTCGGTGATGGTTGATGACCCGAGTCTCATCAAGGACAAACGTGTCCTAGTAGTGGAGGACGGCCCGACGGTTACACATGGAGATATGGCCTACGGTGCGGGAATGATTGCTGCCAGAAAGTTGGGGGCGAGAGAAATTGTTGACCCTAGTCTGTTCGCTGTTGGATCGATTAGGGAGACTTTCGAGAAGTATCGCCAGCTTGAGTCAGTTCTACCCGCGATGGGCTACGGCGACCAACAGATCAAAGAGCTGGAACAGACAATCGCAAGAGTCGACTGTGACGCGGTCGTTGTGGCCACTCCGATAGATATACGAAGGATTATCAGGCTTGACAAGCCTGCCGTTAGGGTGAGCTACGAGATAGAAGAGAGATCAAGGCCAACCTTGGAAGAGATACTGCGAGACAAGCTTAAGCAATGGCCTTCTTGACCGTATCAGCAACGTACGAAACGTCTTCAGGAGTCATTGCTGGATGGACAGGTAGCGAGAATACCTGCCTGGCAGTCCTCTCTGTCTCAGGTAGCATTCCTCTCTTGCCCCCGGAGACCTCTCTGTACAAAGGAAGCAAGTGAACTGGAGTCTCGTAATAGATGCTGGCTTCAATATTCTTGTTACGCAGTCTCTCCACAATCTTGTTTCTCTTACCTGCGTTTGCGCCCCTCACACGAACTGTGTAGAGATACCATGCATGTCTCACACCTTCAGGTTCGGTGGGGGTTATCAGCTTCCCTGAGACTCCTATCTGTTCAGAAAGAACCCTTGCATTTTCTCGTCTTCTCTCTACGAACCCTGCAAGCTTCCTCAGTTGAACAACACCTAACGCTGCAGCTAGCTCTGTCATGTGATAGTTGTTGCCTACTCTGGAAACCCAGTACGGTCTCTCCTCCCCATGAGTTCTTATGATCTTGAGCACGTGCGCCAAATCATCATCATTCGTCGTCACCATGCCTCCCTCTCCCGTAGTCATATTCTTCGCTGAATAGAAGCTGAAGCACGCCATATCCCCAAGAGATCCTGTCTTTCTTTGTTTGTATGTGGCCGCATGTGCTTGAGCTGCATCCTCAATTACCGTCACCCCTTTTCTTCTACCAAGTTCCATGATCGGGTCCATGTCACAGGGGAGGCCGTAAAGGTGAACAGGTACAATCGCCTTTGTGTCTCTACTGATGGAGTTTTCAACGTTTTCCAGGGACATGCAGTACGTGTCGCCTTGAATATCAGCGAATGCAGGTCTTGCTCCGCATAGCAGAACCGGGGTGCCAGTCCCCGCGAAAGTAAAGGATGGGATAAGCACCTCATCGCCGTGTTTGACGTTGGCCGCGAGCAGAGCGCAGTGAAGAGCAGCGGTCCCAGTATTGACTGCGATTGCATGCTTTACTTCTACAAACTTTGCGAATTCCCGTTCAAACTCCAGAACCTTTGGACCTGATCCGCTTTTGTCTGTGAGAATCCCGCTCTTTAGAACGGAAGTGGCCGCTTCGATCTCCTCCTTTCCTGTTAGCGGCTGGTTTATTCTGATCAGGTCTCTCAATTTTCCTGCGTCCTTATTCTCCCACTCATGTGCCAATTGTGTCTAAAAGGGTTTCTAGCCTCTACTACTGGAGGATCAAAAGCCGTCTTTGGTAATGGTCAGTTCGATGTCGTTCTGCAAGCGGCTGTAAAGCTTCTCCGGCCCAAAGGGCTCTCTGGATCGAGAGAAAGCTTGAAGACGAATTCCACGTTGATGTTCGACGATAGGACGACTAAAGAATATGGTGTGAGAATCAGATACGCTTAAGAAAGCCAGCCAAGGCATCTGCGCGCTAGAGAGGAGATCGTGCGATATGGAGCAGCCGACGGTGCTTATGATTCCTCTATCGACTAAGATGCACATGGACAGGTCCGTCGAACCAGCCAATCTTGCGAGAGAGTTACTTGAGAAGTCAGGACTCAAAGTATTCGGCAGAAAGTCTCCTGCGTCCAAGGTCGACGAGGTTCCCCGTTTCCCCTCAGAAGAATATGACGCAGTGGTCGTATTCCTAGCCAGTGGAGGAACCTCAGAACTTGCCGCAAAGATAGTAGCAGGAAATGCCTATTTCATCTGGGCGTATGATGAAGTCAACAGTCTGTCCTCAGCCTTGAGCGTCAGAGAGAGGCTCAACGGGATTGAGGCGTGGCGAGGGGAAATTGCTTACAATAGTTTGGATGAGGCACCTCCTAGCATAATAGGTCAGGCGAGAGCCTCACGAGTCGTCAAGTCAATGAAAGATCTGAGGATCGGCCTCATAGGAGACGAAGAATACTTCGACGACAAGGCAGATGAATCAAAGGCCCTGTCCGGCCTCTTAGGCGTGGAAGTTGTCAAGATTGCCATCGGTGATCTGATATCAGAGTTCAGAAGCCAAGACGATGATCAAGCCTCAAAGGTAGTGGATGAGAAATTCTCTGGCGCGTCTGTAATGGAGCCTAGCAGGAAAGACCTTCAGAGATCAGGCAAGATGTATCTTGCCTTTAAGTCCTTGGCCACTAGGAACAAAGTTGATGCAATTTCTCTTGACTGCTTTCGACTTATCAAGAGAACTGGAACCTCCGCATGTTTGGCATTTTCGCTTCTGATCGATGAGGGAAAGATCTCAGTATGCGAGGGAGATCTTCGATCTTCGGCATTGATGATGATCTTTAGAGAGCTTGCTGGACCAAGCTGGCTTGGAAACTTGGTGCAAGTGGATCGAAGCCTCAATACAATAACCCTTGCACACTGCACAGCTCCCTCATCGCTTGCGGAAGCAGGTGGAAAAATCATCCTTCGAAGTCACTTTGAATCAGGCGAGGGCGTTTCGCTTGATGTTCCACTAAAGCGGTTGCCAGTGACGGTCGCAAATCTTCAGTTCAAACCGCTTCAAATGGTCATTGCAAGAGGGGAATTGTTGGAATCTCAGATCGGTAAATTCTCGCTATGCCGAACTCAAGCCAAGATCAAACTCGGAGGAAACGTTGACCGCCTCCTTCAATTCACTGGGAACCATCATGTTGTGGCCTACGGTGACTGGGCCGAGACGCTTCTCAGAATAGCGAAAAAGCTGAACATGTCGCTCATAGAGGTCTAGCTGAGATCATTTCCGAGAACATTATCAAGTTCTCCTACGATTTTCGCTAGAACGTTTCGATTCAAGGCTTTGCAGTAAACCTTATATTGGGTCTGTCGAGTCTGTTGGGTAACTTCGCTCAGATAGAGGTCCATCTTATTGGCTCACGCAAGGTTGCGTTTGCTGTCTCTTCGAGCAGACAGGTGAAGGTTCGCTGTGAGTTCGAAGAGAGACAAGATCACTGGATTGATAGGCCCGAGAAAGCTTACTCGATTTGAGAGAGCGAGGATAGTCGGCGCGAGAGCGCTTCAGATATCGATGGGGGCTCCGGTTCTCATGGATGTATCACAATCCTCGAAGTCGCCTATCGATATTGCTCTCATGGAACTGGAGCAGGGAGTTCTTCCCATAAGCATCAGACGAACTCTCCCTGACGGTGAAAGTCAGAACATACCTCTTAAGGTCCTTTTAGAAGGTGAGTCGAGAAGATAGCATTCTCTCGAGTTTCTTCACGAATGGTTTTGGAAATGAGTGAGCTGAAGTACTGGGCTGTTGCCTTCGCAGTCATGTCGATCAGTTCTTTAATGGTTGCTTCGATTAGACTTTTTCGCTCACCTTTCTTTGTTGTCGAATTCGAGCTCTGCATCTTCTATCTTCCAACGTTGATTTTGGGCCTAATCTGTCTGCGCCTCATGAAAGCAGGTGCTCGTTCCCGATTCTGACTCGTCTAAGATGCTTTAGAGCCGTGTCGCGACAGCGCAGAGCTTGTTCTTTGGATGTCACAGGAAGATCACTCATCACGTACCGAGGAGAGAAAGCCAGTAAGGAATAGGGAATTCTATCATCAATGCCTGATATGAATTCAGCTATGCAGGCTACCTCCTGTTCATTCACATATCCAGGAATGAGCAAGGTACTAGCAGTCAATACCGGTAGATTCTGGCGTGCTTCAAAATACTTCCTTCCTGCTCGATCAAAATTCCTCAGTGACTGGGTGTTCGAAACTCCGCAAATACCCCGAGCCAGTCCCTCATCCCAAAACTTGATGTCGAACTTCATATTGCCCCCGGTTTGAAGCGAAAGCTCCATGGCCTGGTCGAGGAAGCTGGAGTTCATGTAGCCGTTCGTTTCCCAGCAGACTCTCAGGATGCGATGTTCATCATCTGCCTTGATCAGAGCCAGTTTGCTTGTTTCCAACGCGTGAGGCATCTGCGGAGATGGATCTCCTCCGAAGAAGCATATGCAGGAAACAGACTTGGTCGCTTTCTCTGCTAAGGCGGCAGAGCTCACATGAGGGACGTCGCTGATCGCAAGCCTCCTGTAGTGCCAGTTCTGGCAGAAGAGGCAATCGAATGAGCAGGAGCCATAGAAAACTGCCAAGTTGTCGTGGCCTTTCTCAGGTTCCTCGTGGGAATATGAGTACTTCGGGAACCCGCTACCGGTGCATCCGGGACAGAACCACCACGCTACGCAGTTTGTTGGAAGGCCATCATAATACCATTCAAGAATTCCACAATCGGGCGTTCCCCCTCTCCTTCGAATCGTTCCCTCTGAATTCAGCACCAGACCGCAATAGCCCATGCCTGCATTCGGGATCTTGCAGTTGTTTGCGCATACTCCGCACATTAGGCCCTCGCTAGGCGGAAATGCAGGCAGACCGAACTTGGCGCGACTCTCTTCGTGAGTTCTGTTGGTGACCGCTAACGCTTCGTCGGTTCTATTCGAGAGGCAGTTCGAACATACTCCTAGACCTGACGATATATAGGGGCTTGATTCGCCGCAGATCTGGCACTTGCCCAACCGCAATCCCGAGCTCATGATAGGAGTCCGACATCTTTCAACAGTTCGGTCCTTTCCTGCTTCCCTCTCCACAAAAACCATTATGGCGAACTTAGGATATCTACTCGTTCGGCGTGGAGAGGCATCGTGGAAGGGAAGAAGCAGTCTGCTCGAGATCGCTGGTCAGATATTGCCTCTCTCAATGGTGTATGTAGCGTACTTGCCAGACACGAGGCCTTGGCGATATTTGGCACCGCCCTCGCCCTCTACTCATTCTTCGCGTCCTGCTCATTTAATGAAGGAGATTCGTTCAATTTTGCACAATCACTGCTGAACTTCGATCTTGTGAGAGAGCAACCTCACGCTCCTGGTTATCCTCTCTACGTCTTCCTTGGACGCACTCTTTTCTTACTCACAGGGAACCAGCTTGCGGCTCTCAGGTGGATCAGCATTGTCAGCGGAGCTTTGACACTGGTTCCTTTGTATTTCTTGGCGAGGAGCATGTACAATAGGGGAACAGCAGTTTCCGCATGCCTCATACTAATGGTGCTCCCAGGCTTCTGGCTGCCGAGCGAGAAAGCAACGACTGATGCTCTCTCGACTTTTCTTCTTACTCTTGGCATAGCTCTTCTGTACTTTGGAATGAAGGGGCATGGTCGAGCAATACCGGTATCCTACATGGTGTATGCTCTCGCAGTCGGTGTGAGGCCTACCAACCTCGCGTTCGTACCGCTTTGGCTCTTCGCAACAGTGAAAGCGAGGCACTCCACGAAGATAGTTTTTTCAGGCTTAGCATTTGTCGGAACGATCTTGGCGTGGCTTGTTCCTGTGGTCTGGGTAATGCGCTGGGACAGATTCCTGTTAGCAATGAGGTATATGTATGTTGGAACTGCGAGCACCGACTTCGTATTTGCAAGACCGTTGGGATTGGATCCCTACGAGAGGATGTCCTTTGTACTTGCCTCAATCTTCACTTTTGGGTTCGGCGGGATGCTCCCTTCATTGCCGGGCCTAAGGTTTCCATTCACCTCAACGAGCATCCCTGTCTACTACCTGTTTCATGACTTCATCTGGCTTGGCGCGATACTCTGCTCTTTCCTCAACTTCAAGAAGCTTGCTGAGAAGACCTTTACGTTTCTTTGGGTTGTACCGCACTTCATGTTTGTATATCTCTTTGGCTCGCCGATCCATCACCGATACTTTCTTCCGATCTTCCCACCTCTGATATTGCTTATTGTTTCTTCGATAGGGAGCGCGTTGAAAGAGAGCGGGCACTGGTTCAGACTTTCGGCCAAGACTGAAAGTATTGTGCGTAATGGCGTCTATGTTCTACTTATTCTCACTCTTGTAGCACATGCGAATCCTTTGGCGGCGAAGCTCCACACGGAGCCGTCACCTGTGACTCAACTTGTAACGTACGTTAAGGCCAACTACGACTCAAATGACACAACGATTCTTGTGTTTCATGAATACGGCGCCTTTCAGATGTATGCTCCAGAGTTTCGGTGTTATCACTCACGGAAGCAGATTACGGAGAATCTTCGCTCACTGGAAAGGCAACCGACGGGTCGTAGGACGTTGCTGATTACAAGCACCGCCTACGAATACTTAGTAGGCCATTCTCTCCTGTTGCGACTTGAAGTCACGAAAATAGCTGAGTTCTACTTGGACCCACGAGCTGAGATCGAGGATCATAGGGTTGCTTTGTACGTAGTGCGGGCTGCGCAGGTATCCCATGGTAGAGCCTAGCCACTAACAGAAGTGACACAGCTCAGATCACATAAACATGAGCGAGGCGTTAAGGACGAGGCCCAAGCAATACTACGATAGGGTTGCGAAGAACTACTCTAGGATGATCACCCAAGGAATCGGGGGAGTGATGAAGAAACGAGAGAAGAACTCCTTGATGCACCTCCTTTCTCCCGGAAGAGGCGAGAGAGTGCTCGATGTGGGCTGTGGCTCTGGCTTCTACGCACGTCTCATCAGGAGCCAAGGCGCG
>Ga0315307_1001256_pt1 | contig 11337 bp, 14 predicted proteins | sample TDP2_MG_FD_203079 | JGI IMG/M metagenome (GOLD analysis project Ga0315307, IMG submission 203079) | Freshwater sediment microbial communities from Lake Towuti, South Sulawesi, Indonesia - TDP2 | ecosystem: Environmental > Aquatic > Freshwater > Lake > Sediment | place: Indonesia: South Sulawesi... | reverse complement strand
CAACTCCCACCGAGGGATGGGCAAGCACATTCGGATGGTTTCAGAACATACCTGCCGCCGTCCATTGTCGTTGAAGCTCTCTATCGATGTTTCGAAGTGGACTCGGGCAACTGGCGAGAGGTCGATGGGCATAGTCCTTGCAACTAGGCGATAATTGAACCGCCCGCCTACGATTTCATCGATCGCCGTCTTCAGAAACTTCCGGACCTGTCTATCGAATTCTTGGTTCGGTTTAAGTGGCGCGATATCTCGTCCACCGACTTCGACGCGCAGGTTGCAGAACATGTCCTCGACCAAGAGCTGCGCGAGCGTTTTGTGATCGAGATCCCGTTCACCTGAACTCCATGGGATTCGGACAGCGAGAATATCTGGCGTATATTTGAAGCCGCCCAGCTCACCAGCGGTCGCGTGCTGAAACGCCAGCAGGGTGCTCTGCGCAAGGTTCGCGGCATAGCGATCATCTATAGCGTTTGGCTCCGTGGGACTTGCCTTAATCAAGAGCGAACATGCGAGCGCCACCATGAGCGCAAATAACAGCATGTCTATCACATAGGCCTGACCACATTTGTCCATGAGCTACCTCCAAACGGTCACGATCAGCTCACCTAGGGGCTTCGATGCCTGTGTTTGGGCTATCGCCACGGGGAGGCTCACCGAACACGGGGGCGAAAAGTACTGACTGATCATGTTGGGTTTGGGCCCGTGAGCTAGGGCGAGTTTGCCGTCGAGCGTCCGAACCTCCACGCGCAATCCAATGCCCTGCCTAGCGAGCAACTGGGAATAAATTTGGAGTTCCCGCTCAGATGTCACCGGATTGATGAGCCCGGGACACGCGCCGTTTTCATGATTGGCAAGCACATCATTCCTTAGCTGGTCCGCGATGTCGAGTGCTAAGTCGAAACCTTCGTACATGCTTTTGCGCTCCGCGTACGTGTGGTAGGAATGCGCTAGCGCGGCGATGAGCAATGCAGTCAAGCCGACGACGATGACCGTTGCAAAGAGATCCTCGCCTACTGAGAGCTGCTCCATTAGACCAACTCCAGGTAAATCTCATCGACCTTCGTCAAACGGACGGACGTCGGGTCATCGCAACTCAGCCCAAATCCCCCGCCGTTAAGTTTGTTCCTCAACATGACCACGCGCTCGATGCGACTTCGTCCATCTACGACCACGCGGACGACCTGCATGCCATCGTACGTGCCGATGATATCGACCCCAAATTGTCGCCCAACTGAGGGCAACTCGCGCGTGATCCGTACCTCGCCCGGCATGCCGTCGATAGCCCGAATCGCTTGCGCGATGGTGTCGGCAACTTCCGCGAGTTCATCTCGCTCAGCAGTGCACTCAAAGCTCGATGACATCGCGAGCGCGGCGCCGACCAATGCTATTGCTGCAAGGGCCATCCCGACCTTGCAGGCGAGGAAGTCTATAAACAGGCCACGCCCATCCATCGCTAGAGCCCCCGCAGCTCGAGGAGGTACTCACCTCGACTATTGCGTTGGAGTTCGATCTCGTACCACCCATTGACGATTTCCCAAGCTTCATGGCCGTCGACGAGGACCGGCAGGGGTAGGACTTCGCTCCTCCGGATCTCATTTCTGACCACGAGCTGCAGGAGCTTTCCTTCGACGATTATTCTGCCTGCGGGGAGGTCGAGCTCGATTTGCTGGATGTTGCCCTCGCCTCCAGCGCAGACGATCCTCGCCCGCTCCACGAAGGCATTGAAATCATCGACGGCTTGCTGCAGCTCTGAGATTCTTTGCACACCCGCTAGACATCTGACGCCGATTCCCAACGTGCAGGCGCCCAGAACGGTGCCAAGCAGGAGCACTATAGGTAAAGTCTCGATGCCCTTGGCTTCGCGCTGCAGTCCCACGGTATCACCGCCGGGAAGCTGTGACCGCCGCTTCCCCTTCCCAAGGGATGTACCCATTTCGCGTGACCCGCACGGTGGTGACGACGTAGCCAGCGCCTTCCATGGGCACCGTAAAACTGTACTGATTCGAGTCCTCGCTGCATGTGTGTGCCTTCATCCCGCCAGGATATTTGACGACGATGGTGGCTCCGCCTAGGGCACCGCCACTCTGAGCATCGAAAACTTTGACCGATAGGTTATCGCTGGTGGTGCGAGGGAAAGTCACCTTCATGTCCTTCAATATCGTCCGTTCGGCTGTGCCGACGAACTGCATCAGTATACCCATCGCCATCGTGCCTATCACGAGCGCCATCACGAGCTTTATCGGTACGCCCATGAGCTGGCCTTTTTCATCCATAGCCTCCCGCCGCGCCATTGGCTGGAGGTGGTTTATAAAGGGAAAATTGAGCGGGTCGGGGTTAGCGCTTCAAAATCTTAAACATCCGCTGTGCGTTCTCCAACATCGAATTGTCGTTATTGATTCCTTAAAAAAAAAGCCCTGACAAACATAGTTAAATTTCTTGAGCCAAATTTAAAGTGAGAGCATGAAAGCTCGAGCCCACGTCTACGTCAGCGGCATGGTCCAGGGCGTGTTTTTCCGCTACGAGACCCAAGCCCTAGCCGAAGAAATTGGCGTCAGGGGTTGGGTTCGAAACACACCAGATGGCAAGGTCGAGGCGGTCTTCGAGGGCGAGAGGGAAAAGGTAGAGCAGATGTTGGATTTCTGCAGGAAGGGGCCACCCGGAGCAAGGGTGATCGACGTCGAGGTCAAGTGGGAGCCGTACAAAGGCGAGTTCTCAACCTTCAACATCCGCTATGGGTGATGGTGTGCCGACGAAATCTTTGGCCGAAATAATGGAGGAGATGAGGCGGAGGTACCAGCGGAGCAAGAAAGAAAGGGAAGGCTGGCGGATGCTCGCAGGGACGGACTCCAGGGGATACAGCGACCTATTTTTCTATGGGCCAAAAGCCGGGCTATGGCAGATCAAGGGCGATCTGAAGAGCCCATACGAGCTGGTGGGAGCTGGCGCCAAAGTTGTGGCTAGGCGGGTCGACGATGAGATCCGCGAACTCATGGAGCAAGGGCGGCCACTCCCGTTCGGCTTGCTATCGCCGCACCCTGAGCACAAGGATCGCGTCATAATCGCCACGGGCATGGGGAGGTACTCTGAGTCCACGGAGCGCCTAAAGGAGCTCCTCTCAGGTGAAGAACGCGAGGTTGACATCGAACTTCAAAGAAAGCTCAATAGGCTGCGCCGTGAGCTCGGGCTCGACTTGGGGTATGGGTAGTTTAGGTTCCTGTGGATCAAGTGGGGTTGGGATTCGTGGCGGTGGCCTCAGCTATTTTACCTAAAGCTGGAACCTCGATCTTGATCAACTCCTCCTTCAACTTCTCCACGAACTCGTAGGGTATCCTCACAGCCCCGACTGGCACCTCCCTGCCGTGGGCGTCTGACCCCCCGACGATGAGGAGGTCGTATTTCTTCGCCAGCTCTTCGAAATGCCTTGTAGCTGCAGCGTCGTGCCTGCTGTGGTAGGCCTCGATAGCCTGCAGCCCCTTGTCCACGAGTTCCGGAAGCACCTCATCTGTCCTAGCGAACATGGGGTGGGCGAGTGCGGATATCCCCCCAACCCTTCGAATCATCCTTATCGCTTCAGCTGGCGAGAGTGGGTACTTCTTCACGTAGGCCGGCCTGCTGATGCCTAGGTATTTCTCGAATGCCTCCTGCACCGTTCGAACGTAGTTCCTGTCGAGCATGGCCTGTGCGATGTGGGGCCTCCCTACCGCCCCTCCAGCTATGACGATAACGGTGTTATAGGAGATGTTTATGTTGAGTTCCCTGAGCCTTTCCAAGATCCTCTTGGCCCGATCGACCCTAGCCTCTTGAATTGTGAAGAGTTTATCCCGGAGCCATTTATCGTGCCAATCGATGAAGTAGCCCAGGATGTGGAGTTCCTGACCCTCAAACTCAGAGCTCAGCTCCACGCCTGGGATCACCTCGACTCCGTATTTCTTGCCCGCCCATATCGCGGCCTCTATCCCGCTCACGGAGTCATGGTCGGCTATGGATATCGCGGCGAGGCCAGCGATATTGGCCTGTTCCACGGCCTCCTCGGGCGAGAGCCAACCATCGGATACACTGGTATGAATGTGAAGGTCTGCAAATCTCGATTTCACTCCTCGGCCCATTTTTCCTGCCCTCCTGTGACAATTTTTGAATCAAGCTGCTAAATTAATTTGTCATGTTTGGGTGTTTTGCATGTTCTAGTGTTTTACACATAGACAGAAGGAAATGCAATTTTTCTTGGAATTTAGATTTTTATCCAAAAAAAGGAGTCCAAATCATCCTTTTCACAAAAAACGATGGTGCGGCCGCCGGGATTCGAACCCGGGCTACCGCCTTCGCCCTTTCGAGTGGCAGGGCAGTGTCATAACCAAGCTAGACTACGGCCGCACAAGTGGAATTTGCGGGCATGGTAAATTAAAGTTTTGTCCACATTAGCCAATTATGGCGGCGAGCAATTGTCCGCTCACGAGGGCACTGATGGTGAAGACAGCGACAGCTATTGGAAGTCCTCGGGCGATCATGACTCGTTTCGAAAGCCGATCATCCCCGAACTCGATTTCCGCCGCGTAAGATATCAGGATCACGACGAGGGCCACCACGTAAAGCCCAAGCGCGAGGAGGAAGGCAGCCGGGGAGGTTGAAGCACCGGCTTTCAAGAAGGACACTACACCCGGCTTCGAGGAAAGCACTCCCTGTAGGCGCGAGGTGACCGCAGCTATGAGGGGGGCGAAGAAGAGTGCCACCGAGCGCATCGATGTCACGACTTCCCCCAGCGACTTCCGGATATCCTCTTCGACATGTTTCAGCCCATTCAGATGATCCGACATCCGAAGGATCGCGTCCCCTGCAGCCTTGGTGCTCCGCTCGACGATGTCCACTAACATGCGCAACGTGTCGTGAATGGTCCCGGAATACACATGTTTCAATGCCCCCTGCTCGGCATCGAACAGCGCCGCTCGTAGTCCCATGCCCCCAAGTTTGATGTTGTTCGACGCACGGAGGAACACATCTGCGATCCGGGTCCCCCGCATGGCAATGGCGACGCGCTCAAATGCTCCCTCTGCTGGGCGCCCTTCGGTTATCTGATTGCCGAGCTGCACCAACGAGTCGCAGAATTCATCCTCCATTTGCTTGACGGAATTGCGAATTTCGTAAGCTCTGGTGGTGGTGAAGTGAAGGTATGTGACGATGCTCAAAGTTATGCCCCAAAGTACCGAGAACGAGCAAATGGTGTCCGGAACTTTTGGTCCAAGCCCTCGAATGATCGCCGGACTGGCCGCTGCGAGCCCGATCGCTCCCGCCAATATCGCCGCCCGAATGCGATTTACTTCGTTTGGCACCTCGGGAGGCAGAAATGCCGCAGGCCTCTTCGCCAGTGCCCACCTGCTCAGCCACCAAACCGCGATGGGGAGGGCAACGCAGTAGATGATGAAAATTTGCCACGTGCTCGCGCAGATCCCGATAGCCGAAAGCACGGGCAGCACCGCAACTAGGACGAGCGGCAGGAGCACTCCGATGCTGTAGATCATGAAGGTAGGGAGGTGGAGTCCAGCCGCGAACCCCTGCATTCGCTCACGCATGCCCTGCAGGCTAATATCTAGGGCCATGTCGAGGACGCTCAAGCGGCGCACATTGGAGCGCTCGAGTACAGAGCTCCTGATGAGGTGGAGCGAGCGCTTCAGATCGTCGCACCATTTCCCCCAAAAATCCGCAAATTTAAGCAGTGCCTCGTCCACGCTCATGTGTACGCGCAGGCCGGCGTTCCAGAGCTGTTTTCGTAGGCCCCTTCCCAACGGCCCTTGAAGATTTTCGGCGGCGAATTGGGCAGCCCTCTCCAAGTTCGGCCTCACCTTCATCGCCATTACCATGTAGCTGACGAGCATCGGCGCCTCGCCCATGCCCAAAAACCGCTCCCGCTCCGCCCGCCACCTCGGATACCAACCCACGGATACGTACGCGAACATGGGCAGGACGGCTGCAAGCGCCAGGAGTAAAGGTGAGCCGCCTAGGAGCATGCCGGCAACCGCGATGATAAAAATAAATACGGCGGCAGAGATCGCGAGCGCGACCACCTCCTCGGGTTGAACTGCAATCCCTATGAATTCTAAATTTTCACGGAGCTCATTGGGTGCGCGCTGGAGATTTTTAAACATCGAGAACCTGCCGGCGACATGGCAAAACTTCACGTATAACTTATCCAACGGGGTCATTTCTTGGCGACGATGGATAAGCGACAAGCCACGTCACCTAGGAATTTCCTCTTTTAGCCAATCCTGCCAGCGCCGAAAGGTCCCGTGATAATCGACGGTCTTACGGAGCTGCAGCTGTTCTTCAAGTAGCTGATGGAGGGCATTGTTTGATCGGATGACGAACTCAGCTTCAAGCAAATTGGGGATGCCGAGTTCAGCCGATGCTTTAACGAGGACCCATTGGACGCGGGCGCGCAACTCTAAGTTACGCATCACCTCGGCCTGCTTTACCCCCCACTTCCGCGCGATCGCTGGCATGAGCTGCGAGGGTCCCCTGAGTCTTTTTGTGGGTTTGAGTTGGTCATCACGTTGGTCGTAAATCATTAGGTCTGCGAAACCGCCCCTGACCATTGGATCGACTTTCCAGTCCTTGCCGACCTCGGTGATCTGTACGACCCTCCGGACGCGGCTGACGCTGCCCCCGGGCCTAATTGGGGCTGCCACGATGATCGCGTCGGTTGCCTTGAAAGATGTGGGCGGGATGCCGAGATCGTAAACTACGCGGTCGAAGACATCCCTCGTGGTCGCGCCGTGGATCGTCCCCATCACGGAGTTGCCTGCAGCACCGATGCGCATGGCTTCGTACAGTGCTTTGGCCTCCACCCCACGCACCTCGCCGATGACGAGCACAGATTCGCCGAGCCGAAGCGCCGCGCGCAGCGCATCCTCAGCCTTTAATTCAGTTTCGGACCCTGCAACAGCTGACTGCACGTGGAGGCCCTGAATTTTGAAGCCTAGGGCCTGAAGTTTGGCAATCGGGAGCTCCAACGTATCCTCGATCGATATGATGCGAAATTTCTGAGGGATCTCAAGCATAAGCGAACCCAATAATGACGTCTTGCCCGCACCCCGGCTGCCGGCTATCAACATTGAAGCTTGAGAGTCGACGAGTAAACTCAGCAGGCCAGCGGCTTCGGGCGTGAGGAACCGATTGCGCACGAATTGAGGGAGGGTCCAAGGTGTTGTCTTGTGCCTGCGCAACGCGAAAGCTACACCCTCAGGACTCAGCGGACGCCCTATGGCAGCCACCCTTGCGCCGAATTCCGGCAAGTTCAGGTCGAGGACAGGGTCGGCCTCGGAAAAGGGTCGCCCGCTGATCGCCCGAAACCTCGAGCTAAGAGATTCCGCGTCCTCCTGTGTCAGGTAGACGTTGGTCAAGCACTCCTCGTGATCGCCATGGTAAAGGTGTACAGGGTATTTACCAAGGGGGGCGTCGATGTAGATGTCCTGAACTCGGGCGTCGGAGAGCATGGTCTCCAGCGCCCCCAGCCCGACGCTGAATTTGGCTAAGCATCCGGCGAGCGTTTCGATATTTTCCTTGGTGGTATCCAGCTTACCATCCACAGCCAGCTTCGTCATCAGCCTGGCGCTCAGGCGCCTGATCCGCTCCCGGGCGTACGATAGGTCTGAAAGATCCATGTCCTCAGAGCCACGGTTTAACAGCAATTCGCGAGCCCTGTTGAGCAACGTCAAGTGCTCCGGGGGCAACCTGTACTCATGCAGGATGAGGAAATAGAGGTGCTGCAACCCATTGGGCAGGCGGTAGATGCGGACCTCGCTTCCCTCGAGGTTGTAGGCATCGACGAGTTTGGCCCCGGCAGGTGGTTCCATCGCGATCCTCGATGTGGAGAAGCGTGGCTTGATGAGGGGCGTTATCAATTCAGCATACCCCTTTCGGCCCCGCTTCCCGCCGCTCACGAGCTTCACATGCCCGAGGGCTTCGAGAGTCGGTTCTAAGGCCTGTTTGAGAAAATATCCTCGGCACTTTTTGCATTTTTCAGCCCCGCGCTTTGCCCGCGCTCGAACATCCGCCGATAATAACATCATGTCATTGTACGCTTTCCAAGGGTGTCCGGGCAGCTCTTCGATTATGCCCTCGACGAGCTGCTTCCGCTCCGCCTCGCAGCGCCCGCAGTCACCCGTCACTAGGAATTTGAGCGGCCAGTAGCGACATTCTTCATATGCGCGCGCAAGTTCCTTGAGCACCTCCAAGCTCGAGCCGCGGTATTCGCGCTCGTAGAGGAGATCGGCTAGGACCACGGCATCGACCGCGGGGTCCTCGGCTAAGCTCTTGATGACTTCGCGCATGCAGGCCTCTGATTGCTCAATTGAGGCCCCATATTTGCAGCCGTTGCACTTGAATTTCAGCATCCGCTCTCGGCCGATCAAAATCGATGTGGACTCGCAGCTCATGGCCCTCCCTCTACTTGAAATTCTTCGCAGGTGGCGCGCGATGATGCGTTCGAGTTTTTCCGGCTGCGGCGATGTGTTCAGTTAGGACCTCAAGTCTTGAGTTCAACATGCTCAGTTGATCAGTCGCGGAGGTTAGCCGAGCATCCAGTTTGCGATTCGTCCTCGTGAGCTCCGAAAGGTGTTCCTCGAGGACGGACATCCTATGCTCAAGAGTGGTCAATCGTTGGTTGAACAGGCGAACGGCATCCCGCAACCTCGCGACCCACTTGCCTTGCTCCGCCAAGATCGCCCGCCCGTTTGCCTTTTTAAGCATCGCCGATCACCCGCCTTATTTCATGTAGCTCGGAGAGGTAGGCGGAGATCCGTGAGATCTGTTCGATGATCGCTGGGTCCTTGGGCTTAGACCGGCCATTTTGGGCGAGGTGGGCCGTCAGCATGACGAAGGTGCGTTCGCTTATCGCGTTGTCCTCGTGCAACACCTTTAGCAACCTTTCCAAATCAACGCTTGGCCTCGCACTCGCCCGTGAGCTCGGCTTAAACGAGTTTGCATTTGCGACCAAGAATTCTCGCAGCGCCAGGAGCTCGTCTTTGAGCCTGATCAAGTCGCGCCGGGCGAAGCGGGCCCAGTCGCCGCGGAGCCTCTTGTCCTTCTGAAGATTGAGCACGGATTGGGTAAGTTGGCCAGCCGCGCGGTCGACTGCGGCAAAGAGCTGGTTTAGGCCATCGCGTTGGCCGGCGTCCGGCTCAATTGCATCTTTAAATTCTTCGATGGCTTTGCATATCGCCTCGCCGCGCTTGCCCGCCGCCGAAAAGTTGGAGGGTGAAAGCGTGACCAGCCCATCGATTTCCTTTAAAAGGCCCTCAAGCGCCGGTTCATGGGACATCGTGACCGCCCAACATGTCGAGTTGTTCGCTTATTTTCTGCAGCCTCCGCTCATAACTCGGCTTGAGTTCGGGCTTCGCCCGCAGCAGGCGCACCAATTCGCCGCGAAGGGTACTCAGCAGATCGAGCTCGACGAGGCGCAGCAGCTTAGGGAGAGACGGTTTCCTGTTGCAAGGCTGGCGGGAGCGCTCTAGCCAGAATAAACTAGCGTGCCAGCTGATGGCGAGCGCAACGACAAACAGGACGGAGTTCAATTGCCCTCTAAAGCTTGGGGTGAAGGTCGCTTAAAAGGGGGAAAATATTCCTCAGGAACTATGGTCTGAACCCAACTCATCGCGTAAGTTCCTCGATCCGCTCACGTATTTTGTCCATGTCGTCCTCAAAGCCGAAGTAGCCTGCGAACCTCCTCGATGTCCGAAGGACGCGGGTGCGACCGAAGGGTCTGGACTCAACAAATCCGAGCGCCGCGAGCTGCCTCACGTGCTCGTAGACGCGGCCTCCCCGCAACTCGGCCAGCCTCGCCTGATAGATGGGTTGTTTGTACGCCACCAAGGCGAGGGTCTTGAGGGCCCCCCTCGAGAGCTTGGCCTTCGGCACGATTCCCTCGAGCTTCGGCATGTACTCCTCCCGCAGATGGAGTGCAAAGGTATCCTTGGCGGTTTCAGATAGAACAAGGGGGCCCCCGCGCTTGCCATAATCAGCCACGAGGGCATCGATGAGCCTGCGCGCATAAGTTTCGGATGAGGTGCCGAGCAGGCCACGGATCTCACCCAAGGTAAGGGGGTGATCGGCCGCGTAGAGGGCCGCCTCGATGACTGCCCGGTCTTCCTTCAGCCCCATGTTAACCACCCGGCGGCTTCAGCAGGGAGATGGATATCTCGCCAAATGGCTCGTCCTGCTGTATCGCTACCTTCCCCTGCATGCTCAGGAATAGCACCAAAAGTAAGGTCCGCGCCACCCCGATCCTCGTCCGCTCGGTGACGAGCTCCATCAATGTGACGGCGCGCCCTTCAGCAGCCATCTCAGCTATTCGCCTGTGCAACTTTTCCAGGTATTTTTCGACGTTGATGTGATATTCGCTCAACAACCGCATCACTTTCTCCAGACCTTTCCTGGATGGCCGCGCGTGGACGGGGACTTCCCTCATGGCATCCTGCAGCGCGCCCATTAGGTCCACGAGCGTGATCTTCCGCGCGCCCCGCTGTATCATCATGATGGGACCAAGTTCCGGTAAGGTCAAATCGAGGGCTTCATCGAGTTCCTCCTCAACTTCCTGCCCCTTACCGTTGCTGTTCATCAGGTAGTCCGACTTCATGCGCAGTAAAATGGAAGCCGAGAGCAACGTTCGTCCTGAGAGGCGAAGATCGGGCTCCCGCATCTTCTGAACTCGCTGCACGAATACATCGGTGAGTTTTTCGATGTCGACATCCCAAGGGTCGAGCTTGTGGGCTTGAACCAATTCCAGCAGGATCTGGAAAGGTTGATCGGATACCACGACCATTCGAACACCTCATGCCGCGATGCCAGCCAACTCAACGGACACCAAGTGCGACATCCCGCTGCTGTCCATGCTGACGCCGAATAGGCGATCGGCAACTGACATCATCGTATCCCTCAACGTGACCACCAAGACCTGCGATCTGTGCGATGATTTGTGTAGCATCTCCGCGACGCGCCGTAGGTTTTCGTCGTCGAGGTGGGCATCGATTTCATCTAACACATAAAAAGTGGTCGGCCTCACGCGCTGGATCGCGAAGATGAACGCGAGCGCGGTCAAGGCCTTCTCTCCGCCTGACATGGCACCGACTCGCACGAGCTCCTTGCCGGCCGGTTTCGCCTCTATCTCAAGCCCCCCATCGAGCGGGTGCTCCTGGTTCTCGAGAACCAACCTCGCGGTGCCGCCGGGCGAGAGCTCGCCGAATATTTCGCCGAAACTCCTCGAAATTTCATTGAAGGTTTTCATGAAAACCTCGGTTTTCTTCCGGTCTATCTCCTCCATGAAGTTGAGGATGGCTTGCCTCTCCCCGA
>Ga0315307_1001254_pt1 | contig 11340 bp, 8 predicted proteins | sample TDP2_MG_FD_203079 | JGI IMG/M metagenome (GOLD analysis project Ga0315307, IMG submission 203079) | Freshwater sediment microbial communities from Lake Towuti, South Sulawesi, Indonesia - TDP2 | ecosystem: Environmental > Aquatic > Freshwater > Lake > Sediment | place: Indonesia: South Sulawesi... | reverse complement strand
GTTCTCAATTAAATCATGTTTTTCAAACTTAACCTCGGGAACCAGAATGATTTCTGCCCCGACTGTTAGTCCCACAGTGAGGGCGAGGAAACCTCGGGTCCTACCCATAACTTCGATTATGAAAACCCTTTCATGTGATATGGCTGTGTCTCTAATCTTGTCTATTTCTGAAACCGCCGTGTTCACAGCTGTGTCGAAGCCTATGGTTTCGTCTGTTCCGAAGATATCGTTGTCGATTGTGGCTGGAATCCCTACCATGGCGGTGTCAGATTCCTTGCTGAGGTCTAAAGCGCCATTAAAAGAGCCGTTGCCGCCGATGACCACAAGTCCGTAGACATCGTTCCGTTCTAGGGTTTCCGCCGCCTTCAAAACACTCTCTTTTTTCTGGAATTCAGGACATCTGGACGTGTAAAGTATGGTGCCGCCTTGATTTATTATTCCGCTCACCGAGCGAGGTCCTAACGGTCTGAATGCGTTAGTCAATAAGCCTTCCCATCCTCTCTCAAAGCCTAAAACTTCCAGATGCCTAGAATGTGCCAAGCGAACAACGGCGCGAATGGCAGCGTTCATACCTGGAGCGTCGCCTCCGCTGGTGACAATGCCTATCCTTTTCAAACGTTTTCTCCTCCAATTTACCGCTATCTAGATGACTGTCTAGCTTAAGAATATTAACTAAACAGAAATGCTGCGGAAAGGCTTAAAATCGTTTATTTTCTATCTTGGCGGTAAACCACGGTTCCGCAGTCTTTGCAGAAATAAAAGTTGCTCTCGATTTTTTTCTGCTCTTCATCGTTGATTTTGTTGTTGCAACCTGTTCTTGGACATTTCATTTTTTCTTTACCTTCCAATCTTAAATTCGCTTTTTCTTTTCGCCGAAAAGTCGTTTGGGAGCATCTGGGTGCTGGTGCTTCACTGTTGTCACCTATTGGTAAATTCAATGCGTTTAGTTCAAATATCTTATGAAAGTGGGATACGCATTCATAATCGCTAGCTACTATCGTGAGCAGAAAGTGTATCGTAACATAGGAAACTTAATAGGACACTTTTTAATCTTTGAGCATGCCAACTCAAAACGAGGTAAGAACAAGTCATGGGTCGATACAAACAGATCGAAGAAATCGTTCAACTCATGAATAACCTAGAGTACATTAGGAACACAAGCATCATCGCACATGTTGATCACGGCAAAACAACACTATCAGACAGCCTACTCGCAGCAGCAGGCATAATCAGTGAACAAACCGCTGGGCAAAAACTGTTCCTAGACTCTTGGGAACTTGAACAAAAGAGACAAATGACTGTGTTCGCATCAAACATAAGCCTTGCACACAATTACCAAGGAAAAGACTACCTCATCAACCTCATAGACACTCCGGGGCACATTGACTTTAGCGGCGCTGTCACCCGCAGCCTAAGAGCAGTCGATGGAGCACTTGTCGTTGTCGACGCCGTAGAAGGACCCATGACCCAAACCGAAACCGTGCTCATGCAAGCCCTGCGTGAACGTGTCAAACCCATTTTATTTATTAACAAAGTTGACCGCCTCATAAAGGAAATCCGCTTAACTCCACAGGCTATTCAAGAAAAATTTGCGAAAATCATCACCAGAGTAAATATGCTTATTGAAAAGTATGCGCCGCCGGAGCACAAACAAGACTGGCAAGTTAAGGTTGAAGATGGTCGTGTAGCGTTTGGTGCAGCACTACATCGATGGGGACTAAACCTGCCTCACATGAAAGCAAAGGGCATAACATTTCAGAACATTATCGACGCATACAGCGGAGAACCAGAAGAAATAGGAAAAAAAGTTGATGAGCTCAGCAAGAAGGCTCCACTCTACGAAACCATCCTAGACATGTTCTGTGAACACTTACCTAACCCTCTAGAGGCGCAACCATATCGACAGAGCCAAATATGGCCAGGTGACCCAAAAAGTCCAATCGGCGAAGCTATGGCAAAAGTTGATCCTAAAGGTCCAGCACTCATGTGTATCAGCACCATAGAAGTTGACCCCCACAGCGGAGTCGTAGCCATAGGGCGTGTTTTCAGCGGGACAATTGAAAAAGGCAAGCCAGTGCGCCTAGTTACAGCTCACGTGAATGGAACTGTTCAGCAGGTCTATATGAGTATGGCAGCTGACCGTGTAATTGTTGATCGCATTCCAGCAGGTAATATTGCCGCTGTTGGAGGGCTACCATCAGTTCGTGTAGGCGAAACTGTATCAGAGCAGGGAACAGAGACGCAACCGTTTGAGGGCTTGCAATACGTGTCAGATCCAGTGGTCACTGTAGCCGTGGAGCCTGCAGAAGTGAAGGATCTGCCACTGTTCGACAAAGTCATGCATAAACTAACTCTTGAAGACCCAAACTTACACCTTACCCTTAACAAAGAAAGCGGAGAATACCTCCTAAGCGGAATGGGTGAACTGCATCTTGAAGTAACAGCTTACAGAATGCAGGAAGCTGGGTTGAAAGTTAAAACGGGCAAGCCGATTGTGATTTATCGCGAAACTATCAGCCACAACTATAATGGCTCTCCAGTTATGGGCAAAAGTCCGAACAAACACAGCAAATTGTGGGTAACGTTAGAAAAATTGCCAGACAACGTGATTGAAGGAATAAAGCAAGGTAAGATATCTGAGATGCAGAGCCGTGATGAGAGACGCAAAGCCCTGGTGCAACAGTTTGGATGGGACGCAGACGATGCACGCAACGCTGTGTCCATCGAAGACACCAATATTCTGGTTAATAAAATAAAGGGAAGACAATACGTCGAAGAGGTCATGGATCACATTAAATCAGGATTCCGCGAGGCAGTACATACTAGTATCTTAGCTAAAGAACCCGCTTACGGCTTGAAAGTTAACCTAATGGATATTACGGTTCACGAGGATCCCGTTCATCGTGGTCCAGCGCAGATTCTTCCCATGACTTGGCGTCCAATTTGGGCTTGCATCTTGTTAAGTGACCCCATACTGTTAGAACCCATCATAAACTTTGAGTGCAAGGTGCCAAGTGATTTTGTGAGTTCTGTGCTTGCCATACTTCAGCGACGCCGTGGCAAAATTCTTGATATGCCTCAAGAAGAAGATCACATTGTTGTTAAGGCTGAAATGCCTGTTGCGGAATCTTTTGGTCTCGCCGACGAACTGAGGTCTTCTACTCAGGGAAGAGCTTTCTGGGCGACTCAATTTAGTCGTTGGGCGCCTGTTCCCGATTCAATGCAACTGACTGTTATAGGTGAGATTCGGAAACGCCGAGGATTAAGTCCAACTCCGCCCAGAGTTGATGAATTCTTGGAGAGAGAACAAGCTTAGCGTAATCCTTCTTTTCAAGTATTTTCAATGTTTAGACGAAGTTTGCAGAACTGCGGAAATCAGTAATTAGAGCAGTTCAGTAAAGGCGTGCCTTAGTGGCTAAGAATATTAGACCTGCCGCAATCCATAGCAAACCTTTGAGCCCCCAAGTTGCGTATTCAATGTTGTCCCAGATTGTGAGTTCTCTCGTGTAAGGCTCCAGGGTCCACTGCACCAAGTTGTTATAGAGAGCAACCGCCAAGTAGCTTATGAAGAGTCCCCACAGAATAAGAAGAATGCTTGAAAGTAGAATGAACGGCGCTCCTTTAGCTTCCATCCTACTCTTTCTATACCCCATAAGATAGAGAACTATGCTGCACACTTGAACACCAATTATCAACAGGTTTACTCCTATATGCCACATGATCGAAAGCAGATAATGCACAGAGTATGGTCTCGCTAAGAAGTTTGGGTCTCCAAATGCCCAGAGAAGAATAGACACTAAAGGACTCAAACACACTGTATAATAGCCTATGGTCTGATAACGCATTTTGCCCAACTGCCCTCTAAACATTCTCCATATAGATGATTTTTGGTGTTTTAAGTTTACTATAGATGCTCCCGCTACTCATTCAAGATTGAACTTGTTGAAAGCGTTGAGTTGGAATCTAGGATTGGAGCGAAATCTCGCCCTTGCCTGATGGAATGAAACTCTGAATCTCTTCTAATGAAATCTCAAGTATTTGTTTCCGCCATTCTGCAGGCGCTTTCTCAGTCAAAAGTCTTCGTATATGTTTAGCGAGTGAGCTGCTCGTCTGCTGTCCAGGAATTATTTCAACATATAAGTTTGTTTGTTTTTTGATGGCTTCTGGAGGACCACCAACAACTTCAACACAGTTTTCTTTCATCACCATTCCGACTGCAACACGTAAGGGAACCTTTCTGACATAGTTCTTTTTTCCACGAATTATGAAGGCTCCCTTCTCCAAATATTGCCCAGGCGGTGGGCTCTTGCTCAACTGGTCTGGGTGAACCCAGTAAACATCGATTGCAGTGAGCATTTCTCTCCAAGCCCTAGAGTAGGATGCCGCCAACTGAGCCGCTTCATGTATAGTTTGTTCAGATGGAGTTTTTCCCTCAGTTTTAATCACCACGAAAGGAGCGCCGACGATTTCGGCGTGAAAGACAATGTCACTTGGCTCTGTATGCTTCTTTATGAGAATTTCGTTGGTTGTTGCGTCTCTTCCGCCTATGACCAAGAAGCCATCTGAAGAACGGAACCAGCGGAACTTTTCATACCACGCCTTCTCTTTCCTCTTCGGCGGAGCCTCTTCGGTAACCTTTTCAGTTTTTTCCTTCACATGACGCTTTAATTCTTCAATTTTTGTTTTGGTCTCTCGCCGTGCCTTCTCAGCGCCTTCCAGTTTTCTTTCAGCTTTTTTCCCTCTCTCATAGTAACCAGCCGCGTTTGCTTGGATTGAACGAGTCAGGTCCAGTGAAAAAGTTGTATTTTCCAAAGAAACGTTGAGAACACGGCGCTTTGAGTCTAAAGACTGGAAATAGATGAAGGGAATGCGCTGTGCTTGTTTTTCTTTCTCAATTTCTAGGCTGATTTGCTCCCAAGTTTTGTCGCGGCTCTTTTCATTAATAATCCGTTGAGTGAGTAACTGAAGCTCACCTAAGCGAACATAGATGAGGTTGCCTATTGCCTTGTTTTGCTCCATTATCTTCTTAGACTCTTCAAGTGTTTTCTCTTGGTCTTCAAGGGTTCTCTGCAATCTTGCAAGTTCGCGCGCAAATTCTCTTTCAGCTTTAGAAACCTTTTCGATTGTAACAGCCTTCGAATAGTATTCATCAGAGGCTTCATTGAAAGACTTGTACGGCTTCAACGTTAAGTCGGCGTATCTTTTCAACGGAAACGGAACAATGTCAACCCATTCGCCTTTTTCGTTGACCACGATTGAGGGTTCAAATTTTCCAGCTGTTGTTTTTGAGAGAAGAGTTTGTGTGTGGGTAAATAATTCATCGATTTGTTGTTTTGTCAGTGCTTCACACGAGGTGTTTTTGTCAATTTTGGCTCGAAGCAAGATTTCTTCGGCGTAGAGTCCTCCTATGCTCAGAAACTTGGTCAGCGCTCGCACGATTTCTAACTTTCCAAAGTGTTTAATTTCGTCAAGGTCTGGTCGGCTGAAGTGAAACGGGTTTTTTCCGCTCGGCGGTGCATGTTTGAAGTTTTCTCCTCGTAGGATGTTGCGGTCCCGCATTCTTCGATAGGTCAACGCATAGAGAATTTTGCCCTGTGGGCTTACGAGGATTATATTGCCGTCTCCGAAGAGTTCAGTTATCAGCGAAAACGTGCCTTCTCGGGTTTCTATTTGGAAGGTGATTATTCGTTCGAACTCGTGTTGTTGAACTTCGCTTATTTTGCCGTTTCTCAGGTGTTTTCTCAAAGCCATGCAAAATGAGGGTGGCTTCAAGGGTTTGCTCAGGGCGTATGAGGTTAAGTGGGCTCGTTTACCTGCCTCTAATAGCAATTGAAGAGTGGGCTGATTGGGTCTGTGAAGCCTGATTAGTAAAGTTGTTGGGTTGAGTTGGTAAATGTTTTCAATTCTAGCGCCTACAATGGTCTGATTGAGTTCGTAGACTAGTGCTGCTATGTCGAAGCTTGTCATCTCAGCCTTCAACTTGCCTTTTTGCTCCTCAAACAATGACGATAAGCGAGTTTCTAGTTTAAACGTTTAACCCGTCAGGTCTACGCTTAAACCCTATACTTCCAAATCTTTTAGGTCTTCTGAAGAGCATGATTCCGTTTTTCTCAGCGATGTAGTCAAAGCCTGCTGCTAGAATTTCTTTTGGCAAGGTTTGTTCGTGTTACCTTTCACGAATCCGCAACAACCATTAAATGTCAAAAAAAGATAATTAGGATTAATAGTTTAGGGGAGAGGTGATATTTTGGGTAGGATAGAAAAGTCGATTGAAATCAAGGCTCCACCTGAGAAAGTCTGGGAAATGCTTGCTTTAGACAGACATCCAGAATGGAATGAACAATATAAGAGTGTGGAATACACCTCAGAGGTTCGCACTCCTGAAGACAAGTATAAAGTGGGTGCATCTTGTCGCATGACTACAAAAGAAGGAGTATGGGATATTGAGATTACGGAGAGTCTCGAAAACGAGAAAATTACTTATCGAGTGCAAGGCATAAAGGGAGTGCGAAATGTGAATGGAACATTTACCCTAAAACCAACTGAGTTAGGAACTAAAATAACGGCTGTAAGTGACTATGAACTGTCCAGCTTGATGCTGAAAATGTTAAGCAAACTGGTTAGCAGGGCGTTAGAAAAAGATTTCGAGAAAGGGTTGGGGAAGTTGAAAAGCATTCTGGAGAAATAGATGCTCACACGAAAACAACAACTGTTAGATGTTAAAAAAAGAGAATAATGAGGGGATGTATTATGTCATTAGAAGAGAATAAGGCTATCGTGCGTAGGTGGATTGAAGAAATCAATAAGCAGAACCTAGCCGTTCTAGACGAGTTAGTAGCACCCGACTTCTTTCACCCTACTTGGCAGTTGCGGGGTCCTGAAGGTATGAAACAATTCTATACTATGTTTCTCAAGGGCTTTCCCGATTGCCATGAGACCATTGAGGACATAATTGCTGAAGGAGATAAGGTGTGGCATCGTTTTAAAACTACGGGGACACACACAGGCGAATTTGAATTTGGTCCGATAACATTAGCCCCTACTGGCAAGAAGGTTACATGGACGGGTGTTAACTTCTGGCGTATAGTTGATGGCAAGGTTGTAGAGAAAGGGTCGGTCTATGACATGTTGGATTTCCTTAAACAACTAGGTGTTATCGAATACACAGAAAAAGCAAAGAAACTCTTTCCTTAGGATGTTTCGTAATTGCTTTGACTTCCATTTCAGCAGTCCACACATCTATTGAGTAAGTAGCGAAGCATTGTCGTATTATCCTCTATCAATTTTTATAAGCATCTACAAGCCTTCCGTGGATTTTGGAGAAAGAGGATAACTGAACTCAGAGTTCTGATGTCCGGAGACATCTCCAGCCCTCAATGATTAAACGTTTTATAGTCTCTTTGTGCTTTATCTTTATCTTGGACGATGAAGAAATCGAAGTAGATTGATAGGGACAATTAAATGATAGCTTGTCTCGCTGCTGAGTCCACCTATAAAAACTAGCTATTTGCCTTTGTCATCAAAGTCATCGAAGCCAAATTCCTTCACAAACCGTGAATGCTTGTTTTCTACAAAACGCACCTTTCATTCGATTCATTTCATATTTGGAGCCTATTAGGATCCAAATAGAGGGGCTAGATCCCCCTCTACCCGTCTCTCTGTCTCTCTATCTATCACTCAGTGTCACTTTCTAATAGAGGGGCTAGGTCAAAAGTGCGCACACACAAACCTGAAAAGGTTCTTTATGGGTGTTCTTTCAGCCATTGAGCAGCCTTTTTAAACAAAGGATTAGAGGACATGTCAATAACTGGAACCATTATCTTTTCTCTAGTCTCAATTATTAACCGATATTCAGGCATCAACGCGTAACCCACGAACGCCCAATAAACCTTCTTCTCCTCTAGCAGGGCTTTTGTGGCAATTTCAGTTGCTGTAGGCATAGGATAGTAGAAGAAAGCAACACCATTTGCCCAATACACACCTGTGGGTTTCCCACCTGCAGCGACATTGAGAAAGCGAGCCAAATCGTCTGGTGTGTTAAACTTCATGTATTCCAAAATGACAATTTCTTTGAAGGGTTCGTAGTGAATGTTAATCTCGTCTGTCATGACTCAATCACTTCAGGAGTAACCATATTCTAAACGGTTGCTGCTTATTTTGTTATTGCTTCTCTTCGTTAATTCACTTTTATGAAAAAAAGCGCTGAATTTGCAGACCTTCGTTGACATCTGAAGTTGACTAAGACCTAGGTGATTAACGAATAGAACGAATTCTTGTCACGTATAGGTAAACAAGATAGATTGCAGAGAAGATTGTGAGACCTACTTCAAAAAACAATATCGCAGGGTTTTTTTCCACACCCATGAAATAGCCCTGCGTGGCTATGTCTTTGAACACTAAGATTTGAAGGAACACAGCGCCGCCTAAACAGCTCAAGCCTAAACTGTGGAAAATCAGTCGTAAACGTCCAATGAAGCGCCCGTTTATTTTGAACTTGGCCAACGTCTATCTTATTATATTGAGCTATTGCCTAAATAGTTATGATTTATGAAAACATACTATTTAGAACAGTTATGATTTTCAGATATATGTGAGTGGGAATTATTAGTCACGCTAAACTGCTAATCTCATGATACAATATTCTGTTTACCTTTTGACAATATTAATATCGTTGAATCAAACTAAGATATATTTGAGTAGAGAATATGAAGAAACCATTCAACCCATTTGCCCTATTCAAAAAACTATTTGCCTTGTTCAAAAAACCATTTGCTAAGTTTTTAATTAAGAAATTAGTCTTTTTGCTGGTTGCAATTTTTCTTTCGTTTACCCTCCTATTCATTCTTCCCTATTTTATGCCCTCAAATCCTGTGGATATGATGCTAGCTCGGATAGCGGCAAGGCCAGGTACGACTCCTGAAAGATTAAAAGAAATGAGTGAGAGATATACTAGATTATTTGGGTTAGACAAGCCCCTTATTGATCAGTACGGTCTCTTTTGGAATAGAGTTCTAACCATGGATTACGGGATCTCAATTGCGTATTACCCAAACAGTATAGGGCCCTTAATTGGAGAGGCTTTGATTTGGACATTGATCCTTATTATTCCCGCGTGGATACTCTCATTCATAGTCGGCAACAATTATCTTGGGGCCAAGGTCGCATTTTCCAAAAATAAGTTTGTCCATGCCTTTTATACCATCGCGGTGTACCTGAATTCGGCACCCTATTATTGGTTTGGGCTGATTTTGGTGTACGCTCTTGCGGTTAACTTAAGATTGTTTCCTAGTTCCAGGGCGTTTTCTCCACTTTTGATACCTTCTTTGAGTCCTAGATTTCTTCTAGATGTGGCATATCATTATGTCCTGCCATTCCTTTCCCTCTTCATTACAGGTATAGGCAACTGGTGTACGGGGATGAGGGCGATGACGATTTACGAAAAGCAATCAGATTACATATATTACTCCAAGCAGCTGGGCTTTAGGGAAAATAAATTAAGAAAATATGCACAGAAAAACGCTATTCTGCCCCAAGTCACTGGACTTCCGATAATTCTCAGCAGCCTTATTGGGCAGACCATGATAGTGGAATATGTCTTTGGATGGCCTGGACTGGGAACTGTAATGTATCAGGCTGTAACAGCTATAGATTATCCACTGATGCAAGCTGGTTTCGTGTTCTCCGTGCTTTTGGTGTTAATCGGCAACTTTGTGATGGACATAATTTACGGATTCATAGACCCTCGTATTAGAACAGGCTATGTGGGTGGTTAACCGTGCCTAGCAGAATGGAACTACTCGTGAAAAATCGGAAATTCCAAATCTGTTCAGCTATCGTCATTGGCATCGTCATGCTTGGAGTCATAGGTCCATTTGTTACCCGAAGCCCATCAGAAGGGGTAGGTGGCAGATACGAACCTCCGTCGTTTAATTTTTTATTGGGCACCGACATGGCTGGCAGAGACATTTTTGCTCAACTGTGTGTAGCGATCCGTGACTCACTTTGGGTGGGCATTATCGCTGGGTTTTCCTCACTGATAATTGCAATTTTAATAGGAGGGCTTCTTTCGTATAAAAAAGGATTAGTAGACGAAGGAGCGAACGTTGTTACAAATATATTTCTGGTTCTCCCTCAGCTAGTTATTTTGATAATCATAGCCGCACTTCTTGGGGTCAGAAGCCTAGAGATAGTCGGAATATTAATAGGACTATTCTCTTGGCCTTGGATGGCGAGAAGTCTAAGATCCCAAATTCTGAGTTTGAGAGAGAGAAAATTCGTGGATCTAGCTCGAATTTCGGGAAAAAGCGATCTTTCAATAGTGGTGAAAGAAATTTTGCCAAATATGTTGGCATACGTTTTTTTGGTGCTTATTATAGCTGTCAGCGGAGCTGTAGTAGCGGAAGCGGGTATAAGTGTAATAGGTTTGGGACCTAGTACAGGTTTCACGTTGGGGAAGATGCTTCAATGGGTTATTAGTTGGGAAGCCGTTCCGCAAGGAATATGGTGGTACTTCGTTCCCCCAGGGCTCATTTTAGTAATATTCACCGGGACTCTCGTTATGATTACCGCGGTTATCGATGATGTACTGAATCCCAAGATGCGGACAGAGTGATTTCAGAGAAGGATGTGGGAAAAGAGATGAATAAAAATCTCCTCGTGGTGAAAGACCTCAAAGGCTACTACAAGGGCACGTTTGGCGTCGTCCATGCAGTGGATGGTGTTTCACTTAAAATCGGTGAAGGCGAGAGAGTCGGTATTGCCGGTGAATCGGGTTGTGGAAAATCCACCTTTGCACAGCTTATTACGGGTACCACAACGCCTCTATTGCATTATGAAGGTGGTGAGGTTATAGCGGATGGTTTCAATATTTGGAAGATCCCTCCAGAAACGTTGAGAAAAGAGGTCAAATGCAAACTTTTGTCTTACGTGCCTCAAGCCATGTTAAATTCTCTGAATCCGGTGATAAGGGTTAGGGAGTTCATTGCGGACATGTTAAAAGAGCGTACGGGTCGGAAACACTCCGTCAAAGAGACCAGTAAAATAGCAGCCGAGCATTTCGAGAAGTTAGGTCTAGATGTACGCGTGCTCAACGTTTATCCACATGAACTCAGCGGAGGCATGATGCAAAGAGCTATTATAGCGATATCAACGATGGCAAGCCCGAAACTTTTGATTACGGATGAACCAACCTCAGCCCTTGATGTGACCTCGCAGAGACGAATGCTAGAACTGATGATAGATATACAGAGAAAGGGGATAATAAAAAGCCTGATATGCATATCTCATGATTTGGCTACTTTGAACCAACTTTGCGATCGGATTGTGATCATGTACGCTGGA
>Ga0315307_1001253_pt1 | contig 11340 bp, 11 predicted proteins | sample TDP2_MG_FD_203079 | JGI IMG/M metagenome (GOLD analysis project Ga0315307, IMG submission 203079) | Freshwater sediment microbial communities from Lake Towuti, South Sulawesi, Indonesia - TDP2 | ecosystem: Environmental > Aquatic > Freshwater > Lake > Sediment | place: Indonesia: South Sulawesi... | reverse complement strand
CTCAATATATCGATTAACACAGCGTACTTCACTTCACATCGAAGAGGCTGGTGCTCAAGTAGCGTTCACCAGTGTCCGGTAGAACCGCGACGATAACTTTGCCTCTCCCGAACTCTCTGGCTTTCTGTAGAGCGATGAACATGACTGCGCCTGAACTCATACCAACAAAAAGCCCTTCCTTACGTGCTAGTTCCCTCGTGACTTCAAAGGCGTCTTTCTCATACACATAGATCCTTTCGTCAAGCTTTCTGGCGTCGAAGATGGAGGGCGGGAAGGGTTCCTTCATGCTCCTCATGCCCTGTATCCTTTGGCCGAAGACAGGCTCAACGCCTATAACCTTGATCTTTGGGTTGTGTTCTTTGAGCCGCTTTCCCGCGCCCATGAGCGTTCCAGTGGTTCCCATAGCCGCTATAAAGACATCGAGTTTTCCATCGGTTTGTTCTATAATCTCTCTGCCCGTTGTTTCATAATGCGCCAGAACATTGTGAGGATTGTTAAATTGGTCTGGAAGGAAGTATTTCTCAGGCTGTTCCCTAGCCATTCTGTAGCCTACTTCAATTGCGCCGGGGGTGCCTTTCTCACCCGGCGTCAGGATGACTTCTGCTCCGAATGCTTGTAGGATCCTCCTTCTCTCTACGCTTACCGATTCAGGCATGACGAATAATGCTTGGTATCCTTTGACAGCGGCTACAATGGCTAAGCCGATGCCTGTGTTCCCAGACGTGGGCTCGAGTATTATCTTATCTTTAGTTAGTTTACCCTCCTTCTCTGCGAACTCGATCATGTATTTCGCAATTCGGTCTTTGACTGAACCGCCTATATTGTATTGTTCCAGTTTCGCGAGTATGGTTGCATCGTCCTCTCGGGTTAACCTATTGATTTTGACTAGCGGAGTGTTGCCAATTAGGTCTAAGGCGTTATGCGCAAACATTGTGCTCACATGGCAGGTGCAAGAGATGTATTCTATAACGCCGTTATATAAGTCCTAGGCTCATATCGAGCGCCCGGAGGGCCTTACCAGAAAGAAGATCTAAGAAATTGATGAACAACTGAGAAGATGGCGGGGAACGTACCTATTCTCGCTTGAACTCTTAAGTTATTGTTTTCTCTTAGCCATGAGGTATGTCGTTAGAGCAAGGATCAACCCGGCTAGAGCAGGCAATATAAGGCCGATTGGAATGGCTCCTTGGCTGAACACATTTTCTGCAGGACCTAGAGCCGCATACTTTACAGCCGCTTGTCCGTCTTGAGGAACTTGGAGGCCTAGAGCTACTGCTACTGACGCGAGAACAAAAGCTAATAGAGTTGACGCAATTTCTCTACGGATTGCTTTCACCAGCTTTGAAAGAAAAGGAAGTTTTTGGGAAGTACTCAGGAGCTATGCGAATGTATAGTCTATTTGAACCGTAACTGTCAACTGCAGTTCCCCAGGGATGATCGGCGTCGATCCTGAAGCTTTCACTTCATACATGGCTCCATACGGCTGGTACATCGGGCTGATTGAGGCGTAGGTCTTCCCTGTAATAGTCACTCCTAAGGCGCTTGCTATCGCTTGAGCTTTGGAATCTGCATCGCCAACCGCTTTCTTGATCGCATCGGTCATTAACTGTGCCATCTTCTCTTCAGAGACTGTGAAGAAGACGCCGCCGACCTCGTTTGCGCCAGCGCCTACGGCTACATCAATGAATTTCCCTACCTCAGATGTGTTCTTTGTCATTACTGCGATCACGTTTCTACATTCATACCCAATGAGAGTTTGCTGTCCATCGTAGCTGTATCTAGGTGAGAGACCGTAGCCTATGGTCTTGATATCCTCCTTGGAGACACCTGCATCCATTAAAGCCTGAATAACCTTGGTCATCGTTGCAGCATTGCTCTGCTGTGCTTCCGCTGCACTAATGGATTGGGTTACGACGCTTATGGTCACTTCGGCGATGTCGGGGGTCGCCCAGACTATGCCTGTGCCTGAGATGGAGATCACATTAGGTCTGGTTTCAGGGCCTTGTCCAGTAAACGGTACATTCACCAGACTACCGGAGTTTGGTAGGGCCATGCTGTAAGCGTAGTATGCGTAGTACATTGAGAAGCCATTAAGAGCGACGAGGCCAATGATGGCTACTATTGCCAACTTGTAGAATCGCGAACTTGCTTCTATACTCAATTTCCCACCTCCTTTGCCGAGTGTTGCGGAACAGTCTATGTTGCCGGTTTGACTTAATTCTAGGGATTGGAACGCACTGTTCAGATCTTAGAACAGTTGGAAAGTCATAATTTGCATGGGCTACGGCAAGAGAATATATTAGGTAAAGTTACAAAAACCCCATTTCTCTCTTATAGAAGAACACCGTTAAGATATCGAATTTCTTCTACGAGCTCTTCTTAGCGACTAAGGTTGCGATAGCTACCAGTATGAATGACCTAGCCTACGAAAAGGCTCAATCTTCTATCAGTGCTTAATCCTTCACGGTACAAGTTTAGCGCTCTTTTGGGAGAAAACTCATCTTCTTGGTCTTCATAGTTTCAGGAAATGTGGCGTTGATATATACTTCAAGTGACATAGGTTCGTGAAAATCAGGGGGTCAAAGGTGGAAGCGGTCACAGTCGCTACGTTAGCCCTGCTCGCGGCCTTGGTCGGAATGGTTGCGGCTATGACCGGCGTAGGTGGCGGCTTTCTTATAGTTCCGATCCTAAACCTCGTCTTTGGTCTGCCAGTTCACCAAGCTGTAGGAACGAGCCTAGTAACCATTATCTTCACAGCGCTGTTCTCAACATTTGCCTATGCAAGGCAGAAGAGAATCGACTACAGGCTGGGCTTGATCTTCGCCGTCGGAACTGTTCCAGGGGCAATCGTTGGCGCATATACAACCCAGTTCTTGACTGAGAGGTTACTCGCGACAGTATTCGGCTTCTCCTTGATTCTTATCGCTTTGAGAATGATGGGAGTCTGGAAGATCTCCTCCATCAGAAGTTCGTCGCCGAGTTCAAAATGGCGTAGAAGTCTCATAGACTCAAAAGGCGTGACATTCGAATACTCAGCCAACATGAAACCGGGAATAGCGCTGAGCTTTCTAGGAGGCTTCGCATCAGGGCTACTCGGGATAGGTGGTGGAGTGGTCATGGTGCCAGTCTTAAGTTTAGCTGTAGGCTTTCCAATTCATCTAGCGGTCGCCGCCTCAATGTTCATAATGATATTCGCATCCATCTCAGGGGCCATAACTCACCTAACATTAGGGAATGTTCAACTTGAATACGCTGTATATCTTATCCTTGGAGTGATGGCGGGAACTCAACTCGGCGCGGCAGTCGCAAAGAAGATGAAAGAGAAAGCTCTCGCGAGAATCTTCGGGTTTGTCATAATCCTAATAGGCTTAAGAATGATCGTAAGCTACCTCTTGTCATAGGCCTTACGCAAAAGCACATAATGCTTGCTTTGCGATAGATTCAAATTCAGAGCGTGACAGATTCTTGTAGTAGAAGTTGCTAAAGCTGAATTCTGAAGGCGATCGAGCATGAGTGTTAAAATTTGTCCCAGATGTACTCGCTTGAACCCTTACTACGCAGCACTATGCGCTCATTGTGGGTTACCGTTCACAGAAGACTATTACCCGCCCTATTACTATTCTGCACCGATACGAGGTTCAACCCTGAGAGCAATCTCGATGATAGGATTCGCCGTATTTGTCTTCGGCCTCCTCGGGTGGCTCTACGTAGCCTCATTCAAGATAACGATACCTAACAGCTCAAGCTGGCCATTATCGAGTTGGACGCCATGGTTGACTATGGGAGACTTCGGAATAATCTCATTCATAATCTCTATAGCCGGATTACTATTCTGGACGATCCTCTTCGTAGCAGCAAGAGAGCGGTACTAGATCCCAAAGCGTGCAACGATGGAAACTGAACAGCAGTAGATAAGACGCTACCTTAATCCATCAATGAACTTTCTGATTCTGTCGAGCCCTTCAACTATATTTCTTTGCGATGTAGCGAATGAGATTCTGAGGTACCCCTCGCCGGAAGAGCCGAAGGCGCTTCCAGGTATAGTCGCAACCTTGGCCTTTTGAAGTAGCATTGTCGCAAATTCTTGAGATGAAAGCTTGAAGCTTGAAACATTCGCGAAAGCGTAGAATGCGCCCTTCGGCTTCTCGCACTTTACTCCAGAAATCTCATTGAGCCCGTTAACTATGAGATGTCTCCGACGGTCGTATTCTTTCAACATTTCCTTAACACAATCTTGCGGTCCTGTCAACGCCTCCACAGCAGCCTTCTGGACGGCGGCGTTGATGCAACCATAACCGTAAGCAACGATCTTCTTTATGGCTGTGATAACCTCTTTGCTCGCGGCAATATATCCAATACGCCACCCAGTCATCGCGTAAGTCTTAGAGAAAGAATTGACAGTTATCGTTCTATCACTCATATCTGGGAAAGAGGCGATACTATAGTGAGTTAGACCGTCGTAGACAAGTTTCTCATAAACCTCGTCAGACAAGACAAGCAGATCTCTCATCTTGGCAACTTCAGCGACAATCTCCATCTCCTCTCTCGAGAGCATATTTCCTGTAGGATTATTCGGAGAACTGACGAGAATCAGCTTGGTCCTATCAGAGACCTTCGATTCAAGGGCATCCCTTGTCAACTCGAAACTCGGGCCATTTAGGCCGCATGGGATCTTGACTCCTCCGGCCAAGGCGATGAAACCATCGTAGGTCCAAGCAGGCTCGATCAAGAGGATCTCGTCGCCAGAATCTATTAAGGCTTGAAGCGAAGCATAGATCGCTGCGTAACCGCCATGAGTCACTAGCACCTCGTTCTCCGGGTCGACATCGATCCCGTTATCTCTTCTAAGCTTTTGAGCTATCGCCTGACGAAGCTCAGGGATTCCGGCTGTATTCGTGTAATGCGTATACCCAGCATTCAGAGCTTTTGTCGCGGCCTGTTTGATGTGGGCTGGGGTGTCAAAGTCAGGTTCCCCAACATGGAGGCCAACTACTCCAGGAGTAGCAGAAATAGCGTCCACAAGTTTCCTTATAGGCGAAGGTTCAACAGCCAAGGTCCGAGCTGAAGCTATCGGTCCGCCTCTCAATTCTCATCCTCTTTCCAAGTAATCGTCAGGAAGTTCAGCTAATGAGTCTATAAGCTAAAAGGCTTGTTCTACGATTTCGAACATACGTTCCAAACTCAAGATTAATGACTCGCCTAGGTCTTCATCGATGAATGGAAGGAATAGAGATGCGTAGAAACGTAAAGATCGCGATCGTCGCGATTTTCATAGTTTTAGTTGGAGTTAGCGCAGTTGTCTATGAGAGATATTACTGTGCACACAGCATTTCGATAAGAGATATGTTGGCGAATCCGATGTCGTTCGACAATATGTTGGTGAGACTTCAAGGCACGATGACGATCGTTGCGTTCCAATTCGGACTACCGATCCTACTCAACGATCCGACGGGAACGATCTCTCTATCGTTTCCGCAGCAATTGGACCCAACGGCATACCTGTTCTCGGAGGTCACTGTCGAAGGCAGGGTCCACTACCAACCGGGAATAACAGACGCGCCTCAAGTCTACGTTGAAGTCATATCGATTCAAGGCCCGCGGATTTATCTGGAGATAGAATGGAAGAGAACGGGAGGATTCGCTGGAGCCGACGATAACCTGAAAATCGGCATAGACAACATAGCGTATTATTCCAGCAAATTCCATGCCGGAAAGATGTTCAAGGTAGATTTGACGCTTGAACAGGTCAGAGAACTCAAGAGAGTAATCATAGGGAACAACTTCACAACTATAAGCCCTGAAAGCTATCAAGCAAAGCTTGGGCCAGCAGACTACTTCACATATGAATTGACGGCGATAATACACAAAGAAGCCGGTGTGAAGACCACTAAGACTGTGGTATGGGTGGATGAGTGGGCCTTCGAGTCGCAATTGCCAGATCAATTGATTACAATACAGAGAGGGATCGAAGTACTCGTAAATCAAATAGTAGAAACTGTAGCTGGCGGCATTGGTCAAGAAGAAGCTGTAGCCATTGCGATGGCATTGATCCGTAACACCTCGACATTCAAGTTTGATGGCCTAGACGAAGGGTTCGAGGTAATCGAAACTCAGAAGATAGTCAATGGACCTCCTTACGGCTATTCATGGATTGTTAGGATTGAATTTTACACAGCCCACCCCGGGCACGGAGACAGAACAGGCCAAATCCTCCTACAAGTCGTAGCCAAACATGAAGCCATAGTGACCGTAGGACAGAGAGGCGAAATAATCTCAGCTATATGCGACGGAATTTGGGATCTCTTAGCAGACAAAGAGTTACCTCAGCCAGCTACGAAACCGACAAAATTTACAGCCGTAGTCAATGAAGGAAGAGAGCTGGACATAGTTGTGGATGTAGACATAACCGACGGCGTAAGTGAAGAGGAAGCGCGAGAGATCGCGGAAACAACATTCTTGACGGTTATGGGGAACACGACCCATAGGCTAGACTCACTTGTAATTGAGGGGCAACTGATAAAAGCGCATTTCACCTGGGGAGTAAATGAAGAGGATCTAGGCCACATCTTCGATATGACAGCCGACTTAACCTCGCTGACAATAATAGTCACACACTGCAGATAGGAACGGATGTGACTTTTCCTTTTCTGAAACTCGTTTCAGTCAGAACATCTTCTTCCGTGCCTGTCGTTAGTTGGGATGGCTTCTACCTCTTCACCGAGTACACCAATTAAGGCGAATGAAGTGGGCGAAGAAGAGAGATAGAGAAAAGCAATGGGCCAAGTCAAGAATATTTTGAGACTAAAAATATTCATACAAGAATCGGAACTCATGCGTCAATTTACATCAGAACATGGGGATGGGGGTTGTGGTAGGGTTTCAAGACAGTTACGCGAAGTAGCATTTAAGCCAACGGGTGGAGAAGCGGTCTAACTTAGCTTGAACATCTTCAATTCATTTATGAGAGCCTTCTTCTCCATCTCGTCCTTCTGAATTCTCTCTTTCACCCTTCTCCAAGCAAGAGGGCAGTTCTTATACTTCGTATTTACAATTCTATGGATAGCTCGATCGATCTGCTTCCTGTTCTCCTTTGTGACCTTAATGCCTGCCTCCTTGAAAATGTCTTGAAGATGCCTGAAATAGCAAGTCATAGTTGGTACATCAGCGCTCAATCGATATTAATGGTTTTACTGGATAGTCGGAGCCATCATTGTTATCTACATCGCAGGCGTGTAGGGAAAAGCAAACAAGAACAAGTGAGTTGTATTATTAGGAAATCGTTTGACATCGGGACACGTCGGGAGACTGCGTGTTTGTGTAGCACGCAGCAACACTTATATACGTAGAGCTCATCGAATGTAGAAATCGGGGAGGCTAATGAAGATACATGGAAGAGACGTTTTTGGAACACGAACGTTCGTCTTGGCGATCGTGTTTCTGGCATTCATTTCGCCTCTGGCAAGATCAGCTTGGGGGGAAGAGAATAGCTTTACCCTCACAGCGTCATCAACCGCAGTGACAGCGAGCCAAGCGGGGCAGGCAGCAGTAACTCTTACAGTGAACTCTAGCGGGACCTTCAACGAAACAATTTACTTCCAACCGACGAATGTGATAGGGTTACCGAATGGAACAACGGTTTCATTCCAGCCCGAACAGGTAACCCCGCCAGCAAATGTGACAATGACGTTCGCGGTGTCCCTGTATACCGTCAACGGATCCTACGAAGTAACGGTATATGCAGTATCAGGTTCAATCAATCAGTCAGTACAAATTCAACTCACAATAATTGAAGATAAAATCAGTCCAACTACAAGCTTGGCCATAGAAGGCGTCGATAGACCTGACGGTAAATACGGATCAGACGTACTTGTAACGTTAGTAGCGGAAGACAATGTAAATGGTTCTGGCGTCGCAGAGACAGCCTACAACATGAACAACAGCTCATGGATACGGTACAGTGAACCATTCTTGGTCAACTTAGATGGAAGCTTCACAATCCAGTATAACTCAACTGATTATGCCGGAAATGTAGAGCAGACAAAAATGGAGAACATCACTATAGAGAAACCGATCGAGATAAACAGCGACGTACTCTACACAAATTCGCCCGCAGTGAACTTGGAACTCTCAGCAGATCACGTGACATCAAACGTCATCAACATGTCGTTCTCAAATAACAACGTGAACTGGACAGATTGGGAAAAATACGCAGACGCAAAGGCTTGGAATCTGTCAGATGGAGAGGGCCTAAAGACAGTCTATGTAATGTTTAGCAATGGGACCTATGTTTCACCAACCTACTTCGATACAATAACTCTAGTAACAACGCCGCCAAATACTACAGTTTCTCTCTTTGGGACGATGGGAGACAAGGGTTGGTACATCTCAGATGTCCAAATCGTATTCCAAGTGAATCCAACAGCTCTACTGAACGAGACATGGTATCGCCTAGACAATGGCAACTGGACGAAATACGATCAACCAATAAATATTACGACTGAGGGTCAAACCTCGATAGAATTCTACTCAACAGACAAAGCTGGAAATAGCGAAGGGGTCAAGAACATAACCGTAAAGGTCGATAAAAGCCCGCCAATGATAACAGTAACTTCTCCAGGAGCCAAAAGCTATGCGCTTGGCGAGTCTATTACGGTAGCCTTCGAAGCTTTGGATCGAACATCAGGTTTGGCAAACGTTACTGCTGCTCTGGATGGTGCGCCAGTTGAAAACGGCTCTATTCATTCAAATCTCTCGCTAGGCGACCACAGTCTAGCTGTGACAGCTCTGGACGTTGCGGGCAACACCGCTACCAGCACGGTAGCCTTTAGCGTTGCCGAGTCGACTGACGGAGGAGACGATGATGGAGATGAGGGAGGGCCGACTACGCAAACCTTCTCAGTGGATGGACTAATTAGGACGATCGAGAGTGAGCAATTCAAGAATAAAGGGATAGAGCGAAGCCTAATAGCGAAACTTGAAGCGTGCCAACAGAAGATCAATGAAGGGCAATACAAGACGGCGATAAACATACTTAATGCGTTCAAAAACCAGGTCCTGGCACAGTTAGGCAAACACATACCAGAGGAGCTAGCGAATGGTCTGATCGACCAAGCAGACGAATTGATTGATGCTTTGAACGGTGCCATCTAAACCGTCGGATTCAAGGAGAAACTCTGGTCTGCGAACGCCTCTTTCTTTCGTTTCTTAGCTCTTGCCTCAAGCTGGCCTATCAGTTTCTGGAAAAGCTGTCTTTCCTCGGTTAGAGTATCAACTTTAGTCTTAAATTCATCCTTTTCTCTCTCAGCCACGACTACCTTGTCCTCAAGAAACTTGTTCCTTTTGACCAAAGCGTTGTTCTGAGCGGTGAGACGTTGAATTTTTCTATTCGCTTCATCAACGTTCCGCTTGACCTCTTCTAGAGACCTCTGGGTCTTCTCCTTCTCATGTTGTAATTGCAGGTACTTTTCATTCGAGATGAATCCAAAAGGACACATACAACTGCCTCGGGCTGCATCCAAAACTACGGGTATTTTTCAACCTAAAACACTTGCTACTGAACAGGGTTTCCTCTCTTTCTGGAACAATTTATGCAAAAATAGGGTGGGGTAGTTAAGGTGGTCTAACAGTACCTCTGGCAGTATGGGCAGTACCATCGTTTGGACACTGGGTCATATTGAACAGGCATGAAGCATACTGGACAGACGACCCTCCTCCTCCAGAATCCAATCCCTGGGGTTGGTCTGAAACGAGGAATCCACCTTACTGGTCGAGCAACTGGGGGTCTTGTCGGCGGCGGGGCTCTCCTCTCAGCGATCCCTAATACAGGGAGGAGAACAGCGATAGCAACGAAAACAGCGAGAAGAGCGAGAAGGAGGAAAGGAAATCCGAAGCCACCTGTCGTAATGGTCACATAGAGCGGCTTCAAACAGACATTATTGGTCTCATTGGTCTCCGTAAGCAGATTACCGGTGTCAACTTTTGCTGATATATTGTAGGTTCCAGGCGTCACGTTCGTCGTATTCCAATTGAAAGTAAGCACAGAAGTGGCTCCAGCGCTTAATGTAACTGAGCGCGTGGCGACGGATAGATCGTTGTAATAAACTCCAACGCTGAAAGTTTCAGATTTACTGCCGAAGTTCTTGACAGTAACATTTACCTGAACTATTTCACCAGCAGTCGCCGTTGTCTTTGAAGCAACTTGTTCAACAGCAGAAACATCGCGGGCAATTATGCCTGTTGGGACGTCCATAGTGTGAGATGCCTCTGCTAAGATGTATTCGACCTTAGTTTGAATAGCAGTTGGGTCGACAAGTACATCCTTAATCGCGTGGACCGTAAACGTAACTTGCCATACTTCGCCGACATTCAATGTTCCTACATTCCAAGTTAACTTTCCACCTTGAACAGTTGAAGGCGCAACGGTAGCATCGTTGTTATAAGAGACGAGCGTTGTCGGCAATTCTTCGTGGACTTTGATGCTGGTTCCGACGATCTTCGAAATCTCTAGAGAGATCTCAGTGTAGATCGCTTGGAGATCTGCGCTAGTGGGCGCGAAATAGTATTTGCCGCCTGTTGCATTCGCGATACTGCTCAATAAGTTTGCATCGACGTCACTACCCAATCCAATCGTGTAGATTCGAATTCCTGTCGCATTAGCGCTGACGGCCAAATCTATTATGTCATCCGTCTTCGTATTCCCAGTGGTAGGTCTTCCGTCTGTCAGTAGGATTTCAACTAGCAGAACGTTGTCTCTGCCTTTGGTTTCAAGTTCACTGTTCGCTTTCTCTATCGCTTCATAAATATTGGTCTTATCGACTGAAGTCAACTTATCGATAGCGTTCTTGACTGTAGTTTTTCCATCTGCGGTCATAGTTGTGAACTGCACTTCGATAATAGCTGAGCCTGCGAAAGAGATGAGTTCAGCTCTATTATTCGATCCTTGCAAATCAACGAAGGTCTTCGCTGCGGTCTTAGCATCGGCGAGCTTCTGGCCTTTCATGCTGCCTGATCTGTCTATGAGGAGCACGATATCTGCTGGGGTAGGAGCCAGTGAGGGTTCACCGATACCTTCGAGACGAATCTTTATTGTAAGGTTGTTACAAGCCTTAGCTGAGCTTGGCGTTATGGTTTTAGAAGCCTTAAGTTGCGGGGGAACTGCTGCTTCAATAGAACTTGAAAATACCAGAAGAGTTGCTGCAACAATTAGGAAGACAATTAGCGTTCCTTTTCCAGTCTTCATTCTACATCATCCTCGAAAATCAGTCGGGAAAGCCATTTTAAACCTAAGATAAGGCGTGGAAGACACTTATGTGTTTCGTCGAGAATCATGGGCGAGGTTCT
>Ga0315307_1001252_pt1 | contig 11341 bp, 7 predicted proteins | sample TDP2_MG_FD_203079 | JGI IMG/M metagenome (GOLD analysis project Ga0315307, IMG submission 203079) | Freshwater sediment microbial communities from Lake Towuti, South Sulawesi, Indonesia - TDP2 | ecosystem: Environmental > Aquatic > Freshwater > Lake > Sediment | place: Indonesia: South Sulawesi... | reverse complement strand
GGAGTTTCTCTTTTTCAAATTTTCTGAAGATCACGAGATCTCCTATCTTTCTATTTAGCAAACGCACATATTTTATGATCAGATAAAGCGTAAATGTCACAATCATGACAACAGTGGTAGGTTTTGTCATGAAACTTAATCCAACCAACACTCCTGCAAAAAGTGAATATACCCATCGTCTATTAGCTTCAGTTTTCAAGAAAATCAGCATAGAGAGAGTGACCATGGCAGTTGCGGGGATATCAACTTCTCCTGACTTTGTATTTCCATAAAATATATGAGAACTTGCTATGAATAAGCTTGAAAGGACGCCGATTTTTTTGTCGAAAAGCTTTGATGCCAAAAGATATGTCGCAAAGATAGTTACCAACGAAAAGAGAAATACCGTAAAATAGAATGTGCCTTCATTTACTCCGAAGAAGAAGGCGAGACCAAGGACTAGCTCCCAGAAGACGGGGTAATAGAAGAAATCACTTTCGTACTGTTTCAAGTATCCCGTGACGTATCCATCTAGATTGCCAAGTCGGCCAGTTAGAACCACGTTTCTTATTACATCGTGCCAGAAGATACCGCCTATTGCTTGTCTTCCTGCATCCCAGTTCAAATCTGGCATCGGAAAACTATAGAACAAAGTTGCGAAAGCTAGGATGATAAGTAAGACAGCTGCTTCATATTTGTATGCAGACGCGAAACGATAGATGTGAACAACCCTTTTTTTCTTTTTGTGAAGGAACCACCAAACCAAAATAATGCTGCCCACCATAACAGCAGCGATAACAAGGTAAATTTCTAAACCTTGGATCATTCCCACTGATATTCCCTTGTAGATTTCAATAGTGATAGACTCTTCTCCATGAAAAGCGGAAACTGTCATAATCCGGCTGGCACCATCCCAAATCCTATTCCAGTTTGATGATGTGCACTGTGCTTCCCAAAAGTCACCTAGATAGGATGTCTGATTTGTGAGGTAATATGGAATATAGACTTTCGTTGTAGTCGTCGAACCCATAGTAGCAGAAATGGTTATATTGAGACGCTGATTGGCTAGGCTGTGAGAGGTTATATTGCCGTAGTTTGAACTTGACACCAGCGTTAGAAATTTGTTTCCTGTAGCTGAAGGTGTTCCGTAATAAATTCCAGCAAAGGATTCCCCATTTTGCTGAGTTATGATAGCGTTTCGTACCGCGGCAACTTCGTTTCCCAAGATCGTGACATTGGCAATTCTGCTTCCTTCTATGGTTGAGAAGATTTTGAAGTTTCCAGTCAAATAGTCTTGACTGATTGCGAACTCTTGATAATCCCCGTCTGGAATTATTCCAGTGTAGTTTAGCCATGTTTCGCCAAATTTAATTTTGGGATTAGTTGTAGCGAATTCGCCTTCGTCAACATATGGAGTTGCCCTAATTCCCTCTTGGAAGAGAACACCATCAATGTCGAGTAATATCTCAGATCGAGGTGTTATCGTCCCATAGATAAACCATCCCATCTCGATTGTCAGGTTAGCTGAGTCCACATCATAAATCGTTGATTCTAGCCTTGTCCAATTTTCGTAGACTGTTTTTCCAAGAGTGAACTCCTCAATTAACTGCCCTTGTATCTTAATATATGGCCCAAAAGTTCTTGTAGAATTGCTTCTAAGATAAACAGAAAGCGTATACGATTTTCCCACCTCCGCTGACACTTGCTGACTGAACCCAAATAGCCCAATTTCTGCGATAGTAGACATTTTCACTCTGACCGCTCTTTCCCCAAACAATCCTGCAACGGGTTCTACGAACGTAGTCCAATTCCCAGGCGGATACATAGTAGAATCCCACCCTATTGGTTGTCCTTCACCCCAAGTCTCGAAACTTGGATTAGTAACCAGATTTGTCACGTTTACTCCGTAAACTCGAACTCTTGGATCACTTATTATGGCTTCAGAGTGGGAAGCAAACTTTGATTCGCCGGTTACAGCTAGAACGGTGGGTTCAGGGTTTGTTAGATGTTCAACCTCGCTTTGTTCCAATGCTCTGACTTTGTACAGCTTGTCATCAAGTATAACCCAGAGATAATCTTCTATCAATCCTCCTTTTATTATTGTGCTTTTTAACACCGTGTTATCGATGATTTTTAAGGCAGTCCACTCATCTCCATTAGGGCTTACAGCAATACCAATAGGAGATGGATCAAATTCAGAAGAAAGCCCCGCATAGAAAACATTCTTTCTCTTGATTATATGGTGTAGGTGGGGAGTAGCAGAATATTTGTTAATAAGATTGAGCTTGACAATCTCGTTTGATGATGTAATCTTGAAAATGTCATCAGAGGTCCAGTCGGCCCCGAAGTACACTGAACCGTCTGGTTCAAACCACATTCCAGTTGGTCCATCGACTGTGTATCTTACCCAACTCTGCCCATAATCCGAAGAAACATAAAGAAGTTTGGGCAGCACATCGCCTAAACCAATATAAATCTTATCGTTGTACGGGTTGAAGCCAATTGCATGAGTATGATTCTGTGGATAATCAGGAAATAATTGAGTAAAATTCCAGAGTAAAGAATAGTTTATCCCGTCTTCAGATTTGTAAACAGCTCCTCCACCCTGTTCTCCCCACTTCCCAATCAGAATCGTTCCATTTGGGAGTTCTGTTATACCAGTTTTCCAAGGTACAATGCTGGGAGAACCGCCCATCCATGTTTCGCCTCCATCCTTGCTGACACGCTGGGCAGGGGAAGGAGAATCCAAAAAAGCGACGATTAACCAATTCTTCGAAGTAGCATATAGACTTGAGATTTCCGTTCCTGACGTTGCATTATATTTTAAAGTCCATGTTTGACCGCCATCAATTGACTTGTAGATCTCCATATCCGTGGCAATAAACAGTCCATTACTTGTCTCAACAACGTTAGTAACCTTGTATTCACCGTTTGGCAACGTGATTTCAGTTGATGCGTAGTCCCAAATGGAAGAATTCGTTATGGTATCCGCTTCCGAGACTTGAAGCATGAAAACCGAGGATAGAAACAAAACGCCTAGCAACAAATACAAGATAGTCCGTTTTCTTGGTCTCATTTTTTCACCTTTTCTCTGCTTTCAAAGCATGCATGAAGATACTCAACTTATACCAAAAAACTTGGGAACAAAGAAGAAAAGCAGACCACCTATCAAGGACAATTTGTGAGAGTTTTCTTTCCAATCATAACGACTTAAGAAAAATGCTAGGAAGACAGCCCAAAGAATTTGAACAAACATGGACAGTATATTTGAACCTACAAAATACGGCAGTAAGAAGAAAACAGTAGACCAAACAAGTCCAATGATGAAGAAGTAAACTGGAGTGCCAATTGCTTTTCCTTTATTCCCAATCCCTGATGGTAATACCTTGGCCGCTAAAACAAATATGAACGCTAAGACAATCGATGACGGGTAATGAAAAAAAGGTTTTCTATCAACTGCTTCAATCTCGCCCAATGTGATGCCGAAAACCACTGTCCCAATAAAAATCATGGCACAGACTCTGAGTCCAAGATTATCCAACCAGCATCCTTCTTTCTCTATTGATAAGCGTTCTGCAAAAATTTCTGACAATAATACTGGAATCGTGATACTAAAGATTGCATGATAGACGATAATTAACTGATGGCCTCCAGCGAAAAAAATCGAGAACATTAAACCTTCCTCGATCATTCCATATGCCATTCCCAAAAGAAGTAGGCAAGCGATGCCCTTATTCCACCTTACTGTTAGCTCTCGGACTAGGAGCGCGCCAGTACCATATAAGGCTACCAGAAATACGAAATATGGTGGACTGAAAAACATTGCTAGTGGGAGGTTACCAGATAACAGTTCAGCAATTATTGGAGCAGCTAGAAGCAACAAAACAATCGGAAACAGTTTTGCACCTATAAGCAAGCGAATTCCTTCCTACATACAATGCACGTATTCTTGCTTGTTGTAGACCATTTAAATTCTTAATATATGTTCACATATTTAACCTATTGAAAAAATTTGTGTCTGCTAGGACTCGGGCTACCTTGAATCCGGAAGACATGTCTAACTAAAAATGTTCAGGGAAATGAGCGGCCTTTCAGGGAGTTCAATGACTATTTTCTCTGATTAAGGCTACCGTTGCGAAGATAGTGGTCAAAATTAGTAGACTAAGTGTGACTGGCATTGGTTTTATGCCCCACGGCATGTAATTGAGGATGAGCCCAACAAGGGGTACAATAGCTAGCTAACGCCGATACTTAATGCGATACGTTCTGTTGCATCTAGTTCAAGGCTGGTTGTTTGGGAAGTAACCCTCGTTGGGAATAGAGCGTTTATGAAAGTGTAACCCGGCATCCATAGAATGAAGATGGACCCAAAAACATATCTCGCATAAACTATTGGATAAACTTCCTCTGGCACAATAAAGACGAGGGCAGTTGTTATCATAGCAAGAGTAAGTGTTATCCAGTACCAGCGGGCATGACTTGTACGTAAGTAATTTGTCAGAGCAGAGGATACTTGTGCAGAAGGAATATTGAGAAAATCTTTCGTTGATCTCGTAAGTTCATGATATGTTCCAGAACTTCATGCTTAGAGATCGAGTGTTCCAGTTGAATTTATGCAACAAGTTGTTCGACCGTTTCTGGCTTATTGCTCTCCGTAATAAGTATTATCTGTTCATTTATACTTGCAGGGTTGAAGCGCTTATTTTTCATGGAAACTCACTCTCTCATTCTATGTCTGTGTCTTTATTCAAGTTAATGGCTAGTTTTTAGCAGTTTCACGTAGAAATTATCACTATGTATATTTGGATTGCAACTGTTGCAAGGAAGAGTATTCCAATGATTATGGCTGCTTGTTCAAGTCTTTTTTTGTTAATTAGGAGGTTTATTCTTCCATAGTATGGGCTGAGGAGCTCTGAAGCTGTAAGTAAGATGACCGACGTGACAGCAAGCCAAAGGCTTACGTCTAAAAAGGACAGTGGAAACTGCAACTTCTCATTCCTCGATTATCTTATAATAGGCTTCGATAGTCGTGCCGTCTTTTGATGTTTGAATCTTTTCTATGACAAGAGGTTTTCCGATACTCCTAACCAAAACGCATGCCAAAGAACTGCATAAAGGACAACCAAGTAAACTGCAAACATTTGACTTTTTTCCATTTTTCTTGCAGAAATCTTGAAAGATTGATTTGGTTATTTCCATGCGGATTAGATCGCTTCTTGTGTTGATCTTCAAGTTTTCGGCTATTTCTAGGTCCTCGACTAAGGCTTTTTGCAAGACACTCTCAAGTTGCTCCAAAAGTATTTTGGTGAAACTAGTTCCAAGCGAGTTTTCGAAAAGATTTGCGAGCGCTACTCCTGGTGGGACTAGACATATTCCCTTGGGGTATTTGAGGAAAATCTTTTCTTCTGTCACATCTTCAAGTGTTGGTATGAGGATTTCCTCTCTATGTGGAACGAAGATTCTCTCGCTTTTGATTTTTCCAAGACGTGATGCAGGTAAGTATATGGCTTTTCCTTTGAAGTTCAGTTCCGTTATTATTTGATTTATGGTTGAGAGAGCGGGAAACATGGAGGACTCAAGGAGGCTAGATTTGATGTATCTTGCTGGTCTTATGAAGAGAAATAAGACTCCCCAGAAGATCAGGCCTAATCCGATGAAAGCTATAAGAGAGGACAAGAGGATTGCTGAGCTTAAGAGAGATATTGTCCCAAAAAGGAGTAGCAGCCATGGCATGATTTGCGTCGGGCGGAGTTCTCTGCCTGTCTTTCTTGGAATCAGTCTTTCTTTTAACCTTCGCACTTAGAATGCCCCTTTTATGCGTTGATAGACACGGATTTCTACTTCGCCTCTTCTGAAGACTCTGACTAGAGGGATAAGTTGGCTGTGACTGTCCATAAATTCGATCCGTTTTTGGAAAGCGTCCATGTTTATGCGTTGAATCTCCATAAATGCACGTAGTGGTGGTTCCAGAAACTCCAGAATGTCCCAACTTAGATTAGTTGCGTAGGGAATAACTACGTATACAGTTTTTCCACCGTAATCATCTGAAAGTTGATCTAATGACTCTAAAAATGTTTCGTTTGACCCATACAAAGGGTCATATGAACCATAGAAATATGTTAGTGTTTGTCGGTCGTACTTAAGGATGTAAAACTCTAGAGTTGGAAGAGAATAGTGGGCACCAAGAACTTGGAGCGCTACCCAGCCTCCATATTCTGGTAGAACGTAGATAACGCCCTCTTTCTCGACAAGAAATTTTGCGACTTCACCCATAGGGCTTTCGTTAATATTAGTAAAATCAACCAAACTTTTGTGAGGCTCGCCTTGGATTAAGCCAACATTGCCAAGGATCCCAGAAATAATTAGGAAGACGAAAATTATCTTGATCAGATACTGGATAGGTATTTTTCTACTTTGGATATTTAGCCTTTCCTTAGCCATACTATAAAGTGAAACCAACCCTCTAGATGCAATTATTGAAAGGCAAGGAACCAAGGGGAGCAGATATCTTGGCTGCTTGTTGGAAGCAAACATGGCGAATAAAAGGACCGTAACAAACCATGTCAAGAGAAATATGTCTGAACTATTCCTCTTGCCAAGGCAGAAGACAAAACCAATCACAAACAAAGAGATCATTATCAGAGAGAAGTATTCAGTGAAAATCCAAAGGAAATAAATGTGCCAAGGAAATGGAGCGACGGGGGGACCTAAGAAAGCGTATATCCAAGAAGAAATCGCACCAGAATTTATCCAGATATACATTTGAATCGCGAACATGACTAGTGCAGAGATTGACATTATTGCGAAATTGCTCAATCTCTTAGGGAGCCCCTCCTTACTAGAACCTTCTGCTTTTCTATTGCGCGAACGCACATATTTTGTGATCAGGAATAGTACTATTGTCACCGCAATAATCGCTGTCGTAGGTTTTGTCATGAAACTTAGTCCAACTAGAACTCCCGCAAACAGTGAATATACCCATCGTCTATTAGCTTCAGCCTTCAAGAAAATCAGCATAGACAAAGTGACCATAGCAGTTGCAGGAATATCAATAGTTGACGACTTTGAGTATCCATAGAGCGCGTGGGAACTTGCTAGGAATAAGTTTGAAATAAATCCTATTCTCTTATCGTAAAGCCTTGATGCCAAAAGATATGTTGCAAGTATGGTGACTAGCGCGAAAAACAACACTGTATAATAGTACGTAGATTCGCCTATTCCGAAGAAAGAAAATGTGAAACCACCGACTAGCCCCCAAAAAATAGGCGTATAAAAAACCTCGGCAAAGTTTCCATAATGTTGCAAAAACTTTGCGACAAACCCCTCAATTCCGTCGATACGACCTGTCAGCACTACGTTTCCTATTGCATCGTGCCAAAAGATTCCAGTGGTTGCTTGACCAGCTGCATCCCAGCTCAATTCAGGCATCGGAGAAAAGAAAAATAAAACAATAAATGCTGAGATAACAAGTAAAGCAGCAACGTCATAAAGCGACAGTTTACGAAGCAATCTTCGACATTGTTGCTTTAATGTTGTTAGAACTATCATCGCTCTTGTGCTCTCACTTCTTTTCAAGACAGAAACTTAAGTCGATCAAATGTACGTTTATTTCTAGTTTCCGAGGAAAGTTCATTAAGTATCGCCTTATAATTGTTGCCAAGTAGTGAGTGGCTTGGCTATTTTCCCTCCCACATCTCTGCGTTATCAGCTATGGCTACAACCGTACTATTACTGAGGTTTTCTTGCAGTACGAGCCATGAAATTCCCTTGACAAATGGGTACTGTCTCAGTTTGTTGTAAGATGAATTTACGAATTCTGCTGTGCATAGATTGCCAGGTTCCCACGAATATCTGTTTGCATACTCAATGAATATAACTGGTTTTTCTCCTTCCACTGCATCACGAATAAGGCGTACTCGTTCCCACGCCATGTCCAGTTCGTCAAGGTCATAATAGAAAGAGAAACCTATAATGTCGACTTGTTTTATTCCCTCGTAATATTCCTCAATGCCGCGAAACTCTGTAAGCCAGTCTTGCTTAAACCATGTTCTATTTATGTAGATGTCTCTTAGCAAATTTAGGTGAGTCGCAAGAAGCACATTGTCAATATGGTTTTCATCGAGAACCTTTCGAGCTAATCGCATAATCCTAATAAACGAAGATGACTCCACCTTAGAATTGATCCACTCACCATTTATGCTTTGGAAGTAACCCCAACCGTCCATATCTTCCGGAAAATTGAATTCACCTAAAAGCGAAAGAATAGCGTACGTTTTGAAGTCTTTCAGCCACCTCGAAAGCCCGGAAATGTATGTGTTTAATTGGGTGTAGTTTACAGAATCCACGTTGTCAATAACTCCTAACTCGAAAATGGGAATTGCATCGGGAACGACTTCACGCACTTCAAGATATCTTTGTCGAAATCCCTCTACTGTTACATTGAATACTCTTACATATTCTCCAAGATCATTTCCAAGCAGAGGGGTAACAGAGCCATCATCGTTGAAGTGAGCCCAACCTCCATCAAACTTAATGTAACGTATATACGGAAGAACTGAACTCCAAATGTCTTTTTCATGTAACACTGTTTCGTCTGTCAGACCCGTGTGAAACAACAGAATTTCTCTGTTAGGGGTGAAACTATTATTTAACTGTGCTAGCACTAACACGATAATCAAGCAAAGAAACAATATAATGGTGAATGACAGCATTTTTCGATTCATTTTGTATAGGTCCATTCTGTTGGTTGTTCTAAGTCTCGAAACTTGGATTATTAATCAGATTTGTAAGTTTACTCCGTAAGATCGTCCGTTTTCTTTGTCTCATTTTTCACCAATTCTATGCTTCTCAGATTTGTAAGCGATTTCCGTTCACACGTATCTTCCACATATTGTAGGCCTCATCAATTATTCTTATACATTCCAACCATCTCTGCCTGTAACTATTGGGTCCTTATCTTCTCTTATACATGTTATAAAATGATTCAGTTCATTATGATACGCTCTTGAAATATCTGAGAGAGCGTGCAATTGGATAAAGGCCTACGGAAGTTGGAAGTTCAAATCCTTGCAAAAGTTCAGGTCTAATTGTCGCCTTGTTGTGTAATGTTCTTTTTTCTGCGTTTTGAAGAGACCATCTATTTGCTTGTCGACTTTTGACACCATTTCCTGAGCTTTACCGTTTTCCCAGAGCATGCCTGGCAGCTGCTCGAATTTTTCGACAAGTTCCTTGAAAAACGACGAAACCTCTATGTAACTGTAAGCATCTACATACCATTTGAACATCTTTTTGAATTTGAGAATCTCGACTTGCGAAATAGAGTCCATTTTCAGAATAGAACCTTCAAAGTAATTGCTGAATTTATCCTCCTTTTCCTTGTCTATCATGTTGTTTTGCACACAATAATCATAAATCTTCGTTCCTTTATAGGGGAAGAAAATCGAACATCTAATTATGTAAGGCCTTATTTTTGCGTTTAATTTTACTGTTTCGAGAACGTTTTCTCTGGTTTCCGTAGGTATACCAATCATATTGTATGCCCAGCAGCGTAATCCTGCTTTTTTTGCGATTGAAAAGGCTTTTAGCATCACATGGTCGGGTGTGAACCTGTCTAGAATAATCCTTCTTATTTTTTCGTTACCAGACTCGACTCCGATTTTCAGTTCCTCGCAACCCGCGTTCTTAAGCGCGGCGGCCATATCCTCATCAAAGTTTGTTACACGAACGTTGCAAGCAAATGGTAGTTTGAATTTTTTCGGATATTTTTCACAAAATTCCAAGACCCACTCTTTATCCAATGTGAAGGTATCATCGTTGAAGTTTATCATTCTCGCATTTTTGTCTTTAACGATGAGGCTTATCTCTTTGAGGACGTTTTCGACGCTTCTATGTCTAACAAGAGATTTCACGTTGCTCTTGTAGAGAGTGGAGTAACAATGGTTAACACAATATGAACATAAAAATGGGCATCCTCTTCCGGAAAGAATGTTAACCCATCCTCTACTGATCTTGAGAATCTTATCCGATTGAAAGACTTCTCTATCGGCAAACGGCAGAGAATCAAGATTTTCAACTACAGGCCTTAGCGGATTTCTGACTATGTCGCCATCACTTTTTGCCCAAATGCCTTTAATGTTCGTAACATCCTGCTTTTTCTCCAGTCTATTTACAAACTCTAAGAACGCGACATCGCCTTCACCTCTGCATATAAAATCAATTCCGTCGATAGAAATGACTTCATCTGGACACAATGTGGCGTGAACGCCTCCACATATTGCTGGTATGTTAAAATTTTTCCTAAGGAATATCGCTATTTCTTTGACGAATCTAAACTGATTTGAGGTCGACGAGAAAGCAATGATTTCTGGTTTAAAATGTTCCACATCTTCTCTTATTCTCTCCAAGTCAAAAAGATAGCCTATTTCTTCATTTAGGTGCAGAAGTTTCACTTCATGCCGGTTCTTTTTCAATATGGCAGCCAGTATTCCCACTCCGAAACTGTAACTTACGGTAGTTTCTAGGTCTGGATATATCATTAAGACCTTCACAAAAAGCACCTCATCAAAATATTCTTTGTAGTTCTCTCGTTTGCTCTAACAATCGCTTTTGCATCTCATTTTCATATTCTGCGCTATTAATGCCCAAAGAATATTTATGAATTCGAAGATAAAAATTGTTCCGTCTTGACAAGCATGGATTTGTAAGTGGATATCGACACATTGAAAGAGGAAATTGCAAAAGTTCCAATAAATATTTTATACGCTCTATACACGTTAGGAGTTCATGAATGGTTTGGCAAGTATGTACGACTCGCCATTTGTGTACAAAATGTTCGAATTGTATATGGTTTCAAGTATCAGACTCTCTGTACGTATCTCGGCTTTATCCTGAAATGGTCCACTTCTTCCTGGAACATGAATAAGGAAGTAGTCATATTCTATTTTAATAGAACTTTGATTCAGTAATTGAGAGAACGGATAATACCATAGTAAGTGTTTAAGCGAAAAGTTGGAACTAGTTAGGCCAATAATTTGATTCAGAGTTACTGTGTCAGAGGCAATCAAAGTTCCTTCGCCAAAATAATTTTCGGCAAAACTTATCATGCTTCTCTGATACACGGAATTTACTTCAGTGACATAAACAATAGGATCTTCAAATGGTAAGCCAACTGCACTTGCAGGAGGAGCGAGTGGTTGATATCCATATAGTTCTATCGTTGCCAACATCATTAGCAGTAATATGATAAACATGATCAGTTTGGAACTGCCAAGCTTCTTTTGTATATAGTGAAGTGATATACCACAGAATATAGGAGACAAAATCAATGTGTGTTCAAAAATCCTATTAAACTCTAACAAACCAG
>Ga0315307_1001251_pt1 | contig 11345 bp, 6 predicted proteins | sample TDP2_MG_FD_203079 | JGI IMG/M metagenome (GOLD analysis project Ga0315307, IMG submission 203079) | Freshwater sediment microbial communities from Lake Towuti, South Sulawesi, Indonesia - TDP2 | ecosystem: Environmental > Aquatic > Freshwater > Lake > Sediment | place: Indonesia: South Sulawesi... | reverse complement strand
GCTTAGAATCTTTCTCTTTTTCTCTCCCTTGATATACCGCGAAACGCCTGTAATGGTTCCGCCCGTCCCTACTCCGGAGACCAGCACATCTATCCCGCCATTCGTCTGCTCCCAGATCTCTGGCCCTGTTGTCTTGAAATGGATCTCAGGATTAGCAGGATTTTTGAACTGCTGAGGCATGAAATACTTGCGATCCGAGGCAGCAATGCGCTCAGCCTCTTCAATGGTTCCTTTCATTCCCTTGGCCCCGGCGGTAAGGATGATATTTGCACCTAAAATGGTGAGGACTTTCCGCCGTTCCATCGACATGGTTTCTGGCATCGTGATGTTGAGTTTATATCCTCTTGCAGCAGCCACAAAGGCCAAGGCAATGCCTGTATTTCCGCTGGTCGGCTCGATGATCTCCATGCCGGGTCTGAGCAACCCCCTCTTCTCTGCATCCCAGATCATGGAAGCTCCAATCCGGCATTTGACAGAATAAGCCGGATTTCGACCTTCGATCTTTGCAAGGATCGTAGCGTTGAGCCCCTGAGCCATTTTGTTAATTTTGACCAAAGGTGTATTTCCAATGGATAATGAGTTGTCTTCAAAAAACTTTGCCATGATCTCCTCCTTTCAAATGTGTTCGCCCTGCACCGCTCAGTATCCAACCAATATTTCTATGAGTATTTTCATTCAAATCACAGGCGGCTTGAATCTTCTCAATCTCAGCGCATTGCTCACCACGGTTACCGAAGAAAGCCCCATAGCAGCCGCTGCGAAGATCGGGTTCAATAGGATATGGAAAAATGGAAAGAGGACACCAGCTGCCACGGGAATGAGAATGGTGTTATAGGCAAAGGCCCAGAAAAGGTTCTGTTTAATATTCCTAATCGTTGCTCGGCTCAGGGCAATCGCTGTTACCACTCCTCTTAAATCGCCACCGATCAGGGTAATATCTGATGATTCCATGGCCACATCCGTCCCGGTTCCAATGGCGATCCCTACGTCAGCCTGTGCCAGGGCAGGAGCATCGTTAATCCCATCTCCCACCATTCCCACTTTCTTTCCCTCTGCTTGGAGCTTCTTCACTTCACCTGCCTTTACCTCCGGCAGAACCTCAGCCAGGACTCGATCGATTCCAATTTGTTTGGCAATCGCCTCAGCCGTTCGCCGGTTATCTCCGGTGATCATGACCACCTCTATTCCCATCCTGTGAAGGGCTTCCACGGCCTCCTTCGAATTCTCCTTGAGCGTATCGGCTACGGCAATGATCCCTGCCGGTCGCTGATCAAGGGCGACGAACATAGGAGTCTTCCCTTGATGAGAAAGCTCTTCAGCCTTCTTCAAAAGTCCGTTGAGCGGAATCCCCCGATCTCTCATGAGTCTCTCATTTCCCATTAAGAGAAGCCTTCCGTCAATCGTCGCTTCGATCCCATGTCCCGCAATAGCATTGAAGTTCCTCGGACCGATGAGAGAGAGGTTCTCCTCTTTGGCTTTATTAACGATAGCCTCTCCCAGGGGATGCTCTGATCCTTTTTCTGCCGACGCCGCATAACGAAGGATTTCCTCTCGTCTAAAGTTATTGAATTCAACAATATCGGTAACCGAGGGCTCGCCTTTGGTCAGGGTCCCTGTCTTATCCATGACGATGGCATTCAGTTTGTGAGCAGTCTCAAGCGCCTCACCACTGCGGATCAAGACGCCGCTCTCCGCTCCCCTGCCCGTTCCCACCATGATCGATGTGGGCGTAGCCAGTCCCAAAGCACAGGGACAAGCAATGATGAGGACAGCCACAAAATTGAGCACCGCATAGGTGAGAGCAGGAGATGGTCCGAAGAAGAACCAGATAATGAAAGTGAGTATGGCACTCCCAATCACGGCTGGGACGAAGTAGCTTGCAATAACATCAGCGAGCCTCGCAATGGGAGGTTTAGAGCCCTGAGCCTCTTCCACCATTTTGATGATTTGGGCGAGCATCGTTTCCTTGCCAACTTTTGTTGCCTCAAACTTGAACGATCCTGTTTTGTTGATTGTTGCTCCGATGACCTGATCTCCAGGATTCTTCTCCACCGGGATGGATTCCCCTGTGATCATGGATTCATCTATAGAAGAATGACCCTCTCTGATCATACCGTCGACGGGAACTTTTTCTCCGGGTCGCACAATCACCAGATCGCCGATTACCACCTCTTCAACCGGAATATCAACCTCCTCACCATTTCTTACAGCTCGGGCCGTCTTCGCCTGTAAACCGATCAGTTTCTTAATGGCCTCGGAAGTCTGGCCTTTGGCCCTTGCTTCGAGAAGTCTGCCCAAAAGGATGAGGACGATGATCGCTCCGGCCGTGTCGTAGTAAACTTCTGCCATTAATCCTTTGGCCGAAAAAAGCCAGGGGAAGAAGGTGGCAAGAACACTATACAGATAAGCAGCAGACGTACCGACCGCAATCAATGTGTTCATGTCGGTCGATTTGTGTTTTGCAGTCTTCCCCGCTCCAACATAAAATTGCCACCCTACCCAAAACTGAACAGGTGTCTGAAGGATGAGTTGGAGATAAAAACTGAGATGACGGCTTAGAGGAAACAGAGTGGATGGTACAAGCATTTGCCAGTTAGCCAGGATAAAAATTGGAGCTACAAGGATAATTCCAAAGATAAGCTTTCTCTTGAGTTTTCTATACTCAGCCTCCCTGGCCGCTTTTTCCCGATCAACAATATCCTCCCTCTTAGCTGCCTCAACCTCTAATATCTCATACCCAGCTTCCTTCACTGCCTTTTTGAAATCTTCTATAGAGACAACCCCAGGGATATACTGAACCGTGGCCCTTTCTGTGGCAAAATTGACGCTGGCCTTTACCACTCCCTCCAGGCTGTTCAAAGCAGTCTCAACTTTTTTGACACACGACGCACAGGACATTCCATGGATAGGCAAGGTGACTTTCTCCACTCCGGCTTCGTAACCCAAGTCTTTGATGGTCGAAACAAAATCCCCGATCTGAGCTCGGGAGGGGTCGAATGAGATCGTGGCCTTTTCCGTAGCAAAATTTACCTTCGCATCCACAATGCCGCTCATCTTCGAGAGCCCCTTCTCAATCTTTGCCACACAACTGGCACAGCTCATCCCAGTGATGGGCAGTTCAACTTTTTTCAAACCCTCTTTTGTGGGCAAGGACAGAGGCTTCTCTTCAGGTTCAGGTCCTTCTTCCGCCCTTAAAAACTTCTCCGGAGAGACATCAAACTTCTCTTTGCATGAAACGTTACAGAAGTAAATGAATCGCCCTTGATAGACACTCATGGCGGCAGCATGGGGGATCTCGACGGTCATTCCGCAAACAGGGTCCACAGCTGCTCCCCATGCCTTGAGCCCATCAATAAATTTCTTGGGCTCTTTTTCAAAAGCTTCCTTACAGTAGGCGGCACAGAAGTAAAAATCGGCCCCTTCATAGGTCGTTTTAGCAGGGGCCGATTTCTCCTCTACAATCATCCCGCAGACTAAGTCGATAGCCAACAGCCATCACCTCCTGACGAATGACTCGCTCATTTTATCTCGTAATATATCCCGGCAGGTATTTTTTGCTCTCCTTTCTTAACAAGCACGATCACTTGATACTTTCCTTTATCAGGAAGGTTAACATAGGCATCATAACTCTTCATCTCACCTTCAAATTTCATACTTTTGATCTGATCTTTTCCTTTGGGGTCAACCACCTTCATGGTGATTTGAGCATCCGTAATTTCCTTTTGGGACTTTTGGTCCTTCAACATAACGGTAATGTTGTGCGTGGTGCCCGGCTCCAAATCCTCTTTCATCTTCATATCCTTGAGCATCTTCTTGTGCTCTTCGTTGGCCATGATTTGAAACGTCACTTTCAGTCCTTCCACCAAAACCTCCCGCGTATCCATCTTCATTGGCGTACCCATGGACATCCCTCCATGCATGTGCTGGGCAGAACCGAGAGAGGAAGCCAAGAATAGGCTCAACAAGACCATCATTAAGATAGAAACCATTCTTTTCATAATATCCTCCTCTAAAAGTTTGAAATTGTGAATTTAAAGATTGCAAAATTAGGAAATCATTGTTCGCACCAAGAATTCCCGAAATTCCTTACGCCCTAATTTCCTAAATCCAATCCAAATGGATTAGTTCAACCACGTTGGGTCGGCTTTTGCTTCTTCGGCCTCCTTCGAAATTTTTTCTAACATCTCTTTGGCCTCCGTCATCTGGGCCTCATACTTCATCATCTCCACTCTCAACCCGTCCAACTCTATAATATTGGTCTTATACTGAGTCGGGCTCCCATATCTTTTCTGACTCAATTCTTCAGCACTATCCATGAAGTTTTTGCGGGCTTTTTCATAATTTGCTGTGGCCTCCTTTAGGCGTTCTTTCCATGGATTTGCTTTCTCCCTCCACCAATTCTCACCTAGACCATAAATATCGGTTTTCGCTTCTTCTATTCTTGGGGGAGTGGTTTGACGAGAAGTTGAAACTCCCACGGACGGAGCCTCTTCCATTACTTCTATGCTGATCTGAGCACGGTATTCGGGCGGGACATTGTTGTAGTCATCAGTGAAGCTAACCACACCTTCCTTATCAACCCATTTGTAGGCTGTAGCAGCGTAAGCAGGTGAAATAAAGAGCAGCAAAATCAAAAAGGTGAGCAATTTCTTCATCTTAACCACCTCCACTAATAATAAACAAAAAATAGAAGTAAAAAACCCTTTTACAAAAATATGTTCATTAATCTCTGTAATTCAAGGACGTTCGCTCAGAGTATTAATACAGTTTGTCGTCCCAGATTGCGGGACTTCTCGCAATGGCAACAATTAATCGCAATTCTTCAAACGTACATTATACGGAACCAGCATCGACCTGTTTTTTCAGGCCAAAATTCCATTTCCAAATAGCGTAGATAGCAGGGTAGACCCCTAGCTCCATGATGAAGGACGTAAAGATGCCGCCGATCATTGGGGCAGCAATTCGTTTCATCACATCGGCGCCGGCACCTGTCGACCACATGATTGGAACCAGAGCCATGAACATCACACCCACGGTCATCACTTTCGGCCGAAGCCGCTTCACCGCTCCCTCGACAATGGCCTCTCGTAGGTCATCCCAGTTTCTCATCTTCCCTTTAGCCTTGGCCTCTTGATAGGCGAGGTCGAGGTAGAGGAGCATGAACATGCCCGTCTCCGCATCGACCCCCATCAAAGCAATCAAACCCACCCAGACGGCAATGCTCGTATTGTATCCAAGGAAATAAAGGAACCAGATCGCACCCACTGCTGAAAATGGAACGGCCAGGAAAATGATCACCGTTTTGGTCACTGATAAGGTGTTGAAATAGAGGAGCAGAAAGATGAGGAAGAGGGTAATTGGCACGACAATGATGAGGCGTTCTTTGACACGCTCCATATACTCAAATTGACCACTCCAGATCAGCATGTAACCTGGCGGCAGTTTTACATTCTCGTGGACAACCTTCTTGGCATCTGCGACGTAGCTTCCGACATCCCGTTTCGACGTATCAAAATCAACATAGACATAACCGGAGAGCCTTCCGTTTTCATCGCGGATCATAGACGGACCGCTTTTGAGAGAGATCTCAGCTAACTGCTCGAGAGGGATATGGGCAACCCTTGCCCCCCCTGAAGACCCTCCGGAGCCTCCCATCCCACCCATTCCAGCGGTCGCTCCTCCGCCACCTAGATTGACTGGAACGAACACCCTTCTGAGCTTCTCCAAATCATCCCGAAGCTCCCTCAAATAGCGGACATTGACCGGGTAGCGTTCTCGTCCCTCAATGGTAGTGGTGACATTCTCACCACCAATCGCAGACATTACGATGTCGTTTGCCTGGTCAATCGTTAATCCGTAACGAGCCAGCTCTGACCGCTTCAGCGTAAAGTCCAGAAAGTAGCCTCCTGCCGTCCTTTCGGCAAAAACGCTCTTTGTCCCGGGTACGTCCTTCAACACCATTTCAATATGCTCGCCAAGCTCCTGGACCTTTTGCAAATCTGCTCCCATGATCTTGATGCCGACGGGTGTTCGTACTCCTGTGGATAGCATATCGACCCGGGCTTTGATCGGCATGGTCCAGGCATTTGAAACCCCCGGGAATTGCATCTTTTCATCAAGCCCCCCCGGGCCGTAGATCAATTCGTCGGGGCTTTTATGATCGGGCCAAAACCTGCCAAGAATCTTCTGCAACCAGCCAGGGGCCCACGAGGAATACCACCGCCCTTGTTTTGGCCACTCGGACTCGGGTTTGAGAAGAATGACGGTTTCCATCATTGACAAGGGAGCTGGATCTGTGGCTGTTTCTGCGCGGCCTGCCTTACCAAAGACACGATCGACCTCAGGGAAAGACCTCAAGACCTTGTCCTGAACCTGAAGTAATTTCTGAGCCTCCGTGACGGAGATCCCTGGGAGTGTTGTCGGCATATAGAGAAGATCCCCTTCGTACAGAGGAGGCATGAATTCGGAACCCAACTTTTCAAAAATCGGAATCGTAGCAATCACAATGAGCAGGGCGGCAATGACGGTCTTCCATTTGTGCCGGAGTACAAACTCACAAACCGGATGATAGATTTTCATCAAAGGCCTGCTGATCGGATGTTTCTCCTCGCTGTGAATTTTGCCGACCAGGAGGGCGTTAACGATCCAGCATAGAAACTTAGGCTTAAACATATACGGGTCCATATGAGTAAAGAGTAATCGGATCGCCGGATCGAGAGTAATGGCCAGGAGAGCTGCGATGGCCATGGAGAAGTTTTTCGTGAAAGCCAGGGGCTTGAAGAGGCGTCCTTCCACTCCTGCCAGTGTGAAGACAGGCATAAACGAAACGGCAATGACCAGAAGGGCGAAGAAGCTGGGCCCGCCTACCTCCTTGATTGCGTCGATCACGACATCCTTGTAATTGCCTGGCCTGCCCTCGGTGTCCCATCGCTCCAGCTTCTTATGGGTTTGTTCCACAACAACGATGGCGGCATCGACCATGGCGCCGATGGCGATGGCAATCCCACCAAGGCTCATGATGTTGGCCGTCAGTCCCATTAAATGCATCGGAATGAAGGAGAGGATGATCGTAATAGGAATCGTGATAATCGGAACGAGAGCTGATGGGATGTGCCAGAGAAAGATCATGATCACAATGCTGACGATGATGAGTTCCTCAATCAGCGTATCTTTGAGGGTGTCAATTGCACGTTCGATCAATTCACCACGGTCATAGGTGGTCACGATCTCAACCCCGGGCGGAAGTGAAGGTTTCAGCTCCTCCAGTTTCGCCCGGATGCGCTCAATAACCTTCAGGGCGTTTTCGCCATACCGCATGATGACAATGCCACCGACCACCTCGCCTTCACCGTTGAGGTCGGCGATGCCTCGCCGGATATCAGGGCCCAGAGTAACAATACCGAGATCCTTAACCAGGATTGGGGTACCGTTTTTATTGCTCCCCACAACAATATTTTCAACGTCCGAGACTTTCTTGATATAACCGCGTCCACGAACCATATATTCGAGTCCTGAGAACTCTACCAATCTCCCGCCGACATCGTTATTTCCTGCGCGTACGGCGGCAATGACGCGATCGATGGAGATGTTATAGGCAACCAGTTTATTGGGATCTACATTCACCTGGTACTGCCGGACAAATCCTCCCACTGGAGCGACCTCAGCCACTCCGGGTATTGCCTGTAAAGCATAGCGGAGATACCAGTCTTGAAAGGTGCGCAATTGGGAAAGGTCATTCCTCCCCGTCTTGTCAACAAGGGCATATTGAAATACCCACCCGATAGCCGTTTCGTCACGGGCAAGCTCAACATTTACTCCCTGAGGGAGCTTAGGAAGGATATTGCTTAGATATTCGAGTGTGCGAGAACGAGCCCAGTAGATATCTGTACCATCCTCAAAGATGATATAGACGTAGGAATATCCGAAATCGGAGAATCCACGAATGTCCCTCACTTTCGGCACACCCAGTAGTGCTGAGATGATCGGGTAAGTCACCTGATCTTCCATGATGTCGGGACTCCGATCCCATCGTGAAAAAATGATGACCTGGGTGTCAGAAAGATCGGGAATGGCGTCGAGCGTAATATTTTTGATGGAATAAAGTCCCCATAGGGTTGCCATGCCGATAAGAAGAAAAACGATGAATTTATTATGAGCACAAAGTTCAATCAGCCTATTGATCATTGAAGCCCTCCCGTTTTCCCCCTCTCCCTATCTCCTTATCTCCCCATCTGCCTTCTATTTCCCATGCCCTGCATGCTCCATTCCGGGCATGGCCATCCCGCCCATCGCCTCCTTTAATTTCGATTCGGAGTCGATGAGAAAATTGGCACTGGTCACTACCCGTTCTCCCGCCTTGAGGCCTTTGATCACTTCATAATAATCGTCCACTTTGGCTCCAACCTTTACTTCCCTTGGCTCAAAATAACCAGAGCCTTTATCAATGATTGCCATCTGACGTAGGCCTGTATCAATAATTGCCCCTTCCGGCACAGCCAACTTCCTTCCAAGGTGAACTTTGATCTCCACATTGGCATACATCTCCGGTTTGAGCTTGCCGTGAAGATTTGGAAATTCGAATCTTACTTTTGCGGTTCGTGTCTCCGGATTGAGAGAAGGATATATATAGATTGCTTTTCCCGTGAAGGTCTCCCCTGGAATGTAAGATAATTGAACGGAGGCCTGCTGCCCTAATCGGATGAAAGGAAGTTCATATTCATAGATGTCAGCATAGAGCCAGACAATCGAGAGATCGGCCAGTTTGTACAACGCCATTCCTGGCATTACATTCATCCCCCTATAAGCCATTTTTTCCAGAACAAATCCGCTGAAAGGTGAGTAGAGCGTGAGCGTCTTTCTGGGTTGACCGTTCTCTTCCAAGGCTCTGATCTGGTCGTCTGTGATGTCCCAGAGTTTGAGACGTCGCCTGGCTGATTCGACGAGGGAGCTTCCGCTTCCAGCCACCTCTGGAAATGGGCTTTTGACCAAGTCTTTTCTTGCCCGAAGGGCGAGGAGATACTCTTCTTGCGTGGAGACAAGTTCCGGGCTGTAAATCGTCAAAAGCGGTTCTCCCTGCTGGACAAACCTACCTGTGAAATCTACATAGAGGTCTTCAATCCATCCTCCGATCTTTGGGGAGATCGTCACCAATCTCTTCTCGTCATAATCGACCCTTCCCACCGTCCGAATCACCTTCTCCAGGGGCTTGAATTCCACAGCTCCGACTTTGACCCCAATGAGCTGCTGTCGCTCAGGAGAAATCTGAACGGTCCCAGAAGTCACCTCTTGCATTTTCCCTTCCTTCTGGAGTGACTCCATGGTCAGTCCCTTCATTTCGTCATCTATTTTCTTTGCTTCCTGTTTCATCTCCCGGGCGTGTCCTTCGTGGACATTGGCTTCCTTTCCCTTCCCACATCCAAAGATGACCCAGGGAAGGGCCAACAATAAAATGAGCCAACTGATCCGTTTCATCTTCCTTCCTCCTTATTGCGTGAAACGCTTTCCAACCACAGCCTCTAAACTTGCTACATTCTTCTCATACTCCGTGAGGGCCTGATGATACTCCAATTCATAACGATAGAGGGTCATCTGGCTATCCAGAAGGGTCATGAAATCAACTTTGTTTACCCTATACGCGCTTGTCGCCGAACTCACTTGAAGACTTGCTTGAGGGATGATTCCCGTTCGATATAATTCTATCTGTCTTTCAACCCGCTCGATCATAGAGGCCATATCGGTCACCATGTAGAGAATCTCATTCTTCATCGCCCGGTATTGAGCCTCTGTCGTCTCAATCTCGGCCTTTGCCTCTGCCACTTTCCGGTCCTGTTTTGATTTGTAAAAAATAGGTATGTTGATCTCTACCATCCCCGTAAGCATATCTCTTCGTTTCATCTCAGGACCATTATCCCTCTGGCCATAGGCGAAACGGGCTGTTAGGTCAGGATAATATTCTCTTTTCGCAAGAGCATAAGCCTTCCCCTTTGCTTCGATCATCTTCTTCATCCCCTTGAGGGTAGGGTTCGTCTCCATGGCTGTTTTCTGAAGCTCCCCGGTGTTCAATGGAAGTTTTTTATAAGCCACCTCTTCGGGTTTCCCAATGGGGCTCTCTGGAGGCCGGTTCAAAAGGGCGATCAATTTTGCTTCCAGGGCTCTCCTCCTCTGTCCCAGCATAATCAACTCGTCCACCATCTTGGAGACCTCGACATGGGCTTTAAGGACATCCTGTTGGATTCCCATTCCCACAGCGTATTGGGTCTCAACAATCTTCGCAAAATTTTCGAGAATCTCTTTATTCCTCTCTGCTATTGCAGTTGAGCGATAGCTGTAAGCAAGTTCATAGTAGGTCGCCTTCACCTCTTTAATCACCCGATTGATCTTCTCCTGAATTTCGTTAAACACGGCCTCAGCTTCCTTTTGGGCCATTTCCCCCATCAGTCTTCTCTTCCCATAAAACGGGAATCTCTGAGAAATGGAGAGCTCTTTCATTGTCATGTCTTCATCCTTGAAACTAAAGTTGGTGGGGAGGCTAATGATTCCCAAGCCAAACATGGGGTCTTCCAAGGCAGAGGCCTGGGGAACTTTCTCTTTAAAGATCTCCCATTTCTTCTTTGCAGCTAAGATCTCTGGGTTACTCTGGATTGCTTCCTCAACCAACCGATCAACGTTCATCAGTGGCTTCTCTGGCTGAGCTATGGAGGACAGAGGTGACATGACGAGAAAGCAAAGAAAAATCGCTTTGGTAAGAAAGAAAACCCTCAACATGATTCGATCACCTTCTTTCTGAACATTGGAGTTTGAGATTCTTTTCAAGACGCCATACTTCAAGAGAGTTGGGAACCTACACCCCCAATACCCACCGTCTTCTTTATTTCATTATCATCCATTTTGTTTAAATATCCAAACAAAAAGGCTCTTGGCCTTTTGGCTAAACCTTAAGGGGGGTGAAGGCTTTAGCAATTCGGACCTAATTTTCATATTAGGCCCCTGGCCAAGAGCTTTATTCTATTGTCTCACAAAAATGGACAATTTCTAAATCAATTCACGTCAAAAGAGAAGCCAAATCGACCCTCAAATTGAATATATCTATAGCTCATATAGGAAGTAAATAAGGTGAAGTATGTATTTTTTGAACAAAAATACTGCACTTCCTACCCAGGACGGGTACGAATCCTGTGCGTTACATAGAATCCTTACTTCCCTTCTCTCATTTCATGAACTATTTCAATAAGAAACCTTAGTGCTCTAAAAGCATTACGGCCAATGCGTGGGCCTAAATCCTCATTCCCTATAGATATGGGTTTCTAACCGATCTTCTGGCGGGTGGAAAATGGGGCGTGCCAATT
>Ga0315307_1001246_pt1 | contig 11359 bp, 7 predicted proteins | sample TDP2_MG_FD_203079 | JGI IMG/M metagenome (GOLD analysis project Ga0315307, IMG submission 203079) | Freshwater sediment microbial communities from Lake Towuti, South Sulawesi, Indonesia - TDP2 | ecosystem: Environmental > Aquatic > Freshwater > Lake > Sediment | place: Indonesia: South Sulawesi... | reverse complement strand
GTCTCAGCATAAGGCGTTAAGCCCCACATTGAATGATACGACGATGGGAACCATACACCCATTCCTCGAGCACCCGCTGACTCCATTGGTCTAGTGTTTCCCAAGGCAACGATGGCTTCAGAAAGCGAATATAATAAGGCATTGCCTGCAGACTGAACTGCTAAATCAGTTGCTGTTAGAGTTATGTTTTCAACGAAGGTTGGCAAATCAACATAGCGGTCCCAACCGTATTCGCTCCATGGAAGCATTGCGTCACCTCGAGCGTTGCTTATCATTTCGTGGTTCGCTTGCATGTTGTTCATGAGAATCTGTGTCAACACTGAGAGGTCCATGACCACTGTCTCAGTTTTAGCAAGGTCGATTGCTGATAGACTCCCCATGACGCCCCCACTAAAGTGAGCTCTCGGTTTGTAGAACTCGACGTAATCGCGTACGATCATTTGGGCTAGCTCTAACTCTGACATTGCTGGATTCTGGTTCAAGTCGTCTAGTATGGTGTTGTATGGATAGCCGCTTACTGGAACGTAGTTTTCGCATCCAACAAAGTAGTCGGTGTTCAAGCCGTATTGATTGTATTCATAGGCAACCTCTACCATGGCCATGAGGCATGCGTCGAATGCCAAAATGTCAATGTGAAACTTACAGAGCGCCGAAGCAACTTCAGGATGAGTCAAGTGATCCGTTGGATGCTCATCCCAGCAGACTCCAGACACGTCGTTTCCGTGATCCCACAGCACTAGGACATAATGTTCCGCCGTGAACTTACCTACCGCGAAATCTACAAAGACGTTCAGCGTATTAGGGTCGCCCATGTTAACTTCTTTGCCATTGAGCGGAAATCCTTTGACCTCTACGATGCCGCTCTTAATCACTTTATACATGTACGCAGGCTTGTCGAAGCCATCCCATAGAACAAGCACGTTTAAGTTTTGTGTGGATCCAATCTCCTCCATCATCCCTAGACTGTAAGGCGCATAAGAATCGAGGTTATTGTCAGCGTCCATATACACCATGAAAGTCCAGCTTGCGGTGTTTTCATTCCTAGCAGCTTGTGCCCCTTGGACAGCGAGAACAAACAAAACCACAGAGCATAGCATGTACACTGCGAATTGCCTACTCGTCTTCAAATGATCCTCTCCTTCTTCCCCTAACGTAATAATGGAGTGATTTATTCATATAAAACTACGGATTATTCACGTATGCACTAGTTTAGCCTAGCCTGCTTCTCTCCTTTCTGGCTCATGAACCAAGAATGATATTATTAGAAACGAAGGAGCCAAGGCCGTTAACATCAAGAAGAACGGAAGCTGCGGGGCGATCGAGTAAATAACACCACCTGCAAGTAGCCCAAACGCCATAAAAACATAACCGACGAACTGGGAAAACCCTATCACTCTGGCTCTATTTTCTCTGGAAACCAGATCGGTTTGTAGTGAAAAAAACGAGGAAAAGAAGAGCAATTGTCCAATGCCCAACAAGGGCATGGCTATTAATAGCCTTGTTAGATTTCCGTACACGAAAAGTAAGATAGCTGGAACAAAAACTAAATGCGAAAGCAGTAAAGGAGCTTTTCTACCTATTTTGTCAATCAACTTACCTATTGGTATGGCTGCAATGACCATCGTAATGAACAACGCGGTGGACACCAAGGCCCACTCAATTTGACTTAAGTTTAGCACGCTTTTATCCCCCTCTACAGCATAAACCGAGAAGAAAAGTTGACCTAGCGATAGAGCAAAAGTCGTCACGAAACTTGCAGTGAATAGAAAAAACATCGAGCGTGGCACATTTTTCCAGACAGCGACGCTCTCTCTTATCGCCTGCGGATACGAAGCCAAGAGGTCTCGGGATTTGATTCTGTCCGCAGTTTTTATGGTCTCTCTTAGTCCAATTCTAAGAATTGCCGCACCTAAGTAAAGCAAAAATACGATGCCGTAAGCTATTCGCATGCCAATTGCACGCGTGAATACGGTTACGATTATACCTGCAACTACAGGGGCTGGTGTTGTAGCTACGTTACCGATTAGAGTTGTCAGGGAAAATGCCATCCCTCGCTTTTCAGGAGCGGTCGAATCCGAAATCATGGCTAAAAGTGCCGGTTGGTAAAGCAAACATAAGTTTTGGACAACAGCGCCGACTAGTATCCACTCCCAACTTGGGGCAAACACGAAAAAGAGACAAGAAAAGGCTACACCAAAAGTTAGGGTAGATATCAACCATCTCCTTCCATACCTATCGGCGAGGTAACCACCAGGAAACTGAACTAGGGCCAAGGCCATGATTGAAGCAAACCCTATGAACCCAAGAATAGGTGCAGCAGCTCCAAGATCGTACATAACGAATGGTCCGTAATACAGAGTGGTCATTTCACTGCCGAAATCCATCAAAACCCAGCTCATGACCAAAATTAGGTAGTTGCCCTGAAAGAAAGGGAATTCTTCACGAAGTCTATCGCCAATTCTCATAATCTTTTCTCAATACTGTCTGTTCCGTGTGCAATCGAAATATTCGAACTGATGGATTAAGTTATTCTCCAATAAGTCAGGTAAAGCGCGCGCTAGTGTGCATTACTTCTTGAACTCTTTCAAGTAATCTTTGACTCGTGACAAACCAGTTTCTAGAATTTTTGTTTTGCATCCGTAGCCAATCCTTAAGAACCCTTCCATGTCGAAGCACGAGCCTGGAGTAAGCAGTGTGCCTTTTTCTCGAACAAGGCGCAGACAGAGGTCTTTAGATGGTATGTTCAGATTGTACCGGAAGAAAGCAATGCTTCCTGCCTTCGGCGGAACCCATTTTATCAGCGGTTCGTCTCTAATCCACTGTGAAAGAACTCTGTAATTCCTACGCAGAATTTTTAGGTTCCGCTCATAGATTCGATCCACATGTTTTACAGCAAGAGCCGCGAGGGCGTCAGCAATTATGTCGTTAGTAAGCGTCGTGTAATGTCGATGATCATAACATTCTTCAATTATCTTCTTTCTTGCCGCAATCCATCCGAGACGTAGTCCTGTAAGAGAAAGCGGTTTCGAAAAGGATCCTGTGACTATTGCCCTGTCGCTGAGGTCTACGGCGGATGGAACGAAGTCGTCTGGTCTAACATAAAGTCCTCTATATGCCTCATCACAGAGCAAATAAGCTCCTGCATCTTCTGCGATGGCACAGATTTTCTTAAGGAGGTCAGCTTCAATCAGGCTTCCCGTCGGGTTATGTGGATTGTTAATTACGATAAGCTTTGTCTTTTCATCTACGAGATCAACCAGTTCGTCGAGGTCAGGAAGCCATTGATTATCCTCACGTAGCCGTAGTAGCTTTACATTTGCACCAAATGATTTTGCAGTACTGTACAATTGCTGATAAGCTGGAAATACTGATATTACTGTATCACCTGGTTCAACAAGACTGTAGAAGACCAGGAAGTTTGAACCGATTGCTCCCCCATTAATCAGAATGTTCTCCGGCTTCATATGATCATACAGATTTGCAAGTCCCTCAAGGAGAGCTGGAGATCCTTTGCCGAATCCATATGTGAGTTGCATATCTTTGAGTTGCTCAAGGAAATTCTCTTCGCCCATGAGGGCTAGGAACTCACGCAGTGTGAATGGATCAACACAGGTCTCGGCGAGATTTAGCTCTGCCTCAAGTTCGTAAGTGCTTAAGAAACGTTCAACCAGAAATGGATCGACCTTCATTACGCTCTACCTCTTTGTTGTGAAATATCGCTTCTGTTATTATTACCCTTTTATCAAATCTTAAAACGGTCTTCTCTTTCGCTGACGCAGGCTCGGTGTCGGTCAAGCCTTAGCAGGCTTCCTGCTAATACGGCATGGTTGAGCAAAAGAAACTTGCAAATATCAATGTAAGTGGTAATATATCTTATTGGGATGGGCCAAATACTAGAAGAACCGTTGAGGTGCAACACCTTTGTCGCAGTTTGACGTTGCAAATCGCCTAAGGGAAGTGAACCCTTCGGGAATAAGACGCATCTCTCTCCAAGCAGAGAAAGTTCGAAATGCCATAGACTTGGGAATGGGAGAACCTGACTTTTCTCCCCCTACTCATGTTTTAGAAGCGGCAAAACGGGCTTTAGATGAAGGCAAAACCCGATACACTTCAACGGCGGGAATACCAGAGCTACTTGGGGCCTTAGCCGAAAAAGCAAAGAAAGACTATGGTCTCTCCTATGATCCAAACACCGAAATCCTCGTCACCGTCGGAGCCACTCAAGCCGTTTTCCTAGCAATGCAGGCATTAATCAATCCGGGAGACGAAGTGATAATTCCAGATCCGTGTTTCGTTTGCTACGAACCCGATATCCGCATTGCTGGCGGGACACCAATATCCACTCCAATGCTTGTAAAGGACAAGTTTGCACTTGACGAAGACGCGATAGCATCGCAAATAACGGGAAAGACTAGCATGATTCTGATAAATTCCCCGAATAATCCAACCGGGTCGGTTCTCTCGCATGCTGATTTGTCTCATCTAGCAAAAATAGCAAATGAACACAATCTACTCGTAATTTCAGACGAGGTCTACGAAAAAATAACCTATGACAATGCACGGCACTACTGCGTAGCTAGTTTCTCTCCCATGCGTGAACGCACCATTGTTGTCGGGTCTTTCTCTAAAACTTATGCGATGACAGGGTTCAGGGTTGGCTACGTTTACGGGTCTGAAAGATTGATTTCGCCTATGAAGTTAGCACATTACTTCAACGTCGGCTGCTTAGATGAGTCAAGTCAATACGCGGCGCTTGCTGCATTGACAGGGCCTCAAGATTTCGTTAAGAACATGGTTGCAGAGTTTGATCGACGACGCAAACTTGCCTATTCACGTTTGAACGAAATTGAGGGCTTTCGGTGCAGTATGCCAAAGGGAGCATTTTATCTATTCCCTAACATCGAGGATTTTGGAACAACTTCTGAAAAGTTTGCAGATCATTTGGTTAACAATGCCAGAGTGACAACAGTTCCGGGATCGGTCTTTGGAAAACACGGTGAAGGATACTTGAGAATTTCATATGCTACTGCCTACGGCCAAATAGAAGAGGCCCTGAACCGCATGGAGAAGGTTGCGAAAGCGTTCAAAAAAGCGTGACGCGGTGCCCACTCGCGCAACCAAGGTGGTAGCTCAGAACTAATCGTCGAAAGAAAGAAACTAACGCAGAGATTTCTTGCTTTCTTTTACTCTTACCCCTCGCTTTTTTAACATGGCTATTAACTTCTTGTAGAGTTTTTCATCCTTGCCTAGTTTCTCTGGCGGAATCACGCCCTTTTCCGTTACAAGTTTCTTCGCGAGGAGTTGAGCCACGCATGATGTTGTATATCCTGTGGTTCTCGACATGGCTGTAACCTTGCTTTTTTTGTCGTAACGATCTAACATGTAGTAGCTGTACATTATTGACCTACCATCTTTCTTTCCATCGACTTGCACGTGCATCGTAAGGATGTCAGGAACATCAGGCTTCTTCAATTTCCTTTCCAACAGTTTAGTAGTTATTTGTCGAGGGTAAACGCTGGCGCCTTCAACTTGAATTGGTTTTTCATCGAAAAATCCCAAAGTCTTGAGCAGTTTTATTTTTTCGATGTGTCCTGGATATCTAAGAGTTTTTTCCCACATATTTTCAACACCCTTCACCGTGTGGAGCAACGTTCTAAGCCCGTCGGTCCAGAAAGCTTCAAGCTTGCCAACACCGGGAAGCTCCACCTTTTCCAGCCCGGTTAACGCTTCCACCTCAGTCACTTTGCCGTTGTTAACTATCTTTGCCTTTCTCATGTACTCGTCAATGAGTCCCTCCACTGACCATGTTATTGTGTAACCGAGGGGAGGGATGGATTTTTCTGGGAGGCCTCCGACCATTATTTGAGCATTCCTGACTTGATCGAGTTTGCTAACTGCCCGCGCCACAAGAATGTTGCTTAATCCTGGTGCTACTCCACAATCAGGAATGATTGTCACACCCGCTTTTAGGGCGTCTTTGTTCAATATGAGTGGGTTCTCGGGCATGAAGGAGACGTCGACCGCATTTACCTTTGCCTCAACACATGCCTTAATGGATTGATAACCAACCTCACCGGGTAAAGCTCCCACCATCAGATCGAACTCTTTTAGGGTATGGACAATATGATTGTGATCGGACGCATCCAATTGAATCCAAGAAACATTGTTTCTACCTATTTTAGTGGCAACCTCCTCAGCTCGGCTTCGACTCCTACCTGCGATAACCACCTTGACCGAAGGCATGGTTTCAGCCAAATCTTTAGCTACAACAGAACCAATGTATCCGTAACCTAAGACGAGTATCTTCACATCAAACACCTCCAGTTCAGAGAATCGGGATCGATTTGATATTGTAACGATTCATAATCTCCCTAAGGACCTCGCTTAAATCCTTTTCCACATCATTTGGCAAAGGTTCAGGGACATGCTCTTTCAATGTCTTGTTAACTATTTCTCTGGCTCTGGTTATCATATTTTTTGACCCTTGCTTTCTCTCAGCTTCTAAAGTCAACCTGTCAATTACATCAGAGGGCATAAGGTGTTCTTTCTCTAACCAATTGAGTGTATGTTTCTCTCCGAGATAGTTGCCGCCTGGACCAACCTTACCTATGACTTCCAACGCGAAAGTATCCTTGTTAGTTGTTATTCCATCAACAAGCCTTAAGGCCATTCCGCATATTTCATTGTCTATTACTAGTTTTTCAAGTGATTGACAATTCTCGAAGATCAGCATTCCAGGTCCAGAAATGACGTTTATGCCAGCTAGGGCTCCAAGTGTTATTCCAAAGCTTGTCTCAAGTCCGCTTTGGGCGTCTAACATCTTTGAGTCACTGAGTCCCAGATACGCATGACTTGGCAACTTATAGTGCTTGGCAACTTGCGAAGCAGCACACGCAACCATCATGTTTTCGATTGACCCAAGACGCGATGAGAGATATTTCATATCGAATGTTGTCGGTGAACCTCCATAAATGACAGGTGCACCTGGCTTTGTGACCTGAGAGATGACCATACCACTTAAGAACTCTGCATTGAATTGCACAAGAGTTCCAGCAAGAGTTATGGGACTTGTTGCACCCATCTGTGGCGCGGGTATGATTTCAGCTGGTATATTGAACCTTGCGCAATCAATCAAGTTCTGGCATGTGGTGTCGCTCCACATAAGTGGCGAGGATGGACATACATCAAAGATTGCCATGGGCTTATTCGTTAACTTATCCTCTCCTCCAGCAACAACCTCCAAAAGCCGCTTCATATCCAAAAGTCCTTGCTTTGTAAATGCACCCGTAATCATGCCCTTCGTGGAATTTTTCAGCACCAGATAAAGACGATATACGTCAGCTATCTCCTCAGGCACTTCCGAGGGCACCATGGCTGTGCTTTGGGCCTGGATATACTTGAGGGCATCAACGAACCTCACTAAGTCAACCAGATCCTTCGAAAGTGGGTTTCTTATCTCACCTGTTTCATGATCATTAAAGTAGACTGCACTTGATCCGGGGTTGAAGATAGTATTGCTTTTGCCAACTATCTGTTCATGCTTTCCATCTCGACCGTACAACCTTATGATTGACGATGTCTTACTTAGGAAATGCTTTACGAGATGTTGGGGCATCCGTACCATTTTTTTGTCGGAATCAACCTCACATCCGGCATTTTTGAGTAAATGCAGAGCTTCATTGTTTTTTACATTGACACCTACTTTTTCGAGGATTGTCAGCGAATCATTATGAATGTCTTCTATGTCGTCCGGGGAAAGTAGCTGCAGCAACTGTCTTCTAGAAGCTGAGAACTCGGGCATACATCTCCCTTCTCACTAATTATTTTTGGGACTCATTACTCTCCTTTGCACTTAAGACTTCCCTCTTTTCTTTGGATATGATCCAGACGCATGATCTTCGGTTTTCGTCGTAAAAATCTCTTTAAGCGGAAATTCTTTTGAACTTGGACAACCGCATACTTGTCTCACATGGAGGTGCCTTTTGTTGGTTTATGACAAGAACAAGCTATTGGAAATGGTGAAGAAGGGTGAAGAGTCCCAAATAAAGTGCCTGAAGAAGTTGGTTGGCATTCCAACGTGCTGCAACAAGCACCATGATATGAAACCAATTATTGCTCAGTTGACCGAGGAATTTGAGAAAAGAGGATACAAGGTTCAGACTTTTTCAACATCAGGTTCGCCTATGATCGTGGCTGAAATGAATCTGGGAATGGAGAAGACTCTGATGTTTTACAACCACTACGACGTTCAGCCTGAAGAACCGTTGGAAGAGTGGAATTCTCCGCCTTACTCTTTGACCGTCAAGAATGAACGACTGTACGGTAGAGGCGTAAACGACGATAAGGGACCTCTTGTCGCCAACATTTTTGGTGTCCAAGACGCTTTCGATGCCGGATACGAGCCAAAGGTTAACATCCGGTTCATAATTGAAGGAGAGGAGGAAGTTGGAGGCACAGGTCTCGAAGAATTCTGTAAGGCTTATCCCAACCTGCTGAAATCTGACGGTTGCATCTGGGAAGAAGCTTACGCTACACCAAATCGACGAAGTGAATTGTATGCTGGTGTCAAAGGAGATCTCTACTTTGAGCTTCATGCGAAAGGTGTACACATTGACGCACATTCGAGTAATGCGCCTATAGTTGTTAACCCGGCTTGGAGGCTGGTTTGGGCGCTTTCAACTCTTAAGAACGAGAAGGATGAAATTTTGATAGAAGGTTATTACGACGATGTGGTTCCTCCTAGAAAGGAAGAACTTGAATTGTTTGAGAAGTATCCTAGAGACATGATCGATCAGTACAGGCAGTTGTATAAGGTCGATAAGTTTCTCATGGGAAGGGATGGGGTAGAATTCTGGAAGGAATTACTGCTCAGACCGACATGCACAATCAGCGGGCTCTCTGCGGGTTATGGAGGGCCTGGCTCCAAAACGGTCATTGGAAGAGAAGCTATGGCCAAGCTAGACTTTAGGCTTGTTCCGAATCAGAAGGTGGAAAAGGTTCAGACATTATTGCGTGAGCATTTAGATCAAAAAGGTTTCTCAGACATTGAGACCCGGCTTCTCACAGGCTATGGACCAAGCAGGACCCCTGTTGATCATCCATTCATCGTCTTGTTGAGGGGCTTGGCGAAAGATTTCACCGGGATAGATCCTGTCGTATTTCCTTCGCACCAAGCGTCTGGACCTGCCTATCTCTTTGGCCCACACACTCCATGGGCAATGTGCAGCACCCCCGATCCTGAAGCAAATGCTCACGCGCCGAATGAGAGCATGCGACGCAACGACTTCATATATATGACTGCGTTCGTTGCCGCAATAACAACAGAACTCGGAAGAACTTAAGAGGTTCTAGAAATTTCTTGCCTTTTGAGAATTTTTGTCATGAACGAGTCCAATTCTCTCTCGATGTCCGGTGGCAAAGGTTTCGGATGGTGCTTTTTTAGTATTTTGTCCACGTGTTCTTTTGCTCTCTGCAGCGCATTCTTTGCTCCAGTCCTTTCCCATTGGGCCTTACTCATTTTATCGATCACAACTGAAGGCATATGTTCCTCAATTTGAAACCACTTAAGAGTGTGTTTTTGAGATAGAAAGTGTCCACCCGGACCAACTTTTTCAATCAAGTCAAATGCAAGTGTTTCTTCATTTACGCTGATGTTTCCTGCCAGTCTCAGCGCCATGCCGCAAATCTCGTTGTCAATAACTAGCTTTTCATAGCTCTGGCAGTTTTCAAAACCCAACATTCCTGGTCCAGTGATACAGTTGATGCCAGCCAACGTTCCAATGATTGTTCCTGCTACGGACTCGAGTGCTGCTTGCGCATCGATTATTTTACTTTCACTCATGCCCAAATACGCGCCAGATGGAATATCGTAGAACCTAGCTATCTGAGAGTACGCCGTCGAGAGCATGGCAACTTCAATGTTGCCAACACAGCCAGTTCCGTATCTCATGTCCATTAGAGAGGGAGAGCCACTGTAAACTACAGGTAGACCGGCATTCACGAGCTGAGACATGACAAGGCCGGAGAGAAATTCAGCGTTGTGTTGTACTAGTAATCCTGCGAGTGTGGCAGGGGCTGTTGACCCCAATTGAGGTGCCGGTATTATTTCGATAGGTATATCAAACCTAGCTGAGTCTATGAGGTTTTGAGACGTCATTTTACTCCATTTTAAAGGTGGAGAAGGACACACATCCATTAACAAGCGTGGTCTTCTTCTCAGAGCTTTCTCTCCGCCCACAACTAATTCTAGCATATGTCTCATCTCATAGAGACCCTCGATTGTAAAGGCGCCAGCGACAATTGGTTTCAAAGAGTTTTTGAGTATCAGGTAGAAGCGGAACCTGTCTACGACTGTGTCAGGTACATCACTAATGGTCATGGCTGTGCTCTGTGCATGAATGTGTTCCAGGTAGTCAGTCAACCTCACAAAGTCGATGAAATCTTTGGAAGATGGGCGTCTCATTTTCATGTTTTCTCTATCAAGCATGTAGAGGGCGGTTGAACCAGGGTTGAAGTAAACGTTTTTGCCCGCAAAGACAAGGTCGTGTTTTCTGTCAAATCCGTACAATTTGACCTCTGAAGGAACCTTTCTTAACGCTTCTTTAACGAGTTCCTCGGAGATGTAGACCCGCTTTTTTTCGGAATCCACATTCGCTCCAGCTTCAGCGAATATTTTCATCGCATTTTCGTTTTCCATTTCAACGCCTATTCTTTCAAGCACTTTGATCGAGGCTTCATGGATCGTCTGAACTTCACTGTTTGAGAGAGACTCGAGCACTTTAACCATGTCTATTTTCACCTGTCTACCGTAAGTCTATTTTTTCCTAGCTTGGATAGTCTTGTTAATCTTGTGATGAAGAACCTTTCCAGGAAAAAGGCCTTTGTGTTTGTCTTTCTCCACCACAGTCTGTCCATTCACTAAAACGTATTTTATGCCCTCTGGGTACTTGTGAGGAAAATTGGATAAGGGAAAGCGATAGGGAAACCGATTTGTTGCTCTGTCCTTTACTGCGTTGAAGTCAAAAATGACAATGTCGGCCCACATTCCCTCTCGGAGTAATCCACGGTCTCTCAACCCAAGCTTTTGGGCGGGAAATGACGTCATCTTTCTAACTGCTTCATTGAGCGTTAAAACCTTCTCCTCTCTAACGTATCTCTCTAAAATGTAAGGATACTCACCGTAGTCGCATGGAGAATAACCATCGATTCTTCCTAGAACACCGTAGGGAGCACAAGCAGACCCGTCGCTGCAAACCATCATTAAAGGATGCCTCAACACGGCGCGGATATCTTCCTCATCGATGTAATTAAAGAGGGCGCTCACCTCTCCTTTCTCTTCAATAATCAAATCAAAGTAGAC
>Ga0315307_1001244_pt1 | contig 11373 bp, 9 predicted proteins | sample TDP2_MG_FD_203079 | JGI IMG/M metagenome (GOLD analysis project Ga0315307, IMG submission 203079) | Freshwater sediment microbial communities from Lake Towuti, South Sulawesi, Indonesia - TDP2 | ecosystem: Environmental > Aquatic > Freshwater > Lake > Sediment | place: Indonesia: South Sulawesi... | reverse complement strand
TGGTTTCGTACCTGTCCGGCCCACGCCTTGCCACTCTACTCAGGTGCTCTTCCATGTGGGTGAGCTGCCTCCTGTAGAACTCCTCCTGGGACAGAACTTCCAGGACGTCCTCTATGTCGCGTTCTTCAAGCAGCCTGATGATCGGTTCCGTGCGTTGCAGTTTCATGTTTCCAGACGTGCCTCCTGTGCTAGGTTGAGGTTGCGTCGCGTGAACACCGCGATTGTGCGATGCTGAGCCAGGGTGGGACCCCGCCGATTCTAGATCCGGCCCCTCCGGTCCGATGCCTCCCTGATCAGCACCAGATGCCGTATCCCTGCGCAACGACGAACGAACGGTTCATGCCCGGGGCACTCCGAAACGTTTTCGAGCACGGCACCAAAGCACCTTTCGTAGGATTGCCTTCAAGAGGCTCGCTTTACCTTGACAAGAATCGCTGCGTTTTCAGCCCAGATGGGTGCGGACGGAGATGGCCCAGCAGAATGGGTGGTCACGGCCAATCCGCCACCGCCCAGCCTGACCGTGATCGGTGATCATCCCGTGAGGCCCAACGCCCGCTATGGCCTTAGGTGGGCCATGAAGGTCGAGGGAGAGAAGCGATGGCGCTTTAGAGCTAAATTCTCGGGAATCATCATCTCGTTCAGTGACGAGAAGGGAAGCAAGATCCACGCCCTGGAACGCCACACAAGTTGTTGGCAGACACCTGGCTGGCAACCTGCATGGCTCCTGTTCCGCAGCCCCGAAGGCGCGGCACGGCTATCTGTGTCTTTTGCCATCGTCTCGGCCGAACCATTGCCGGGGCAATTCGGCATACGCGACGTGGAGCTCGAGGATCTCGACGCTCCTCCCGCCCGGAGCCTGGGAGGGCTGTGTCTTCGGACCTGCGACGAATCCGGGACCCCCGTGTCGGCACGGGCATATGTGCGAAGCTCAGAGGGGAAAAACTATGCCTCGCCATATGCCTTCTCGTACAACCAGGGAGGGGCAGGTTTCTGCCTTCAGGACCTTGAATCGGGCTGGATCCCGGTGCCCCCTGGAAGCTACAGGGTCACTGCGACGAAAGGCTTTGAGTACGACACCGCGCGGGCTTGGGCAACGGTGCGACCGGGATTCGTAACCCAGGTCGATCTGGTTCTGAGACATCGTTTCCTCGCAAGCCGAAAGGGATGGTTCTGCGGCGATCACCACGTGCACCTTTTCAGGCATGGAAGTTCGGCCTACCCCATGATGAACGTCAAGGATATCCATACGCTTGCGAAGGCAGAGGGCCTCGGCTTCTTGGCCTTCATGGGATCAACAAGGATGGAGCCGGAGGATCGAGGCGTCCGGGAACCAGGGTTCCTCGCTACGACAGAGGAGGAATTGACCAGGGACCTGTGGGGACATATCTGCCCAATAGGGGTGGGAAGGTGGGCGAGCCTGGAAAGGCAGGGAGAGGCCTGGCCCATGAACTATGACCTCATCGTCTCGGCCGAGGAGGCCGGTGGCGCAATCGTCTACGCGCATCCCTACGGTCCCCTCCGCAAGGACAAGGAGTTTCGAGCGATCGCCAGCCTGGAATCGGGCCTGATTGCGCGTGAGTACCCAATCGATCTTGCGCTGGGCAAGCATTGCGCGTTGGACATGCTGACCAAGGAGGATGCTCGCGGGGATTTTGGCCTGAAGCTCCGGGACTACATGCGCCTCCTGAACCTAGGTTTCAGGACAGGGGTCACGGGGTCGACTGATTTCCATGCCGACCAAGGCCGGCAGCCGGTCGGCGCGGTCCGAACCTATGTGAGGGTGAACAGTCTAACCTGGCCTCACATCGCAGCCGCATATCGAGAGGGGCGGACCTTCGCATCCAACGGGCCGCTGCTTTCCGTCAGCGCGGGCGGGGTGGAGCCGGGCGGCACGGTACGTCTCGAATCCCCGGGTGGTGTGTCTTGCGAGATCGGAGCGTGCAGCCTTTGGGGCATCGAATCGGTTGAGATATGGCGTGACGGCCAAAAGGCAGCCGAGTTGGATGCGCGCGAGGGCGAGGTGCACGAGAAGCTGTACATCGATGTCCCCCATGGCGGCTGGATGCTGGCCGTTGCCAAGGGGGACCCGAACGAGATGGTTGTCGACTCACCTGAAGGAAAGCCCATGGTCAGGGGTCAATGCGCCATATCCAGCCCGATCTACTTTGTGGTGGAGAGGGCCGAGCAGCCCATGGACGGAAAGGCGGCGCGTTATTACACGAACTGGGTGCGGGCGGTCGTGAGGGTCTTTGAGGCTGAGTGCCAGCGCATGGCAGGAGATGGGCTTGCCCTTCCCAGCGAGAAACGCTTTGCGGTTCTGGAAAGGCTGCACCGTGCGTCCCGAGTGTTTGAAGCCAAGGCTCTCTGAAGGCAAGGCCGACTGGGATCGGGCATCGATGCCTATCCTCCGAGGCGGTTCATCGGGGCGGTTCATCGGGCCTATTCATCAGGGGAAGCCGCTGTCTGCTCGTCAGTGATGTAGCCGAGGTACCGGCCGGGCCAGTATGCAGCTAGGTAACCAAGGCCACCCCTTTCGCATCGGTCGACCCCGGGCCCGTTGAGGACCAGGATGGGGGGACCCCATGTCTCGCCTTGGTCGGTGCTGACATGCAGGCCAGCTGGCGTGCTCACGAACACCCTTCCCGGGGTCTGCCTTGGAGCAAAGACCCCGTACGCCAGAGGGATGCGAAGGCCAGCATTCGACAGGCCCCATGTGAGACCGCGATCGGTGGACCGGTAGACTCCGTTGGGAGATGCTCCGTACACGATCTGTGCGTTGGCGGGATCGAACGTCAGTCCATCCAGGTGGCACCACTCCAGTCCCGAGCCCTCCGAAGCCAGGTGGGGCTGAATCTGCTTCCAGCCAACGATTCGAATGTCCTGGCCGCCGTCGATGGTCCTCAGCACAACCGGCGTGTCGTGGCCCCAGATCCTGAGCGTGACCAGGAAGAGGGCAACGTCGGGATCGTCGGGCGCAACGGCGATCTGCCTGAAGGTAGGGACGATATGGTAATCCTCAGCGTCGAGGGACGACAGCATCCAGCCAAGCTCGCCCGCTCTCCTCCGATAGACGCGGCCGCCGAGTGCGGCGTACATCGTGGCATGGGGGCCGGTTCCGATCCCGTACACCGCGCCGTCCCTTCCTTGTTCCTCGCGCCCTTGTGGAGATGCGGTTTTCCCGGGCATTGCGCCCGAGGCCAACTCCCAGGCCTTGCCCACCTCCTCCATTCCCAGGTCCACGCTCCGGTAGATCCCGTCGTCCATCACGGACCAGACAACGTTGGGATTGGCCGAGTCGGCAATCACTCGGTGTGCGCTGTTTGACTCAGGCCCTGCCTTGGCGGACTGCCAGCTGTTCCTGTAGCCACCTGTGTCGGTGCGGAAGATGCCCCGGTCCGTCGCCAGGATCGCTATCCGGCTCTTGCCTCCAGCGAAGACGACATCACGGACTCTTGCGTTCTGGTTGAATTCTGCGACCCTAAACGACCTTCCGCCGTCGAGGGACTGGTACAGGCTTCCGCCGGCATCGCTGAGGTACCACACCATGGGGTCCTCATCCGAGACCGCTATTGACGTGATGGCTCGCGCCAACCACCCGTCTAGGTTGAAAGGATCCCCCTTCCAGTCATATGCGTTGTCGAAGGGCTGCTGGTTGAAGGGCAGGACGGTTCTTGCAGTGTACCTGTCCTTGGGTGAGCGAAGCTCTGGACCAAGGTCGGTGCGGATGCTGTTCATGATGGGGTAGGTGAGCGTGACGGAGGGATACAGCTGCAGGGTCTCAAGGGCTCCGGGAAGGTCGCCCCCCTTCACGTTCCCGGTGACGCTTGCGTAGTAGTAGTTGAATGGCGACCTTTTCTGGCGCCTCTTGCTGTCGAAGATCGACGCGGCGGACATCCGGTAGAACTCCTTCAGCTTGGGATCGTCCTCGAGCTGGTGGACCAGCCAGAGGCTGGCCAGAGTATGCTCGGTGTCATCATGGTCGGGGGTATGGTGCCTGACGTGGTGTCCCTGCCACCTGTCCGGGGGAATCTTGGGTGATTTCCGGTAGCCGAGGCATTCCACGAGTTCCTCGTACTTCTTCCTGCACCATTCGTCGCCCGTGACCCAGTGCGCAAACTTCAGGGAGTTGGTCGCCATCAGGGCCGTCGTGGAGGGCTGCTGCCCCTGCGGGGCGTCCCAGAGAAGGTGAGTGCTTATGCGTCCGTCCACGTCCATCAGCATCAGATCGTGTGCTTTGTAGCCGTATTCCATCATCTCCGATAGTATCGAGCGGACCTTCTCCATTCCCGCCTTCTCGCGCCGCGAGGGCCTTGGATTATCCTTCTGCATGAAGTAGTACCAGAATGCGAGCCCCCGGATCACATGGTGGTAGTTGTGGTGGCTGGGGTGGCCCCTGTAGCGGAGGTCGGAAAACCCGCCCACCCCCTGATGCCACTCGTTGCGGGAGTTGCTGCGGAAGCGCTCCTCCCCGGCCGGGCCGTGCCCATGTACCACCGTGCGCGCCAGATAGCCCGGTAGGCCGCTGACGTGGGTGAGCACGTCGATGCCCTGCACCAGCTGCTCGCCCAAGTCCAAGGCTTTCCCGACTTCCCTGCCACCGCCATGCTCCCTGGCCCACCCCAGCCGGAAGGCGGCCGCGACCAGGTAGCAGCCGGTCCAGCTGCTGTCGTGCATATCGCCGGTATTGGCCGTGGTTGTGTGGTCAACCAGCCTGCCGTCCGCCGGAATCGGCACGACCGCCACATAGCTTCCCTCGACTAGGTGGTGCGCCGAAATGTCGCGCTGGATGATCTCCTCCTTCATTGCCAGCGGGATGCGCCACTTGAGGTCATCGTCGCGTGCTTGGCCTTGGGACTCAACATGTGGTTTGATTGCGACTCCTCCTCATGGACTCGAAGTCCGTTTGCTATTGGGTGAAGCAGCCGTTACGGAAAAGTCTTCCGGAACAGCGCCAGGAGTCCGTGATTGTGAAGTTTCGCTCCGAGGGATCCTCGGCAGTCTTTCGAGGGCCATCACCGCAACCGGATTTCCGCCTGCAGCTTGCCCCGTCCTCGAGCAAGGTGGAGCTTTCTTTCGGTTTTCTTGCCCTGAGCCTTGACTGTCACTAGGTAGGTGCCAAGGAATCCCCGGAACGAGAAACGGCCCGACCCGTCGGTCCTGCCCTTTGCTTTTGTGGTCCAACGGGAGCGGATGAGGTTACGCAGGATCTCGTAGACAGGCTTGGGGCTAAGATCCTCGCGCAACATGCCGCCCCCTTTGAGCCATGAGCCATGGTCGCAGAGGTCCCACCACGTTATGGCGACCACGGAGGGATGCGCAAAGCACACGGTGTAAAACTTGGCCGCGTAGTCCGCCTGGGCCGCCTCGTCCCATTTGGCTTCAAGGTGTGAGCCGGTTATCGGCTCGCCGCTCGAAGCTGGCGTGAACTCGGTGATGTGAAGATCCTTGCCCAAGGCGGCGTACTGGTCAAGGACGCTTTGTACCTGTTCCAGAGGAAAGCGCATGGTGCGGGGCTCGTGGGCCTGTATCCCGATTCCGTCAAAGGGGACCCCGTTGTGGATCGCCTCCCTGAGCATCTGGAGGAATGGCGGATATCCGTTTGCCATGACCTCGAAATCGTTGACGATGAGGTACGCCTTGGGGTCGGCCTGGAGGGCCCAATGATAGGGCCGATCGATCTGCACGGCTCTGCAGTGGGCCGCCTCGTTGACAACCTCCCAGAACTCTATCTTTCCGGCGAACCGCTTGAGGATCTCCGTGACGCGTTTCCTCTGGACGTCCTCGGGTGGCTGGCCTCCCGCCCAAGTTGGCCTGCCGGCCTCGTGGTCCCACAGCAGCGGATGGCCCTTGAGGCGGATGCCGTTTCTGCTACACCAGGAGACGACCTTGTCCGTGTAGGCGTAGTTGGGCTTGCCCTGCTCCGGCTCGTACCACTTCCAGTAGAAGCCCGTCGTCGCGTAGTTCAAAAGGTCCTTGAAGCGCCTTTTGTACACCTGGTTCTCGCGGGGGGTCTTGAACTGATCGAACATGTAGATGTTGCAGCCGAAGAGGAAATCGTGGCTAAGCTGCTCGACTCCTATCGGGGCATTGGCCACTGGCTTGCCTCTTGAGTCGAGGACCCTTATCGAGGCATCCCTCTTGCGGTTCTTCTCGATCGCCTGGGCTGCTTTCTTGAGGATTCGTTCCTCCGGGTTCTTGCCCCTGCGCTGCGAACCTTTGCTGGATTTCATCGCAAACCACCTAGGCCCGCCGCAACCCTCATGAGGGAGGTATCCAGCGGACGCGCGACTATTGTTGCCGGCGGATGATCCAGAAATAGATTTGCCCCGAAGACCGCGAAGACAAGCAACGATGCCCAAGCCGAATCGCGCGCGCAACCGAAATCAATAAGACCCCAACCGGTGATCCCGGGCAACATGCCCTACTGCGCAAGATGCGGGAAGTCTGTAGCCGAGGATGCGAGGTTCTGCCCAAACTGCGGAGCTCCCCAACGGATCAGGACCGAAAGCTTCGTGGTTTCTGGCGAGGAGATCGTCGATAAGGTCAAGGAGCTGGTCCACGAGGGGAACGTGAGGCGGATCGTCGTGAAGAGCGAGAAGGACAAGACCCTGTTGGACATCCCCGTGACGGCTGGCGCGGTGGGAACCATCCTCTTCCCATGGATGGCCGCCCTGGGCGTGATCGCGGCGTTGGCTGCGAGGTGCAAGATCACCGTTGAGAGGGCTGGGTAGCCAGCTGTGGCGGTGAGGTCTTCGAATCCCGCTTGATCAGGAACATCCGGATCGTGGTTTCCAGCGCGCGTTTGGGGTCCTTCCAGAACTGTCCCGTGCCGCCTATCCTGATGTCGACCTTGGGGATCATCCCCGCCAGCTTGGCCAGTTCCTCCCCCCGCGAGTCAAGCTCGAGGAGGAACGATTCCAGGCCGCGCACCGTGTAGTGGACGGCGTAGATCTGCTTCACCCTTTCCTCCTCAGGTATCCGAGCCACCTCGGACAGCAGTTCGTCCACGGCGCTGATCGGATCGGAGCCGGTTTTGGCTATGCCGATGACCTTCCTCGGGTTCAAGGAGTACCGGCGTTCCCTTCCCACCTGCATGCGCAGGACTGAGCCCTCCTTCACAAGCTCCGTCAGGGTCCGGGCGACCGAGGCCGGCGAGGTTCTGCTGGCGAAGGTACCCTCCTTGCGCCTGGCATTGATTGAGTCGGTTATCTGCTTTGAGCTGAGGCTCTGCCTGCCCGAGTCGCAGAGGACCTCCATTGCCTCCATCTCCAAGCCGACCCAGCCCCATTCGGCGGCGGCCCTTCCGCGGCCCTGCCTTCCGCCCTGTTGTCTCAGTTCCGACACCTCCCTCTTGAGGGAGGCAATCTCGTCGCGGATCTCCCTGAGCAGTCCTGAGATGTCCTTGCTCGACATAAACATCGTATCTGATGTTACCTTTGTTACATAAATATGTTTCGGTCTCCTGCACGGCCACGGTTCGATTGCTGCCGGCGCATCAGTCGCCCTATCTAGGTCATGCGCGGGGGTTGGGCCATGGCTTGCTGCCGCTATGTGCAGCCCTTGCGGAGGGCGACTTCCCTTCCCATCTTGTGATGCCCCACATCCTTTTCCACTTGAAAGGCTTCGGACTCTCGCCCCGAACTAGAGCTTCGAACCCCCTTGCCCTTTGCAGTCCGAGGTGAGAGTCGGCATACGCTCCTGCAATGTCGCTTGCCGCCTGCGCGATGTCGTATGGGATCCTAGCGTGGCGGACGGTGCCCTTGTTCCCACGGACCTCCAGAATCATGTAGCTCGCTCGAGGATCGCCGTCATAGTTGAACCCCACCGCCCCGGGGTTGATGATCAGCAGATCCGACGCCGCCGCAACGTATGGCAAATGCATGCCTCCGAAGAGAAGGATGTCAACGCCGGTCAGGTTCAGAGTCCGACCGATATACTCAGGAGTGATCCAGGGGGATAGGTCTTCCCTTTTGCGGAAGGAGGCAGAGTATTCGTCTGGCTTGGCGTAGTCGTGAACAGCCAGGGCCCTCATCCCCTCGACCTCAAATCGTGCCGTTGGCGAGAGGGACTGTAGTGTCCCATACTCTGTTCTGGGGTCGGTTCTGGAGAGGTTCCCGTAGGTTCGGTAGTAGTCCATGGAATCACTGTTTCCTCTGAGAAGGATGGAGTTGTGTCCTCGGACGTTCTTGACCCATTGGACCACCGAACGGTTGCCCAGGCTCGTCGAGAGGTAGTCGCCGAGGCATATCAGGATGTCATGCTCGGGCGATCGCCTTAGGACCGATCTCAAGGCAGCCCAGTTGCCGTGTATGTCGGAGAGGACAAGCGCCTTCAACGCTGCGGGAATTGTGATGGCCTGCTTCCACTTATCTCCTTCCTTTTGAAACGCCGTGGTATTGGGCGCAGAAGCGCCCGCTCCAGACGGCCTGCGGGGGTAGAGGAAGCTCAACTAGGTGTGGAGGGGGCTTCTCAAAAGCTTCTTATACGACGCATCGAAGGATGCCTGGGGATATGGTTGGACGAAGATGAGCTCGTCACAAGCGTGTTTGCGTCGCTCAAGCATCCTACCCGCAGGAGGATCCTGCGGGAGCTCGGCGGATCTGCTGCGGCCTTGAGCTTCTCCCAGTTGATGAAGGCGGCGGGGGTCGAGGACAGCGGCACATTCGGCTTCCACCTGAGGGCCCTGGGCCCCATGCTGGAGCAAGGCCCGGATGCGAGGTATGCTCTGTCCAGCCTCGGCACCGTCGCCTTTGGACTCCTGTCCATGGCCGAGTCGTCCAGACATACCGGTCCACAGGACCAAGGAAGCTCATCTCGCCAGCCCCAGCCGATATTTCAGGTCACTGTGGAGGCGGACGAATCGGAGGAACCCGTGGGACTCAGCGTTTGGAGCCATGTGTCGAAGGAAAAGGAGAAGGATCATCGGAGGAAGGTGGTGGAGTTCCTGATCGAGAAGTTGAAGGAGACGGAGACAGCTGAGCTGGAGCCAATCTGCGAGATCCATGTCCGCTCAAGCGCCGATGCCAAGTCCACGCAGATGTCCCAGAACTGGATGATACAGGGGAAGGAAGACAGGAACAGGTGGAGGAGGTTCATCATCTCCAAGCTTGAGGCCGATCTGGAGACGAAGGGCGAGAAAGCCGGCGGCAAGTAGCCGAGGGTTCACCTACTTCTTGGCCCCAACCACGGTCGCTCTGGCGGAATTGGCGAGGTCTGCATGGGGCGAGAAGGCAGTTGCGATCGCGAGAGTAAGGTTTTTGTTGTCGATCAACCTTTGCACCAACTTCCTCGAGAGTTTCCTCGTGGACACCAGGTTACCGAGAACCCCCGTGCCGAGCACATCGACCACAGCCAGTCCTGAGCGCTGAAGGACGGCGCGCACGTTGTCCTCGGTCCCTCTGAGAAGGTGGGCCTCATGGACCGATTCGCACTTCAGGGCTAATTCGCCTGGCCATTTCGAGGGGCAGAAGGGTTCAGCCCCTATCTCCTTTTCGGCTCTTCCTTTCGCCTTCCCGGCAAGACGGTACCTCTTGATGACCTGGATCTTGACCCCGTCATCGACGATGGAGTCCCTCCTGTAGACGACCTTGCCGCCATAGCGCTCCAGCCCTTCGAAGAGGGATTCTGAAGGCAGGACGAAGTGCATCTCAAAGCACACATGTCCGCCGCTCGCCAGAATGCGGCGAACCTCTCGAAACGCCTCGGTGGGATCGAACGACTGGACTATAGCGTCGCCCCTGGACACAACTAGGTCAAATGCTCCATCTCTGAAGGGCTGCCTCTGCGCATCGGCGATCAGGATGGGGCAACCCGAGGCAAGGGCTCTGCGCGCCATCTTGGCCGAGACATCGATGCCTACGAGCAGCCTCGCACGCTCTGCTCTGTGCTGTCCTCCCAGCCATGCGCCTGTTCCGCAACCGACGTCCAAGATCGCCTTTGACCCATCAGCATAGGGCTGTACCACTCGGTCAAAGACTCCATAGGACCAGAAGTGGTAGCCCCAAGGGTCTTGTATCTTCCTGTCCCAGGTGACAGACGCCGCGTCGTACGTCTTGGCAACTCCCTTGCTCGGTTTGTCTGTCCTCACTTGGTCTTCCCTCGGATCGTTGATGTTCGAAACCCGATCGGGCGGAACAAAGCGTCACCCGCTACCCGGCCCCCATCTGGCCACCGCGAAGATGCGGAACGCGTCCTTGGAAGGAAGCGAGAAAGACTCAAGACCCCTCTCATCGAAGACTTCGAGAAGCTGATACCCGTTTGCCAAAAGAAGGCGTCGCATCTCCGAAAGCGAGTAGATTCTGATCTCGTGGTTCTCAACGAAGTCATCGATGATGGATCCGCCCTGTTCCACGATGAACTCCATGAATATCCGGAGAATGCCTCTCTGGTGGTCGAAGTTGGACTCGGAGAGAAGGTAGATGGCTCCCTGGTCGAACGGAACCTTGCGCCAGGTCCTGTAGGGGGAATCCTTCAGACCCCCGATGTTCCAGAACTCAAAGAGGAACAGCCCCCCGGGATTGAGGTGCCTAGAAAGGCCCTTGAGGAATCGGGCCAGGTCACGGTCGTTGTCCAGATACCCAAACCCTCCGAACATGCATATTGCCGCGTCAAACTTGCGTCGCAGGCGAAGCTTCCTCATGTCCTGGACGACGAACGCCGGTTTCTTGCTGATCGGTGACGAAGAAGCCTTCCTCCTTGCCTCCTCGATCATCTCCGGCGACATGTCGACTCCAACCACTTCATGGCCCCTTCCTGCAAGTTCGAGGCAGTGCGTGCCCGTCCCGCATGCGATATCCAGGATTGAGAGCCTGCCCTTGAGGCCTTGTCTCTCGAACAGGCGCTCCAGAAGATCACACTGCTTCGGGTAGTTCAGGATCTGGCCATAGTAGGCATCGTAGTACCTTGCCGAGCGGCGGAAAGGCTCCCCCACGGGAGTCCCTGACTTGGCAGCCGTAAAAGTGTTGCGGGCGGCACTCGCCACATGCTATCCCCATGCGTCCATGGAACCTTTACATACCCCCGGACCGGTGTGGGAACGTGACGTCGGTATGACGCACAGATAACTCACATTGCGATTGCGCGAGCGGATCAGGATGGCAATCAAGATCTCCAAGGACAAAGTGCGACTGTCGAGCAAGGCGACGCGGGTTGCGTTCGGTAGTGATGAGGGAAGTTGGTACCTCTCCTGCCTTGAGGATGGGTCCGGCACCTCGTTGGTGACCGGGTCGCCGAGGGGGTCGCTGTGGGCGCTCAGGGCCAAGGCGGAGGGGAAGCTGGTCGAGGCCTCGAGCCGGGGACTCAACTCCAAGGTTAGGGCAACCGGAGGGTCATCCTTTGAGATACTCTGGCCCGAGTTCACGCTGTCGGGCTCCA
>Ga0315307_1001243_pt1 | contig 11377 bp, 9 predicted proteins | sample TDP2_MG_FD_203079 | JGI IMG/M metagenome (GOLD analysis project Ga0315307, IMG submission 203079) | Freshwater sediment microbial communities from Lake Towuti, South Sulawesi, Indonesia - TDP2 | ecosystem: Environmental > Aquatic > Freshwater > Lake > Sediment | place: Indonesia: South Sulawesi... | reverse complement strand
CGAAGGATGAGCTCCTTTTGGCTTTGCAAAACGTTCTAGAGCTCGTAACCAAACATTCTGGTTTGTTAGTGAAGAATTTTGGTGTTTTCGGTTCCTTGCTTCACGGATTTTACCATCCAAAATTCTCCGACATAGACTTAATCACTTACAGCAGAGAAAACAAAGTCAAATTGTGCGAAACTCTGCAAGAATTGTATAAGGATAGGCGTTCTCTGCTTAGGAATGAGTTCGAGAGTGATGAGTCAATTAAAGGAAAGAATTGGAGGTTCCAAAATTATAGCCCCCAAGAGTTTGTATGGCACCAGCAAAGGAAAATGGTTTACGGGTTGTTTAACGACAAAAAAACTGGAAGAATTATCAAAACAGAGTTTGAGCCTGTGAAAGACTGTCGAGAAATAAGAGACGAGCATTTTTCTGAAACAAAAATTATGCAGAAAGGCTGGGTCAAAATGTTCGCACGAATAACAGAAGACCAAGATGCCTCCTTTATTCCATCAGTCTACGGTATCGAGCCTCTAAAAATTTTAATCGTAGCAACTGGAGCTGATAAAGCCAGCCGCATAGTTTCTTACATGGAGGAGTTTCGAATGCAAGCCCATAGGGATGAGGAGGTTTATGTTGAGGGGAACTTGGAAGAGGTTACGAATCCTAAGGGCATCTTTCACCAAGTAACATTGACGTACTGCCCTAGATACTATGAGCAAGTTTTGAAGGTTGTACCAGCTTAAAGGCTATGCCAGCACCATATAGTCTGAAGGCTTATTTCCAAGCAGTAACCTAAAATACTCACGATTTTGTCTGTCGTCTATAACACGTTCAACTTTTCCTTGTACAAGGACAACTTCGCCATTCTTGGCCTGCTCACAAAATCTGCCTCGAAAAGATGCTATTTCCTCAACTGGAAAGCCGACTCCTTCTTGGAAGCCCCCATTTTTGATTTTATAGCTGCATGGCGTGAAAATAGCTTCTGAATCATCCTCAATTTCCGCTTGTATCTTGGCATAACCAACATTTTTATAACGTATAGCGCCATACTCGGAGTAAATCTCGCTCCGATCCCTAACAAACCGTATAAAGTATTCTTTATTTTTGAATTTGCCTTGCAAAACTTTTCTCGATTCCGTTCGAACGAAATCATCGAAAGATGTTTGTGTGTCCTTGAAGCGAAAGCGGAAAAGCCCTTTCAATTCGTCCGTGGAGTACGGTTTCACTGGACTATCCGAGTACTGCATCAAAATCTCCAAAGCTTTGTGGACTCTTCGGCAGTTTTCGCTTCCGTAAATTATCGGATCGATATCAGAGTTTGGCTTATGCAGCTGAGCGAGGAGCGATCCTGAAACTCCAATTTTACTCCACGGCACATTCGCTGAACGTTTTAAAAGCGCGAGAAACTCCAGTGCCTCTACCTCTAGCTCGTCTAGCATTTTGCTACGTCGAAGTTCTCCTAAACGGTCAACGGGTTTATAATAGCATTTCACATCTTCTAATGGTACCTCACAAAGCTTTTCGTCAAAAATAGGGTCGTAAACTATGTACTTCGGAAAATTCTGCTCCAGAAGCTTGAAACGTGCAGAAATATTGTAAACTTTCCTGTACATGGTACCTTCATGCCCACGATTACCATAAGAGTCAGGAATGAACCGAGGAAAAGCAATAACCTTGCCTGGAGGATGAACCAAGCCTTTAACGTCGAATATTATCCCATTTGAATCTTTAAGAAGATCTCCTTCAGCAGGGGTTATTTTCATACATGCCCTTAGTCCTAAGTTTATTATTTTCGAATTAATAGGTTTGTTCTACGTAGGGCTAGTATTAAGCCGACTCCGAGAATGGTTGCAATTATTGTGAATGATATTCGTTCTATTGCAGAAACTGGTATCATATACATGAACAGTGCAGGAATATCTGGCAAGCCTAACGGATTCAAGAAATAATTTTCAACAACAGAAAATGGAATAAAAATGTCGATGACATTTATGAAGATTAGGTTTCCAAGCATATGATCTGCAATTATTCCACAGTAGCTCGCTACAGAAACGGCTAAGACAAAGGAGCTTCTGCCGATTCCAAACAGGCTATAAACGATTATGATTCCTCCAACTAAAAACATGGGCAGAGATAAGTGAGGAAGAATCCACAGGTCGGTTGCATATGGCCGTGTGAACATATAGGCTATTACCATGATTATGATCCCTACAAGGAGAGGAACCGACTTCACCCGCCAGCCACTCCCTTTAACTTTTTCCTCATTGAATGCATCTGCAAGTCGATCCCTTGTAGCAAGTATCAAGGCAAACCCTGCAATGTGAAGAACAGGATAAAATGGAGCCCTTTGACCTACACCTGTCAGATACCACCCTAGAATTAGTAAACCTAGGATTGTAGAAGCTAGTATCCATCCTCTGATTTTATTTTTGTTGCTACCAGAGCTTTTCTGTGTGAGGAATCCAGCGACTAATGCAGCGACTGCTGGGCAAAATGAAGTAAGAATGCTGAACTGGTTTCCAGCGGTAATTAATCCTCCAATGAGTGCGGCCAGAAAGCCGAGATATGGACCTATGATTACACCATAAATCGGTGCCAATATCGGGTCAAATTTGATGGTTGCATCAGGCACTCCTACTATAGGGATTCCGGGCAAGATTTTAATAACAACTGCTGAAAAAGCTGCGAAAACCGCCACAAAGGCGACGTCTTGTGAGGAAAGTTTGAACTTCATGATTTCTCGCCTGTATTTTCCTTCATTGGTGTGTAATTTTTTACATAATGTTAATAAACTTTCCTATGTTAATGATATTTGCAAGGAGTGCCTTTACAAATGCATTTAAGTGATAAGGCAAAGCATATTTCAAAATGTCTGGAATTGGCTATTCTCTTTGAAGTTAGTGCCGATAAACCCGGAAATGTAAATTTGACAGTTGGCTTTGAAGGCACCCGTTATGAGCATTTTCTTGCTTCAGCAGTGGCAGCTGCACCTTATTTTGAAAGGGCTGCAGAACAAGGAATTGCAGTTTCACAAGGAGATATCTCGCTTGGCAACATTGAGGTTGGACGAATCATTAGGGATTGCATAGTTGACGTTAATGCTTGGCAGCGAGGCGGCAACACGCTGCTAGGCACGATAACTTTGCTCTCTCCCATAGCTGTGGCCGCCGGAATGACGCCGACAAAACAAGAATGCGTTTTTGAAATTTCAGAGGTTAGAAGAAACTTGAAACCTGTTTTAGAGTCAACAACGCCAAAAGACGCGGTTGACGTCTACGAAGCAATTAGAATCGCTGGTCCCAGTGGGCTTGGCAAAGCTCCAGACTTTGATGTGAACGATCCAGATTCTGTAAATAGGATAGTTAAGGAGAATGTTCCTCTTTATCAGGTCTTCAAGATAGCTTCAGAATATGACACGGTTTGCTCTGAATGGATCAACAATTACCCCATAACTTTCGACGTCGCCTATCCCCATCTACTCAAGCAACTCGATAAAAGTAAGGATCTAAATGCATCCACAATTCACACATTCTTGAAGGTTCTAGCCGAATATCCAGACACTTTTATAGCGAGAAAAGCTGGCTTTGACAAGGCTCGTGGAGTTTCATTAATGGCAGAAGAGGTTTTGAAACTTGGCGGACTTGAGACTTCAGCAGGTAGGGAGAGACTTCGCGAGTTTGATCTGACGCTTAGAAAATCCAGCAATCTTCTGAATCCCGGCACTACCGCAGATATCATAGCTGCAGCTTTGGCTTTGTGCGTTCTTGGCGGATATCGGCCTTAGACTTTACTTTTCTACCCATCTTCTGTAGAGAAGAACGCCGATTCCGTATAGGATTATTGCGGACATTGAAAGAGTTGCCATGGGCAAAAATAAGTCGCTTAACGTGGCGTTTCGTATCATTATGTCTCTTAATGCTTGAGCTGCATACGTCATTGGTATCATGCGGCCTATTTGCTGCATGTAAGTTGGCAGATAGTCAATTGGGAAATACATTCCTGTAAAGAACTGAAGCACAATGGCAATGGTTGTAGCGGCGTTTGATGCTTCTTGAGGAGCTCTACCAATACACGATATTATCAAGCCTAACGCTATGCCGTTCATTGAACCTAAAAAGAATATTGGGATAAGCAGTGGGACATTCCAGGTTAGTTTTGGACCAAGCAGAACTGCAGCCAAGACAGCCATGACAACAATTGATATTCCTGTTTGGACAAGAGCAGCAAAAGTTTTGCCCAATAACATGTTTATTGGATGAATGGGCGAAGCTCTGATCTTTTTGAGCGTGCCTTTTTCCCTTTCGAAAACGATCGCCCCAGTGGAGACGACCATGCTTGAGAATAAAAGCGGATAGGTTAACATGCCGGGAACAATGTTCTCTTTGTAGCCTACTTTCTCTCCTACCACCGAGATTTCAGTACTCACCATTATCGGCTCCGCATATTTGGGATTGAACTGCTTATAGTATTCTGTAAAGAAGGTTCCAATGCCGTCGTCAATTAGCCGGGCCACGTCAGGATTAGTTCCATCTACAACCAGTGACACGTTTGAGCGTCCCATAATAAGGCTTTGAGTGAAACCTTGAGGGATTATTAAGACAGCACGGACGTTAGTCGCGTTCAAGTCATGAAAGGCATCAGTTCTGTTAGCAAAGCTCTTCAAAGTCAGAAATCCTGTGTTGTTGAGCCCCGATATTATGCTTTCAGTTATTGATGTCTGTCCATCTTCGTTTACGATTCCCACGTTTGCGCTGAATGGTATTTCTCTTCCGAAAATCGCTGTGAAAAGCAACAGTATCATTACTGGAAATGCTATTGTCCAGAAGATTGTTCCCTTTTCTCTGAAAAACGTTTTGATGTCTTTTACAGCTATGCCTATTATTGAGTTCATTGAGGCGCCTCCGTGAGTTTTCTTCCGGTTAGCTTGAGGAAAACGTCTTCTAGGGTTGGCTCAACGATTTCGATTTTTTCCACCAAAACTCCTTGCAAATTCAGTTTGTTTGACACTTCCGCCATAATTTCCCAGGGATTCGGCGCAAAAACCTGGATTTCATCATCTTTCAACGTGCTGCTGTATCCTTTGAGAGTTGAGAGCGCCCTCCTTATCTGCGAGTCTTTCACCTTAACGTGGATTGACGGTTCTCCCCCAATTGTCTCTTTGAGAACATATGGTTTGTCAAGCGCGACGATTTTTCCTCTTTCCATAATGGCGACTCTATCGCAGATTTCGTCAGCTTCGTACATGTCGTGAGTGGAGAGAAGGACCGTTTTACCGTAGCTCTTGAGATTTTTGATTAGTTCCCAAAACTCTCTTTTCACATTAGGGTCAAAACCAACGGTAGGCTCGTCTAAAATGACCAGGGGCGGGTCATGAATGATTGACGCTGCAAGGTTTGCCCGTCTTTTCATTCCACCAGAGAGTTGTTGAACCCTTCTGTTCAAAAACTCTTCCACACCCAGAACCTTACAAGAGAATTCGATTCTCTCCTTGAATCTCTTGGAACTGAGCGAATAGAGGGAGGCCGCAAAGGCAAAATTTTCACGCACAGTCAGCAAGTCATAAAGCAAAGTTTCCTGAGGGCAGAATCCAATTGACGCTCGGACTTTTGGGGAATCCCTAGCCAGATTATAACCGTGAATCGTTACTTTCCCGCGGTCGACTCTTCGCAAACCACAAAGTATCTCCATCAGCGTCGTTTTACCAGCGCCGTTAGGACCCAAGAGTCCGAAAATTTCCCCTTCTTCAACAGAAAAAGAGACCCCGTCAACAGCTTTGACTTCACCATAGTGCTTTGCTAGGTCCTCAACTTCTATAATCATCCTTTTCACTGGCCCTTTTTACACACGCGCGAATTCTCTAAAACATTCACGATGTTTTTCAGAGGATTATAAAAACATTATTATGCTATACGTGTTTTTGCATAGTGACAATAGAACATATAGTCGCGATTGTATCAGCGAGCTTTAAGTCAGAAGGCATCTCACTCTGAAAAGGAGAAAAGTTTTAGGCTTGTGGTTATCTTCAAAATACCTATTAAGAGCAGAAAAGCATCCTAACCTGCCAGTTGGTCTATAGATGGTGACAAATCCAAAACTTACAGTAACGTTGCTTACTGGTAGAACGATAGAGCAGGGAGTGGGAAAGGAGCGTGGAAAAGCTTCAAAAGAATATATGGAGAGCGTTTCAGTCTGTTATATGGATTCTGATGACATCAAAAGGCTCGGAATTAAAGAAAAAACTAACGTTCTAGTTTCAACGGATTATGGCTCAGTGGTGGTCAAAGCATTGAAATCCTTAAGAGTTCCACATCCCGAAATAGTCTACATTCCTTATGGTCCATGGGCAAATGCCCTAGTTGACCCTGAAACTCATAGCATTGGAATGCCTTCTTTCAAGGGGATTCCAGCCCATGTCGAGGCCGCCCCTGACAAGCCGCTTCTGAGCCTAGAAGAACTTCTTAGGGAACAGTATAGGAAGGGCTAGCATGCCAGTTGTTAAAGCTGTAACATGCCCGGTCTGCGGAAGCTTGTGCGACGATATAGAACTGACGGTTGAAAATGGAAAGATAACCAAGGTTAAGAAAGGTTGTGCCATGTGTGAATCGAAATTCTTGAGCTACAACAGCGAACATAGACTTTCGAAGCCGCTGATAAGAAGGAATGGAAAACTCGTAAGAGCTTCGCTTAGAGAGGCCATAAAAAGGGCTGCCGAAATTCTTGTGGGAGCAAACTATCCAATAGTTTATGGTTGGAGCTCAACAAGCTGCGAAGCCACACGGGTTGGTCTTGAATTAGCAGAGGAAGTTGGAGGAGTGATTGATAACACGGCAGTCGTCTGCCATGGGCCATCAATTTTAAGTGTTCAAGATGTAGGCATTCCATCATGTACTCTTGGGCAAATCAGGCATAGAGCAGACCTAGTAATTTATTGGGGAAGCGACCCCTGGAGCGCCCATCCAAGACACATCGAAAGGTACACAGCCTTTTCAGAGGGAAGATTCGAGAAAAGCGCATGGAGAGGATACGTGGCCAAAATCAAAGCCTCAATAGGCAAGAAAAAAATTGAAAGCGCCTTTAGGAGGGTGTTCCTTAAAGAAAAGCCATATGTTTCATCGCTCCTTGTAAAGGAGCCTCCTCCGACAATTTTGAAAGAAGGCAGAAAACTGATCGTCATCGATGTCAGAAGGACAAAATCTGCTGAACTTGCGGACTACTTCATTCAAGTTGAACCTAACAAGGATTATGAGCTTCTACAAGCCTTCAGAGCCTTGGTTCGTGACCAAGAAATTGACGTCGATAGTGTTGCCGGAGTTCCAGTTGAATACCTGGAAGAGGTTGCCGATGCAATGATTGGATGCAATTTCGGAGCACTATTCTTCGGGCTCGGTTTAACAATGAGTAAAGGCAAACTGAGAAACATAGATGCAGCACTCTCTTTGGTTCGAGATTTAAACATGCGAACGAAATTTGTCATAATGCCCATGAGAGGCCACTTCAACGTCACAGGCGCCAACACTGTTTCCACATGGCAAACTGGCTATCCATACGCGGTTGACTTGTCACTAGGCTATCCACGATACAATCCTGGAGAAACATCAGTTGTCGACATTCTTTTGCGCGAAGAATCAGATGCCGCTCTGATAGTGGCATCAGACCCAGTGGCAAATTTCCCAAGAAAAGCAGTTGAACATCTAGTTAAGAATCCACTTGTAGTTATAGATCCTCATATGAATGCCACATCTCAGATGGCTGATGTTATTTTTCCTTCAGCCTTCGTTGGAATAGAAGCAAGTGGAACAGCTTACCGTATGGACCATGTGCCAATTCCACTGAAAAAAGTTGTTGGCCCTCCCATGGGGATACTACCAGACGAGGAAATCTTGAGAAGAATTCTTTCAGAAGTCAGAAAAATAAAGAAAGGGAAAGAGGCAGAGGCGTCATAAATGGAGTTTCTGGTGAGAAACGGTTTCGTCTATGACCCCATGAATGGTGTTAATGGCGAAAAGATGGACATAGCGGTTCAAGACGGAAAAATCGTTGAAAGGGTCAATGAGCGCAAGGCAAGGAAAATTGACGCTTCTGGAATGATTGTCATGCCTGGTGGCGTTGATATTCACACTCACATTGCGGGTTCGGAGGTAAACACTGGAAGACTGTTAAGGCCCGAGGATCATTTTAGGGATTTTGAGCGTAGAACGTCCGTAACTAGGTCTGGTGTGGGCTACTCGATTCCGTCCACTTTTACGACTGGCTACCGTTATGCGAGGATGGGATATACTACAATAATGAACCCTTCCATGCCCCCACTGGAGGCCAAGCATACACATGAAGAGTTGAGCGACACTCCCATGGTTGATAAGGCTAGTTACCCGCTCCTCGGCGACTGGTGGTTCGTGCTAGAGTATTTGAGCCAAGGAAACATCGAGGAACTTGCGAGACATGTGGCTTGGATGCTAACTTCTACGCGAGGCTACGCCATAAAAATCGTCAACCCTGGTGGTCTGGAAGCTTGGGGTTTTGGGCAGAACGTTCATAGCCTTGACGACCAAGTTCCCCACTTTTGCATAACTCCTCGCGAAATACTTAGGGGACTGTGCAAGGTGAACAGGCTTCTGAATTTGCCTCACACCATACATGTTCACACGAACAATCTTGGACAACCAGGGAACTACCTGACTGCTCTGGAGACAATGGAATGTGTCGAGGACCTAGCCTCTGATAACAAGCCGGCAATCCACATTACCCATTGCCAATTCAGCGCATTCGAGGGTGACGACTGGCGAACATTTGGCTCAGGAGCCGAGAAAATTGCGGACTACGTGAACGGCCATTCTCACGCGACACTCGACATGGGACAGGTCATATTCACAGACACAACAACTATGACTGCAGACGGGCCGTTTCAGTATGGACTTTATGGGCTTACTGGAAACAAATGGGTTAATCATGATGTGGAAACTGAAACAAGTGCGGGAATTGTGCCCTTCCGTTATCGCCGCAAAAGCTATGTCCATGCGATTCAATGGTCAATAGGCCTCGAACTAGCCCTACTGATTAAGGACCCGTGGAAAATCTTTATGACAACAGACCATCCGAACGGCGGCCCTTTCACCTCTTATCCTAGGATAATTGCATGGTTCATAAGTAAAAAAGCGAGAGAAGCAACCCTGAAAAGGATTAATCCTCGAGCAAGAAGTAGGAGCCTCCTTCCGTCAATTGACCGTGAGTTGAGCTTTTACGAAGTTGCCATAATGACGAGGGCGGGACAAGCAAGAGCTTTGGGACTTAAGAACAAGGGACATTTGGGCATAGGGGCAGATGCTGACATAGCCATATACAACGTTAATCCAGAAACAATAGACCCGTCGAAGAAGTATAAAGCCGTAAGGAGAGCCTTCAAGAAGGCGGCCTACACCATCAAGGGGGGGAGGATAGTTGTCAAAAACGGCGAAATACTAAAGCATGTCGAAGGCGCCACAATGTGGCTTGATGTGCAAGGCGCCGAACCCGTAAGAATAACTGAGGAGATGAAAAGAAGGTTCAGAGAATACTGGACGGTTGAATACGAAAACTATCCTGTGTCAGAAAATTATCTTGAGGTCTCTCATCCCATAGCTGTGAAGGCAGATGTCTAAATGATAAACCTACATCCTGCAAAAGAATTCAAGTTTCCGATAACAGCCGATTGCATAAGCCCAGACATTTTTCAAGGCAAAGCAAGGGAGGAAATAGAAGAGCTGAAAACATGGGAGGGGAACAAGCAGAAAAAACTTGGAGAACTCTTCAAAGTCGAAGAAGTCAAGACCGAAGATCAGCCTGAAAAAACAGCGATAACTATTCACGGTGACTTAGGCAAGGTTAGAAGAATAGGAACAAGCATGAAAAGCGGGGAAATAACAATCTATGGGAAAGTTGGCATGCATTTGGGCGAGGAAATGAAGGGCGGCAAAATAACTGTGCATGGAGATGTCGGTGGGTGGGCTGGCTCGATGATGAAAGGTGGAACGATTGAAATCGATGGAAATACTAGCGACTATTTAGGTGCTCCATACCGCGGAAGCAGCGAAGGCATGCACGGAGGAAAAATAATCGTTTATGGAAATGTTGGAAACGAAGCAGGAGCCCACATGCGAAAGGGCATAATCAAAATCTATGGAAATGCAGGTCAATTTGCCGGTTTTCGAATGCACCGCGGAACAATCTACGTTCAAAAAGATTCTGGAGGAAGGGCTGGCGCATGCATGACTGACGGAACCGTAATCATTGGCGGAATTTTAGAGTCAGTTCTGCCGACATTCACAATAGATGGTATTAAGAAAAAAGCCAAGATTGAAGAAGGCGAAGTAATTGAAATGCCCTTCTACCTTTTCGTTGGAGACCTCGCTGAAGACGGAAGAGGCAAACTTTATGTTGCAAAAGAGAAAAATCCTCACCTGAGCCACTATGAAAAATTTCTCTAAAACGAAGGAGAAAACTTCATTGAAGACCAGATTAAGCGTTAATTGTTTGGCATGGAAACTCTTGGATGAGTTATGCAAAGACCAAGATCTTTACGGAGTGAAGTTTGAAAAAGCAAGTTCTGGAGCAACAATTGTTGATGCTGGTATAGAGGCCAAGGGAGGATTTCAAGCCGGAAAGATCATAACCGAAATCTGCATGGGAGGATGCGGAAAAGCAGAAATAACCAGCAGAAAATACGGAGAACTGGAACTGCCTTCGATTTTTGTTTACACAGATCATCCAGCCATTGCCACACTTGGTTCACAGTTTGCAGGTTGGCAAATAAAAGAAGGCGAATACTTCGCAATAGGTTCTGGACCTGCAAGAGCTTTGGCGTTGAAGCCGAAGGAAATCTATGAGAAAATACGGTACAAAGATGATTTTGACAGGGCTATTGTGGTTTTGGAAACCGATAAGCGTCCGCCAGAGAAACTGATCGAACGCCTGATAGATGAATGCCGTGTTTCAGCTGAAAATCTGGCCGTAGTTTTGACTCCAACAACCAGTATAGCCGGCACAACACAAGTTTCGGGTAGAATAGTTGAAACTGGAATCCATAAGCTCAGCAAGCTAGGATTAGACCCAAATGCAATTCTGTATGCTTGGGGGTGCGCTCCTATTTCGGCTATTCATCCTAGATTTGCAAAGGCAATGGCACGAATAAATGACGCGATTCTGTATGGCGGGATAACATACTATGCTGTTAGATATGAAAATGAAGAAAGGCTCGTAAAAATCGTGGAGAAAGCTCCGTCCAAGACTTCGAAAGATTATGGGAGACTATTCATTGAAATCTTTAAAGAAGCAAACTACGACTTTTACAAAATCGACCCAAGTCTCTTCGCTCCGGCTGTTTTGATTGTCAATAATGTTAGAAGTGGTAAGGTCTTTA
>Ga0315307_1001242_pt1 | contig 11380 bp, 13 predicted proteins | sample TDP2_MG_FD_203079 | JGI IMG/M metagenome (GOLD analysis project Ga0315307, IMG submission 203079) | Freshwater sediment microbial communities from Lake Towuti, South Sulawesi, Indonesia - TDP2 | ecosystem: Environmental > Aquatic > Freshwater > Lake > Sediment | place: Indonesia: South Sulawesi... | reverse complement strand
AGCGTTGTTGCAAGTATCACGCCTGTAATGATTGGTCCCAGAGTTTGTCCCACATCCATTATTGTGCTGAGAAAACCCATAGCTGTGCCCACAAAGCTTGGAGATACAAGTTCACTAACCAAAGCAGGTGTCGAAGCCGTCACCGCTGCGAAGCCAAACCCATACATGATTGAGAGAAAGAGCAGAATTGGAAACTGCTGTGTGAAAGGCATAGCCAGCAATGGTAGACCGCTAACTATTGAACCCGCAATTATTGGAATTCGCCTCCCAACCCTGTCTGAAACCCTGCCCATGTAAGGCTGCGTCAATATGACTATGATCACTTGACTGCCCATCACAATTCCTATCAAGAAAGCGTCTAATCCAACAATATCTGTCAAATATCCAACAAGAAAGTATTCCACAGCTCCGTAAACATAGTATTGGCTAGCTTGAACAAGACTAACCATCAAGACAGCACGGTTGCGGGCAACACCACTCCACCCCTGAAACATTCTTGTTACAGTCTCGGTCGAATTGCGCGGTTGGAAAGCTAAATTCTTTCTTTCAGCCAAGAAAAGTAGGGCAGTAACTAAAACCACGGCGCCTGCTAACCCTACAGCCAAATAGAGCGTATGGTAACTATAGTCAGTCGCGAAAAGGATGTACCCACCCAGAAAAGGCGCAATTCCCCTGCCAACAGCCGTGGCTGAAGAAAAAAGCGAAATGCGCTCTCCCCGCTTAGCCTGAAACTGCTCAGCTATCGTGGCTTGGGCAACTGGAACGAAGATGGCAGTGGCAAAACCATGATAAAAACGAACAAGAACAAGCTGCCACCACACAGTTATCAAAAGATAGAGGAAGGGAGCAGAGGCAAAGACCGCAGCCGATGCTATCAGCACTTTTCGTCTGCCAAAAATGTCCGAAAGCGAGGCAGCCGGTAGACTGACCAATATGCCAGGGATAGTTGAGGCAGAAGCGACAAAACCCAGCCAAAAACCTTCAGGAGTCTGAAGGCTAGTGGCGAAAGGCTTCAAAACAGGATTCTTAGACATCGTCGAACTTAAAATCGCAAACAGACCCATGATGCAAAGAATCCAAAAGGCGCTGTCAAGAGGTTTTTTCGACTGCGAAGTCATCATAGACCAGCTTGGTTAGTTGCAGAACTTTAGAGTTAATCATGGGAGACAGAAATAACTCTTAGCCTTGTAGTCCTAAAGCTTATGTCTTCGTCAATTCTTGTGCTGATTAAGCTCTTTTAGTATGGCATAAAGCGCGTCCATTACGATCACTGCTTTCGATATGGTTTCTTGGTCTGTTTGCGATGTCTTTTCAAGGCCTTTCAAAATATAGCAGACGCCAAGAGTTTCTCTCAAGCGAGTCTCATCAAGCTCATCTTCGTGGAACTCATAGTCACGTATTATGTCCTTGATTTTCATGACGATAGGGTCTTTCACTTGAAATTTCTCTATGAGAACATCGAATGTTGTTTCCACGCCTTCAGTTGGATTGATTTCTGCCTTTGGCAACGTAAATCCGACAGCGTTCTTAGGAATTTCAGACTCCTTCGTGACAAACTCGAAAATGGCTTCTTTGTCTATAAATCGCTTGATTAACCATGCTGAAGCGCATCTGTCAACGTGCGGTTTATGTCTGGTCACCCACAACACGGCTTCAGACATCTCCAAACACAGAAAAAAGAAAATGGCGTCTTTAGTTCTATTCTCGTAGTTTCTTTCTTAGGAATTCTCTTCGCTGTTTTCGATCCATCTTTTCGATTTCAGACTTGTACTTCTCACGTAGCAGTTTCAGCTTGCAATTAGTGTAGAATGCATCGTAAACAGGACTCGCTTTCGCAATGGCACCATGATCATCCTTGGCAACAATAGAAATACCAGTCATCACTGCATCCAACCCAACTGCTTCTGGAGCAGCCTCAGGCTTGTCAGTGTCAGCTCCTCGCACAATCTTTGCCAACTCCAAAACTGCAGGATCTTTTATCTTGTACTTCTCGATTATGGCATCAAAACTGCACCTATCGCCATGATGACCCAATTCAACGCTTGGCGCATCGTACGGTATAGCCTTCTCCTTTTTGACGACCTCTTCTATCTTCTCCACTGGCACAAAGATGAACACTGCCTCAGGATCGATGAACCTTTTGATCAACCATGGACAAGCTGTTCTGTCAACGTGAACATACTCACGTGTCACCCATTTCACGCATATTCCTCGCCTAGATCATAGTTGCAAACATAAGTTATCAGTTTCGGTGACAACGAATGCGCCTCAAGCAGGCACTTGTCGATAAGTCTTTATACAAGGAATTTATTGTTGTTTGAAGGTTGAACAACCTTGGGCATCAGATCATTCTTCAGTTCAGCTGCTAAACTACTAAAGCTGGCTACGAAACCCAGCAGAGACGAGCTTTGGCTCTCAGTGAAAATCTGCCTGTTAGGCATCGCTGCAATAGGCGTTGTAGGATACATAATCAAGATAATGTCAGCACTTCTTCAAGCGTGGAGCACAATACCCCGCACTGCCACGTAGAAGGTCTGTACGACATGTCCGAGGAAGCCCAAAAGATCCCCACATCTGTTTTTGCCGTGCGTACAACGGCTGGGCAGGAGAAAAACGTGGCTAACATGATTGCTATAAGGGTTGAAACATCCAAGCTTCCGATAAAAGCGGTTCTTGTACCCGAAATGATGAAGGGCTACGTTTTCGTTGAAGCTGAAGGACCACATTTTGTTGAACAGGCTATTTCAGGCATCAAACACGTACGATCTAGAGTACCGGGACTTGTCACTTTTGCAGAAGTTGAACGCTACATCGTTGTGAAACCAGTCATAGAAGAACTAGGCATCAACGATATAGTAGAAATCGTAGGCGGACCATTCAAAGGCATGCGCGCAAAAATCACACAGGTTGACAAAGGCAAAGAAGAGGTAACTCTCGAACTGCTCGAGGCAACATTCACCCTGCCGATTACAGTTCACGCTGATTACGTGAGACTAGTTGAAAGAGCCAAAGCTGAAGGAGAAACAATACAATGAGCGAAGGAAAAAAAGTTGTCGAAGCCCTAGTTGCAGGCGGACAAGCAACCGCAGGCCCACCACTTGGACCAGCCCTGGGACCCTTAGGCGTCAACGTCCTAGCCATAGTGAACAAAATCAACGAAGTTACAAAAGACTACGCAGGCATGAAAGTACCAGTCAAAGTCACAGTGGACCCGGAAACCAAGGAATTCGAAGTCACCGTTGGCACACCAACAACTCCAGCGCTGATAGTGAGTGAGTTGAAGATCGAGAAGGGTTCAGGCTCACCAAAGGCTCAGAAGGTAGGCAACCTAAACATGGAGCAAGTCGTAAAGATTGCAAAAATGAAGAGCGCTGAACTCCTGTCACCAAACCTGAAAGCCGCGGCAAAAGAGGTCCTAGGCAGCTGCGTCAGCATGGGCGTAACAGTGGATGGAAAAGACCCCAGAGAAGTCCAAAAGGAAATCAACGAAGGAAAACACGACTCTGTGTTCGGAGAAAAAGAGTAGACAGATCAGTTCAAGCATCTTTCTGTTTGCTTGAGTGCGCAAGCACCGCTAAATCCGTTTCATTAAATTCCGCCAGACGGCTCCGATGTAAGCAACAATAAGTTTTATTAACTGTCAAAAGGAAAAACTGGACGAACGTAGGTAGTGATTGCAGACAAGCTAGGAAACTAGCTGTCAGGATCACAGAATCATACAAGATTAGTGAAAGGAGAGTGAAAAATATGAGTGAAAAAGGTTGGAGTCCTCCCAAATGGATGTACAGGGGCAGACGACCTCAGAACGACGATGCATACTTCGAAAACATGGTCCGAGTCATCTTTCAAGCTGGCCTAGGCTGGAAAATGATAGACAAGAAGTGGCCCAATTTTAAGAAAGCCTTCGACAACTTCTCAGTTGACAAGGTTTCACGATTCAGCGACTCTCGCGTGGAACGTCTATTGAAGGATGAGGGCATTGTGCGAAACCGCGTCAAAATCGCAGCTACCATCAAAAATGCAGCTGAGTTCAAGAGGGTTAAAGAACAGTTCGGCTCGTTTCAATTATATCTTGACAGCCTTGAAAAATCCAACAATTACGCTTCAGTTATCAACGACCTCGGCAAGCGGTTCCAGCGTTTGGGCCCATCGTCAGCACGAATCTTTCTCTACACAGTGGGCGAAGACATTAAACATCCAGAAGAAAAATAAAAACAGAAACACAAAACTCACAACCACCCTAGTAATCATAACAAGGTTTACAACATGTATATCCATCTAAACAAAATCTGTCTTATTCACAATCTTCAAATTTTGTCCCTAATTTTTTCTTGGAGCTCCTTTTGACTAGTTTTAAATACAAATTGGAAGCAACATACAAGTTCGGAGTGTCTTTGTATGCCTAACTTTATGGTGATTTCTAGGCATTCTCCTGAATACTGCCCTGAATTCAATGAAAAAGTAAGGAAAGCAGTCTTAGAGCTTATGGGCAAAATGGATGAACTGTTGAAGAAACATGGAGTCAAGGTGGTTGGAGCTTGGTTTGGGTTTGTGCCTACAGAACACACAAACTACATGGTGTATGAAGCTCCCAGTGTGGAGGCTCTGCAAAAACTCTCTATGGAACCAGAGGTTCTGGCAGCAAGTGCACATGACTCACAAGAAACTAAAATAGTAAAGAGCCTAGAAGAAATAATGAAAGAGTTACAACAAGCCAAATGACCTTCTGCGTAAGCAAAACCCTCAAACTCTTTTTTCTACGTTCCGCTTGCCTACATGTTAAAGTTCACCTTCTTTGAATAGATACACAACTTTTTTATAACTGGTTTCCATAGGGTTTGAGAGCGCGAGGCTTCGGCATGTCATTGGATACCAAGGCGCTTGTTGAATCAGTGAAGGTTGCAAAGACCAAGACTGAGAAACGGAAGTTCACTCAGTCAATAGAACTAGTCATCAACCTGCGCGACATCGACATGAAGAAGCCCGAGAGCAAGATTCAAGAACTAATCGAGCTTCCACACGCAGTTGGAAAACAAAGCAAAATCTGCGTTATAGCATCCGGCGAATTAGCCTTGAAAGCCCGAAGAGCTGGAGCCGATCTGGTTATTGAAAGGGCTGAACTTGAATCCCTAGGCGGCGACAAGAAAAAGCAGAAAACACTGGTGAACGAGTACGAATACTTCATTTCTGAAGCCCCATTGATGCCGACGGTGGGTCGGGTTCTAGGCGCAGTCTTAGGTCCGAAGGGACGCATGCCTACTCCTGTTGCACCTAACGTCAACATAGCGGACGCGATTGAGAGACAACGCAAGACAGTTCAGGTTCGCTTGCGCAATCAGCCTGTCCTACAGTGTCGAATAGGCACAGAAGACATGCCCGACGAGCAGATTGCAGACAACATTGAAACTGTGATCAGGCGGCTGGAAGGCAAGCTGAAACGGGGTTTAAGAAACATTAGGTCTATTGTCATAAAGACAGCTATGGGACCGCCAGTGAAAATGAGGATTTAGACGGGAACAGCCATGTCAAGACAGATCGTTGTGCAGAAAGCCGCTGAAGTTGAAGAGATCAAGAAAATGCTAGAAGAGTACAAGGCTCTTGGATTGGCTAACCTGCAGAAAGTTCGGGCGGCACAATTGCAGGAGATGAAGAAGAAACTGAGAGACACAGCGGACGTTCACGTCATAAAGAACACGATTATGAGACGAGCAGTAGCCGAGTGCAAGGACAAGCCTGGCTTAGAAAAAGTTGAATCATTGCTGAACGGCCCAAATATTTTCCTGTTCACAAACCTAAACCCGTTCAAATTGTCTCTCTTGCTGGAGAAGGGCAGAGTAAAAACCACGGCGAAGGCGGGAGACATCGCTGCAATGGACGTGATTGTCCCAGTGGGCAACACTGGCTTACCCCCAGGTCCAATAATTAGTCAGCTGGGATCTGTTGGCTTGCCCACACGAATCGAAGCGGGAAGTGTGTGGGTGAATCGAGATACTTTGGTGGCAAGGAAAGGCGACGTAATTGACGCAAAACTGGCGAGCGTCTTATCAAAGCTGGGCATTAAGCCAGTTGAAGTTGGACTTGTCCTGAAAGCCGTGTACGATGAAGGACTCTTGTTCACAGATGAACAACTTCATTTAGATTTGGATGGTTTTAGGAAAAACATTGTCGAGGCATGGTCAAACGCGTTGAGTCTGTCTGTCGACGCGGGTTATCCAACGCCAGATAGTATTTCATTGATGCTTCAGACAGCTCATAGAAAAGCCTTCAGCCTTGCTTTAAACGCAGGCATACCCACAAAAGAAACCATAAGCGACCTATTAAGAAAGGCTCACGCTGAAGGAATGAGTTTAAACGCGAAGTTGCCAAAAACTGAGGAAAAAACAGAATCAACGGTTCAGAAAGGTTGAAAAGCAAGAAAAAGGCAATTGTGGAGAGGTGAAAACTCGATGAGCATGGAATACGTGCACGCTGCCATCCTCCTACACAAGGCTGGCAAACCAATCAACGACGAAAGTCTAACGCAGGTATTAACAGCAGCAGGAATAACAACTGACCCAGTCAGAGTCAAAGCATTAGTCGCCTCGTTAGCCGAAGTCAACATAGATGAAGCGTTAAAATCGGCGACAACCTTCGCACCAGTAGCCGCCGCGCCAGCAGCCGCGCCCGCAGCAGGAGCAGGAGCTAAACCGGCAGCCGCAGGCGAGGACAAGAAGAAGAAAGAGGAAGAAGAGAAAAAGAAGGAAGAAGCAGCAATCGAAGGCTTAGGCGCACTCTTCGGATAAAAGCTGACTTCAACCCGCAGTTTCTTATTTCTCAACGTTTCCCAATATAACTCAGAATAGTCTCTGCCTTTTCTTCGCTGATTCTTCCGTTGTTAGCAAGACTTTTTACTAGTTCGGAGAGTGCTGTGACTGCATGAAGTTTGAATCCTTGTTTTTCAAGGCTTTGTTTTCCGCCTTGTTCTCTATCAATCACAACGAGAACTGTCTCAACTATGGCTCCGCCCTGCAGCAGCGGGTTTATGCCTTCAAGCTTAGATTTTCCATCCGTAACTACGTCGTCGATGAAGAGTATGCGTTCTCCCTTCCTCACTTCTCCACCTGCTATTCTGCCTGTAATTCCGTATTTCTTGGCTTCTTTTCTCACTACGAGGCATGGCAGATTCAGCTTTGTAGCTACGCTTGGAAGAATCAATGCGCCCTTCAATTCAATCGAGGCGAGTTTGTCAACCTTAGTAAAAGACACGATGTCCCTAACCTCATCTGCAACAAAGTCTACAATGCACTGGAAATCTTTCGGAGAAGAAAGAAGGCAACTTAGGTCAATGTACAACGGGCTGGTCTGCCCAGACTTCAACTTGAATGTTCCAAATTTGAGCGCCCCCGAATTAACCAAAGCGGCTGCAATTTGAGAAGTCTTGTTCATCCCGCTTCACTTTCTCAGATTTCTTCAAGCACGATGGGTAAATCCTTGAGAGAGCGGATGGTGCACGTTGGTCGTTCTTCTTGAATATTTGTTTTTTCCGAGTAACGTCTGTTCCATTTGAAGAGTATGGTTTTCATGCCCACTCTGTTTCCACCAACAATGTCAGAGCTTATCCTGTTGCCCACCATAACCGCTTCTTGGGGTTTCACTCTTAGCTTTCGTAAGGCCGTCATGAATATTCTTTCGTCGGGTTTTTCATGGCCCACATCCACTGATGTTAGTATGGCTCCAAAGTATTTCTCCACATCAATCTTCCGTAGCGCCATGCGCACGTGTTCTTCCCGTGACGTGACTGTGTTTGTGATTATGCCAAGTTTGTACCCTTTTTTCTTCAACTCTGTCAAAACCTCGTCGAGGTAGGGAAGCTTCTTCAACGTAACCTCCCACAGGTGTTTACCTGCAATTCCCTCTTCGATTATCAAGGTGTCGCCCAAGTCGAAGAAAATGGCCCTAATCAACGGCTAGTTCTCCTTACGCGCCTATACAAACAGAAACGTATACTTATAGTTTCAAAATCAGAGAAGATCGTAAGTCCATGGAATGACAACACTTGCATTTGTCATAACATGCTTTTCCGAGAAACACAGAAGACTTAATAAACTAGTCTTGAAAGGTAAAAGAAAGTTCAGAGAATGTAGAATGGGATTTTTCATGACGCAGACCTGCCCAGTCATCATAGGAGTTGGCAGAACCAAATTCGGTGAACACTACGAGAGGGAACCTGAGAAGCTTATCGAAGAAGCTTGGCTCAAAGCCTCAGAGTCAGCGGGAATCGAGAGAAAAAACCTTGACGCTGGCTACTTCGCCGACTACTTCCTGCAGATAACCAACAAAATAGGTATTGAAGAAGGCTTCTTGTCCGAACTGACAGAACTGCACATTCCCATGGAGAAGACTAGGTCGTTTAGCTCCGCGTTGTCTAATGCCTGCAACGCTGTTCAGTCAGGCAAGTACGAGCTTGCACTAGTTGGCGGCGTGGAGAAAATGACTGACCGCTGGGACAAAATCCGAGACGACCTTATGCTCCTCGAAGATCCCTGGAGCTATTATGCTGGATGCACGCCTGAAGCCAACCACGAACTCATGCTCAGAGAATACATCAAGAAATACGGCATCTTAGGTTCACAACTCGAAACCTTGAATACGGCTCTGGCTCAAATCGCAGTTAAGAACCACAAAAACGCACTCAAGAATGAGCACGCTCAATATCAACGCGAGATCGATGTGGAAACCGTTCTCAAAGAACGCAAAAAAGCAAACAAACCTCTCGGACTCTACGATTTCGCGCCAGTCTCCGACGGAGCCACTGCCCTAATTTTAGCAAGTCCGGAAATGGCGAGAAAACACGGTAACAAGACTGTGTGTGTTGCCGGCGCTGCGTCGGCCACCGATTATGTTACGTATCCTGCACGAGAGGAAAGAACAGGATTCACAGCCAGCAGTATCGCCATGAAAAACGCCCTTAAAATGGCAAACATCAAAGTCAACGATATCCACCTCGCTGAAGTCTATGACCAATCAACGTTCCTCGAGATGATTTCACTTGAAGATTTGGGTTTTTCAAAACGAGGTTGGGCGTGGCAGGACATAGCTGGAAGCCTCAAGGAAGACCAGAGTTTCTACAGGATGAATGGAAAAGAGCTTTTTGTGAACACAGACGGCGGATTGAAAGCTGATGGTAATCCACTCGGCGCGACTGGAGGAGCCCAAATCTATGAAGTTGTCAAGCAACTCAAGGGTGAAGCCAAGGACCATCAGATTAGGACCAACGCAGACCTGAAATACGGCTGTGTTTTAGAGCTTGAAGGTTTTGGAACGAAGGCTTACGTGCACATTTTGAAAAGAGGAGATTGAAAGAATGAGTAGCGAGCCAATCGAGAGAAGGGTTTCGTACATTGGGGACCGCTTAAGAGGAAGCACATGTGGAATCTGTGGCAAAGAATATTTTAGACCAAGAGACTACTGCGGAACATGCGGAAGAAAAAGCTTCGGAAAAATGCAGGATGTCGACTTCTTCTACGAAAAAGGCGAGTTAGAAGTCTGCACACTCGTAAGAGAACCAACTAACAAGTTCACCAAACTTGAAGCGTACATTTATGGCATTGTCTCTTTTCACGACGGAAGAGTTCGGGTTCCCGGCAGATTGACCGACAGTCTTCTCGCCGAAAAAGAAGTTGACCTGTCTCAGTTTGAGGGAAAAGAGGTTGTCCCTCGTTTTAGACGTCGTTACACTGTGGAGCAAAGTGATGTGATTCCGACCATCGCTTTGACTTTCACGTTGGCAGACGGATACTATCCCTATCAAGAACATCCTATTGTCAAGGCAAAGAAGGAGTCTGAAAAGCCAGGAATTGTCGCCTACGGAGTGTACACATCTAAGTTCAGGATAAAAGAAGGCGTAGTTGAGAGAAGTGTTCCGTTCGTCGATGAAGACTCCATAACGGCTGCTGTTGAAGCAGGCAAAATGGCGCTTATCCACTCAGGAATTGACCCAGCGTCTGTGGCTAAGGTTTATGTCGGTTCAGAATCCAACCCATACGCGGTAAAACCTATTGCATCGAAGGTGGCTCAGGTATTGAAGCTCGGCGAAGAAGACAAAGCCGAAGGAGTGCAAGCAGTAGACGCGGTTGACACTGAGTTTGCCTGCAAAGCGGCGACATGCATGTTCAAGGATGCAGCATCGTTGGTCTACTATCCGAGCATGCGCGAACACTGCACTTTGGTTGTGGGCACTGACAATTCTCAGGCAGCGCCTAGAAACGAATTGGGCGGCGAATTAGACTTCTTTGTAGGCTACGGTGCATCAGCCTTCATTTTTGGCATGAACGACGTGATCGCGGAAATCGAAGACTGGTGTTCTTGCACGTCTGATACTCCTGACTTTTGGAGGCGAGACCAAGAGTCCTATCCTCGCCATGGAGGTAGATTCACTGGTGAACCAGCCTACTTCAAACATGTCACGGCAGCTGCAGAGAAGTTGATGGGCAAGATGAGACTGAAGCCTAAAGACATAACTTACTTCGTTTCCCATCAGCCCAACATCAGCTTTCCCGTAAAAGTGGCGACTCAACTAGGCTTTAAAGAGGAACAGTTTATGCCTGGCTTGCAGGTGGCTAAGTTCGGCAACACGTATTCTGGTTCATCGCCCATCGGGTTGGCTGCTGTGTTGGATGTGGCTAAACCAAACGATAGAATCCTCGTTGTGAGTTATGGTTCTGGTGCTGGAAGTGACGCTTATTCTCTGCTTGTCACAGGCCAGATTCGGGACAAGAGAAACCGCCAGAAGTTCACTATTCGCTATCAAGCTGAGAACAAAAACGTTGAGTACATTAACTATGAAACATACCGAAGGCTTAAACTAGGCATGTAACACCAATATTGTGATTCAGCAGAATCGGAGGGGATCAACAAAGTTGGATGTCAAGGCGACGGTGAAGGACCTCTTTTTACCTTTCAAAATCTTGATTTCACCGTTCAAGACATTTACCCAACTGGCTCAAAACCCAAATGTGAAAGGACTGATTTCACTCTCAGCGCTTATCATTATTTTCATCGCTGCCACCTTGTACACCAGCGCCATGAGAATAAACTTGACGATTAATAATCAAAGTACAAGTTTTCTGGCCACCGATGCCTTCAACTCTTGGTTTGCCAGCAATTTGGCCGCTTCTCTTGTCAGTATTCTGCTTTTCTGGCTTGTCCTTGCCACGGGTTTGGCGTTGCTGAGCAGAATGTTTGCAGGAAAACAGGTTTCATTGCGTGTCGTGTTCCCTGATCTTGCTTACCTGCTTTCAGTTTTCGTAGTTCTGTATGCTGTGCGTGCGGCTATGTATCTGGCCTTGCCGACGATACCATTTGGAATCAACTATTGGCCGCCAGTGGGCGACACTGACGT
>Ga0315307_1001241_pt1 | contig 11380 bp, 9 predicted proteins | sample TDP2_MG_FD_203079 | JGI IMG/M metagenome (GOLD analysis project Ga0315307, IMG submission 203079) | Freshwater sediment microbial communities from Lake Towuti, South Sulawesi, Indonesia - TDP2 | ecosystem: Environmental > Aquatic > Freshwater > Lake > Sediment | place: Indonesia: South Sulawesi... | reverse complement strand
AGAATGGTACCCGATAAGTTCCGTGGGCTCCTATGTTATAGAAAAGATTGCTATAGAATTCATGGTCTGATGAAGTCCCTTCGTTTCCCCGCCAATCCCATTTGCTTTCGTAAATTCCAAAACCAGATTCATAGACTATATTTCTATACCATTTATTTCTGGCATGGGCCTCGCCGTGGACACTGAAGCAATAGCTATACATTGCTTCGTCATTAATATTATAAATAACATTGGCATAAACTTCAGAATCTTCATTAGAGCTAAGGGCGATACCAGTTTCGCATTCGTGGACGGTATTGTTTCTTATAATATTTTTATTCCCGCTTCCGATATCTATGCCAAGTTCATTGTTATAACAGATATTGGAATCAATTATCAAATTGTCTGCCTGTTCACTGGCTATGCCAGCAAACTGCTGATTATGATGGGCAATACAATTCCTTACTGTCACGTGATGTGGGCGGCCGTTATATTGATAGATATCTATACCAGAATAATTTTGGCTATAACCGACTTCAGAATTTTCTACAAGGATCTGACTGGAATCACCTCTGATTTGTATGTTCTCCCAATTACTGTAAGAGACTTTTGCATTTTTTATTTCAATTTTCGTGGAGTCTTCCACAAGTATTCCCCAACCTCCAGCGTTTTTTATCTCAAGACCATCTATCTTTATGTAATTTTTCCCGATGATACTAAAGCCTGTACCAGTTCCACCTGCATCTATAACTGGTTTATGCCCGGGATATGCCATGTAGGTTATAAATTTATCAAGAGAGCCTGATTGTTGAGGTGTGACCCTCTCAGTATAAACTCCTTCTTTAATGTAGACAATATCCCCAGCGACCATGGTATCGGCGGCTTTTTGAACGGTTTGCCAAGGATACTGAAGAGAGCCGTCCCAACTGTTACTGCCATCTTTTGCTACATAATAGACACTGCTGCTTGCTCCTGCTTCGTTTACCGCATATTGCAAATAGTCGTCGGGCATCCTGCAATAATTATCTACCCCAGCAAATTGCCACTGCATCCCAAAAATTAACACGGAAACCAGAAATAAACCAAAAACCTTCTTTTTCATTTTCTTTTTTTACTTTCTATTTAGCCACAGCGATCTTCCTTACCATATACTTATTTTCCTTCTCGACCCAGATGCGGCAGATATAGCCTCCATTTGCCACCACTTTTCCAGAGAGGTTCCTGCCATCCCAGGGAACGCTGTTCAGTTTCCTACCACCGTTCTCTCCTGCCTCATAACTTTTACGCCACACTTCTTGACCGAGGGGGTCATAAATTGTTATGGTTACGTTGGAAAATTGGTTGAGATTATATTCTATCAGAGTTACCTCCTTACCTGCACGAAATGGATTGGGTCGATTCCGGACTTCCTCCCGGCCTTCGTCAATGGGGTTATATTGATCAATTCCCTCAACCCGGGGATGGGGGTAGGTGTAGGGAGTATAAGTAAAGCCATCCAATTCCTGGGTCGGTGCTCTTAGGAAATAGTCACGGTTTTCTTGGATGCACTCCTTTGCCAGCTCCTCCTGTCCACTCCAACTTGTTACGTGTATTTGCTCTTCCTCGGGCACCCCTTCGAATGTGTTGCCCCATATCCACAGGTCGTGAATTTGCATTGGTACAGGATACGGACCCTCACTGTCACCTTCGAGAACAAGGTCAATGTGTTTTTCTTGTAACCTATTATTAAAAATTACTCCGCCTCCTCCACGGATGCCAATCCCTCCCAGATTGGTTTTATCAATAAGATTATTGTAAATCTCTACAGCGCGAGTTCCAAGGTCTGCCCCATACCCTGGGCCGTGGGCATCGACGGCAGCACTATAGGAATTCGTAAGTACATTGTAGCGGAATACATAGTGTCCCCCAGCAGTCCCATCGACACAGTGGCCTATCTTATCGAATGTGCAGTCCTCAATAAAGATAGCTTCTGCTGAGCCTAATAACTTGCTAATGTCTTCTTCCCAAGTAACATCGTCCCCAATAATGTAGATACCGTAATACTCCCCAGACTGCGTGACCTTACAGTGGTCAATTACACCCCGATGAGACCTCACTATACTGACCGCGGTGCCCCCGTCAGCCTCAACAGTGACGTGGTCCACGCGAAAGTCGTGACAAGAGTCAATTCTCAAAGAACCCCCATTAACAAAGGAAATGTCAGAAATTCGGAAAGGCTTGTCGAGCTTACCGTAGTACCTCGTATCAATGTCAATTTTTCCTCCAGAAAGAATCGTTCCCTCTTGACCCTTTCCGATAAAGTTTATACCGTCGGAAGACTTCACCTCTCCAGTAAATGTATATTTTCCTGCTGGGATATATACCGTCCCTCCCCCTGCTGCCTCAACTTGGTCTGCCGCTGCTTGAATGTCATCGGTAGAACCACTTCTTGCAATTACCTCTAAGGCGTGGGCTTGGGTTACAAAAAACGATAAACTCACCAAAAGTGAACAACATGCCAGGAAATATTGGAAGTTTTTTGAAGTAATCATATTGATACTTCCCAAGTAAATGAAATGTGAAATGCGGTATGCATTTATTCCGTCGCTCTGCCGCGACCCTTTCTTCAAGTTCAGCCATTTTATTCTTGCCTTTGAGACCTTTCATTCTTCTGTAATTATCGTACTACGCAATCTAGGCTTTCTTAAATTTCTTCAAAGGTTTCATAGGTTTGGTGGTGACATTAGACCCCAGCACAACCTTTGGTTTCTTATGGAGCAAACCCGATAGTGGGGTCATAATTGCTTTATCTACACGTCTTCGCGTTTTTGACTAATCCCCAAAATATGGATGAATGTTTCTCAAAGTCTCCAATCTCAGAAATTAAGTCAGAATTTTCCTTTGCCAGATTAAAAAGAATTCTTAAAGCCTTATCACTCATCTCGTCGAGAATTCTTCTGACAAGTAATCCGAGTCTAATCTCTCTCCCGAAGAGCTTCTTCCAATTTCGGTCATAAGAGGGGAGTTTTCCGTCCTTTATGCACCGAGCCAAGATCTCTGCACACTTGAGGCCATAATATATCCCTCCACCGGTCAATGGTTTTACCTGACAGGCCGCATTGCCAACCAAGGCAACGTTTTCCCTAATAGTGTCAGAATAACCCACTGGTATTAAGCCTTCGACCTTATCCAAAATTTCTCCTTTTATCCTCAAATCCTTTATAAAATCACCATGCTCACAATCTTCCTTCCGCGAAAGAGTGCCAGCGCGAATTATGCCATTTCCCTCTGGTATCACCCAAGAGAAAAAGGGACTCTTAAAATGTGCCTCTGCTAAATTTCTTCTCTTGGACTCTGTTCTTATTCTAAACTGAACCCCTTTGTAATATTCTACATCGCTAGATAACCAAACTGCCTTTCTAACCCGAGAGTTAGCACCATCCGCACCAATAAGAATATCACTATAAAAGTTCCCACGATTTGTTTTTATTAAGTAACTTGAACTTCTTTTTCCGAAGCCCAAGAATCTTGTGTTATATTCTATATTTAGGCCCTTACTCAATTCCTTGTCGAATGCTTCTCTATCTATTACATAAGCTACCCTCTCTCTCTTGATCAGAAAATTACCGCCATTATAATAGATTATGGCACCGTCTAATTGATTCTTTATCGACTTCTTAGAAAGTGGAAGGATTAAATCCTCAAAGACTTCTCTTCCCACAACGCCGGCGCACCGAACTGGTTTCCCAACTTCTTTGTGTTCCTCTATTATTAGGGAGTCAATCCCATAATGTTTCAAAAGTAATGCCGTATAACATCCGACAGGTCCAGCTCCAACAATGATGGTCTTCATGTTATCATCCTATCGCTTTCCTCATTTCGTTTTTCGCATAACCGCTTCTTAACTCACTTCAAGTACGGCTTCCATACATAGGGACGCTCGAAAAAACCCTTGGTACAGACGAGCTCATCGATTCGCTTTATCACTTTAGCAGGATTGCCGGCGACCACAGAATTCATCGGTACATCGTGAGTAACTACTGAACCTGCACCGACTAAAGAATTTCTTCCAACAACTACTCCGGGCAAAATAGTAGAATTGGCGCCGATTCTTGCCAGTTCTTTAACAATGGGACCCCCAAGACACTCCTTATATCTAGGACACCCCATTGGATGGGGATCATCCGTGAAGACGACATTTGGTCCGATGAACACATCATCTTCAATTGTCACCATCTCTAAAAAACAACCAGTATGAATTCGCACATTATTGCCTATTTTATTACCAAATTCCAGTACGGAATTCGTGCCTATTTGCACATTATTCCCTATGTCGTTATCTTCCCTTATGGAAACACCTTGGCCTGTCTGGAAATTGTCTCCAATTATATTCCCAGCATAAATGGTGGTAAATGGCCTAATGATAACATTCTTACCTATGATAGTTTTTAATTCGCCTTCTTTCCTCCCTCTGGGTGGCTTTCCAATAATATAAGGTGTTTCCAGAATTGCCTCTTTCCCGATTACTACATTTAGATATATCATTTAACTTCCTCCATATCGCCACCATTTAGTAATGACCTTTCTATCGCTTCTAATATTTTAATAACCTTTACGCCCTTTGTCCCGTTGGTTCTCGGTCTTTCCCTTTTTCTAATACATTCGAGAAAATGCTCTATTGTTTTGCTTAAAGGCTCATATGTATCTAATTTTGGCGATACTACATCACCCTCGCGATAAGTAAGTTGAAATTCAGCAAAGTCTTGAGGATTTTTCAAAGCTACCCCTCTGTCATAGATTTTTATCTTTTCTCCGCTCTTCGTATCATCGAAGACTAACATTTTCCTACTGCCAGAAATAATCGTCATTCTTAATTTAGTCGGAGCTAACCAACTAATCTGGATATTTGCCATTGTACCTGACGGAAATTCCATATTTATAATAGCCGTATCACAGTTTCCCTCATAGGCAACAGCCCTTCCCATTGCCCATGCCCTTATGGGCTCTGCGTTTAACCAGTAAATATATAAAGAAATGTCATGCGAGGCTAAATCCCAGATAACATTTATATCCTGGCGATATATTCCTAAGTTTATTCGAGATGACGCTATATAGTATATTTTGCCCAACTTTCCTTCATCAATAATCCTCTTAATCTTGATTCCGGGAGGGCTATATTCAAGCGGGTTTGTTATCATTAATATATTTCCTTTGGTTTGAGCTAACTCTACAAGTTCTTCGGCCTCTTGGCTGGTTGAGGCAATTAATTTATCAAGGAGAAGGTGCTTCCCATTCAAAATGGCCTGTCTTGCCAATGGGTAGTGGGTAGAGATATCAGAAGCTATAACTAAGGCATCAATCTTAGGGTTATCTATCAACTCTAATGGGTCTAAAGTAGTGCGTATGAAAGGATATCTATCTTTGATATGTTTCAGGTTTGAGGAACGCCAATCGCTACAACCAGCGATTTGGCAGTCAGTATTTTCTACGAAATTCCTCAAGAGATTTCTTCCCCAATAATTACATCCGATAACGCCGATTTTGAACATGGGCTATTGCTTCCGTTAATGAGTATTGGTGATGAACGCTGATATTTTCATCTGTCTTCATCACAGTACTTAGATAAACACAGTTGTTGCTTTGTACTTACTCATATTTCTGACTACATTTCCATTGTCTCGAAATGACCTTTCGGCAGATTCTAAAGTCCGGACGACCCGCAGGCCATTCTCTCCATCAGTCTTTGGTGTCTTTCCTAACTCAATACACTCAAGAAAATGGCTTACTGCTCTATTAAGAGGCTCAACGGTTTCTAATCTTGGTGAAACAATATTACCCATTCTATAACTGAGATGGTACTGGCCAAAATCTTCTGGCTCTTCAATATTAATGCTGTTGTCATAAATCTTTACCTTCTCTATCTCCTCTGTGTCATCATAAACAATCATCTTTTTACTTCCTATAATCGTTGTCCTTCTTAATTTAATGGGAGAAAGCCAACTAATGTGAATATTCGCTGTAATACCAGAGGCAAACTTCATATTTATGAAAACAACATCGGGAATTTCCTTTCGAATAAAACCCTTTCCTACAACAGATATCTCTACAGGTTCTTCATTTAACCAGTAAAAGAGGATAGAGAAATCGTGAGGGGCTAAATCCCAGATCACGGATATAGTTGGTTGAAACAGCCCTAGATTTATACGTGATGAAGCTACATAATAAATCTCACCAATCTCTCCACTATCAAGGATTTCCTTTATCTTAATTACAGGGGGGCTGTATTCAAAGGTATGGTCGACAAAGAGGATACAGCCATTCTTCTTACTCAAATCAACTAATTCTTGGGCTTCGACAACTTTAGTGGCTAAAGGCTTTTCTACAAAGACATGTTTTCTCCTTTCAAGTGCCCGCCTTGCTAATGGATAATGGGAAGGAACAGGGCTGGCTATAACAATAGCATCTATAGCAGGGTTATTTACCAAATCTTCGTAATCTTTAGTTGTAGGAATATGCGGGTATTTTCTCTTGATAAGCGTCCATTTCTTTGTGTCCAGCTCACAAATAGTGCTAACTTCACATTTTTTATTCATCGCAAAGTTTCTGACCAGGTTTGGACCCCAATAACCATAGCCAACTATGCCTACATTGATCATCTCTTAATTCCTTTATTTACTTCGATAAATACAGATTTTGTTGTGATGAACGCAAATATCTTTTGATAAATACAGATGTCGCTTCATCTATGTCTATCCCTTATCCTGCTTCCCTGCGTATGAGAACTGCTGGGATTGTTTTTAATAAAATCTTTATATCAAACCACGGGGACCAGTGCTTTATATATTCTATGTCAAGTTCAATAGATTCTTTGTACCCTAATTTATTCCTTCCGCTTATTACCCATAAACCGGTAATCCCCGGCATTACTGCGAGTTTCTGTTTTTGCCAATCGGCAAACATCTCTACTTCATAAGGAATAGGAGGGCGAGGCCCAACAAGTGACATATTACCCTTTAAAACATTAAAAAGCTGAGCAAGTTCATCTATCCCTGTTTTTCTTAGTAAACGACCAATTGATGTAATTCTCGGATCATCTATTAATTTGAATAGTTTTTCTCTACCATTATCCTTGGGAATAACCGATTCTCCTTGTAGAAGTCCGCGTATGTACTTCTTATGAGCAGTATCGTCACTGCCATCAATCATTGACCGAAATTTATAACAAGTGAAGTGCTTGCTTCCTTTACCAACTCGGGTTTGTCTAAAAATTACCGGTCCCGGCGGGCCGAGTTTTATCAGAAGAGCAACTACAGCAAACAAAGGAGATAAAAATAGTAACATTAAAGAAGACAAAACAATGTCCATGAGTCTTTTAATTAAGAAAGCATTCCTTGCCGATTGTCTATTATCGACCAATGGAACTATATTAGTAATGCTTTTAGCTTCCGTGAGTTTATCCAGTTGGCGCGTCATGTGTATATGCCTTTCACGCTATACGTTTCTTTGTTTTGCCGCTCAGGTTTGTTTATTCCGTTATTTCCATTAATTTGGCTCTAACGTACCTAACTGCCTAAACCGACTCAACCGAGTGAATGGACTTAAACGATCCAAAATCTTTAATTTGCTTTACAATATATTCAATCTGTTCTGGTGTTAATTCTGGAAACATAGGTAATGACAATATCTCATTTGCAACTCTTTCTGTTATAGGAAAATCTCCTGGTTTATGGCCTAAATAGGCATATGCTGGCTGCAGATGTAGGGGGATTGGGTAATGAATCCCAGTTGCAATACCTTTTGATTTGAGTGCTGTGCGTAGAGTATCTCTGTTTTTAATTCTTATTACATAAAGGTGATACACATGCTTGACCTTATCGTCCACGTAGGGCGGAATTATACCAGTATCCTCCAGCAGTTGATCATAAATTAAAGCATTCTCCCTCCGTCTTTGATTCCATTCGTCGAGCCTTTTTAACTTCACGGATAGAATAGCAGCTTGCATGGCATGTAATCTGTTACAGTAACCTTCAATTAGATGTCTATATTTCGACTCTTGCCCATGATTTCTAAGTAGTCTTAACTTTTGAGCTATCTCAGGATTATTAGTAATGATTGCTCCTCCATCGCCGTATGCCCCCAGATTTTTACCAGGATAAAAGCTGAAACACCCTGCATCGCCCATGGTACCAATACCAACTGGTGACCGGTGACCGGTGACTGGTAATTGGTAATTGGTGATGGGTTTTGGACTGTGGGTTTTTGAGTGGTGACTGAGTAGTGACGCCTGGTATCTGTTTTTTACGTCCCGCATTCTGGACCTTGAACTATAGTAAAGTGCCCCGTGTGCTTGGCAGGCATCTTCTATTACTTTGAGGTTGTACTGTTTAGCAATCTTCAATATTGTATCCATATTACAAGGTTGACCATATAAATGAACAGGGATCACCGCCTTCGGCAGATTCCTGTGTTCTAAATATTCTCTAAGTCTTTCTGCGTCCATATTATAGGTTTGCTCATCGATGTCTACGAATACGGGTTTGGCGCCCGTCATCGAGATAGCTTCGGCGGTGGCGATAAAGGTATTTGGAACTGTAGTTACCTCATCTCCTCGGCCAATTCCACATGCACGTAAAGCCAGATGTAAGGCATCGGTTCCGGAACTTACACCTATACAGTATTTTGTTCCGCAATATTTAGCAAAACTCCTCTCAAATCTTTCTACGTATTTGCCTAAGGTAAAAGCACTTTCATCGATAACGGTTTGGATTGCAAAATCCACTTCTCGCTTAATGGACTTATATTGTGTTTTAAGGTCAACCAAAGGTATCTTCAAAATCAGCCTCTCCTGGCATAAATTCCGTGCCCGAATTCGAAAAGATAGTATCCTATTCTTTGAATAAATAGCCCAATATGTATCATTGCCCACTTCCCCAAAGGAGAGAACTCAAAATTCTCTCTTAGCTCAAACAGGTTCCCCCCTTCAATAGAAATCTTATCCAAATTTAGCTCACCTAATCCAAACTTATTTGCTGATTTCAGATGGGATATCCTGTAGGGATTAAATCCCATTAAGTAGGCTGATACCGAATCTGTAGCCACAGGATCGTTTCCAAATAGTACAAGTCCGATATCTTTTGGCGTGCCATGAATGGGGCCGTGTCCCTCTAACCCCGGGCTTCCATCCATCACGCATAAATCTGGCTTAATTACTTTGTTCAAATCACACAAGACTTTGGGCAAGAATGGATGGTATCTTCGCTTGCCAGGTTCTGACAAGCAGCCCAATTGATTTTTTAGAATTCCACTTATGGTCGTCAGGGGATGAGTTTTCATTACGGCACAGGAGATAAAGAAGTCGCTGTTTAATAACTTTTCTGATAAATCAATCGTCTCAAAAAAACAGCGATTTTGAATATCTACTCTTCGCTGCTTATCTCTCGCCAAATCCAAAAGTTCGACCCTGTCGTACTTTTTCATCAATTTATCATATCCTTGGTACTCAAATTTAGCAGAGGCGTCGTCAGATTCAACTATGTAGATCTTACATTTATCATTACAAGCCTTGATATGTGCAATAATCGTCTCCAGCAATTGAGACCTGGCCACCACGCCCGACCCACTTTTATAAAGAGTACCGGCATTTAAATTAGGCTTGATGAGAATAATTCTGGCGCGGTTAATTTTCTCCGATAACTCAAGCTCGGCTAACCCTTGTCGGAGGAACTCTCCATTTACTCTAACAGATTGCACAATAATAACTCTCGATTTTACGCGTTCCATCATCCCGCTCGAAACTTTTCAATTTCTCTCAAGTAAATCCTTGTAAGCCTTTATAAGATTCTTAGAAGTATGCTTCCACGCTAATTCCTCTTCAACCCTTTTTCTTCCAATTTCGCCAAGTCGCGTTCTTAACTCTGGGTTATCCATCAGGGCAATTATTGCTTTTGCAAATTCCAGTTCATCGTTTGGTCTTACGTAAATAGCTGAGTCTTGAGCTGAAAATCGCGTTTCTTTTAAATCAAAGGCAATGATCGGTTTCTTTAATGCCATGTATTCCATTATCTTGATCCAGGTTGAACGATCATTTAAAGGACTGGACGGGTCAGGGTCAACACAAATATCCGCGGTGGATAAATATCGCATCATATCGTTATCGGGTATATAACCTGTAAACCAAACGTAATCTTTAATCTCCAATTTCCTGGTCATCTTCTCAAGATCAGGAAGAGCATCACCTGTCCCAATGACAACGCAGTAAAAATCTGTTCTTTTTAAATCAAAGACTAACTGTCTTATCGACCTTAACAAGTAGTCAACCCCGTCCTGGGGATTTATCTCTCCTACATAGCCTAATATTATCTTGCTCATTCCTTTTAACTTTACATCTGGCTCAACCAATCTTAGACGACCCAAATCAGGACCATTCCTGACAACGAAAATATCCTGTAAGTTAACCCTGTCTCTTTTAATTTCGATCTCTTTGTATGATTCGTTGGTAGCTATTACTCTATCGGCGACCTTACAGCTGAGTCTTTCTGTTAGAACCAACCCTTTATAAATTATACTTTTCCTTGAAGAAAATCTTGAAAGGAAGAGTTCTGGCGAAAGATCGTGGTGATCGAAGATAAACTTTTTACCCAATAATTTATAGAAGAGCCCAATTGTGAATAGCGTGTCTGGCGGATTATGCGCATGGATAAGATCGAAACCTTCTTTCAGCAATATAATAAGAGACAGAAAAAAGCAGGCAATAGTAAAATAAAAGTACTCACAGATATATCCAAAAATCCCTTTGAAGAATTCGAGCCAAAGAAATCCCTTATTTTGGGTAAGCCCTTTTGTTTTTTTAAACACACTTATCTTAGGAAGCCTATATACAGAGATTCCTTCTATGATTGACCTCCACTTTTGATTTTTCCCTCTTAAGGCAGCTACAATTACCTTATAACCGTTCTCAGCAAGAGTCCTTGCTTCTTGAAAAACCCTGCGATCTCTCGGGAATTCCTGTTCAACAAGCATTAGGGTCTTACCAGCATATCCCATAATATTTACCCTCTATTTCATTGCCATTATCTATGACTTTTACTAAATCAACTATTATTTGGCCTTTCCGCATCAGTTTAGGAATTCTTTTCAAAGATTCAGAGTCATTTCCAATCACCAAAACCTCTGATTTCTCTAAGACTTCTTCTATGGATGAGCACATCAACGACGATATATGAGGAATCTCTTTTTCAATATACTGTTTATTGGCACCGAAAATTTTTGCAATTGAAACATTTTTATCATAGATACTAATCTTATACCCTTTCCCCAATAAAGTCTCGATTAATTCGACCATAGGACTTTCTCGAAGGTCATCGGTACCGGGTTTAAAGCTAAACCCAAAAATTCCTATCTTTTTCTTTTTGGTCCTCGTTAT